>Ga0137415_10000831_pt1 | contig 30269 bp, 28 predicted proteins | sample CZODoug3_1_1_16f_FD_183082 | JGI IMG/M metagenome (GOLD analysis project Ga0137415, IMG submission 183082) | Vadose zone soil fungal communities from Angelo Coast Range Reserve, California, USA - CZODoug3_1_1_16fungal (Hybrid Assembly) | ecosystem: Environmental > Terrestrial > Soil > Vadose...
ATCGCGATGCCGCGCACGTCCTTGTCGACATAGGCCTTGTTGATGACTTGGCCGAGCAGATAGGCGGAACCCGCGGTGGTGGCGGCGGCGACCCCCATCAGCGCGAAGGCCACGAGATAGCGCCGCCAGTAGGCGAGGCCCTGTTCAGCTACCAAGCGACGAATCAGGATCGCCGCGCCATAGGGGTCGTCAGTAACTTTCTCAGTGATTTTGTCGGCCGTTTTCTTGGGAAGTTCGGTCATCCGCGTTCCATGGACGGCGCAAGCAGAGATTACGCGCGCGTCAGGGCTGCTGCGATGACTCCTTGCCCGCTAAATCGCGGTTTTTCAAGCCAAATAACGGCTTGATTTTTAGGCCGATTCCGCCTGCCGCGTGAGGCCGCCGCGGTCCCGGAACAGCTTTTCCTCCCAGGCCAGCGCGTGGGCCGCGATGGTCTCGAGGTCGTCATGGCGCGGCGTCCAGTCCAGCGTGGAACGGATACGGCTGGTGTCGGCGACCATGGTCATGATGTCGCCGGGCCGGCGCGCGGCATATTGAACCGCGAAGTTGCGATTGGAGACGCGGCGCACCGCCTCGATCGTCTCCAGCACCGAATGGCCGCGGCCATAGCCGCAATTCAGCGTCACCGAAGCGCCGCCGGTGCGCAAGTAGGACAGCGCCGCGCGATGCGCCTGGGCGAGGTCGCTGACGTGGATGAAATCGCGGATACAGCTGCCGTCCGGCGTCGGATAGTCGGTGCCGAACACGTCGATCTTGGCGCGCTGCCCGGTGGCGGCCTCGACCGCGATTTTCAGCAGATGTGTGGCGCCGACGGTGGCGAGGCCGATGCGCGCTTGCGGATCGGCGCCGGCGACGTTGAAGTAGCGCAGCACGACATAGCTCATGCCATGCGCGGAGGCTGTATCGTGCAGCATGATCTCGGTCATCAGCTTCGAGGAGCCGTAAGGCGACAGCGGCCGGGTCGGCGCGATCTCCGGCACCGGCACCTGATCCGGATTGCCATAGACCGCCGCCGTCGACGAGAAGATGAAGCGGCTGACGCCGCCCTTCACCGCCGCATTCAGCAGGCTGCGGGTCGTCATGGTGTTGTTGCGGTAATAGGCGAGCGGGTCGCGCATCGAGTCCGGCACCACCACGGAGCCGGCGAAATGGATGATGCTCTCGACGCTGTGCTGCGCGATCACGCCCTCGACCAGGTTTTCGTCGCCGGCATCGCCGATGAACAGCGGCACGCCTTCGGGCAGGAACGCCGAAAATCCGGTGGACAGATTGTCGATTACGACAACGCTCTCGCCGGCTTCCACCAGCGCATGAACCATATGACTTCCGATATAGCCGGCGCCGCCGGTCACAAGCACGGTCATGAGTTCATCTCTCCCGCTTTTGAGGGGATGCTAGCGGGGATGCGGTGAAGAGGGGGTTTCGCAGGCAGTGAACTGGCCACTATGCTTAATGTTGCGTATAGGAATTGGCGCGAAACGGAGCCCGACGTGCCGATCGAGAACAATCTGGCGAGCGATCTGCAGCTGATCGTGCCGAATCTGCACAGGCGCTATTCCGGCGTCACCGCGACCAATCGCATGGTGGCGCCAAGGCTCGCCACCATGTTTCGCGCCGCATGGCTCGGCCCGCACGCGCCCGACGGCATCGCAGCAATCGGATGTTCCGGCCTGTTGAAATTGTGGCGCCGCCGCACGCCGCTGATCTGGCACGCGCGGCGCAACAACGAGATGATCGCGGGCGTGCTGCTGCGGGCGCTCGGCTGGCCGCTGCAGCTGGTGTTTACTTCTGCCGCGCAGCGGCATCACACCTGGCTGACGCGATGGCTGATCCGCCGCATGGACGCGGTCATCGCGACCAGTGCGCTGTCGGCCTCGTTCCTTAAGCGCGAGGCTGATATCGTGATGCACGGCGTCGACACCGAGCGTTACGCGCCGCCGCCAGATCGCGCGGCGGCGTTCGCCGAAAGCGGCTTGCCCGGGCGTTATGCGATCGGCTGCTTCGGCCGGGTGTGCGCGCAAAAGGGCAGCGATCTGTTCGTCGATGCGATGTGTCGCCTGCTGCCGCGCTATCCCGATTTCACCGCCGTCATGGTCGGCGCGATCGTGCCGGAGCAACAGGGATTTGCCAACGATCTGAAACGGCGGATCGAGAAAGCCGGCCTGCAATCGCGCATCGTCATCACCGGCGAGCTTGCGATCGAGGAAGTCGAGCGCTGGTATCGGCGGCTGACGATCTATGCCTTCACCTCGCGCAACGAAGGCTTTGGACTGACGCTGATCGAGGCGATGTCGGCGGGCGCAGCCCTGGTGGCCTCGCGCGCGGGTGCTGCCGAATTCGTGGTCGAGGACGGCGTCAGCGGCGTGCTGACGCCGCCTGATAACGTCGATGCGCTGGTGGCGGCACTGGAGCCGCTGATGCGTGATCCGGCCTCAGCGGCTGCGATGGGCGAGCGGGCGCGGGCGCGCGTGATCGACAAATTCAGCCTCGATGCCGAAGCAAGGGCCATCGCGGAGGTTTATCGCACGCTGGTCTGAGCCATCACCTCGGCGACAAACGCATCGAGGTCGCCGCCTGCGAACAGGAACCCCGGCAGCCCCGCGGCCTGCGCGGCCTCGATATCGGTCTCGCGGTCGCCGATCACAAAACTGCCTTCGTGCTGCACCGGCCAATGCTGCATCAGATCGTGGATCATGCCGGGGCTCGGCTTGCGCCAGTGATGATCCTCGCGGTAGCTGGCGACGGTGCCGGCGGGATGATGCGGGCAGTACCTGACGTCGTCGATGCGCGCGCCCTGCGCGGCAAGCTCGGCAATCATCCAGTCGTGCAGCGCATTGAGCTCGTCTTCGGTGAAGTAACCGCGCGCCACGCCGGACTGGTTGGTGAAGAAGAACACGAGATAGCCGGCATCGTTCAACCGGCGGACCGCCTTCGCCGCGTTCAGCATCCAGCGGATCCGCTCCCGCGTGCCAATATAGCCGTCGTCGTGATTGATGACGCCGTCGCGGTCGAGAAAGGCGGCTGGCTTTTGAATCCTGAGGACGCTCATGTCCGGGCAGCCTCGCCCAGCACGCGCCGCGCGGTTTCGACCACGTCGGATGCGGCAATGTCGCGCATGCAGCGGTGGTCGTTCATGGTGCAGACCGTGCGATGGCAGGGCTGGCAGGGTACGACCGTTTTGGTTTGCACCGTCGCGGCAAGGCCGTTCAGCGGCGCCCAGAGATAGGGGCTGGTGGGACCGAAGATGCCTATGGTCGGCGTGCCGATGGCGGCTGCGATATGCATCAGGCCTGAGTCGTTGGAGATCGCGACGCTGGCGGCCGCCATCGCCAAAATACCGTTGCGCAGATCTGACCCGGTGAGGTCGCGGACGCACGGGCCGCCCACGGCCACGATTTCCTGCGCCAGCGCTGTTTCGCCGGGGCCGCCGATCACCCAGACGTCCAGGCCGTGCTCGGCCAAAAGCTTTGCGGCATGCGGATAATAGGTCCAGCGTTTCGAGGCGCCGACCGATCCGGGCGCCAGCGCGACCGCGGGACCGGCTCCCAAGCCGTTTGCCTGCCGCCAGCGGCCGATTTCGTCGTTGGGAACGCGAAGCTGCGGTACCGGCCATTCCGGCGGCAGCGGCACACCCTCCGGCAGCGCCAGCGCGGCGTTCTTGTCGATGAAGCGGGGCAGGGCCTTCTCGCGCCAGCGCATCCTGTTGATAAGTCCGAACCGGGCCTCGCCGAAGAAACCGACCCGGTCCGGAATACCCGCCAGCGCCGGCGCGACGGCGGCCTTCCAGGTGCGCGGCAGCACCAACGCGGTTCCGTAGCCGCGGGACCGTAGTTCCGCCGCCAGCGCCCGCTGCCTGCCCACCGCGAGCCGGCCGCGCGGCAGGTCCCACGTGATGCCGGAGCGGACACCCGGCATGTAATCGACCAGGGGCGCACAGAGTGTCGTCGTCAGCAGATCGACCGGGCGGTTCGGCCAGCGCTGGTTCAAGACCCGCACCACCGTGTGGCCACGGACGAAATCGCCGATCCACATATAGGGGACGATCAGGATCGGGCTTGTATCGCCCGCATCCTCCACCGTTATCCCAACTATTGAATCTTTGTTCATATCTTGCCCGGCCGATTGCGGCCCCGTCGGTAGCCGCTCCGCAGCGGCAGGTAAAGGCGGGCGAGACGCCTTCACCACGCCCAAGAAACGTTCAACAACCCAAGTTGCCTGCCGGGCGCGACTGGGGCAAAGCTGGCGCCGCATAATCAGGGTAGGGATCGGCATGTTGCTGGTGACCGGTGGCGCCGGTTTTATCGGATCGAACGTCGTGGCTGCGTTGAACGACGCCGGCCGCGGTGACGTCGTGATCTCTGACATTCTCGGGCATGACGGCAAATGGCGCAATCTCGCCAAGCGACAGCTGGCCGATGTGGTGCCGCCGGCCCAACTGGCGGATTGGCTCAGCGGCCGGCATCTCGACGCCGTCATCCATCTCGGCGCCATTTCCGAGACCACGGCGACCGACGGCGATCTCGTCATCGAAACCAATTTCCGCCTGTCGATGCGGCTGCTCGACTGGTGCACGGCGACCGCGACGCCGTTGATCTATGCGTCGTCGGCGGCGACCTACGGCGATGGTGAGCAGGGCTTCGACGATGACGGATCAGTCGAGGCGCTGAAGCGGCTCCGCCCTATGAATCTTTACGGCTGGAGCAAGCATCTGTTCGATCTCGCCGTTGCCGAGCGGCTGGCGCGCGGCGAGCAGCTGCCGCCGCAATGGGCCGGGTTGAAGTTTTTCAACGTGTTCGGTCCCAATGAATACCACAAGGGCACCATGATGAGCGTGCTGGCGCGGCGCTTCGACGACGTCAAGGCGGGGCGGGCGGTGACGCTGTTCAAGTCCCACCGCGAGGGCATCGCAGACGGCGATCAGCGGCGCGATTTCATCTATGTCGACGACGCGGTTCGGGTGATGATGTGGCTGCTCGCGACGCCATCGGTCTCGGGGCTGTTCAACGTCGGCACCGGCACCGCGCGCAGTTTCAGGGATCTCATGCTGGCCGCCTATGCCGCGCTCGGCACCAAAGCGAATATCCAGTATGTCGACATGCCCGAGCAGATCAGGGACAGCTATCAATATTTCACCCAGGGCGAAGTCGATCGACTGCGCGGCGCCGGCTATAATGGGGGCTTCAGCGCGTTGGAGGACGCGGTCGAGACCTACGTTAAGGGCTTCCTCGATCGCGCCGACCGTTTTCGGTGATAGGCTCTGAGGTAACCGATGTTCGATTTTGAAGCCCTGTCACGTGCGATTGCCGGCCGGACCGTGCTCTGCGTCGGCGACCTCATGCTCGACGAGTTCATCTATGGCGGGGTGTCGCGGATTTCGCCGGAGGCGCCGGCGCCGGTGATCGCGGTCCAGCGCAGTGAGACCAATGTCGGCGGCGCCGGCAACGTCGCGCGCAATATCGCTTCGCTCGGCGGGCGCTGCATCTTCGCAGGCCTGATCGGCGAGGACGATTCGGGCACCCAACTCAGGGCGCAGCTTGCCCAGGAAAGCCGGATCGAGGCGGTGCTGGTCTGCGATTCCAGCCGGCCGACGACGCGAAAGGTGCGCTTTGTCTCCGAGCATTTTTCGACTCACATGCTGCGGGCGGATTGGGAGCAGGCCGCACCGGCGTCCCCCGAGATCGAGCAAAAACTGATCGACGCCATCCTGCCGCAGCTCGCCCGCGCCGATATCGTGCTTTTGTCCGACTATGCCAAGGGCGTGCTGACGGCGCGGGTGATCCGCAATATCATCGACACCGCGAAAAAACTCGGCAAGCGCGTGATCGTCGATCCCAAGAGCGCCAATTTCGCGATCTATCGCGGCGCCACGCTGCTGACGCCCAATCGCAAGGAATTTGCGGAGGCCACCCGCAGCCGCGCCGACACCGACAAGAGTATCGCCGCTGCCGCCCCGGACGCCATCTATCTCGCCGACTGCGAAGCCATGCTGGTCACCCAAAGCGAGCACGGCATGACGCTCGTGACCCGCGCCGGCGAGGCAATCCACGTCCCGGCGCTTCCGGTCAAGGTGCGCGATGTTTCGGGAGCCGGCGACACCGTGGCCGCCATGCTGGCGCTTGCGCTCGCAGCCGATGCCGACTGGGAGACCGCCTTGCGGATGGCCAATGCGGCGGCCGCCGTCGCGGTCGGCAAGACGGGCACCGCAACAGTGACGCCGGCGGAACTGCGGCGGAAAATCCTGCCGCACGCCTCGCTGGTGGCCGAGGAAAAGATCGTCATGGCGGGCGGCGACCTCGACACGCAGCTGGCGGAGTGGCGCCAGCAGGGCCTGCGCATAGGCTTCACCAATGGCTGCTTCGACATTCTGCACCCCGGCCACGTCAAGGTGCTGACGGCGGCGCGCGGGGCCTGTGACCGGCTGATCGTCGGCCTCAACAGCGACGCCTCGGTGAAGCGGCTGAAAGGCGAGGATCGTCCGGTGCAGGATGAGCGGGCGCGCGCCGAGGTGCTGGCGGCGCTGGAGGCGGTTGATCTCGTCGCCATCTTCGAGGAGGACACGCCGATCAGCCTGATTGCGAAAGTGAAGCCGAGCGTGCTGGTCAAGGGCGGCGACTACACCCGCGAGCAGGTGGTCGGCCACGAGATCGTCGAGTCTAGCGGCGGCGAAGTGCTGCTGGTCGATATCCTGCCCGGTCACAGCACGACGTCGCTGGTCGATCGCGCCCGCGGAGGCAAGGTGTGAGCGCCACGATGGCTTCACCGATATCGCGGCTGCTGCGGCTTTGGCTGGCGCCGGTGGTGTGGGTAACGGTGGCGGACATCTTCGCGATTCTGACCGCGCTTGCATTTCCCTGGTCGACGTCGCTGGTCGCGATCTTCGTGCTGTGCTGGCTCGGGGCGGTTGCGCTGGTGATGGACTACGGGGTCTACCTGCAATCGCTGAAACGCCCGATATGCTTCCTGCCGCTTGCGCTCGTTGCGTTGGCGCTTGCCGGGACGCTGTGGTCGGACGCGTCATGGGGCGCGCGGCTGTACGCGGTCAGTCCGACCATCAAGCTGCTGGTGCTGCCGGGGCTGTTTTACCATTTCGCACGGTCGGGGCGCGGGATGTGGGTATTCATCGCCTTTCTGGTGTCGTGCACCCTCCTGATGGCGATGTCATGGATCGTCGCCTTTGACCCCAGCCTTTCGCTCAAGCCGAGTGCCGAAGCCGAGCCGGGCATTTTCGTCAAGAACTACATCGACCAAAGCCAGGAGTTTGCGCTGTGCGCGGTCGCGCTGGCCTATCCGATCATCAGCCTGCTGCGAGCCAAAAAAATCGGGTTGGCGCTGTTGCTGGGCGCGGTCTCTCTCGGGTTTGTCGTCAACATGGCGTTTGTCGTCGTTTCCCGGACCGCGATGGTCACGATACCGATCATGCTGGCGGTATTTGCGCTGCTTCACTTGAAATGGCGAACCAGCCTGATGATTTTTTGCATGGCGATCATCCTGGCGGGACTGGCTTTTGCGACTTCGTCCCAATTGCGCTCGAAGACCGAGAGCTTCTTTCGGGACTATCACCTCTACGCGACGGACAATGTTCCGACATCGATCGGAGTTCGGCTGGAATTCTGGCGCAAATCCTTGCGGTTTTTTGCGGAGGCGCCGTTCCTCGGCCACGGGACCGGCTCGACCCGGGGATTGTTCGAGCAGGCCGCCACCGGCGACAGCTATTCCGCGACCAGCCAGGTGATCGGGAATCCGCATAACCAGACGCTCAACGTCGCGGTGCAGTGGGGTGCGATCGGGATCGTCCTGCTGTACGCGATATGGCTTGTTCATCTGATGCTATTCCGTGGCGAGGGCCTTGCCACCTGGATCGGATTGCTGGTCGTCGTGCAAAATATCGTCACCTCGCTGTTCAACTCGCATCTGTTCGATTTCCATGAGGGGTGGATGTACGTGCTGGGCGTCGGGGTGGCCGGCGGCATGACGCTTGCAGCGAAACCGGGCCACGCATCGATGAAATCGGCCGGATCGTGATGACGCTGCATGACCGAAGCCGCGAAACATCGATCGGCGCGATGTTTTCGCAGGTGCTTTCAGCCTGGCACGATCCGGCGGCCCGGATTCTGAATCTGGACCTCGTTGCGGTCCTGGTTGTGGCACTGTTGCCCTGGTCGACCAGCGGCGTCGCCATTGGCGTGGTGGTCTGGCTCGTCGCCCTGGTCCCGACCCTGGAGCTGCGCGCATTGCTGCGTTCGCTGCTGCGTCCGATCTGTATCCTGCCGATTGCGCTCGTGATCCTGGCCGTCATCGGAACCCTGTGGTCGGAAGCGCCCTGGGGGGCGCGTCTTTATGCCTTGAGTCCCGTGACCAAGCTGCTGGTACTGCCGCTATTGCTCTATCATTTCGCGCGTTCGACGCGCGGCATGTGGGTATTCGCAGCCTTCCTCATTTCCTGCATGTTGCTGATGGCGGTGTCGTGGCTGGTCCTGCTGGATCCCGGCCTCACGCTCAAACATGGCGACGCCGAGCGCGGGATCTTCGTCAAGAACTACATCGACCAGAGCCAGGAGTTCGCGCTGTGCGCGGTGACGCTCGCCTTTCCTGTCATCATGTTGCTGCGCGCGAACAAGACCTGGCAGGCGCTGTCGTTGATCGCGATTGCGGCGAGCTTCGTCCTCAACATGGCGTTCGTGATCGTGTCGCGGACCGCGCTGGTCACCATGCCGATCATGGTCGCGATATTTGCGATGATGCACCTGAAATGGCGGACCAATTTCGTGCTGTTCTCGGCGGCGATCTCACTCGCCGCCCTGGCGTGGCTGGTTTCGCCGCAGCTGCAGGCGACGACTGCGAAGTTCACGCGAGACTACCGCATCTACAAGGAGCTGAACCAGCCGACATCGATCGGATTGCGGCTGGAGTTCTGGGAGAAATCACTGCGGTTTTTCGTCGAGGCCCCGGTGTTCGGGCACGGGACCGGATCGACGCGCGGGCTTTTCGAGGCGGCGGCGACCGGGCCCGCGGTGCTGGCCCAGGGCCAGGTGATCGGCAATCCGCATAACCAGACCCTGAACGTTGCGGTGCAATGGGGCGCGGTCGGGGTTGTTATTCTTTACGCGATGTGGATTTTCCATCTGTTGCTGTTTCGCGGCGAGGGCCTGATGGCATGGATCGGTCTCATGGTCGTGCTGCAGAATATCCTGAGCTCGCTGTTCAACTCCCACCTGTTCGATTTCCATGAGGGATGGATGTATGTGATCGGCGTCGGTGTCGCGGGCGGCATGGTCCTGAGGGCGAGATCAGCCGAGGGAGCCGCGGAACCGGCGGGCTCGGTCCGGCCATGATCGCTGGCATGCACGCGGAAGATGAGCTATCAGCGGGCCATAATGTCTCTCGAATCCTCGCACCGTTTGTAGCCTCCGTGATATGACTCGTCTTTCGCACTTGACACCGCGCAATTTCCTGATCGCGACGCATGACGCGATCGTAACGGCGTTTGCGCTGCTGGCGAGCTTCTATCTGCGGTTCGAGGGCGGCGAGCTGCTCGTCGACCGTCTGCCGCTATTATTGCGCATCCTGCCCTGGTTCGTCGCCTTCAGCGTGGTCGTCTGCTATTTCTTCAACCTGACCACGACGAAATGGCGCTTCATTTCGCTGCCGGACGCCCTGAACATCCTGCGCGTGGCGGCGGTGTTGACGCTGGCGCTTGTGGTGCTGGACTACGTTTTCATTTTCATCGCACCGAGCTTTCACGGGACCGTCTTTCTCGGCCGGATAACCATCGTCCTGTATTTCTTTCTCGAGGTGTTTTCGCTGAGTGCGTTGCGCTTCTGCTATCGCTATTTCCGCTATTCGCGCACACGGCATCATGCCCGGTCCGAGGATGCGGCGTCGGCGCTGTTGATCGGCCGCGCGGCTGACGCCGAAGTCGTGCTGCGCGGGATCGAGAACGGCGCCATCAAGCGGCTCTGGCCGGTCGGCGTGCTGTCGCCATCCAGCGCCGACCGCGGCCAGCAGATCCGCAACATTCCGGTGCTTGGCGGGGTCGACGACATCGAAACCGTGATCCGCGATTTTGAAAGCCGCGAAAAGCCGATCAAGCGCGCGATCATGACGCCTTCGGCGTTCGAGCCCGACGCGCATCCCGAAGCGGTCCTGATGCGCGCGAAGCGGCTGGGTTTGATCGTCAGCCGGCTGCCGTCGCTGGAAGGCGGCGAGGCGCCTCGGCTGACCAATGTCGCGGTTGAGGACCTGCTGCTGCGTCCCAGCGAAAAGATCGATTACGCGCGTCTCGAAACCCTGGTGAAGGGCAAGGCGGTCATCGTGACCGGCGGTGGCGGCTCGATCGGCGCGGAAGTCTGCGACCGGGTTGCGACCTTTGGCGCCGCGCGAATGCTGGTGCTGGAAAATTCGGAGCCGGCGCTCTATGCGGTGACGGAAGCGCTGGTGGCGCGCGGCGCCGGCGCTGCCATCGAAGGCCGGATTGCCGATATTCGCGATCGTGAGCGCATCACGCGGCTGATGACCGAGTTCAGGCCGGACATCGTGTTCCATGCCGCGGCGCTCAAACATGTGCCGATCCTCGAGCGCGACTGGAGCGAAGGCGTCAAGACCAACATTTTCGGATCGGTAAACGTCGCCGATGCGGCGCTCGCAGCCGGCGCCCAGGCGATGGTCATGATTTCGACCGACAAGGCGATCGAACCGGTCTCGATGCTGGGCCTGACCAAGCGCTTCGCCGAAATGTATTGCCAGGCGCTCGACCATGATCTGGCGGCGCAAGCGGGCGGCAAGCCGCACATGCGCCTGATCTCGGTGCGGTTCGGCAACGTGCTGGCGTCCAATGGGTCTGTCGTGCCGAAATTCAAGGCCCAGATCGAGGCGGGCGGCCCGGTCACGGTCACCCATCCCGACATGGTTCGTTACTTCATGACGATCCGCGAGGCCTGCGATCTCGTGCTTACGGCTGCGACCCACGCGATGACACCGGCGCGTCCGGATGTTTCGGTCTACGTGCTCAACATGGGACAACCGGTCAAGATCGTCGATCTTGCCGAGCGCATGATCCGGCTTTCCGGCCTGCAGCCGGGGGTCGATGTCGATATCGTCTTCAGCGGGATGCGGCCGGGAGAGCGGTTGAACGAGATATTGTTCGCGAGCCAAGAACCGACGGTGGAGATCGGCATCGCCGGCATCATGGCGGCCAAACCCAACGAACCGCCGATGCCGACATTGCGCAAATGGCTTGCGGAGCTTGAACAAGCAATCAAAGAGGACGATCGTGTCACTATCAGAGCCGTTCTAAAGGACGCCGTTCCTGAATTCGGACCGAGATCCGTGACGGGAGATGTTTCGAACTCGCTTCTACAGTGGTGATTTTCTGAGCTGAAAGATTCGCCTGAGGAAGCGCAGAAAAAAAGCAGCATCCACTATCGGTGCGTTCAAATGCACTCGGCGAGAGCGAAGGCACTCCAAGTTGCCCCTAATGGTGACACCCAAGCCTCTGGTACTGATACCACCCATCTGGAAATCAGCTACGACGCGGGGGAGGTATCGCACTCGGAAATCGTGGAGCGCCAGCGCCCGTAGCATGTAGTCATAGTCCGCGGTCGTGATATAGCTCAGATCAAAGTCACCCACCTTCTGCGCCACCTCCTTGCGCATATAAAACGTTGGATGTGGGGGCACCCAGCCAAATTGAAATGAATAGCGTCTGAATTTGCCACCACGCCACAAACGCACAAGATCTTTGGTGCGGTGGTTAGTGACCATGTTGAGGTCACCGTAGACAATGTCGGAATTGCTCATGGCGGAAGCGATATCGCCGAGCACGCTGCGATCGTGAAACGTATCGTCAGAATTCAGAAATCCCACAATGTCGCCCTGAAAGCGGCGAAAACCCTTGTTCATTGCATCGTACACGCCTTTGTCAGGCTCCGAGAACACACGGATAGTATCCGAGCCGAATGACTCCACAATCCGCAGCGTGTTATCGCCGGAGGCGCCGTCGATCACCAGCATCTCCTTTTCGGGATAATCCTGCGCGAGAAATGACTCGATCGTTGAGCCGATTGTGGCCTCTGAATTGAAGCTTGCTGTGACAACACTGATTTTCATTGGCATGATACAACACCGACTACACGGCGGTAGTAGTTGCTTAGGCGGACTCGCGCAATAACTGTCTGACAGTCCAATTTCGTCAAGCCGCAAGACTTGCGATTTTCGGAGTTAAACAAGCGTTTCCTATTCAGGGACCTCGATCGGCTTGGTCCCGTGGGCTGCCTTTTCCGGACTGAAAATCCACACCAGGCCGCCGAATATTCCGACGAGGAAGGAGACCGCGCCGAACAGCAGCGATACGTTGACGCCTTCGTTCGCCATCAATCCGGCGTATCCGAAGGCCAGCCCCATGGTGGCTTCCCGGACACCCCAGCCGGCGATCGAAATCGGCAACATCGTGATCAGCATCACCGGCGGCACCAGCTGGAAGACCTGGCCGAACAACACCGGTGCGGAGATCGACTGCACGACGCACCAGGCGACGACGACCGCAAGAACGTGAACAAGCACCGACAGCACCGCAATCTTCGGTCCGCGATCACGGCTGAAAATCACCCGGTTCGCGATCACGGCGCAGGCGTGGATGTGATGCGTTGCCCACCAGCGCTTCAGCCACGGCCAGGGCAGTATGCCAAGCGTCAGAAATCCAAGCCCGCCCGCGAGTGCTGCGAAATCGACCAGCAGCAGCGCCGAGCGTCCGTGGGGATCGGTGATCAGGCGATAGCTCCATGGCAGACTCGCGACGATGATGATCGCAAGCGCAATCAGGCCGATGGCGCGATCGACGAAGATCGAATAGGTCGCGGCCCGCCAGCCGGCGCCGCCGCGCGCCACCAGCCAGAGCCGCACCGCGTCGCCGCCGATCGAGGACGGCAGCGTCTGATTGAAGAAGGTCCCGATGACATTGAAGCGCATCGCCTGCTTGATTTCGAGCGGCGCGCCGCATTCCGCGCTGATCTCGCGCCAGCGCAGCACGCCGACAAAGATCTGCAGGAAGGTCACTGCAATTGCCAGGCCGATCCAGCCCAGACTCGAAACATGGATGCGCGAGGCGAGCTCAGCAAGGTTGATCTTGCGTAGCGCGAAATAGAGCAGCGCCGCCGAAATCAGTATCTTGACGGAAGAAAGCAGGATCCGGCGCATCTCGCCCGTGCTTGCCAGGGTTCAGGGAGTCAAAAACAGCGCAAATCGGCACCGTGCGCCCAATTTCGCCGCCTTGGTATGGCTTTAAGGGCATTCTGGCAATAGCGGCGTAACCGGGTATTGCGATCCCCTTGTCACGGCGGGTAAAGAGGGGGCGGAACGGAACTGCCGGGCTTGCCGCTGCGCTGGCTTTAGATGTCGGCAAAGTTTCATCCGGAAGCGCTAACCGATATGATAGCGGTCCCGGACCGGAAGTTGGACCGTAAGGCGGTGAAGGCTATGCTGCGGATCCGGCCCGGGGACATCGCCGGGGGCATGGACCTGCGGCGGAAGATGGACCTCAAAAAGACTTCAATCAGGGATGGATTTCGCGCGGGAGTGGGCCCGGTATGGCGATCATCACAGGATTTGAGGCACCGATGGACGGACGAATTATACCATTGATCATGTGCGGCGGCGCCGGGACGCGGCTATGGCCGGCCTCGCGCGAAGTCCATCCCAAACAGTTCCTGCCGTTATTCGGGGTGCGCTCGACGTTCCAGGAGACGCTGTCGCGGGTATCGGATACGAGCCTGTTCGAGCGTCCGATCGTGATCACCAACAACGCCTATCGCTTCATGGTGCTGGAGCAACTGGCGGAGATCGGGCTCGAGGCCGACGTGCTGCTCGAGCCGATGCGGCGCGACTCCGGTCCGGCGATCGCGGCGGGGGCGGCGTTTGCGCTAACGCGCGACAAGGAAGCGATCGTTCTCGCGCTCGCCTCCGATCACGTGGTTCGCGATACCGATGCATTCCTCGCAGCGTGCCGCGAGGGGCTGGCGGCTGCGGCGGCGGGACGGATCGTGACCTTCGGCGTCGAGCCGGAACGTGCCGCCACCGAATACGGTTATATCAGCCCCGGCGATGCCATTTCCGGTCAGGTCCGCGCGGTTTCGAAGTTCGTCGAGAAGCCGGATGCCGACACCGCGGCCAGCTACATCCAGGCGGGCTACCTCTGGAACAGCGGCAACTTCATGTTCCGCGCCGCCGTGCTGTTGGACGAATATTGCAATTTCGACGCGGACAGCGTTCAGGCCGTGACCGATGCGGTCACCAAGGCCGGCACCGACCTCGGATTCGTCAAGCTTGATGCCGATGCATTCGCTTCCGCCAAGGCGATCTCGATCGATTATGCGGTGATGGAAAAGACCTCGCGTGCGGCCGTGGTGCCGGTCGCCTGCGGCTGGTCGGATGTCGGCTCCTGGCACGCGGTGTGGCAACTGTCCGACAAGGACAGCCAGGGCAACGCCGCGCGGGGCGCCGCGGTGTTCGAGGATTCGCGCAACTGCAATGTGTCGACCGACCGGGCGCTGGTCGCGCTCGAAGGCGTCGATGATCTCGTGGTGGTCGCGACCCAGGACGCGGTGCTGGTGTCGCGGCAAAAGGACGCCAACGGACTAAAGCGCCTGGTCGCGAAGCTGAAAGCCACCGCGCCCGAAGTGACCGAGAGCCACATCAAGGTCCATCGTCCCTGGGGATCCTATCAATCGGTCGACAATGGCGACCGCCACCAGGTCAAGCGCATCATTGTGAAGCCGGGCGGCCGGCTCTCGCTGCAGAAGCATCATCACCGCTCCGAGCACTGGATCGTGGTGCGGGGCGCCGCGCGCGTCACCGTCAACGAGCTGGTCGAGATCGTGCACGAGAACGAATCGATCTATATTCCGATCGGCGCGGTGCACCGGCTGGAGAACCCGGGAAAGATCTCGCTGGAACTGATCGAGGTCCAGACCGGAAGCTACCTCGGCGAGGACGACATCATCCGCATCGAGGACGACTATCAGCGCACCTGAGCCGGTCAAAGCGCGCCTGGTTCAATGCCTAAGTCCTCGCCAGGGCTATGTAATTCTTTGAATCAAAACGTGTCTGGCATCGGTTGATGGCATTCGCCACATGTGTGGCGGCGTGCTATAGCGTTTTCGCGCGTGGGGATGGGGTTCGCGTGAAGAAAGCGCGTCAAAACAAAAAGATAGAGCGCGGTGACGAGAAAAGTCATCACGCGCTGGGAACAACCACCGGGACGTTACTCCCGAAAAGTCTGTTGGGGTCGACAACATGAGTTCCAAAGGGTCCGCATCGGGCGCTAGAATCGATATCAAGGCCGATAAGCGCGAGCTACGGGTTGGCGTGATTGGCGCGGGCGTGATGGGCAGCAACCATGCACGCGTGTTGGCGGGCTTGCCCGGCGTCGCGCTGGTCGGAATCGTCGATCCCTTGCCGGAGCATCGGGCGCGCGCCACGGCGTTGGCCGGCTGCCGCGCTTTCGAAAGCCTCGAAGAACTGCTTGGCGAGGGCGTCAATGCCGTGACGATTGCGGCGCCGACCCATCTACATCATGAGATCGCGCTCGCCTGCATCGCGCGCAACGTCCATATCCTGGTCGAGAAGCCGATCGCGCCCACGGTGCAGGAGGGGCGGGACATCGTCGACGCGGCGCACCGCGCCGGCGTGACGCTGATGGTCGGCCATGTCGAACGCTTCAACCCGGCCGTTGCCGCGATCAAGCAGGCGATCTCGGGGGAAGACATTCTCTCCATCGGCATCACCCGCGTCGGGCCGTTTCCGCCGCGGATGTCGAATGTCGGTGTCGTCATCGACCTTGCCGTGCACGATATCGACCTGATCCGCTGGTTCACCGAATCCGAGATCATCGAGGTGCAGCCACAGCTTTCCAGCGCGATCGCCGAGCGCGAGGACATCGCCCTCTTGCAGTTCCGCACCGCCTCGGGCGTGCTCGCCCATATCAACACCAACTGGCTGACCCCGTTCAAGGCGCGCAACGTCACGGTGGCGACCCGCGGCAAATATGTCATGGGCGATCTCTTGACCCGTCAGGTCACCGAATGTTTCGGCTTCAAGCCCGACGGCAGCTATTCGATGCGTCATCTGCCGGTCGGTCACGACGAGCCGCTGCGCGCCGAGCTGATCGCGTTCCTCGATGCGGTCCGCACCGGCAATTTGCCGGCGGTTTCCGGCGATGAAGGGGTGGCGAGCCTCGAAATCGCGATCCGTTGTCTGGAATCACCCGCCAGGCCTGCCGCTTCCACCGTGCGCAAAGGGCCGCGCCGGGTCGTCGGCTGACTTCCTCAACTCTAAATCCCTGCAAGGCTCCATGAACCAGCACATGCGTCCAGAACCCATCCCCCTGATCGACATCGCCGCGCAGCGCCGGCGGCTTGGCAAATCCGTCGATGATGCGGTCTCCCGCGTGCTCGGCCATTGCCAGTTCATCAACGGTCCGGAAGTGACCGCGCTGGAAACAGCGCTCGCGGAGTTCTGCGGCGCCAAGCATGTCGTGAGCTGCGCCAGCGGCACCGATGCGCTCTTGATGGTGCTGATGGCCAAACAGGTCGGCCCGGGCGATGCGGTGCTGTGCCCCTCGTTCACGTTCTGCGCGACCGGCGAAGCGGTGGCGCTGGCCGGTGCTGTGCCGGTCTTCGTCGACGTCGACGAATCGACATTCAATATGGACTTTGGCTCGCTCAAGCGCGGCATCGCGACCGCCAGGCAGCGCGGCCTTCATCCAAAAGCGGTGATACCCGTCGACCTGTTCGGCCAAAGCGCCGACCACGATGCCGTCGGCGCCGTCGCTGACGCCGAAGGCCTGTTCGTGCTCGACGACGCCGCCCAGGGTTTTGGCGCAAGCTATAAGGGCCGCAAGCTCGGCACGTTTGGGCTTGCGACCGCGACCAGCTTTTTCCCCGCAAAACCGCTCGGCTGCTTCGGCGACGGCGGCGCGATCTTCACCGATGATGACGAACTGGCGCAAACGCTGCGCAGCATCCGCGTGCACGGCCAGGGATCTGACAAATACGACAATGTCCGTCTCGGGTTGACCGGCCGGCTCGATACCATTCAGGCGGCGGTGCTGATCGAGAAGCTGAAAATCTTCGAGGACGAGATCGAGGCGCGCAACGCCATTGCGGAACGCTATGCACGCGGCCTCGGCAACGTCGTCACCGTTCCGCGTTTGGCTTCCGGCTGCACCTCGGTCTGGGCGCAATACACCATCCGTCTGCCTGAGGGTACCGACCGCGACGCTTTTGCCGCTGATCTCAAGGCGCAGGGCATTCCGACCGCGATCTACTATACCAAGTCGATGCATCAGCAGACCGCCTACCGCGATTATCCGGTCGCCGACGGCGGCCTGCCGGTGAGCGAACGGCTTTCCGACGACGTCATCAGCCTGCCGATGCATGCCTATCTGGACGAGCCGACGCAGGAGCGCATCATCAAGGCTGTGCGCGACGCGCTCGGGGCATGATTTCGCCGCTTTGAAGCGCCGCTTCATGCGCCATAGCGTTTTTGAACGAGTTGGATGCCGGTTCGCGTGAAGAAAACGCGTCAAAATAAAACTGGCGCTTCGGTTCTGATGCAATCAGAACCGAATATGCGCTAGAAGCGGCCTATGCTTGGACGCATTTTTACCGTCGGCGGCTATACGCTTCTCTCGCGGTTGACCGGCTTCGCGCGCGACATCATGCTCGCGGCGATCCTCGGCGCCGGTCCGGTGGCGGATGCGTTTTTCGTAGCACTGCGTCTGCCCAACCATTTTCGCGCCATTTTTGCCGAAGGCGCCTTCAACGCGGCATTCGTGCCGGCCTACGCCCATGTTCACGGCGAACACGGCGAGGGGTCGGCACGCCTGTTCGCCGACCGTATCTTCACGCTGCTGTTCATCTCGCAATTGATCCTGCTCGTGATCGCATGGGCGTTCATGCCGCAGGCCATGAGCATCCTGGCGCCCGGATTCACCGAGGATGCCGAGCAGCGGCGGCTTGCGATCGAACTGACGCGGATCACCTTTCCCTACCTGCTGCTGATCACGCTGGTGACGCTCTATGGCGGCATGCTCAATGTGATGCATCGCTTCGCCAGCGCCGCGGCGGCGCCGATCTTCCTCAATCTTGCGATGATGATGACGCTGGCCTTCGCGGCGTTTTTTCCGGGCGCCGGTTACGCCGCGGCCTGGGGCGTGCTGATTTCCGGCTTCCTGCAGTTCTTTCTGCTCGCCGGCGATCTCGCGCGCCATGGCGGCCTGCCGCGCTTTGCGCCGCTTAAACTCGATGAAGACGTCCGCGCGTTCTTTCGCGCGCTGGGACCCGCGACCATCGGCTCGATGGGGACCCAGGTCGCGCTGTTCGCCGATACCATCATCGCCACCTTCCTGCCGGCGGGCGCGCTGTCGGCGCTGTATTACGCCGACCGTCTCAATCAATTGCCGATCGGGGTGATCGGCATCGCCATCGGCACGGTGCTGCTGCCGGAGATGGCGCGGCGCCTGACCGCGAACGACCAGGCCGGCGCGATGGCCGCGCAGCGGCGGGCGTTCGATTTCACTCTTTTGTTCTCGGTGCCGTTCGTGGCGGCCTAACTGACAGTATCCGACGTCATCATGCGCGCGATGTTCGCCCGCGGCGCCTTCTCGAAGGCCGATGCCGCAACCGCCGGCGCGACGCTGGCCGCCTATGCGGTGGGGCTCGTTCCCTTTGTCATGATCCGCAGCGCGGTCGCAACCTTCTACGCCCGCAAGGATACCGCGACGCCGGTAAAGGCGGCGCTGACCGGCGTCGCCGTCAATGTCGCGTTGAAGGTCGCCCTGGTCGGCACGCTGGCGCAGGTCGGGCTTGCACTTGCAACCGCGGTCGGCGCCTGGATCAATCTTTTGCTGGTGCTCGCGTTTGCGGTGCGAAGGGGATATCTCGATTTCGACCGCGCCTGGTTGACATCGCTTGCGAAATTCGTCGTGTCAGGCATCGTTCTGGCGGCGGCGCTTTGGCTGACCACGAAGTTTTCAGCGATATACTTTGCACAAATGCATATGTTTCGTGATGAGACGACGTTACTGCTTTTGATCGTGGTCGGCGCTTTTGTCTACGGTTTCTCCATCCTTGTGCTGTTCGGCAGGGGATGGCTTTTCTCTTTGGTCCGCAGCTAGTGTCCCAGCTCTCAAATATCCGAAAGCCGTTTGCGCTTCGCCGCGAACCACGCCAATATGGCGCAAAATAACCGTTGCAATGGGAGATACGATGGCAGCCCCCGTTAAATTCGGCGTCGGTCAAAGCGTGCGTCGCAAAGAAGACGATGCGCTGATTCGCGGCAAGGGCCGCTACACCGACGACGTCGCGCCGCAGCCGGCGATGCATGCGCTGGTGCTGCGCTCGCCGCATGCGCATGCGAAGTTTACCCTCGATGCCGCCAAGGCCCGCGGGCTGCCCGGCGTCGGCGCGGTCCTGACCGCCGAGGACGTCGAGGATCTCGGCGACCTGCCGTGCCTGTTCAACCTCGAAGTCGATCCGTTCACGGGGCCGCCCTATCCGATCCTGCCCAAGGATGAGGTCCGTCATGTCGGCGACGCCATCGCCTTCGTGGTCGCCGACACCATCGACCAGGCCCGCGACGCGCTCGAGGCGATCGACGTCAAATGGACGCCGCTGCCGGCGGTGGCCGGCCTCGCCAATGCCGTGAAGAAAGGCGCGCCGCAGGTCTGGCCCGGTCATCCCGGCAATGTCCTGTTCGACGTTCCGATCGGCGACAAGAAGGCGACTGACGCCGCGTTCGCGAAGGCGCACGCGGTCGCCGAGGTGTCGATCGTCAATCCGCGGATCGTGACCAACTTCATGGAGACGCGCGCGGCGGTCGCCGAATACGACGCCAAGCGCGACCATCTGACGCTGACGATCGGCAGCCAGGGCAGCCATCGCCTGCGCGAAATCATCGGCGGGATGGTGCTCAAGATTCCGCTGGAAAAGATGCGGGTGATCTGCCCCGATGTCGGCGGCGGGTTCGGCACAAAGCTGTTTCCCTACCGCGAATACGCGCTGATCGCGGTCGCCGCGCGAAAACTCAAGAAGACCATCAAATGGACCGCCGATCGCGCCGATCACTTCATGGGCGACGCCCAGGGCCGCGACAACGTCACGTCAGCGCGGATGGCGCTCGCCGAGGACGGCAAGTTTTTAGGCATGGATGTCGACCTGATGGGCGACATGGGCGCCTATCTCTCGACCTTCGGGCCCTATATTCCGCATGGCGGCGCCGGCATGCTGCCCGGTCTCTACGACATCCAGGCCTTCCACTGCCGCGTCCGCACGGTGTTCACCAATACCGTGCCGGTCGATGCCTATCGCGGCGCCGGACGGCCTGAGGCGGCTTACGTGGTCGAGCGGCTGGTTGACGCCGCGGCGCGAAAACTCGGCATGACGCCGGACGCGATTCGGCGCAAGAATTTCATTCCCCCGAAATCGCTGCCGTACAAGACGGCCACCGGGAAAGTTTACGACTCCGGCGACTTCGCCGCGCATCTGAAGCGCGCGATGGAGATCGGCAACTGGAAGGAATTTCCCAAACGCGCCAAGGCCGCGAAGAAGGCCGGCCTGGTGCGCGGCATTGGTCTCGCGAGCTATGTCGAGGTTTGCGGCACCATGGGCGAAGAGACCGCCAATGTGGCGCTCGATCCCACTGGCGACGTCAGCATCCTGATCGGCACCCAATCGAGCGGGCAGGGCCATCAGACCGCCTATGCGCAGTTGATCGCCGAGCAGTTCGGACTTCCGCCCGAGCGCGTCCACATCCTGCAGGGCGATACCGACAAGATCGCCACCGGCCTCGGCACCGGCGGTTCGGCGTCGATCCCGACCGGCGGCGTCAGCGTCGAGCGCGCCGCTCGCGATCTCGGCGGCAAGCTGAAGGAGATCGCGGCACAAGCGCTGGAAGCCAGTGCCGGCGATCTCGAAATCAGTGACGGCATGATACGGATCGCCGGTACCGACCGCTCGATCAGCTTTGCCGATCTGGCCAAGCGCCCCGGCGCCGATCCGTCCAGGCTGAATGCGAGCGCGACCTTTACCAGCGCCGACGGCACCTACCCGAACGGCACCCATCTCGCCGAGGTCGAGATCGATCCGGCCACCGGCATCATCAAAGTCGTCAACTATGTCATCGTCGACGATTTCGGCGTGACGCTCAATCCGCTGCTGCTTGCCGGACAGGTTCACGGCGGCGCGATGCAGGGGATCGGCCAGGCCCTGATGGAGCAGGCGGTCTATAGTTCGAGCGATGGCCAGCTCGTCACCGGCACCTTCATGGATTACGCGCTGCCGCGCGCGGCCGACGGTCCGTCATTCGTGTTCGAGACCAGCAACGTGCCATGCAAGACCAATCCGCTCGGCGTCAAGGGCGCGGGCGAAGCCGGCGCGATCGGCTCGTGCCCGGCGATGGTCAATGCGATCATCGAGGGGCTGTGGCGCGAGTACAAGATCGATCACATCGACATGCCGGCGACCGCGGAACGGGTCTGGATCGCGATCCGTGAGGCGCAACGGCGGCATAATCTCTGACAATTTGCCGCGGGCGGAATGAATCGCCGCCCGTGGTGTTGGCTCAGAACAGGCGGCCCGGGCCGTGCACGGGCCTTGGCGCAAACCAAGGGGATTTGGCGAATGAAGCGAGTTTTGGTGGTTGCGGGAGCGTTGCTGCTTGGCGCCGGCGCGGTGGTGGCGCAGCAGGATCTGGTCAAGCTGGCCCAGACCCAGATGAAGGGCAACGGCAAGAACGCGGGCGCGCTGGCGGCGATGGTCAAGGGCGAGAAGCCCTACGATCAGGCTGCCGTCGATAGCGCGCTGGCCCAGTTCGAAGACACCGCCAAGAAGTTCCCGACGCTGTTTCCCGAAAGCATCAAGGGCCTCAAGGCCGAGGGCGACTACAGCACCTCGTCCAAAATCTGGGAAGACAAGGCTGGCTTCGACGCCCATATCGCGAGCTTCACCAAGGTCGTGACGGAAGCCAAATCCAGGATCAAGGATCTCGACAGCCTGAAGGCGACGTTCCCCGCCCTCGGCAAGGAATGCGGCGGCTGCCACGAGACGTACCGCGTGAAGAACGGCTGACGCCGTTTGACGAAACAAAAAGGACGGGCGCGTGATGCGTCCGCCCTTGTTTATTTTTTCCGTCGCTGACGACTTACTTCGTCACCTGGCCGCGGATTTCTCCGCCCGGATTGGCCGCGGTGTGAATGTTGACGTAATACTTGCCGGCCGTCAGGTCGGCGGCCTGGGCGTCGGTGAGTGTGGCGCTGCCCTCGACCGGGCTCGAGGTGGCGTTCGGGATCGCGACCGCGACGCCGCTGTTCTTGCCGGCTTCGGCGGGGCCGTGGAAATGCGCCGCGGTGGCAGGGCCGGAGAGGCCGGAATAGGTCAGCTTCCAGCTCAGCTTCTTGCTGGCGGCATCGTAGTCGATATCGGCGGTGCCGGTGCCGGCGCTGGCATTCGCCGGCACTTCCGACTTGCCATCCAGCGTCGCCTTCATCTTCTCGGCGAAGGCGGGGCCGGCGAAAGCGATAGTGGCGCCCATTGCAAGCATGGCAAGCATGGTCTTGTTCGGCATGGTTCTCTCCCTGTTGACATCAAACGTAGGTGTCAGCTTCAAAACAGCGGCGTTTCGAATTTATTCCCGGAATGACGTTAAACGTTCGAAATTTCGCGAGAGCCAATGGCCCAAGTTGCAGCCATACTAGCCGCCAGGTCGAGGCGCCTAATAACGGATCGGTGAATGCTGCGACGAATTCTCCTTGTGGCCGTTTTAGCCGGCGTCATCGGCTTCGGATTTTTCTGGTGGCTGACGACGCCTGCGGTCGTTGCCGCTAACGCGCTTCCCGCCTACCAGCCAAATCTCGCCAACGGCCTCACAACGTTCAACGCAGGCGGTTGTTCCTCCTGCCATGCCGTGCCCAATCAACCCGATCGCCTGAGGCTTGGCGGCGGGCTTGCGATACCTTCGCCGTTCGGCACCTTTTATGCACCCAACATCTCGTCCGATCCGAACGACGGCATCGGACGCTGGAGCGAAGCCGATTTCGTTACCGCGCTGCTCAAGGGAACCTCTCCGAGAGGCACGCATTATTTTCCGGCGTTTCCCTACACCTCCTATCAGCATGCGAAGCTAACGGACCTCCGCGATCTCTTTGCCTATCTGAAGACGCTGGCGCAGGTCACCGGCAAGGCGCGCGGTCACGACCTGCCGTTTCCGTTCAATATCCGCCGCAACGTTGGCGTGTGGAAATGGCTGTTCATGGACGGCAAGCCGTTTGTGGCGGACGCAACGCATTCGCCGCCCTGGAATCGCGGCGCCTATCTCGTCAGCGGCCTCGGCCATTGCGCCGAGTGTCACAGCCCGCGGAACCTGCTTGGCGGCATCGTCAGCGCGCAGCGTTTCGCAGGCGGGCCCAATCCGGAAGGCGAGGGCTGGGTGCCGAACATCACGCAGAAGGGATTGGCGGATTGGAGCGCCAAGGACATCGATTTTTTGCTCGAGACCGGGCAAACGCCTGACGGAGACAGCGCCGGCGGGGCGATGGTGCGCGTGATCAAGAACATTTCGCAATTGTCGCCTGAGGATCGCGCTGCGATCGCCGACTACATTAAATCGCTGCCGCCGGTGGATGGGCCGCCGCGGCCGCCGAAAAAGGCTGATAGCGACGACAAGTCCTGATATCGATCGAGTTATCCCTTTGGATTTCAGACCTCGCCGGTGAACTTATCAGACTCGCCATGCACCGGCAGCAATAACCATCAGCGCGCCCGCGATCGCGAGGTCCTTGACGAACAGCGTTCGCTCCGCCTTGTCGGCGAGGTCGAGGTGAAACCCAAATGCGGTCGCAAGGCAAAACAGGGCTAGCGCACCTGCGGCGAATGAAAGCTGCCAGCCGAACAGGAGCGCCAGTCCGGCGCCGACTTCGAGTGCGATGACCAGCGGAAGTAGCGCGCCCGCGATGTGGTGTGCGGCCATGTGATCGAGGAAAGGTTGCGGGCCGGCGATCTTTGCGGCGCCTGCGAGGATGAACAGCAATGCGAGCAACGTGCGGCCGACAATGGTCACGATTGTAATCGGCATGGAAATATCTCCCTTTGGTTTGTTATTGGGTGCGCTGGCCGGAGGTTGTGGTTTGTAAAAAGAACAGGACGGCCGACAGGATGAAGGCAAAGACGAAGAAGATCGTTCGTCCGAGCACCAGCGCCTTGGCCTGCTCAACCGGCGTTACCGAAATCAGCACACCGAACGGAATGTAGCACCACAACACCCCCGCAATGGCTTTGCCGAGCCTTCCGAACTGCAGAAAGCCGAACGAGAACGGCAAGACCGCCAGATAGCTTGCGTGAAACTTGACCTGGGACGCGATCATTTGAAGCTGCCCGTCGGCCGGGGACAGCGGCAGACCGTTCTGGATTGCGTGCACCATGGTCATGATGTGGGGTTCTCGACGCAGTCGAGGAAAACGGTCAGCATCATCGCCGCGAGCGCTGCGCCGAGCAGGCGCGGGTCCAGCATTGTGCGCAGCCGGACGCTCAGCGCGATGAAAAATGCCCCGTAGAAAATCATGAACAGATTGTCCAGCCAGAGATTGATCCGAAGGCCGAACGGAACCAGAGGAGTGGCCAGATACGTGCTGTAGGCTTCGAGCGAGCGGGCGGTCTGGAAGAAGTCCTGCGAGCCTTTGGCGGTGAGGATGCCCACGACCATGGCGGCAACCGTCAATGCCGCCAGCGTCGCCAGAACGGCGAGCGCGCGATCCAGCGATCTGTTCTCCATGATATAGCTACTCCCCGCCGGTCAAATCGGCTTGTCGATTACAGATATCAACTGCTATCTGATATAGATATCATTTGATATCTGAAAATCAACTGTTATCTGTTGATTCAGGAGTTCGGTCCCGTGCCAAGGCTAAATCGCGAGGAAAGTCAGGCTCGTACAAGGAGTCTCCTGATCGAGGCGGCGCGCGACGAGATCGTCAAAAATGGCTTTGCGCAGGCCTCGGTGCGCGACATTGCGGACGCGGCCGGATTTTCGCAGGGTGCGTTCTACTCGAATTTTCCCGACAAGCAGGCGATCCTGCTGGAACTGGTGCAGCGACACCAGTCCGAGGAGCGCGCCAAGATCGAGGCCGCGTTGAGCCACGCGCCGGGTGATGCTGCCAAGGCGATGGCGGGCATCGAGAAATGGGCCGCCACCGTCAATGCCGATCCCGGGTTTGCGGTGCTGGCGATCGAGCTGCAATTGCAGGCGCTACGCAGCCCTTCCTTCGCGCAAGGCTACAACGAGCTCAACCGCAAGCACCGCCGCGCCTTGGGCGCGCTGGTGGCGCGGTTGTTCGAGCTGTTCGGCAAGAAGCCACCCGCGGATCCCGTTGAGATCGCGACCGCGTTCACCGCGCTCGGCCGCGGCATGGCGCTGATGTCGAAGGCCGGCGAGGCCAGCCGCACCGGCCGGATCATCGTCACTTTTCTAAAGGCGCTGATTGAATCGGCACCGGACGCGCACTCCTAACCGCCAGGCCTTAATCCGGCCGGTTATGCGAGCTTCGCGATTCCGAGTTCATCGGCCACCTGATCCAGCCCACGCAGCAGCGCCGGGGCGATCGGGATGCCAAGGCGTGTCCGGCGCGCCCGCGTCTCATGGCTGCGTTCGCCGGGCACCAGGATGCGATCCACGCCCGGCATCCGGCTGGAGTTGCGGAAATCGCGCACCAGCGCGTCGACGCTTCTCTTGAACACGGCGACGTCGCCGAAGGCGGCAATATCGATCGCCGCGATCGCCTGCCCGGTGTTGGTGACGCTATCGTCGTCATGGTTGAAGTCGATCACCTCGCGGCCCATCGCAGCGCCCCCGAGCGTGCCCGCCAGCAGGCCGATGATCATGGCGAGGCCATAGCCCTTGTAGCCGGCCTCCATGCCGCCCAGCGGCAGCAGCATGCCTTCGTCGGCGCGGTTCGGATCGGTCAGCGGCTTGCCCTCGCGATCGATCATCCATCCTTCCGGCATGGTCTCGCCGCGCAGCGCCTTGGTCTTTACTTTTCCGTAAGCCGCAACGGTCGTCGCCATATCAAGAATAACCGGTTTCTCGTCGCCGGCCGGGATCGCCGCCGCGATCGGATTGGTCGACAGCAGCATGTCGAGGCCGCCCCAGGGCGGCAGATGGTTGGCGTTGCCGACCGCAAAATACAATCCGATCATGTCGTGGGCGAGTGGCATGCTCGCGTAGAGCGAGGCGGGGCCGGCGTGATTGGAGAATTGCGAGTTGACCCAGGCAATGCCTGACGCGCGCGCCTTTTCGATCGCGATCTCGGCGGCGCGCTTCATGACGAGATGACCCATGCCGTTGTCGCCGTTCACCACCGCCGTGCTGATCTGATCGTGCACCACGCGGATATCAGGCCGGACGTTGAAGCCGCCCGCCTTGATGCGCCTTGCATATTGCGGCAGCCGGGTCACGCCGTGCCCGTCCGACCCCTGCAGGTCGGCCTCCGCCATCAGTGCGGCGACGGTCGCGGCATCTGCCGCCGGCAAGCCCAGCCTGGTCAGCGCTTCCTGAATGAAGGCTTTCAGCCGGTTGAAAGTAACGATTGTTTCGGACGGCAGAATCGGTACTCCGGTTTCAAAGTAGCGCGCGAAAAGATTAGCCGCGCTGCAGCAGCGGCCGCAAGCTGCGAATGTCGGCCACAGATTCGATCGCAAACACCATCTCGATCAGTTTGTCCGATTTGTCGCGTCCCAGCACCGGCGCGGTGAGATCACGGGCCTTGTCCATCACCTCGGCGCGCGTCATCGGGTTGCGCGGCGTGCCGCGAACCGCCGAAATGCGCTCCGTGAGCAGGCTTCCGTCGGTCAGCTCGATCTCGACGACCGTGACGCGCACCGGCAGAAGTTTTGCGAGTTCCTCGTCATAGACCAGGTTCACCTTGCCGCGCGCTCGCAGCGCGGCCGCGTCCTGCATGCGCGGCTTGTCGTGGGCGCCGCGGAACGAAACGGTCTTGTCGAGCAGCATCACGGCGATCATGTGCTGCAGGCAGATGTCGGGGATATCGCGGTTGTCCACCACCTTGGCAACCGATGGTGCAAGGCGCACGGTCACGCGCTTGACCTGATCGGCCTCGAAAGGCTTTTTGCCACGGATCGCTTCGATCCCGTCGAGCGGCGCCTGAATAGGCGAGCCAACCGTCCATTTCTTGATGTCGGTTCGCGCGATCTCGTAGCGCTCGCCGAGCTTCTCGACCAGCCGGTCGGGCTGCGCCTTCGGGGCGAAGGCTGCGAAAAAATTATCGGCGCCGGAGAAAATATCATCGACGCCGTTCCAGCCGGTCTTGACGAGGAGCGCCGAGGTGACGCCATTCCGCGCCGGCATGCCCGCGAATACAAAGGCCTTCTCGATGTGATCGGTGTCGCGCCGCCAGGCGATGAAGCCTGAGGATTGCTGTGCGGTATAGTCGAGCGCCCAGCGCATCTGGCGGGCATCGAGACCGGCGGCACAGGTTGCCGCGGCGGCGGCGCCGAACGTTCCCGCGATGCTGTGGGTCGACAGACTGTTCGCGTAGCTGAAATCAGCGCCGCCCATCGCCATCACGACCCGCGTTCCGATGTCGTAGCCGAGCGTCACGGCGCGCAGCAGAGCGGTGCCGTCAATGTTGAATTCCTCGCCGGCCGCCAGCGCGGCCGGCACCACCGAGCAGCCGGGATGGGAGCGCGATTCATTGTGCGAATCGTCGGTTTCGTCGGCATGCGCCATCACACCATTGGCCAGCGCGGCATCGATCGGCCCGGCCGTGTCGACAGAACCCGCAACCGTCGTCGCGCCTTTCGCCGCGCGTTCGCGGATGTAGCGCTGCGCCGCCTGGCCAGGTGGCAATTCCGATCCGGAGATCATCGCGGCCAACGTATCGAGCAGATGGCATTTGGCGTGTTCGGTGATTTCGGCGGGCAGGGCGCGGGTGGCGGCGGCGCTCATGTAGGCGCTGAGCGCGCTCATGACCGGCCCGGGCCCCGAGACTTGCGCGAAACCGCGCGCCGGCAAGGCCTGGGCCGCGGCGCTCGCCGCCGCCATGCGAATGAGGTGTCGTCGGTTCATGCTGCCCCCCGAACTGGCGCACCGATCGATGCGGGATCGTGCGCTCTTTTGGCGCTGGCTTGCGCGTTTATCGGTTCACGCCTAGCCGGGGCCGAAGGCCTTGAAGGTGATGATGGTGTGGGTATCCTGGATGCCGGGAATGACCTGCACCTTCTCGTTGACAAAATGGCCGATGTCGGTGTCGTTGTCGACGTAGAATTTGACCAGCAGGTCGTAGTCGCCGGCGGTGGAGTAGATCTCCGAGGCGATCTCGGCCTCCGCCAGCGCATTGGCGACGGCATAGGACTGGCCGAGCTTGCATTTGAACTGAACAAAGAAGGGAACCATCGCTGTCGTCTCCGAAATTATCGGCCACATCATATAGCGTTTTCAAGCGAAGTGGATACCGGTTCGCGTGAAGAAAACGCCTCAGAAATAAGAGGCCAAAAAACGGAAGCTTGTGGCAAGCGAACTTGCTGCCAATTGTCGGTCGCGCTAGGACAGCTTATGGCCCAGTTCGCACCAACCGCGCGTGGCTTTCGATGACGACGCCGATTGCGCTCACCATCGCGGGTTCTGATTCGTCCGGCGGCGCCGGCATCCAGGCGGACCTGAAGACCTTTGCCGCGTTCGGCGTCTATGGCGCCTCCGTGATCACGGCACTGACGGCGCAGAACACCCAAGGCGTGCGCGGCATCCACACGGTGCCGGCGGAGTTCGTGACCGCGCAGATCGATGCGGTATTTTCCGATCTCGCCGTCGGCGCCGTCAAGATCGGCATGGTGGCGCAACCGGCCAGCATCGATGCCATCGTCGCGGGGCTCACGCGCTGGGCGCCAAAGCATGTCGTGCTCGATCCGGTGATGGTCGCAACTTCAGGCGATCGTCTGCTGGCGCGAGAGGCGATCGAGGCGCTGCGCAAAAAACTCATTCCCCGCGCCTCGGTGATCACGCCGAATCTGCCGGAAGCCGCCGCGCTGCTGGACGAGCCGGAGGCGATCAGCGAGGCCGCGGTCGAGAACCAGGGCAAGCGGTTATTGGCGATGGGATGCCGGGCGGTGCTGATCAAGGGCGGCCACGGCCAGGGCGAAGAGAGCATCGATTATCTCTTCGACGGCAATGGCACCCTTGCATTGGCAGCGCCGCGCATTGCCACTGCGAATACCCACGGCAGCGGATGCTCGTTGTCGTCGGCGATTGCAGCGGGGCTAGCCAAGGGCGAGGATCTGGAAACCGCCGTTCGCGACGCCAAGGCCTGGATCAGCGCGGCGATCGCGGCGGCTGATAGCTTCAGCGTCGGCCACGGCCACGGGCCGATTCATCATTTTCACAGATATTACTGAAAGCGATTGGCCGAAACGGCTGCAGCAGGCGAGCGTAGCCGGGTGAGCAGGCGCGCCTCAGTTCGCCTACTTGTAGAACTCGGCGAGCTCGAGCGGCAGCTTGATCTCGGTGCCGCGTTTAGCCGACAGGTCCATCGCCATGGTCAGGAGCAGGTTGCGGTGTCCCTCGGCAGCGGACGCATGCGGCGTCTTCAGACCGGTGTGGATACGCCCGAACCAGCAATTGGTCTCCTCCCGCATCGGCCCCCACAGCTGGCCGTCGTTGATGTCTCCCGCGGGATAGCTGGTGAGAAAATCGACGTGGCGCTCGAACTCGGGCTGGTAGTTGCGCGAAGTATAGCCGGCGCCGATAGGCTTTTCGGTCGCCATCACCAGGTCGCGATGGGTGTCCTCGATGTCGATGACGCCTTCGGTTCCGACGATGCCGACCTGCAGGCCGTAGACCGCGCCCGGCCACACGTGCGGCAGGGCCCAGCTGATGTTCATGCTCCAGATCGTGCCGTCATCCATCGTGAAGATGCCGAAGGTGGAGTCCTTGGTGCCCCACATCGCCAGCGCCTTGTCGACCGAGCGGGCATAGACGGACACCGGCGTCTTGCCTTCCATCAGGTACATCGACATGTCGAGCGCGTGCGTGCCGGACACCACCATCGGGGTCAGGTTCTGGCGCTGATTGGTCTTGCGGATGGTGGCGATCGGCACCATGCGATTCATGAATGCGCGCGTGACCACCGAGGTGACATCGCCGATTTCGCCGCGGGAGAGCTTGCCCTTGACCGCCTGGAAGCGCCGCCGGAACCGGTTGGTGTAGCCCATCACGGC
>Ga0137415_10000832_pt1 | contig 30265 bp, 21 predicted proteins | sample CZODoug3_1_1_16f_FD_183082 | JGI IMG/M metagenome (GOLD analysis project Ga0137415, IMG submission 183082) | Vadose zone soil fungal communities from Angelo Coast Range Reserve, California, USA - CZODoug3_1_1_16fungal (Hybrid Assembly) | ecosystem: Environmental > Terrestrial > Soil > Vadose...
GGAAGTCAGCAGGTGTTTCGAGCGTGTGAGGCTGCTTGGACTCGCGGCGATCAGGTCGGCGGCGAGGGCGAGCGCGCGATCCATCAGATGTTCACTCGGGACAACCTCGGTCACCATTCCAAATTCCTTTGCTTCCGCTGCGTCGATCAAGCGTCCGGTCAACAGCAGATCGCGCGAGCGCTTGTCCCCAATTTGCCGCGTGAGAAAAACGGAGACGATTGCCGGCAGGAAACCGATTTTCACCTCGGTGAAGCCGAATTTCGCATCGGGCGCCGCCAGAGTGAAATCGCAGAGCGTCGCGATTCCGCAGCCGCCCGCGTACGCCGCGCCGTTCACGGCGGCGATCATCGGCCGGGGAAAACTCCAGATGCGCCGCAGCATCTTGGCGATGCGCCGCGCGTCTTCCTGGTTCTCGGCTGGAGACTGTTTGGTGATGGCCGCAAGCATCTCCAGATCCATCCCGGCGCAAAACGCTTTGCCCGCGCCCGTAACGATCACCACGCGCGAGTGGCTCTTCTCGATTGTGTCCAGCGCCGTCTGCAATTCGGAAATCATCTGCGTGTTGATGGCATTGCGCTTATCGGGACGGTTCAGCGTAATCTTCGCGATTTCGCCGCTGAATTCGAGCAGAAGCGTTGAATACATGTAAGAACCTCGCTAATTCGGAAGTGGTGCGTGTGCGTATTTAACTCGAATTTCGTTGGTCATTGCCAATACTTTCGCGAGCCGAGCGGTGTCGATGCCGGTATCGGCGCCGGCTTTAGTTAGCGCCGCGAGCACTTGCTCGGTGGCGATGTTCCCCACCAGATTGTCTCCCGCAAATGGGCAGCCGCCAAGCCCTGTGAGCGCGCTGTCAAAGCGACGGCAGCCCGCCTCATACGCGGCAAGTATTTTCTCCTCCGCGTTCTCCGGCCGGCTGTGCAGATGAACGCCGAGTTCGATTCCCGCAACGTGATCTTTTACCTGGCGAAATAGATCGCCGACGATTTGCGGCGAGGCTGTTCCAACGGTGTCCGCCAGCGAAACAGTACGCACGCGAATGTCTTTGAGCCAATCCAGAGTGTCCTGCACGATCTCCGGCCCCCACGGCTCGTCATAAGGATTGCCGAACGCCATGGAGATGTAAACGACCAAGCCGCGATTCGCGGCGGCAGTAGCCCTCTTCGGGGTCTCGACCAGCGCCCGCGATTCTTCGCGAGTCATATTGGCATTTGCGCGCCGAAAATACGCCGAGATCGAATACGGATAGCCGATCGTGGTGACGCCGGGAGTAGCCAGCGCCCGCTCGAGCCCTTTTTCATTCACGACGATGCCGATGATCTCCGGCCGCTCAGAACCAGCAGGGAACGACGAGTTGAATTTCTCCATTACCTCTTCGCTGTCCGCCATCTGCTTCACACGTTTCGGCGAGACAAAACTCACCGCGTCAATGTGCTTGAACCCGGCATGAACCAATTCTCGGAGGTATTCGGCTTTGGTTTCCGTGGGGATGAAATCGGTTAGCCCCTGCCAAGCGTCCCTCGGACACTCGATTATCTTGACGCTGTCCATATCAGGTCTGCAGGACTCCTGTCTTGAATTCTGCGATTGCCGGATTCAGCGCGGCGGCGTCGAGCGCATGGATCAGCGCGTCGCGGGTATGCGCTGGATCGATGATGGCATCCACCCACAGGCGCGCGGCGGCATAACGCGGATCGGTTTGGTGTTCGTAGGTGGCTCGCACGGATTCGTAGAGTTGCTTTTTCTGCTTCTCGTCCACTTTTTTGCCTTCGCGCTCTAGTTGCTTCAGTTTGATCTCAACGAGCGTGCCGGCAGCGGCGTCGCCGCTCATCACCGCGTACCGTGCCGTGGGCCATGCAAAAATAAAGCGCGGGTCGTAGGCCTTGCCACACATCGCGTAATGTCCTGCTCCGAAGCTGCCGCCACAAATAACCGTAATCTTTGGCACGACAGAGTTCGCCACGGCGTTCACCATTTTTGCGCCAGCGCGGATGATGCCGCTCCACTCCGCATCTTTGCCGACCATGAAGCCGTTCACGTCGTGCAGGAAAGTCAGCGGAATGCGGTTCTGGTTGCAGTCCAGAATGAACCGCGCAGCCTTTTCGGCTGCTTCCGTGTAAATTACGCCGCCGAATTCGATGCGCTTTTGGTCCGAGCCGCGCGCCATCGTCTGCACGTGCTTTTTCTGGTTCGCCACGATGCCGACCGCCCAGCCGCCGATGCGCGCATAGCCGCAGAGCACGGTCTCGCCGTAACCTTCCCGGTATTCCTCGAATTCGCTGCCATCGACAATGCGCGCGATGATTTCGCGCATATCGTACTGTTTCGCGGGATCGCCGGAGAAAATGCCGTAAATCTCTTCCGCGGAATACAGTGGCTCGCGCGGAGCAACATGGCTGAATGGCGCTGCGCCGCCAGCACCCATTTTGTCGGCCAGGGCACGAATGCGCGCGATGCAGGCGTCATCGTCCGGTTCGCGAAAGTCCACCGTGCCGCTGATCTGCGCGTGCATCTTGGCACCGCCCAAATCTTCCGCCGACGTTTTCTGCCCAATGGCCGCCTGCACCAGCGCCGGGCCAGCAAGAAACAAGCCGGAGCCCTCGGTCATCAGGATGTGATCGCACATCACCGGCAGATACGCGCCGCCAGCCACGCACATGCCCATGATGGCGGCAAGTTGCGGAATGCCCATTGCGCTCATTACCGCGTTATTGCGGAAAACGCGTCCGAAATCATCGGTGTCGGGGAACACGTCTTCCTGCAAAGGAAGGAAAATTCCGGCCGAATCAACGAGATAAATCGTGGGGATGTGATTGTCGATCGCGATATTCTGCGCGCGAATCACTTTCTTCGCGGTCATCGGGAAAAATGCACCGGCCTTCACGGTGGCATCGTTGGCAATGACCATGAACGTGCGCCCGCAAACGCGGCCGAGTCCGGTCACCGTCCCTGCAGAGGGCGCGCCACCCCACTCTTCGTACATCTCATGCGCCGCGAAAATTCCCAGCTCGAAAAATGGCGTGCCCGGGTCGATCAACTTCGCTATACGCTCTCGTGCCGTCAATCGGCCCTTCTTGTGCTGCGATTCAATAGCCTTCGCGCCGCCACCTTGGCGAATTTGCTCCTCTTCATTCTTGATCTGAGTAAGCAAATCGATCATCCGGCGGGTATTCTTGTCAAATTCGGGCAGCTTCGTATTTACGTTCGTTTTTAGTATGGAGGCAGCCACTCGCTATCCTCAGCAGGAGGTAATCGGCGCGCGAAACCTTAGTTCTGCGGCGCGCCGCAAACGCCCCAGTATACGGTCTCCGCGCTCATACTGCGAGCCTCGCGGGGCACCGGAGCATTTCACCGGCAGTTCGCAATTTTGCCTGTTATATATACGCCCCAGGAGCGCTCCGAGGATTCCCGGCTACACAACTTTCTTGCTACAAAGGTGTTTACACAGATAAGGCACCCTGGCCTGGTTTCGCGCCCTTAGCAATGCAATTGAGCAGGCAAAACGCCGCACCGGAAAGGTGATGATAATGCGAATCGTGAGATTGCTTGGACTAATGCTATTCAGCGCCGTGATCCTGGGCATCCCGATTGTTGCGAACGCACAAGTCGCGATAGGCGTCTCGGTCCGAGTCGGGCCCCCAGTGCTGCCCGTGTATGCGCAGCCAGTTTGCCCGGGCCCCGGATATATCTGGACGCCCGGATACTGGGCTTATGGCGACGACGATTATTACTGGGTACCCGGAACGTGGGTGATGGCGCCGGAACCCGGCCTGCTTTGGACGCCTGGTTACTGGGGTTTTTCGGAAGGCGTTTACGTTTTTCATCGCGGTTACTGGGGACCACACGTCGGCTTCTACGGCGGAGTTAATTATGGCTACGGCTACACCGGAGTAGGCTTCTGGGGCGGTGAATGGCGCGGCAGGGAATTTGTCTACAATCGCTCTGTGACCAACGTCAACGTGACGGTGATTCACAACTACTACAACAGGACGGTGGTAGTACATAACGACAATCGTGTCAGCTTCAACGGCGGGCCGCACGGAATTCAGGTGCGCGAAAGCGAACGCGAGAGGGTTGCGGAGCACGAGCACCACTTTGAACCCCGGCGAGAGCAAATCGAGCACGAGCACGCGGCGCGAGCGGATCGTTCGCAGTGGGCGCGCGAGAATCACGGGCGGCCCGCAGTGGCCGCGAGCGGACGCCCGGGCGATTTCCACCGCGACGTGGTGGCAGCGCGCGACGCTTCGCATCGTGAAGCGGTGCGCTCGGAGCATGGTCCGGCAGACAACCGAGGTGGCGGCCGCAACGATCGTCCACCGAGCGGGTTTGGCCGTGACTCGAACAGACCGAACAACGAGCATATAGATAACCGACGCGCCGACCGGCCGGTACAGGATTCGCGTGGGCACGAACCGCAAGGTGTGGCACGCGGAAATCCGCAGGTGGATCATGCACCGGCGCAAACGGAGCACGGCAACCCACATGTAGATCGCGCACCGGCACAGCACGGAGCGGATCATGGTTCGGCTTCGCATGGCAACGAATCGCATGGGAACAGCGGCCACGCGGAGAACAACAAGCAAGATCATGGCAAGGACCGCGGCAAGCCGTAAGCTTGCTACGTAAGGAATGAATTGAAAGCGGCCGGGGGCGCGAGCCTCCGGCCGTTTTTGTTATAGGTTGAGCGCGCGAATGAAGTTGACGCGGGTGCGCACGACACCTAGAATCTAACCGTCAGCGGTTGTTGCTCACGCCGCATTCTCTCGTTGGAGGCCCCTGTGAATACCTCAGTCAAAGTTCTGAGGGCTGGGTGTGCCTGCGGCGAGAGTGCCCGGACGTAAGAGCCCTCGCTTTTATTCAAACCGAACCCGAAAAATCTTTAATCCAGAGACGCCAGGTAAAGTTGTATGCCTTCGTGGCCGAATTCGCGCGACTGGATCGAAAAAGGCCTCAGGTCCACAAAACGGACCTGAGCTACAGCGACGTCCAATTCAGCCGTGAGAGTGGCAAATGGCGGCGCTCGGAGAATTCTTGAAATGACATTGCATGAATTGGGATGGAGCCCATACTTTGCGGCATTGTGGGAAGAGTGTGTACAACCGGGATGGGTCGCTGCGCGCGTGGTATCGCAACAGCGAGGGCTTTGGCGCATAGCCGGAGACTTTGCGGAAAGCTGGGCGGAAGCGTCCGGGAGCCTGCGTGCCGCAGCGGAAGCGGGTGGAGACTGGCCCGCAGTAGGGGATTGGGTGGCGACTGAGATTGTCAGCGGTGGAGGACGGCCCTTAATACAAGCCGTACTGCCGCGCCGCAGCAAGTTCACGCGCAAAGTAGCCGGGCGTCGCGTGGAAGAGCAGGTGATTGCGGCGAATGTCGACACCGCGTTCGTTGTCATGGCCCTGGATGGCGATTTCAATGTGCGGCGACTCGAACGGTTTCTGGCGCAATGCTGGGAATCGGGCGCGAGAACCATCATCGTTCTCAACAAGACAGACGACTGCGATGATGTCGCGGCTCGCGTCGCAGAAGTAGAAAGCATCGCCGCCGGTGTCCCGATTTTTGCGGTGAGTGCGCGCACCGGAGACGGCCTGGAAGCGCTGAACACACTTCTCGCGCCCGGGCAGACAATCGTGCTGCTGGGCTCCTCGGGAGTAGGGAAGTCCACGCTGTTGAATCACTTCCTGCGGCGCGACGCGCAGGCGGTACGGGCCGTGCGCGAGAGCGACAGCCGCGGTCGGCATACAACTACGAGCCGGGAGTTGTTCGCGCTGCCGGGCGGCGCGCTGCTAATCGACACGCCAGGCCTGCGCGAATTGCAATTGTGGGGCGCGGGTGAGGGCGTGGAGCAGGCGTTTTCGGATATTGAGGAGCTAGCGGCGCAATGCCGGTACGGCGACTGTGGTCATACGAGCGAGCCAGATTGCGCGGTCCAAGCGGCGATTGCCGAAGGCCACCTCGATCCCGCTCGACTCGAGAATCAGCGCAAGCTGCAACGCGAGCAGGCATTTCTTCGCCGCAAAATCGACCCGGAAGCGCGACAGCAAGAAAAGGAGCGCACAAAGGTGATCCACCGCGGCGTCCGGCAAATGTATGAGCAGCGGCGCAAAGATGGACTTAAGGAGTGACGTCTGCGGAGTTCGTATCGTCCCGGACGGCGCAGGATTTCTTTCGCTGCGAAGCAGTCGTCTAATGCGCGATGCGCTTGTGAATAAACGTAACGATATCCTGAGTCGACGTGCCAGGGAGAAATATTTCCGCGATGCCGACTTTCTTCAGCGCCGGAATATCCGCTTCTGGAATGATGCCGCCGAGCACCACGGTAACGTCATTCATGCCTTTATCGTGCAGCAGGCTCATAAGCTGGGGGCAGAGCGTATTATGCGCGCCGGAAAGAATCGATAGGCCAATTACGTCGACATCTTCCTGTACCGCTGCGGAGGCAATCATCTCCGGCGTCTGACGCAAGCCGGTATAGATCACCTCCATGCCGGCATCGCGCAGCGCCCGCGCGATGATCTTGGCGCCGCGGTCATGCCCATCCAACCCCGGCTTCGCGATCAAAACCCGTATCTTTTTTTCTGGCATGTAGGAGGTCAGGTGATGGCGATCTCTTCGTAGGTGCCGAAGACTTCGCGCATGGCGTCGCAGATTTCGCCGAGGGTTGCGTAAGATTTTACCGCGTCGAAGATGTGCGGCATCAGGTTTTCGCTGCCCTGGGCCGCTTTGCGCAGCGCGTTCAATCTGCGCGCGACTTCATCGCTCGAGCGTTCGGCGCGCAATTTCCGCAGGCGTTCGCCCTGTCGCACCGCCACGGTCTCATCGATTTGCAAAATATCCAGCGGCTTCTCTTTAGTCACGAAGTCGTTCACGCCGACGATGATCTTTTCCTTCTTGTCCACCGCCACCTGATAGCGGTATGACGCCTCGGAGATTTCTCGCTGCGGATAGCCACGCTCAATCGCCGCCACCATCCCGCCGAGCGCGTCGATTTTCTCGATGTAATCCCACGCTCCGCGCTCGACTTCATTCGTCAATGTCTCAACGAAGTACGAGCCACCGAGAGCGTCCACCGTGTTGGCCACGCCCGTCTCGTGCGCGATTATCTGCTGCGTGCGCAATGCGATCGTCGCCGCAAATTCCGTAGGCAGCGCCCACGCCTCGTCGAGCGAATTCGTATGCAGCGATTGCGTTCCGCCAAGGACGGCGGCCAGCGCCTGAATCGCGGTGCGCACCACGTTGTTGTAAGGCTGCTGCGCCGTCAGCGAGCAGCCGGCCGTCTGGGTGTGAAAGCGCAATGCCCAGGAGCGCGGGTTCTGCGATTTGTAGCGCTCCACCATGGCCTTGTGCCAGATGCGCCGCGCCGCACGATACTTGGCAATCTCCTCGAAGAAGTCATTGTGCGCATTAAAGAAAAACGAAAGCTGCGGCACGAACTCGTCGACATCCAGGCCGCGACGCATGCCCCATTCCACGTACTCGAGCCCATCGCGCAGCGTGAACGCCAATTCCTGAATCGCGGTCGAACCCGCTTCGCGAATGTGGTAGCCGCTAATGGAAATGGTATTGAACTTGGGCGTGTTCTTCACGCCGAACTCGAACGTATCGATCACCAGGCGCATCGACGGTTCCGGCGGATAGATGTATTCCTTCTGCGCGATGTATTCCTTCAGGATGTCGTTCTGCAGCGTCCCGGAAATTTTCTTCCAGTCGGCGCCTTGCTTTTCCGCAACAGCCAGATACATGGCCCAAATCACAGCCGCCGGCGAGTTGATGGTCATCGAGGTGGTGACGTTGGCCAGTGGAATTTTGTCGAAGAGAACTTCCATGTCCGCGAGAGAGCTGATTGCCACGCCGCACTTGCCGACTTCACCCTCGGAAAGCGGATGGTCTGAGTCGTAGCCCATCAGGGTAGGTAAATCGAACGCAGTGGAGAGCCCGGTCTGTCCCTGCGAAAGCAAATAACGGAAGCGCTGATTGGTGTCTTCGGCGGCGCCAAATCCGGCAAATTGCCGCATGGTCCAGAGGCGTCCGCGATGCATGGTGGAATGAATGCCGCGCGTATACGGAGGCTCGCCGGGAAAGCCGAGGTCGCGATCCGGGTCCCACCCGGTGAGGTCGGCGGGCGTATACAGCCGCTGAATCGGGTAGCCGGAAACGGTGGTGAACTCGGCCTGGCGCTCTGGATTTTTCGCCAGCGTAGGCCGCAGCGTCTTGTCCGCCCAGGATTTCTCTTTAGCTGAAGGTTTGCGGTGGTCAGAAGAAGATGGCTCGGCAGGAGCTACCGTTTGCGTCGATCCCTTGGAATCGTCACTCATGCCCAAGCGCTCCAATGACCTGTGGCCACTATTCTCATGCTATGCGAAAGATAGCGGCCAAGCAAGCACGCCCGCGCTGTAAGTGTGCGAGTATTCGATCTATTGAGCAATAAAAGGGCGCCTATTTCTGAGATCGGCCGTCTGGCAACAAATCCAACGGGTTCTCAGTGCCCACCACTTTGCCGTGAAGCGTGCCAGGAATCAGCGTTTCCTTTTCCACTTCGCCGTGCTTGGCGTCGGCGATGCTTACCCGATTCACGTCCAATGTGCGGCCCACCGCGCGCTCGTACTGAGCTTTGGCTTCGAGAAGGTTGGCCAACGCTCGTAATTCCGCTCCCTGCGCATTGACAAGGTCGCGTTGCGTCAAAATCACGTTGTAAACGGTCGAGGCGCCGAGTTGATACTTCTTTTGCTCGGCGTCAAATGTCTGTTGTTGGAGCTTCCGCTCTTCGCTGGCGGTTGCCACCTGCACGCGGCCCTGTTGGAGTGCGATATATGTGTTGCGAACGTCCACCACCGCGGCGTTCTTGAGCTGCTGCATCTGCGCCTCGAATTGCCTCAAGTCCAGGATCGAGCGTTGATTCGTAGCCTGAGCCGAGCGATTGCGAAACGGAATTTGTACGTTCACTCCCACCAGATAGTCCGGAAACATATTGTGAAATATCTGGCTCTGCGCTGTCGTAAATCCCTGTTCATTTTTTCCGGTGACCGCCGTGGTAATCGCTGGCTCAAAAAAGCCGGCGACGGGATTGCCATTAGCATCCACGATCTGGGCTCCGGCAGCCGTTACCGGCGCCCCGGTGATAGGCGACACTCCGGCCAATCCCTGGCTAGTGTATTGCGCAAAGAGCGTTGCCGTAGGACGCAAGGCAATCCCCGTCGCCCGCACGTCAATCTGCCCATTCGCGATGTTGAGTTGCTGCTCGAGAAGCTCCGGCCGTTTCTGAAACGCTTCTTTGATGGACTCTTCAAAGGAAGCCGTTTCGGTCGCTTCTGGCGGTGTGGCCTTGTCCGTAGGGACGAGCTCGACATTGATGAAATTCGCCGCCAGCGGATCCTTGCTAATCGCATTTTTCAGGATCTGCTCATCCTGCAGCTTCGCTGTCTGCGCGATGATGAGGTTCTGCTGGTCCGTCGCCAATTGAGCTTCCGCGCGCGTCACGTCGAGCGGAGCCATCGTGCCGATCTCCAACTGCTTCTTATTGTCGCCATACAATCTTTGCGAAGTCGCAACAGCTTGTTGCTGGACCTCAACGTTGGCACGCGCGAACACTAGTTCCCAATACGCTGTGATTGTGCTGGTCACGGTGGTGATCGCTTGCGCCTCAAAAACATAGTCCGCAAGCTTCCGGTTATTCTTGGCAATCAAGATGTTTCGCCGGTTCGCAAATCGCCCAAAGCCGTTCAGCAGTTGTTGCTGCACGGAAACGATCAGTGAGGACGAAACGTCGGGATTGAAAAAGTTAGCGGTTGGGGAGCTTGACGTTCGTGTGTTATTCCACGCCACTGTCGCTGTCGTGCCGGTCGAGAATCCCTCCGAGAGGCTATTGCTGTACGTCCCGGTGTGGGAAGACAGCGTCGCTGCGGTCGCGGTCGTGCCCGTGCCCGTTCCAGAGATGAACGGGTTGTTAATTGGAGTCTTCCGGTCATCGTAAGAAATCTGCGTTGTAAGCGTCGGGTCAAAATTCATAAACGGAATGTTGGCGAAGGACTGCCGAACCTCGGCGCCAGCAATACCAAATGGCTGCCCCCCAGCTTCCGTCTGCAGAATATCGGTGTCAGCAAACCATACGTTATAGCGCGATACGGCAATGTCCATGCTGTTCTCAAGAGCCAACTCCACCGCATCCTGCAACGTTAGCTCCAGCTTTCCGTCATGAATCAACTGATCGATGCGCGGCGAGTTCGTCAGCACGGGCTCTGGAACGCGGATTGGGCGATAAGGAGCAATCAGATTCGGGAATCCCTTTGGCGCCCGCGTGTAATGATATTTTGAGGTTCCCAGCGACACCGGAATCGGTGGATTCGTCGGAGCGGGCGTGTTGTACACCTCTTGCGCCGGCGTTTGCGGCGTCGGAAGTCCGGGCTTCTCCGGAGCAGGCGCTGGTTGCTGCTGCGGCGCTCCCGGATCCTGCGCCAAAACAGGTCCCCCGGCGAGCAATCCGGCCAGGATCGCGGCTAACGTCGGTCGCGTGAATTGGCGGAGGTCTCTTACCGCCGCCTTGAGCGTGGACCGCACCGCATACGCCCAAATCGTGGATCGCTCCGCGCTCATCCATTTCACATTCATCGTCTTCTTCACCCCTCGATTAGTGGTTTTCACCGAACCAGTGAGATTTATGCTCACTTGTACAACGTTCAGCACGCACAATTTGTTTCAGTCATTCGTCGAAAGCAGGGTACTGGTGATGCCACGAGGACCGGCCGCGCGAATCTGGCAGTCTAGCAGCGCCTGCACCGGTTGACAACGCGCCGCTCCACGACTAGGCTGCTGACAGTTCGACGCTTACAGGCGCGTGCGGTAAGCTTGGCGGCTTCGCGTGGTTGCCGAGGTCTTATGCTGCAAGACGAAGAGTTGTTGCACATGTTCGAGGCCTCGGGAGCCGTTCGGCGCGGGCATTTTGAGCTTTCCAGCGGCCTGCACAGCGGTACCTACGTGCAATGTGCGCTCGTTTTGCAATATCCGCGCTACGCCGAAAAACTTGGTCGTGCCCTCGCGGCTCTTTTCTCAGATGCGACCATCGAGGCAGTCGTCTCCCCGGCATTGGGCGGAATCGTTATCGGCCAGCAAGTGGCGCACGCTTTGCCCGAACCGAAATCCGGCGCGGGCAGCGGTGTCCCCGCGATTTTCGCCGAGCGCGATTCCGGCGGCGTAATGTGCTTGCGCCGCGGATTTTCGTTGCGTCCCGATCAGCACGTACTCGTAATCGAGGATGTGTGGACCACGGGCGGCTCGACGCTCGAAACTATTCAAGTGGTCGAGGAAGCCGGCGGACGCGTAGTGGCCGCCGGCGCGCTTATCGACCGCAGCGGTGGCAAAATCGAATTCCCCGTCGAAGCGAGTGCGCTAATTGACTTGCCCATAGCTAGCTACGAGCCCGACGAGTGCCCCCTCTGTCGCGACGGCAGCGCCCCAGTCAAGCCTGGCAGCCGCTTCGTTCGTTCCGCGCCCTAGTCGGTTTCCTTCTCACTGTCCCACGCACATCTGGACTCTTGTTCTCTCATACCTGATAATTTCTCGCTCCATGCGCTATTTCAAGCTGGTCATCGCCTACGACGGCACGGATTTCCACGGCTGGCAGATCCAATCGAACAAGCCCACCATACAGGGCGAAATCGTCAATGTGCTGCGCCGCATCACCCAGGAGAATGTGCAACTGCATGGAGCGGGGCGCACGGACGCGGGCGTGCACGCGCTTGGGCAAGTCGGCAGCTTTCGCACGCAGTCGGCGCTCTCCGCCGGGGAATTTCAACGCGCACTAAACGCACTTCTGCCGCCTGCCATTCGCATCGCTGCCGCTGAGGAAGTCGGCCCCGACTTCAATGCGCGCTGGTCCGCGCGCGGGAAAATCTATCGGTATCGGTTGTACCGCGGCAAAGTCGTTCCGCCCATGCTCTGGCGCTACGTGCTGCACTATCCATTTCCGCTCGACGAAGAGGCGATGCGCGACGCCTCCGCCCGTTTTGTGGGCATGCACGACTTCGCCTCCTTCGCTGCTTCGACGGGTTCCGAAGACGACGACAAGGAGCGCTCGACGGAGCGCGAAATTTATTCGACGGAGCTAGTGCGCTCTCCGGACGGCGAGGAGTTAGTCTTCACCGTACGCGGCCGCTCTTTCCTCCGTTACATGGTGCGGAAAATGGTGGGCACGCTACTCGATGTCGGCCGCGGCAAACTCAATCCCGACGACATCAACCGCCTCTACGAATTGAAAGATCGCTCAAAATCCGGACCAACCGTTCCCCCGCAAGGCTTGTGCATGGTCAGCGTCGAACACGAAGAGGCTTACCGCGTCGGCAAAGCTGAGTGACTGTCTCGACCGAATCCAAGATCCCGCTTGGCCGGCGCTTCCTTAGCTAATATACTTAGCTAATCATGTATACCGTGCACCAGGCGAAGACGAATCTCTCAAAACTACTACGTAAGGCCGCGAGGGGAGAAGAAGTCATAATCGCTCGCGGGAAGAAGCCGGTGGCAAAGCTCGTAGCGCTGTCCGCGGGGACAAAGAAACGCATTCCCGGTCGCCTAAAGGGAAAGATCTGGTACACCCCAGATGCGTTCGATCCCCTGACGAAAGAAGAATTGTCCGAGTGGGGCATTAAGTGAATCGCGTCTTGCTCGATACTCACGCCTTGGTCTGGTGGGTCGAAGGACGCGAGAAACTCTCCAAAACGGCTCGCGAAATGATTGAAGATGCTGAGACCGTCGTCCTGGTCTCGGCGGCGTCGGCTTGGGAGCTAGCTATCAAATCGCGTCTGGGCAAGTTCAAGTCACGCGAATTGGCCGAGGATCTTGACGAGCAGATACTCGAAGAAGGATTTGTAGCCCTGGCAATCTCTATCGAGCATGCGCTCCGTGCGGGTCGCCTCGACTCTCCACACAAAGATCCATTCGATCGGATGCTGATCGCCCAGGCACAGATTGAAGACGTGTCAGTTATCAGCAGGGACCCGGCCTTCGATAATTGTGCGGTGCGCCGAGTCTGGTGACCGGTTTCGCAAATCTGAACGGCTCGTTGGGAGACCCCTTCGCCCCTAGGATCATAGAATTCGGGGTGGTCCTCGCGCCGCTTTACCGATAAAATTTCAGTTACTCCTTAACATGACCGTTGCAAGTGAGCTTTTTCTTTGAATAGCTCTGGGAGCTGAATAGATTCTTATGATTCGGGGTTAGTGACAAAATGGGATCAAAGATTTTAACCGATAAAGCGCTCGCGGTTCTGTTCGCCGCATTCCTGTTGCTGTTGTGTCGGCCGTCATCCGCCCGTGCCGACAACGCCGCTTTTGACTTGATCGGGCCTCGCATCGAAATGAAGGTCACCCGCGGCGGAAAGCCGCTGCCTATCGCCGAGGTGCCCAATTTGCGGCCGGGGGACCGCTTGTGGATCCATCCCGACTTTCCCGAGGATCAATCCGCCCGCTACATTCTTGTCGTCGCCTTTTTGCGCGGGTCCACCAATCCACCGCCAGAAAATTGGTTCACGCGCGTCGAGACCTGGAAGAAGCAAATAAGGCAGGAAGGATTTGTCGTCACGGTCCCGCAGGACGCGCAGCAAGCTCTGCTCTTTCTGGCCCCAGAAACCGGGGGCGACTTCGGCACCTTGCGTTCTGCGGTGCGAGATAAGCCCGGCGTGTTCGTCCGCGCATCGCAAGATTTGAATCAAGCGAGTTTAGACCGCACGCGACTCGAAAAATATCTCACCGACGTGCGCGAAATCTCGGACGCCGACCCCAAAGCCCTGCACGAGCGTTCCATTCTCTTGGCGCGCACGTTAGGAATTCGCCTCGAGCAGCAATGCTTCGAGCGGCCCGTAGACCAGCAAGCCTCATGCCTCACCCAGAATACCGGCAACCTTGTTCTCGATGATGGGCACAGCCAGTCGATGGTAGCCGCGCTCACTTCCGGCCCGAATTCAGATCTGATTGGAGCAGTATCCGCCACACCGCTCGGCGGCGGCGGATTTTACAGCGCGTACGTGGGCGCTGTCGTCGACCTCGCGCGCGTATTGAGCAACATTCATACGGCCTCCTATCAATACATCCCGGCGCTGGTTCTGCCCAAAAAAGAGCAGATGAACTTGAAGCTGAATAATCCGCCCTCATTTCGCAAGCCGATGTCGGTCATCGTTGTCGGACTGCCCGCGGTAGAGGCGCCGCAACTGCCGCCTCTCCGCACGGTCGATCCGAAACAGGTGTATTGCTTGCAAAAGTCCCCGCTCGTGTTGCCTGTCGATGGCGCTCCCCTGGTTTTCTCGGCGGATATTGCGCACGATTTTGTGCTTCATGTGCAAGGTCCAAGCGGCGGCGAATTGAATCTTCCGGCGCGCCCGGACGCCGCGAGCGGCGGCTTTGTGGTCGACACTCAGACGGTGGAAGCGGCGAAGCTCGATCCGGAAGTTAGCGGTACATTGCGCGGCTTTTGGGGGTATGAGGCGTTTGACGGTCCAAATTTTCGCCTGAGAACTTCTCGTCCGGCGCGCTGGAATATTCCGTCCGCCGAGGAAAGCGCCCTGATCGTGGGCCGCGAAGACACAATCCACCTGCAAGCGCCGGGCGCGGTTTGCGTCAACAATGTAAACCTTCAGGACCCACAGGGCCGCGAGGTAAAAGCAAACTGGAAGCTCAACAAGCCTGAGGAGCTGGAAATCAAAGTTGCCCTCAAGGATCAAGCCGCTGGGCCTATGAAGCTGAAGCTGCACCAGTTTGGCCTGCCCCATCCCGACGAGATGCCGGTGCAAGCCTATTCCGAAGCGGCGCACCTCGAAAGCTTCGCCATCAATGCCGGCGATATACAGGGCGTATTAAAGGGAAGCCGGCTCGATGAGGTGGAACGCTTTGAGCTAAAGGGAGCGCACTTCGTTCCCGCAAAGCTGATTCGCGCCAACGAAAAGGATGAGCTACGCCTCACAGCAAAGGAAGCAACCCCGCCGCTACAGCCGAATGAACGCCTGGTTGCCCGCGTGGCTCTTAAAGACGGCCGTGTCCTGGAGCTTCCAACCGTTGTGGCGTCTCCGCGTCCAAAAGTGATGCTGGTCAGTAAAAGTATTCGCCCTGGCGCGGCGCCGTCCGCAATCATCCTGGGGAGTCAGGACGAGCTCCCATTAGATGGCCAGATCTCATTTCTCCTGAAAACGGAAATTCCCAGTAAGCTTTCGCGTGGCGAGAAGATTGAAATCGCAACCGCGGATGAATCATTCAGTGCCGTGCTCACCTTCAGTGATGGAAGCCTTGTATTGCGAGATTCCGAGAATGTCGTTGCGACCTTTGAACCGTTGAAGGCCTTTGGCCCGTCCGCGTTCGGTCCGCTTCAGTTTCGGCCGGTGGATCCTGACGGTGGCAAGGGAGACTGGCAACCTCTCGCCGTGCTCGTTCGCCTCCCCGTGCTTAAAGAGATTCGCTGCTCCCCAAGTCCCGACAAGCCATGCCAATTGAGCGGCAACAATCTCTACTTGATCGACTCCGTCGCGTCCGACCCGCAATTTACCCACACGGCCCCGGTGCCGACAGGCTTCCTCGACGCAACGCTAAGCATCCCGCATCCCGCCGAAACCGGCCTTTACATCAAGCTCCGCGATGACCCGGCGACGGTAAGCACAGCCACTTTGCCAATTACGCCAGAAGAGTGACCCAGCACGGCATTCTCTCGACAGCCTGGAACTTCCGGGAAATGATGAACCGTCCCGGATTACAAACGTTTTAAGAAGGTGGGGAAGATGGCTTTGGCGACTCGTCCGCGGGCGGAGCAGATCGCCTGTTTTCCCTACCATCATGCCCGCGTTGGTGCATCCGCTTTTCCAATTCTTTCTGGTGATCTGTGAGCAAAGCATGAATCTCGCGGTGCGTTTCGTCGCTGATGGCATGAATCTGCGGACCAAGCTGCTGCCGAGACGCTTTGGGATTCTTATCTAGCAAAGCCTGGATCTTGTCGTGGTGCTCCTGAAGCAGAGGCCGGACCTGCTTCTGCTGTTCGGGAGTCAACTCTAAGTCCTTCGTAAGCTGAGCAAGCTTTTCGTCGATCGATTGCGGCGTATGGATATGCTGGAGCTGCTCGCGCGCCGAGGGCTGCTGCGCCCCATTGTCCTGAGCTATGGCGGGGCTCGCTATTCCGAGCATAAGCACAGCGCCATAGGCAAGTGTGAAAGGTCCATTAAGCATGGACAGCAACCTCCTTGAGCACGCTCGATGCAATCGCAGTCAAGAGTCTCACCTGATGGACGGGCAATTCCAAAACTAGGTTACATGGGCCCCAAGGCACTCCGCTGGGATCGGTCGCTACAAATGCTCCAACAGACTGACAGCGTCCAGGAGATTTGACAGGCAAGTCTCGACAGCTGGACTCAAGTCTCCCTGACTTAACTGCGTATCCTCCTCGCCACCAACGTCTTGCACGACGCCCCCGATTTCTCGCGCGAAACGGTACAACGCGTGCTTTCTATCACGGCGGAAGTTGAGAAGGGAATCGCTACTCGCCAAAAGACGACTCATTATGAAACCAATTATGCAGGGAAAAGACAGGCTCGGATTTATCGGGATCGGCTACATGGGCCGGCCGATCGCACGAAGGTTGCGCGAATCCGGCTTCAATGTGACCGCTTACGACCGCGACCCAAGCAAGGCGGAGGAATTAATTCGATATGGCGGCACCGTGGCGCAGAGTGTTCCGGAACTTTCCTCCACGTGCAACGTCGTGTTGTCGTGCCTGCCGAGCGACGAAGCTGTCTTGGGTATTTATAAGGGGCCTGACGGCGTGTTCGCCAACGCGCATCGCGGCTTGCTGGTCATCGACCTTAGCACTGTATATCCCTCGACCTCGCGGGAACTCGCAAGGCTAGGTTCAGAGCATGGAGTTGATGTCCTCGATGTCACCATATCGGGGAGCACTCCTGCCGCCGAAAACGGGTTGCTGACCCTGTTCGGGGGCGGAAACAAGGAATGCTTCGACGGCTCTGAGTCGATCTTTCGCGTTATCGCTCACCGGTACTTTCATCTCGGCCCGAGCGGCTCCGGAGCCACGATGAAGCTCGTGGTGAACACTCTACTGGGAGTGGGAATGCAGGCGATCGCTGAAGGTGTCGCCCTCGGCGAGAAAGCTGGCCTTGATCGCAATCGCTTGCTGGACGTGTTGTCCCAGACGGCAGTGGTCGCTCCAGCCCACGCTGGCAAACTGCAAAGAGCGATGAAGAGCGACTACAGCCCGCAATTTCCGATGCGGCTAATGAACAAGGATTTCGGGTTGATTCTCAACCTCGCGGCGGCCGTTGGCGCGCGAATGCCCGCCGCGGGAGCCGCTTTTGAGGTCAATACGAAGCAATCGCACGAAGGAGCGGAGCAAGATTTTTCGGCGGTGATTCTGCAAATGGAACAGGCGCATTTGGGTTCCAACGACAATGGACGGACCTGATCCAGCCTAACCCACTTCAAGAAGATATCCGGCACGTCTCCTACGGTGGCTGACCGCGGCTTCTAGCCTGAAATATGTAAGCAAAACAGATCGGAGGGCGTTTATGAATACATCCACAAAAACTTCGGGAGTACCACTTGTCTCGGGTATCAGCGTTCCGGACAGCAAACTTGCCAGTGAAATCACGGAATTCGTCCGCGACACAGAATCAAGTCTGCTGTTCAATCATTCCAGCCGCGTCTACTACTTTGGCGCGCTCGCAGGCCAGCGCCGTGGGCTCAAGTTCGATGCCGAACTTCTTTACGCCGGCGCGATGTTCCACGACCTTGGTCTCGTACCCGCTTACAGCAGCCCCACAGACCGTTTTGAAGTTGATGGAGCAAATGCCGCGCGCGCCTTTCTGCGCCACCATAGCATCTCTGAGCAAGACATCGACCACGTGTGGACGGCCATTGCACTTCACACCACGCCGGGCATTCCTCAGTACATGCATCCGGTCGTTGCCCTGCTGACGGCTGGCGTTGAAATGGATGTGCTCGGAATCGATTACGCCAGCTTCGCAGACTCCGACCGGAACGCAGTAGTTCAGGCGTACCCGCGTACAACCCGTTTCAAAGAGGACATCCTGCAGGCCTTCTACGACGGTATCAAACACAAGCCTCAAACTACCTTCGGAAACGTGAAGGCAGACGTGCTCGCGGATAAGGATCCCAACTTCCATCGCATCAACTTCTGCAGTGTAATCCGTAGCTCCCCCTGGCGCGCTTGATCCGCCGAACGACACGGTGCGAAACGCAAGTTACACAATCGCAACTTAATCGTCACGCGGTCGCAATAAGCGGCGAATAAGCTCCGCACGCGATTACCGGCAAGGTGATCGTGTGAGGGGAGTTCACCATGAGCACCGACCGTCGAGAATTCTTGAAGCTGTTGTCCGCAGCGGCAGCCGCCTCCGCTTTTCCTGCAAGCATCAGCCGCGCGTTGGCTATTCCGGCCAACCATCGGACAGGAACGATCAATGACGTCGAGCATATCGTCGTCATGATGCAGGAGAACCGCTCCTTCGATCACTATTTCGGGACGCTTCGCGGAGTGCGCGGATTCAGAGACCCACGAGCAGTCAAGTTGCCTTCGGGCAAGAGCGTCTTTCATCAGCCTGACGCAAACAATCCCGACGGTTACGTCCTGCCTTTCCGTCCCGACGTTTCCAACCTGGGCCTGAAGTTTCTTGAAGACACGCCGCACGATTGGAACGGGACGCATGCGGCGTGGAACGGCGGATCCTACGACCAGTGGATCGCGAATAAAGGCACGACCGCAATGGCGTACCTCACTCGTGGAGATATTCCATTCCACTACGCGCTTGCCGATGCGTTCACGGTCTGCGACGCGTATCACTGCTCGTTGCTTGGACCAACCGACCCGAACCGCTATCACATGTGGACCGGGTGGGTCGGCAATGACGGAAGCGCTGAAGGCCCGGTGATTGACAATGCCGAAGCCGGTTATGGCTGGTCGACGTACCCCGAGTTGCTCGAGAAAGCAGGGATCTCCTGGAAGGTCTATCAAGATGTTGGCGACGGACTCGACGCTGCCGACTTCTGGGGTTGGACCGGCAACGCCTACATTGGCAATTACGGAGATAACTCGCTGCTGTACTTCCACCAGTATCAAAACGCGGCGGACAGCAGTCCGCTGGCGCAGAAAGCGAGAACTGGAACCAATATTTCGAAGAGCGGAACACTGTTTGACATCTTCCGCCAAGACGTTCTCACCAATCAGTTGCCCCAGGTGTCATGGATCGTCGCGCCCGAAGCGTATACGGAACACGGGAACTGGCCGTCCAATTTTGGAGCGTGGTACGTCTCGCAGATGCTCGACGCGCTGACCGCCAACCCCGAGGTTTGGAGCAAGACCGTCTTTCTCTATACGTTCGACGAAAACGATGGCTTCTTCGACCACATGGTGCCGCCCACTCCGCCACAGTCGCGCGCGCAAGGCATTTCGACGGTAGGGACAACGAACGAACTGTTTGCCGGCAGCCCTACGTATCCGGCGATTCAGTACACCCCAGGACCGTACGGGCTTGGCGTGCGTGTTCCCATGGTCGTTATCTCCCCTTGGACCAAGGGCGGGTGGGTCAACTCGGAAGTGTTCGATCACACTTCGCTGATTCGCTTTCTCGAGCGGCGTTTCGGCGTATTGGAGCCGAATATCACCGCGTGGCGCCGCACGATTGCGGGCGACCTGACTTCAGCATTCAACTTCGCATCGCCGAACGAGGCCCTCGTTTCGCTCCCCAGCACCGCGTCCTATGAACCGCCGAACCAAAACCGCTATCCCGATTATGTGCCGCCCGTGCCGGCTAGCCAGTCGCTGCCCGACCAGGAACCCGGCACACGTCCCGCCCGTGCGCTGTCGTATGAACTGCATGTCGAAGGAGAGGCGTCGCAGGGTGTCGTCCGGCTAGTCTTTCGCAACACTGGCAAGGCAGGAGCAGTCTTTCAAGTGCGTTCCGGCAATGGCCAGAGCGGTCCGTGGACGTATACCGTGGGCGCTGGGGATGAAACGTCAGACACCTTCGGAACGAGGGGCGCCAGCTCGTACGATCTAGCGGTTTCCGGCCCGAATGGCTTCCTGCGTACCTTCGCCGGCGGCCTTGCAGCTAACAGCGCCAACTTTACCGTAAGAGCGATTTACGACAGGGAATCGGACGGGGTCGCTCTTATTATTCGAAATCACGGCTCAAACACAGAGAAAGTGAGTATCGTCGACGCTTACTCCGGCAAAACACACAGCCGAGTTGTGCACCCGCTCGACAGCGCGACATTTGTCAGCGAGTTGCACGAATCTTTCGGCTGGTACGACCTTACCCTGACGATCGACTCCGATCCAAAGTTCCGGCGGCAGTTGGCCGGGCACGTGGAAACCGGAAAACCTAGCGTGAGCGACCCTGCCATCGGAGCTGCGTTGCGAACCGCGGACGTCGACTGACGATTGGCCTGCGCAACAAACCCCGGTCTCCAGTGGAAGTCACTGGAGACCGAGCTTTTGTTTAGTCTCTGTTTGTTCCAGGCACTTCCAGGCATTGATTGGGACTTCAGGAGCCGAGACTGCGGCAAGGCCTTATTCATCGCGTAGAAACAGGAAGCCCTGGGAGCGACTCCCAGGGCTTCTTGCATTTATTCAGTTGTTAGCTAGTGGCCGGGACGCAATATGTCAGCGGCTGCCGAACAAGTCCGACATCACGTGGACGTCTGCGTCGCAGGCATGGTTTAGGCAGGGAAGCCCGAATCCCGCTTCCAACGACTTCAACAGAGAGAAGCTGTTGTAGTAAGTGTTGCTCGTCACGCTGACCCGATCGTTGTTGGTCTCGACGGTGAGCACGACGTTATTTTGGTTTTTCCGGGGGAACGGCCCGTTCGTCGCCAGGCCACTATAGTCATTTTCATCCCAGACGATAACGATGGCGTTGCGTCCATCACGCCAGGCCGGCGAGGCCTTGATGCTCTTCACCAGGCGCTCGATCGTCACGTCCCCTTGCAAGATCAGCCCGGGATTCAGGCCGGCCTGCGTGCCGACCGTCAAACCGTCTGTCGTTCCAGGATCGAACGCACAAAACGCGTCGCCGTTGCCTCGTCCGTGCTGGTCGTCGCATTGACTCGGCGCGATCAAAGCCAGCGACGGCACATTGCCGGTCGCCAAGTCCGCATAGAGTCCGCCTACGCCATCGAAGCCAACTACGTTCCTCAGACTGTTGTTATGCCCCCATCCTTCCTGCACGCTTTGGAAATAGACGAAGGGGTTGTGCTTGGCGGCGTACGCCTTTACCACGCCCGACGCAGTCACCCCCGCGGTTGAGCTGCTGTTGCCGTTGCCATTGCTGTCGAAATCCAGATTGCTCACGGTGCCGTTGCTGTAGTTGACGCCGTCCGCCCCGCCGAGCGGCAAGTTTTCTTGATAGCTCTTCCAGCTCAGACCTGCACGCACGAGTTGGTCAGCAATCGAAATCCCCGCGGTGTGCCCGGCCGGTACCGATTTCACGCCGTCAATATTCGAAAGAAAATTGAACGTAGGTGGGGTTACCTCATTCCAGTTATCCACAGCTTCTGTCAGCGCATCCATACCTGTTCCCGCGATGGGGCACACGCTTCCACTATCGAGCGTGACGTTGGCAGGCAGCTTGCCGCCGAAGTTGTCGGCGTTTACTGCGCCGCTGACCAGATTTGGCGTGCAGGTCCTATTGTGCCAGGCGGGATCATTGTCGCTGCGCACTCCAAAGTTTGAGCCGCCGACGATCTCCAGATAATTTGTCAGGCTGGGATGCCCGATGGCGAAATAATTTGTCGCGAGATTGACTCGACCGCTCGCGATTAGGCTGTTCAGGTATGGCTCGTTTGGATTGCCGATGACCTGTTGGTAGCCGTGGTTTTCCATCACAATGACGAAAACGTGGTCTAGTTCACGAATACCTTTCGGGCGTTCCTTCTCCTGCGCCGATGTGATTCCGGCCAATCCTGCAGCCAGCAGAAACAAACTCGCGGCTTTTTTCATCATAGCGACGACCTTTCTTTTTTCTGTTTTTTTTCAACTGAAGAGGATCGGAACTCCACTGGGGAGTGATTCCGACCGCGCGAATCCTAAGCGGGAATTGTTGCTGGAACGTTACAGCCAAGCTGCCCGCGAGTGAAGTTCGGGTCCATACGCCTCTTCACCGTTTTCAGATAGAATCCGTCTATGGCCGCGACAGCCATTTCCGTCGATACGCTGCCCTCGATAAATCCGGCGACTGGCGAAACCCTCGGTTATTTTGAAAGGACTCCACCTTCGCTTTTGCCTCAGTCTCTACAGCGAGCCCGAGTCGCGCAGGCCATTTGGGCGCGTGTTCCGATGCGGGAACGCCGCGAACGCCTTCGCAGTTTGCGCGACACTATCTTGTCTTCCCGCGATGTTCTCGCCGATGCCGTCGTCGCCGAATCAGGCAAGCCTCGCGTAGAAGCGTTGTTCGCCGACATTTTCGTTGCGGTGGACACGGCAGCGTATTTTGCAAAGAATGCCGAGCGTTTGCTCCAGCCTGAACGCGTCCCGCATCACAGCCTTGCAGCCAAGGCGAAATCCGGCAAGCTCACCTACGAGCCGCTGGGCGTGATTGGCATCATCAGTTCCTGGAATTATCCGCTGGCCATTCCACTCAGCCAGATTATTCCAGCCATCGCCGCAAGCAATGCCGTCATTTGCAAGACCAGCGAGTTCACCCCGCATTGCGGCAGCCTCATTGAAAAACTGTTCGTGGATGCTGGCTTCCCAGATGATTTAGTCGCCGTAGTGCAAGGCGGCGGGGAAGTGGGCCAGGCGTTGATCGATACCGATCCCGACAAAATCCTCTTTACCGGAAGCGTAGCAACCGGCCGCAGCGTCGCCGAAGCATGCGCCAAGCGCCTGATCCCGACAGTGCTCGAACTCGGCGGCAAAGACGCGATGCTGGTGCTTGGAGATGCAGACCTCGACATCGCCGCAAGCGCCGCCGTTTGGGGCAGCTTCACAAATTGCGGCCAAGTCTGCCTCTCTGTAGAGCGTCTCTTCGTCGAGCAATCCGTGAGCGACGAATTCGCCGCCGGTTGCGTCGCGAAAACGAAAAAGCTGCGGCTCGGTCCCGGGAGCGACCCCACCACCGATGTCGGCCCCATGATTCGGCCGCAACACGTCCAGCGCATGGTCGACCTCATCGAAGACGCCGTGAGCCGCGGCGCCCGCGTTCTCTGCGGCGGCCATCCGCGCGTGGATCTTGGCCCAAATTTCTTCGAGCCTACGGTAATCACCAACGTCGACGCCACCATGAAGCTCTTCCAGGAGGAAACCTTCGGCCCAATCCTCGCAATCCAAACAGTGCGCAACCCGGAAGAAGCCATTGCGCGCGCCAATGATTCACCATTCGCTCTCTCGGCAAGCGTCTGGACACGCGACACCGCTCGCGGCGAAGCAATCGCCAAGCGCCTCCGCGCCGGCGCAGTAATGGTCAACGACGCCATCAGCTACTTCGCCATCGCCGAAGCTCCGCACGGCGGCTGCGGCGCAAGCGGCTGGGGGCGTACCCACGGCAAAGCCGGTCTCCTCGAAATGGTTCAGACAAAATATATAGACGTGGATCGCTTACCGCAGCGCGAGAAACCCTGGTGGTATCGTTACGGCGCCGACCTCGAGCGAGCCGCCGTCGCGTTTCTCCAATTCGAGTTCGGCCGCGGCGTAACCGCCCGCCTGCGCAATGCTCGCGGAGCACTAAAAACAATGTTCCGCGACCACCGCCTAAAATGATCGCCTTTCATGGAGTGCGGCGGACTTGCCGCCGCTTTTACGGCTGTTCGACGCGCCGTCATTGTCGCGGCAAAGACGATTTTGCGTCATGGCAAACGCATGTCATTCTGAAGCTATCCGAAAGATTAGCTAAAGGTTTGGACCGCCATAATGGCTGACACTACAAACAATAAATGGATTCATGACTGGAACCGAGCCTCCACGCCGCTAATCCCACCGGGCACCCGCGTCCTACTCAACGACGAAACTCTTCGCGACGGCCTGCAAAATCCCTCAGTCCACGATCCTACCATCGAGGAAAAAATCGAAATCCTCCACCTGATGGAATCGCTAGGCATCGACTCGCTGAACATCGGCCTCCCCGGCGCCGGTCCCCGCGCCGTGGCTCACACCGAAGCCCTTGCCCGCGAAATCGCCACCAATCGCATGAAGATTCGCCCCAACGCCGCCGCACGCACCGTCGAAGCCGACATCCGCCCCATTGCTGAAATATCACAACGAGTAGGAATCCCCATCGAAGCCGCCACCTTCCTCGGCTCCAGCCCCATCCGCCGCTTAGTCGAAGACTGGACGGTCGACCATCTCGAGCGCACCACGGAAAAGGCCGTTAAGTTCGCGGTCGACCACAATCTCCCCTCCATGTACGTCACCGAAGACACGATCCGCACCGATCCCGAAACCGTGAAGCGCCTCTACGCTACCGCCATCCGCAGCGGAGCCAGTTCTATTGTCCTCTGCGACACCGTCGGCCATGCCACTCCTCAAGGCGCGTATAACCTCATAAAATTTGCCATCGACGAAGTCGTGAAGCCCAGCGGCGAAAAAATTCGCGTCGATTGGCACGGCCACAACGACCGCGGCTTAGCGGTGGCAAATTCACTCTGGGCCGTAGCCGCCGGCGCAAACTCCGTCCATGCCGCCGCCAACTCCCTCGGCGAACGCGTAGGCAACACACCCATGGAACTAATGCTCGTCAATCTCCGCCTGATGGGCCTCCTCGACCAAGACCTTTCCCGCCTGAAGGAATATTGCGAAAAGGTAGCCGCCGCCACGCACACCACCATCCCCCCAAACTATCCCGTAATCGGCCGCGACGCCTTCCGCACCGCCACCGGCGTTCACGCTGCCGCCATCATCAAGGCCTATCACAAACAGGATGCCGCCCTCGCCGATGCCGTCTACAGCGGCGTCCCTTCTCACCTCTTCGGCCTCGACCAAGTAATCGAAATCGGCCCCATGAGCGGCAAATCCAACGTCCTCTTCTGGCTCGAGCGCCACGGCATCCCCGCCGATGACGCCCTCGTCAATCGCATCTTCGACGCCGCCAAGCAATCCTCCCGCGTCCTCACAGAAAGCGAAGTGCAAGCCCTCTGTGGCGAGGCCGCGCGCAATTGATCCCGTCACGCGAGTCGAACTTCGTCCGGAACTCCGCCTCTAAGTCCGCAATGAAACGCGCAGCCCTTTGGGTTATTCTTTTGACCATGCCCGTTAGGTCCGCCAGCGTTCCGCCCAGCACCCGACCCGCCCTGCGCGCGCAACTCGCCGATAACCCGGAAGTCCGTTCCGCTCTAGACTGGTTCGCACGCAACCTCGCCGCCATCAACGAGCAGCAAATTCGTCTGACCGAAATCCCCGCGCCGCCATTCCAGGAAGCGCAGCGAGCCGCCGCTCTCAAAGCTGTTCTCGCATCCGCCGGCCTCGATGTGCAAATCGACAGCACCGGTAACGTTATCGGTGAACTCCTCGGTGCAACTGAAAAGGAAATCGTCGTCCTCTCCGCCCATCTTGATACGGTGTTTCCGCCTTCCACCGAAGTAAAAGTGCGTCACGAAGGCAATCGCCTCCTCGCTCCCGGCATCTCCGACAACGGCACCGGCCTCGCCGCGCTCGCCGCCATCGCGCGCGCCTGCCACGAAGCTCACATCAAGCCGCGCCGTACCATTCTCTTCGTCGCCGACGTCGGTGAAGAAGGCGAAGGCAATCTCCGCGGCATGCGTGCCCTCGTCGATGCCTACAGGACAAAATTAAAAGCTGTCATCGTTCTCGACGGCTCCGGCACCGACCACGTCACCACCAAAGCGCTCGCCTCCCGCCGCGTCGAAGCCACCATCACCGGCCCCGGCGGCCACAGTTGGTCCGACTTCGGCATGCCTAATCCCATCAACGCTCTTGTGCGCGCCTCCGTCCGCTTCATCAACACCAGGGTGCCCGTCGCCCCGCGCACCACCTTCAACCTGGGACAAATCGAAGGTGGCACCTCGGTCAACTCCATTCCCTACGAGGCGAAACTAAAAGTCGACATCCGCTCCGAAAGCGAAGACGAACTCGTCAAGCTCGAGTCCGCGCTCCGCGAGTGCATCGCCGCTGGCGTTCGCGACGAAATGGAGTCCGCGCGCGACCGCACCAAAGGCAAGCTCGAATGGAAGGTGGAACTCCTCGGAAGCCGCCCCGGTGGGGAATTGCCCCCGCACTCGACGCTACTCGCTGCCTTGCGAGCCGCCGATGAATACGTCGGCAATCAATCGCGGATCGAGCGTTCCTCCACCGACGCCAACGTGCCCCTCTCCAACAGCATTGACGCCATCTCCATCGGCGCGGGCGGCGCTGGCGGTGGCGCCCACTCGCTCAACGAGTGGTACGATCCCGCCGGCCGCGAAATGGGCCTGAAGCGGGCTTTGCTCACTCTTCTTGGCGTCTCCGGACTTGCGGAGGAAAAAGCTAGATGAACTATCGACTGCGCGCATCCCAGGCGCCGTGTCTCACTTTGCTCATCGTTATTGTCACTCTTCTCGGACTAACAGGCGTTAGCGCAGTGCGCGTGAAAGCGCGGCCGCCGCAAGACGAATCGCATACCGTCAACTACATCCACGGCCGCATCTACACCAGCGACCCGCAGCATCCCTGGGCGCAAGCCTTTGCGATACGCGAAGGAAAGATCACCTGCATCGGTACAATCTCTCACGTAACGCTCGAATGCGCCGCCGGCGACACTCGCGCGCAAACGATTGACCTGCACGAAAAATTCGTCATGCCCGGTTTCAACGATGCCCACGTGCACCTTGGTTACGCGGGCGCTGGCATGCTCTCGGTCCGCCTGTACGGCGCTGCATCCATCGACGAGTTGAAGAAGCGCGTCGCCGCCAGCGTCGCTACGCACAAGCCCGGCGAATGGATCATCGGCGCCGGCTGGGATCACACCCTCTGGCCCGAGAAACAGTTTCCCAATAAATGGGAACTCGACGACGTCGCCCCCAACAATCCCGTCATGCTTACTCATGTTTCAGGACACGTCGCCGTCGCCAATTCCTTAGCCCTCAAGCAAGCTGAGCTCACCAACAGTTCGCCCAATCCGACCGGCGGTGAACTCGAGCGCAACGCTTCGGGCGAGCTCACCGGAATGCTCAAGGAAGGCCCGGCCATGGAGCTGGTCAACTCCCGCATCCCGGATCCCACGCCGGAGCAGCGTCGCAAAGGGATCACGCTCGTTCTCGCCGATCTCGCGCAGAACGGTGTCACTTCCGTGCAGGACAATTCAGAGTGGGACGACTTCCGCACCTACAAGCAGCTAAAAGAAGACGGCAAGCTCACCGTGCGCATCACCGAGTGGCTGCATTTCACCGAGCCGCTCAACGATTTGCAAAACAAGCGCGCACAAGGCGGCACCACGGACCCTTGGCTCAAGACCGGCGCTCTCAAGATGGTTACCGATGGTGCGCTCGGCTCCCGCACTGCCTCGATGCTCGAGCCTTATTCCGACGACGCCAAGACCACCGGCATCTTGATAATGGAACCGGACAAGCTGAAGTCTATGGCTGTCGAGCGCGACAAGGCCGGTTTCCAGCTCAATTTCCACGCCATCGGTGACCGCGCCAACCGGGTTACGCTTGATGTGTTCGAGGCCGTGGCAAAAGCCAATGGTCGCCGCGATCGCCGCGATCGCATAGAGCACGCGCAAGTCATCGCTCCCGACGATCTCCCGCGTTTCGCCAAGCTCAAAGTCATCGCCTCCATGCAGCCATCGCATCAGACCACGGACATGCGCTGGGCGGAATCGCGCGTCGGCCCCGACCGCATCAAGGGCGCATACGCCTGGGCCACTCTGGAGAAAAGTGGCGCCCGTCTAGCCTTCGGCACTGACTATCCGATTGAAGTCATTAGCCCCTTCCGCGGCTTGTACGCCTGCGTCACGCGCCAGCTTCCCGACGGCACTCCCGCGGGTGGCTGGCAGTCACAAGAAAAAATCTCGCTACAAGATTGCATCAGCGCTTACACAAGCGGCGCCGCCTACGCCGAATTCGAGGAAGGGAAGAAGGGCGAGTTGAAAGTAGGCGAGTACGCCGACTTTATAATCCTCTCAAACGACCTGACCAAAATCCCGCCATCCGACTACGTAAAAACCCAAGTCCTACAAACAGTAGCGGGCGGCCGCACCGTCTACGAAAAACCCTAATCGTAGGGGCGCAGCAAGCTCCTGTAGCGCAGGGCGGAGTCCGCGGAGCCCTGCGGCTTTTCGATCATTGTGTCACTACTCATTTGTCCTCATCGCGGCGATACGCAACAATGTTTTCGTCTGGTACGCGGTATTTGCGGGCCAATACCTACTCAAACGCCAAATTCGTAATCTCCCCCAAATATCCCTTCCCCTTAACCACCCGAAACCAAATCCTCACCCGCCGCCCCCTCCATTTCTCGCACGACTCTAGACTCATCACGCTCTCCGCCGCGCCGGTCACGCCAATCGTGCGAAAATCTCCCGCGTGAAAACTCACGGCGCTTCCCCCCACAATCATAGACAGCGTAACCCCGGGTTTGTGCGCACAGTCGACCTCGTGCACCGGGCCGTCGACCGCCATGAGGGTCTTCGGGTCCACTTCCGGCGTCGATGACACGGTCATCGATTGCCCTTCCGCCGCCGCGCTAGCGACCGCCGTCTTTGTGCCGACCGCAGCGTCCGCCGTGACGCTAGGCGGCGCATTTCTTTGCATCGCCCACCGCTCGTGTTCTCTCACGCGCTCCAGCAAATCCCGCGCCGTCTGAATCTCCTCCGGCGACTTCGCTTTCGCCAGGATTCTCTGCGCCAATTGCTTTGCGTCCGCATCCTGGTTATTGTTCAGCAGCAGATAGACCACGTTTACCGCGTACGCGCGCGTCGTAGGATCCAGTTTCGCCGCACGAATACCCGCATCCACCGCCTGTTTTTGCGTCTCTGGACTATACGAGTATGTTTGCGCCAATCCCTCGAAAGCCGGCGCAAACTGCGGATTGATTTGCGTAGCTTTTTGGAAGCTCTGAATCGCCTCTCGCACCACTTCCGGTCCCGTCAAACCTCCGTGAACAAGCAGCATCCCGTGATAATACGGAGCCACAAAGCTGGTCGAGCCCAGTTCCATCGCCTTCTTCATCTCTTTGTCCGCGCCGCTCTCGTCTCCCTTTCGATACAGGTAGTAACCCAGCGCTTCATGGCTCAGTGGTAGGTTTGGCTCCGCCTCCACCGCTTGTTCCACCAGCGGCTTTGCGAGTTCAAGCTTGTTGCGATGTGTCGCGCAATCTCCGCGCAGTGCGATCACTTCTCCCGCCGGCAAGCTTCGCACCGCATAACTCTTGTCTGCCGCCTGTTGTCCGTTTTTCAGCGATCCTACACGAAAAGTAGACTGCCGCGAATATCCTTCGATCATCCGCCCAAAATGTTTCAGGTCCCCAAAAGTTTGCTGTGCCGCTTCAATTTGGTTTCCGCTCTTGTCCCAGGATGTCAGAAAATTCTTCAGCAATTGCCGCTGCAGCGCCTCCGGGTCCGTCATCAGGTAATGCACCAGCGCCCACGACTCGGCATAAAACACGGAAGCTTGATTCGCTTCATTGTAATAAGGCGAAGACCGCTCGACATTTAGCAGCGTCTCGATCGGCAGCAGTTTGTTCTGCTGCAAAATATAGAGATGCGTTTCGTCGATGGTCCCAATCCGCGATTCCTTTTCCCCCAATCGCGAATTGCCATAGAATTCCGCCAGCCCTTCATCCAACCACAGCGGCAAGCCCGTAAAATTCAAATGCATCAGGGCATGCGTATATTCGTGGTACAGCGAATGGAATGGATTTGCGCCCGCCGAGTCCAGCTGCAGGATCACGTAATGTTTGTCCTCGCCTTGCTGGTATAGACCTGCCGGATGAACGTGTCCCTTCACCTCCCAGTCCTCGGGAAGCAACATCTTCATTGTATTTTCGTTCTTCGCCGCAAGGATCACCACCGGCTGCGCCGGATCGACTCGCAGACTGCCAAATGCGGTATGGAAGAGCGACCGAATCTGTTCGAACTGGTCCGCAATCCGCCGCGCATCCTTCTCTCCCGCATTGCTCGCCACCACAAAATGCGGACTCCGCACCTCAATCCATCCCAGATTAGGATCCCCAGCCCCAAAAGCCTCAGCACGCGCAAGAATCGCCAGCAATATCGCGACCCCCGCCATCGCCGCCCGCTTCACCCCGCGCCGTAATCCCCTAGTCATAGAACCAGCATGTAAACGCC
>Ga0137415_10000835_pt1 | contig 30192 bp, 28 predicted proteins | sample CZODoug3_1_1_16f_FD_183082 | JGI IMG/M metagenome (GOLD analysis project Ga0137415, IMG submission 183082) | Vadose zone soil fungal communities from Angelo Coast Range Reserve, California, USA - CZODoug3_1_1_16fungal (Hybrid Assembly) | ecosystem: Environmental > Terrestrial > Soil > Vadose...
GCGTCGATCAACTTCGTCACCGCGCACGACGGCTTCACCCTGCACGACCTCGTGTCCTATAACGACAAGCACAACGAGGCCAACGGCGAGGACAATCGCGACGGCTCTGACCACAACATCTCCTGGAACCACGGCGTCGAGGGCCCGACGGACGACGTGAAGATCATCGCGCTGCGCGAGCGGCAGAAGCGGAACTTCCTCGCCACGCTGCTCCTCTCCCAGGGCGTGCCGATGCTCTGCGGCGGCGACGAGATCGGCCGCACGCAGCAGGGCAACAACAACGCCTACTGCCAGGACACCGTGATCTCCTGGCTCGACTGGAGCCTCGACGACCTCCGGAATGACCTGCTGACGTTCACCCGGTTCCTGGCCGAGCTGCGCCGCGAGCACCCCGTCTTCCGCCGGCGCCAGTTCTTCTTCGGCCGCAAGTTCCAGGGCTCCGAGGTCAAGGACCTCACGTGGTTCCGGTGCGACGGCGGGGAGATGACGCAGGACGACTGGACCAACCCGATCACCCGCTGCTTCGGCCTGCGCCTGGCCGGCGACGCCATCCAGGAGCCCGATGTCATGGGGCGGCGGATCGTGGACGACACGTTCCTCGTCATGCTCAACGCCCACCACGAGCCGATGGGCTTCACGCTGCCCGCGCACCGCAATGACATCCGCTGGGAGCCCGTGCTCGACACGCGCGAGCCGACCGGCCAGCGCAAGGCGGAGGCGCTGAGCGGCGGCGACGTCTACGACATGGAGGCGCGCTCGGTGGTGGTGCTCCGCCTGCGCCGCGACGACGAGGGCGGTGAGGCCGAGGGCCGCGACGCGCACGACGCGACGAATCGCGACGGCGCGTCGGCGCGCTGACGGAGGACCCATGCCGCTACGCCAGATCCGCGTGAACACCGCCAACGAGCAGGAGCTGCTCGAGGTGCCCGGCCTGCGCCCCGCCGACGCGTCGGCCATCGTGCGCTTCCGTGATGAGCACGGTCCGATCAAGGACGCCGCGCAGCTGAGCAGCGTGCTGGGTGGCCGCGAGCTCGACGAGACGACGCGGCAGCGCGTCGATTTCGATCCGGCGATCTCGACGGCGCCGGAAGCGCCCGGCGCCTAGGAAAATGGGGGGCCCCGAAATGGCCCGCTCTTTTGACATGGGGGGCCCCGAAATGGCCCCCCAAACCCCCCAGCGTTCGGAGCGCCCCGGCACAGCCGTGGCGCTCCTCTAGACCCCGCGGCGTTCGGAGGGCGCCGGGGAACCCGTGGCGCTCGTCGATCCCGCGCTGCCTACACGCGTGTTTCGCGGCCGGCCCAGTAGGGTTCGCGTAGGAGGCGCTTGACGAGCTTGCCGGCGGTGTCGCGCGGGAACTCGTCGTGGAAGGACACCTCGCGCGGCGTCTTGTAGTCGGCGAGGTGCGCGCGGCAGAACTCCAGCAGGTCGCCCGGCGTGACGTCGCGGCCGGGGCGGAGCTGGACGGCGGCGTGGACGCGCTCTCCCCAGTCCGGATCGGGTACGCCGAAGACGGCGGCGTCCTCGACGGCGGGGTGACGGTGCAGGGCGTCCTCGATCTCGGCCGGGTAGATGTTCACGCCGCCCGAGATGATCATGTCTCGCTTGCGGTCGCAGATGTAGACGAAGCCCTCGTCGTCCATCCAGGCCACGTCGCCCACCGACATCCACTCGCCGCGCGAGGTCTGCGCCGTGGCCGCCGGGTTGCGGTAGTACTCGTCGAACACGCCGTTGTACCGGCGCACGAACAGCTCGCCGGGCGTGCCGGGCGCGACGGGGCGGCCGTCGTCGTCGAGGATGGCCAGCTCGACGCCGGGCGCGGCGCGGCCGCACGAGCCGGGCTTGCGCAGCACGTCCTCGGGACGCAGCACGGTGTTCACGCCGAGCTCGGTCGAGCCGTAGAACTCGTAGAGCACGGGCCCGAACATCGCCAGCGCCTGCTCCTTCACGCGCATGGGGCACGGCGCGGCGGCGATGACGAGCGAGCGCATCGACGACACGTCGTAGCGCGCGCGCACCTCGGCCGGCAGGTCGACGATGCGCTTGAGCAGCGTGGGCGCCATGAATGTCGTCGTGCAGCGATGCCGCTCGACGAGGCGCAGCGCCTCTTCCGCATCGAACTTGCGCATCACCACCACGGTGCCGCCGACCATGTGCGCGTAGAGCGCGAAGCCGCCCGGTGCGGAGTGGTAGAGCGGCCCCGCGACGAGGTGCACCTGCGCGGGGTCCAGACAGTCCAGCGCGGCCAGGCGCGGCAGGATCACCTTCGGATCCGTCACGCGGCGCAGGGCGCCCTTCGGCTTGCCGGTGGTGCCCGCCGTGTAGACCATCGAGCCGCCCATGGCCGGCGGCGCGGGCGGCGGCGCCTCGTCGCCCTGCGCGAGCAGATCGTCGAGCGCCTCCGCCCACGGCCGCCGCTCGGCGCCGAGCGTGATCCAGTGCTTGACGCGCGCGGCGCCGCGCACGCGCTCGGCCATCGGCAGGAACGCGTCGCCGACGAACACCGCCGTCGCGTCGGCGTTGTCGAGGATGTAGGCGACCTCCTCGGCGGTGAGGCGGTGATTCATCGGCACCCCGATCGCGCCGAGCGCGCGCAGGGCGGCGCCGACCACGAGGTTCTCCAGGGCGTTGTGCGCGTAGACGATCGCGTGCTGGCCCGCGCCGAGTCCCAGGCCCGCCAGCGCGTGGGCCAGCCGGTTCCGCGTACGGAAAAATTGTTCCCAGGTCAGCGACCGCTCGTCCTCGATGAGGGCCGGCCGGTGCGGTTGCCGCGCCGCCTGGGCGGCGATCAGGTCCATGGTGGCGAGAGTCTACCCCCGGCTGGCCCGCCTTGTGCACAACAGTGCGACATGGCCCACGGTCGCCGCGACCCGATCAGCCGGCTGCAGCCGCTGCTGCAGGTGGTGATCCTGGCCTTCGCGCTCTTCTGCCTGGGCATCGCCCAGGACGTGTTCATCCCGATCGCGCTCGCCATGCTGCTCACGTTCGTGCTCTCCCCGATCGTCGAGCGGCTGCAGCGCTGGTACCTGCCGCGCGTCGTCGCCGTGGTGGTGACCGTCGCGTTCGCGTTCTCGGTGCTCGGCGGCCTCGGCTGGCTGCTCGCCTCGCAGGTCAGCACGCTCGCGGACGACCTGCCGCAGTACAAGCACAACCTCACGGGCAAGATCCGCCAGGTGCGCCGGGTCGGCAAATCGGACTCGCTCGAGAAGGCGCAATCCACCGTGAAAGAGGTCATCGGCGAGCTGCAGAAGGACGGCGACGCGCCGAAGCAAAAGCCGCCGTTGCCGGTGGTGGTGGAGCAGCAGCCGCCGACCGGGCTGGCCGGGCTGCGCGCAACGCTGGGACCGATCGCGGACGTGCTCGCCACCGCCGGCCTCGTGGTGGTGCTGGTCATCTTCATGCTGATCGAGCGCCAGCGGTTGCTCGAGCGGCTCATCCGGCTCGCCGGCACCCGGCGGGTGACGCTCACCACGAAGATCCTCACCGACGCCGCGGAGCGGATCGGCCGCTATCTCCAGATGCAGTCGCTGATCAACACGGGCTTCGGCGCCGCCATCGGCACCGGGCTCTTCCTGATCGGCGCCCCGTACGCGCTCCTGTTCGGCGTCCTCGCCGGCGTGCTGCGCTTCGTTCCGTACGTGGGCGCGTGGGCCGCGGCCGGCTCGGCCGCGCTGGTGAGCCTCGCCGTCTTCGACGGCTGGCGCGAGCCCGTCATGGTGCTCGCCCTGTTCGTGCTCGTGGAGCTCACGATCTACCTCGTGGTGGAGCCGCTCCTCTACAGCCACAGCGCCGGCGTCTCGCCGCTGGCGCTGCTCATCACGCTGGCGTTCTGGACGTGGCTCTGGGGCCCCATCGGTCTCATCCTCGGCACCCCGCTCACCGTGTGCCTGGTGGCGCTGGGCCGGCACGTGCCGGAGATGGAGTTCATCGTCGTGCTCTTCGGCGACGAGCCGGTGGTGACGACCGACGTCGCCGTCTACCAGCGGCTGCTCAAGGGCGACGAGGCCGGCGCCCGGGCCGTGCTCGAGGAGTACGTCAAGAAGCACGAGGCGGCCGGCGTCTACGAGGAGGTGCTGCTGCCCACGCTGTCGCGGGTGCGCCGAGATGCTGCGCGCGGCGCGCTGACGCCGAAGGAGGCGGCCTTCATCGCCGCGGCGACGCGCCGGATCCTGGACGATCTCGACAAGGTCGTCCTGCCCACGGCGGCCACGCGCGACGAGGAGGCGACGGCGGCCGTGCCCGGGTCGCCCGCGCCGCGCGCGCTGGGGTGCCCGGCGCGCGACGACGTGGACGCCGCTACCCTACAGATGCTCGCGAGCCGCATCGCGCACGACGGCGTGCGGCTGGAGCTGACCGAGCCCGGCCTGCTCGCGGAGCTGGTGGAGCGCGTCGCCGCCGTCGAGCCCGCCGTGGTCGTCGTGGCGTTGCTGGGCCACGGTGGGCTCGCGCACGCCCGCTACATCCTCAAGCGCCTGCGCGCGCGGTTTTCCGAGCTGCCGGTGGTGGCCGCGTGCCTGAGCCCGCGCGACGATCTCGAGGAGGCGTGCGCGGGCCTGCTCGACGCGGGGGCCACCGAGGTCGCCACCACGCTGGGCCAGGCGCGCGACCTTATCCTTCAATACCGGCGCGTGCGCGCCGAGCCCGCGCCGCCGCGCGCGGCGTGACGGCCGCCGCCGGCGGCGCTATCCTCCGTCGCGTGCGCTGGCCCGCCGCCCTGCTGCTCGTCGCAATCGTGGCGCTGCCGTGCGCGCACGCGCAGCCCGCGCGCTGGCGCGGCCAGGGTGTCGTCGTCGCGCTGCTGCCCGCTCCCTCCAGCCTGCACGCCACGCGGCCGGTGGTCGTGCTCGACCACGAGCCCATCGCCGGTCTCATGGAGGAGCGCATGTCGATGCCGTTCATCGCGGCCTCCGCGGACCTCTTTCGCGGCATCGCCGTCGGCGACCGCGTGGCCTTCGCGCTCGCCGAGACGCCGGACGCGCTGCTCGTGGTCAGCCTCGAGCGGCTGTCGCCCTGACCCGCGCGCCTACGGCGCCAGCCAGACCTTCATGAAGGTGATGCCGTCGTACGAGGTCAGCGCGGGCTTGTAGCCGCGCAGGCGCTTGTCGCGGAAGTAGTAGCCCTCGACCCAGGCCACCGGTACCGCGCCGGCCGTCGCCGTGTTGAGAATGTAGCGCTGCAGCTCCCAGTAGAGCTGCTTGCGCTTGTCCCGGTTCGTCTCCTTCGCGGCGCGCTCGATCAGCTCGTCGGCCCTGGCGTCCGACCACTGCGCGTAGTTGCTGCCGGCGTGGGTGCCGTACACGACGTGAAAGATGTCGCCGGGGTCGACGCCGTCCATGGCGCGGTCCTGGGTGGCGATCATCTGGAAGTCGCCCTTGCCGAACACCGCGTAGCCCGCCGCGCTCTCGTAGGTCTTCAGCGTGCCGCGGATGCCGACCTTCCGCAGCTGGGCGAGCACGAGCTGGGCGCGGTCGACGTAGTTGCCGACCTGGCGCACGGCCACCTCGATGTCGACGCCGTTGGGATGGTGCTTCTCCAGGAGCTTTCTGGCCTCGGCGAGGTCCGCGTCCTTGGGCTGGCGGCAGCCGGGCGTCCGGGCGACTTCCTCCAGCGGCAGCGCGGCATCGCCGACGAGCTTGGGATCGAGCATCGCGCACGGCACGCCCGTGCCCTCGAGCGCCTTGGCCACGACCTCCTGGCGGTCGATGGCGAGGAACACGGCGCGGCGCACGTCCGGGTTGTCGAAGGGCGGCCGCTTCGTGTTCATGAACAGCACGAAGATCGAGTTCACCGGCCAGCGGTAGATCTCGACCTCGTTGCCGCGCGCCGCCGCCAGCTCGTCGGCCTGCGTCTTGCGCATCGGCGGCCACGTGTCCCACAGCATGATGCGGCCCGCCTTGGCCGCCGCCACCTGCGTCGTCCCGCCGACGAGGATGAACTGCTTCACACCGTCGAGGTAGGGCAGGCCGGGGACGAAGTAGTCCTTGTTCTTCTCCCACTCGATCACCGAGCCGCGGTCGTACTTCTTGAACCTGAACGGGCCGGTGCCGATCTGGGCCTCGGGCCGGTTGAGGTCGCCGTATTTCTCGAGCACGTGCTTGGCGGCCACGCGGCACCACGCCGAGGCGATGGCGGCCGGGAAGTACGGCACCGGATACTTCAGCGTGAACTGCACGGTGGCGGCGTCCGCCGCCTCGATCGAGGCCACCAGCGGCTTGAGGGAGGCGCCGCACTTCGGGCTCTTGAAGTCGGGATTGAGGATGCGGTCGAACGACGCCTTCACGTCGGCGGAGGAGAAGGGCTGCCCGTCGTGCCACTTCACGCCGCGGCGCAGATGGAAGGTGTAGGTCTTGCCGTCGGGCGAGACCGTCCAGCGCTCCGCGAGATCGCCGGCGATCTTGGTCGGATCGTCGGGATCCCAGTGCAGCAGCCCGCTGTAGATGCCCGCGGTGGCCTGCTGCACGACGAGCGGCGACTCCGCGTGCACGTCGAGCCGGCCGGGATCGCCGTAATCGAACCAGTTCAAGACGCCGCCGTAACGCGGCTTGTCTTGCTGGGCGTGCGCTTCACCGATCGCGGACAACCCGCGCAAGATTCTGGCGTGGCCTTCATGTTGGAGCTGGGGGGCCCCGAGATGGCCCCCCAGACCCCCCAGGGTGGTCGCGGCAACCGTCAGCGCGATCGTCATCATGAGCGCGAGTCTCTTCATTGAGGTCGTCTCCTCGTGGTGTCGTCTGTCAGCCGAGGCCGCCGCGCAGGCGAGGATCCGCGACGTCACGGATGGCGTCTCCGAGCATGTTGAGCGCGAGCACGGCCAGGCTGATGGCGAGGCCCGGGAAGAAGATCATCCACGGCGCGGTCTCGACGGCCTGCGTGCCCGCCGTCAGCATGCCGCCCCACGAGGGCTCGTCGGGCGGCGCGCCGACGCCGATGAAGCTCAGCGAGGCTTCCACCACGATCGCGTACGACACGTTCGTGGTGACCAGCACGGTATACGTGGCCAGACAGTTGGGCAAGACGTGACGCGCGATGATCCGCGCGCTCGAGCCGCCGGCGGCCTGCGCCGCCTCCACGAACGGCGTGGCCATGATGCCCAGCGCCACCGCGCGCAGCGTGCGCGCCGCCGTCGGGGTCAGCAAGATGGTCAGCGCGACGATGAGGTTGTTGACCGACTGGCCGATGGCGGCCATCAGCGAGAGCGCGAGCACGATCGGCGGCAGCGCCATGAGCGAGTCCACCACGCGCTGGCTGAGCGTGTCGGTCATGCCGCCGAAGTACGCGCTCACCACGCCCCAGAGGCCGCCCAGGGTGACGCCGAGCACCACCGACACGAGACCGACGTAGAGCGACAGCCGCGCCCCCCACACCACGCGGCTCAGCACGTCGCGGCCGAGCTGGTCGGTGCCCATCGGGTGGCCCGGGCCCGGCGGCGTGTACTGCGTGAAGGCGGCGTCCTTGGGGCCGTACGGCGCGAGCTGCGGCGCGAAGATCGCCGTGGCGACCATGGCCATCACGAGGACGGCGCCGGCGGCGCCGAGCGGCTGCTGACCCGCGAGCCTGGCCAGCCGGCGCCTCATGCGTGGCGGATCCTCGGATCGAGCCAGCCGTAGAGCAGATCGACGAGGAGGTTCACGGCGAGGAACACGAGGGCGAGGATCAGGATGATCGCCTGCACGGTCGGATAGTCGCGGTAGGCGACCGCCTGCACGAGGGCCAGCCCCATCCCGGGCACGGCGAAGACGATCTCCATGACCACCACGCCGCCGAGCAGGCGCCCGCCCCACCAGCCGACGAAGGTCACCACGGGCAGGAGCGCGTTGCGCAGCGCGTGGCGGTAGACGACCGCGCGCTCGGCCAGTCCCTTGGCGCGCGCCGTCCGCACGTAGTCCTGCCGCACGACCTCCAGCATCTGCGAGCGCGTGAGCCGCATGATCGGCGCGCTGATGTAGTAGGCCTGCGCGAGGGCGGGCCACACCAGCTGCTTGAGGTTCTCGAGCGGGGCCTCCGTGAGGGCCGCGTACTCCAGCGGCGGCAGGTAGCGGAAGAAGCGCACGAGGGCCCAGATGATGAGGACGCCGGTGAAGAAGATCGGCAGCGAGAGGCCGGTCACGCTGACGAGGCGCACGACGTAATCGAGCCAGGTGTTCTGTCGCACCGCCGAGACGACGCCGAGCGGGATGGACCAGGCGACGGCCAGCGCCAGCGTCAGCACCGCCAGCTCCATGCTGCGCGGGAAGCGCTCGGCCAGGATCTCGCTCACCGGCCGCCGCTGGCTGTAGGAAAAGCCGAAGTCGCCGCGCACCGCGTCGCGCAGCCAGGCGAGGTATTGCACGGCCACCGGACGGTCGAGGCCCAGCTCGCGGCGGATCTGCGCGATCTGCTTCTGCTGGACGGCGCTCGCCTCCGAGCCCGTCTGGTAGACGAGGATCTCGGCGATGTCGCCGGGCACCAGCCGCATGAGCACGAAGATCAGCAGGGAAGCGCCGGCGAGCGTCGGCACGAACAGGAGCAGGCGCCGCAGCGCGTACGTCCGCACTCAGTGCGGCAGGCGGCGCAGGAATGCGACGATGGCGCGACCGATCTCGGCGGGCGAGTCCTCCTGCACGAAGTGGCTGCCGCGCACGGTGACCTCCTGTTGGTTGGGCCAGCGACGGCAGAACTCGCGCTGCGCACCGACGAGGATCGAGCCCGGCTCGGCGTTGACGAACAGCTTGGGCAGCGGGCTCGTCGAGAGCCACTCGCCGTAGGCGGAGACGATCGCGGCGACGTCGGCGGGCTCGCCGTCGATCGGGATCTCGCGCGGCCACGTGAGCGTCGGCCGCCGCGACTCGCCCGCCTGACGGAAGGGCTCGCGGTACTTGTCCATCTCCTCGTTGCTGAGGCCGCGCAGCACGCTCGCGGGCAGGATGCGCTCCACGAACACGTTCTTCTGCAGCACCATCTCCTCGCCGGCGGGCGAGCGCATGGCCTGGAAGATCGTGCGGGCCGTCTCCGGCCACTCCGGCCACGTCACCGGCCGCACGATCGCCTCCATATAGACGAGCGCGCGCACGCGCTCGGGATGCCGGCGCGCCCAGTCGAAGCCGAGCGCCGAGCCCCAGTCGTGCACGACGAGGGTCACGTCGCGCAGCGCCAGGGCCTCGAACCAGGCGTCGAGATAACGCGCGTGGTCCGCGAAGCGATACCGGCCGCCGGCGGCCTTGCCGGAGCGGCCCATGCCGATGAGGTCGGGCGCCAGACACCGGCCGACGCCCTGCAGCGGGGGGATGATGTTGCGCCAGAGATACGACGAGGTCGGGTTACCGTGCAGGAAGGCGATGGGCGCGCCGACGCCGACCTCCACGTAGGCGAGGAAGCTGTCGAGGACGGGTGCACGCCGCCGCTCGTAGAAGTCGGCTGCCGACACGGGGGCTGCCACGGCGCCAGCATTATAATCGCGCCGGAAATCGAGGAGCGTCACGGGTTCCCCGGGACGCGACGAGCGTTTGGGGGCTTGATAGAGGAGCGACACGGCTTCGCCGGGGCGCTCCGAACGTTGGGGGTTTGGGGGCCATTTCGGGGCCCCCATGGTGAAATCTGCAATGGCGCGTTGGCTCGTCGGCACCAGCGGCTACGTCTATCGCGACTGGCGGACGCGCTTCTATCCATCTCAGGCTCGCCTCGGCCGCCGGGCGGCCTGCGGCTTCGCACTGCCACCCGCGCCGCCCCGGCGTGAGTGGCGGCCATACTATGCGGCCCGCTTCGACACCGTGGAGCTCAACAGTCCCTTCTATCGCCTGCCGCGCGCGTCCACGTTCCGGGCCTGGGCCGCCGCCGTCCCGCCGGAGTTCGTCTTCGCCGTCAAGGCGAGCCGCTTCCTCTCCCACGTCAAGCGGCTGAACGAGCCCGGCCCGCCGCTCACGCTCTTCCTGCGCCGCGCACGCGCCCTCGGGCAGGCACTCGGGCCCGTGCTCATCCAGCTGCCCTCGACGTTCCACCTGCGGCTCGACCGGCTCGACGGGCTGCTGCGCGCCGTGTCGCGCCGTCCGCACGTACGCTGGGTGCTCGAGGTGCGCCACGCTTCCTGGCTCGTCGACGAGGTCGTCGAGCGGCTGGCGCGCGCCAACGTCGCCCTGTGTCTGCATGACTGGAGGGAGCAGCCGGTGACCGGCCCGCTCACCGCCGACTTCGTCTACGTCCGCCGGCACGGCACCCGCCGGCGTTACGGCGGCTCGTACACGGACGCGATGCTGCGCGAGGACGCCGCGCGCGTCGCCGGGTGGACGCGCGGCGGCCGCGACGTCTACGTCTACTTCAACAACGACGGCCGCGCGGCCGCGGTGCGCAACGCGCGGCGCCTGACCGAGCTGCTGGAGGCGCGCGCGGGCCGTCGCCGCGCCGCATGACGACGCTCTCGACGCGCTGCTGCGTCGCGGGCGGCGGGCCGGCCGGGATGATGCTCGGCCTGCTGCTGGCGCGGGCGGGCGTCGAGGTCGTCGTGCTCGAGAAGCACGCCGACTTCCTGCGCGACTTCCGCGGCGATACGATCCATCCCTCCACGCTCGAGGTCATGCACGAGCTCGGCCTGCTCGAGTCGTTCCTGGCGCTGCCGCACACGGAGGTCCGCGAGCTGACCGGGATCATCGGCGGCGAGCGGATCCCCATCGCCGACTTCGGCCACCTGCCCGTGCGCTGCCCCTTCGTCGCCTTCATGCCTCAGTGGGACTTCCTCGACTTCCTGGCCGGCCACGCGCGGCGCTATCCGGGCTTCGCGCTGCGCATGCGCACGGGCGTCGTCGGCCTGCTGGAAGCCGATGGCCGGGTCATCGGCGTCAGGGCGACGGCCCCGGACGGTCCGCTGGAGATTCGCGCCGATCTCGTCGTCGGCGCCGACGGCCGCGACTCCACGGTGCGCGCGGCGGCCGGCCTTGGCGTCGAGACGCTCGGCGCGCCGATGGACGTCCTCTGGTTCCGGCTGCCGAAGGTGTCCGGCGACGCCGCGGCGCAGACGCTCGGCCGCATCGAGGCCGGGCGCATCTTCATCATGCTCGACCGCGGTGCGTACTGGCAGTGCGGCTTCGTGATTGCGAAGGGCACGCTCGAGGAGATCCGCGCCCGCGGACTGCCGGCCTTCCGCGACGAGGTCGCGCGGCTCGCCATGCGTCCCGTGGATCCGAGCACCATTCGCGACTGGGACGACGTCAAGCTCCTCACCGTGCGCGTCGATCGCCTCACGCGCTGGCACCGGCCTGGACTGCTCTGCATCGGCGACGCGGCGCACGCGATGTCGCCCGTCGGCGGCGTCGGCATCAACCTCGCGATCCAGGATGCGGTGGCGACGGCGAATGTCCTCGCCGTGCCGCTGCGGGAGGGACGCGTGAGCGATGCGGACCTCGCCCGCGTGCAGCGGCGCCGCGCGTGGCCGACGCGCGTGACGCAGCGGCTGCAGCTGCTCGTGCAGAACCGTGTCGTGCGCCCGGTGCTGCAGCGCCGGCGTCCGCTGCGACCGGCCCTGGCGGTGCGGCTGCTCGCGGGCGTGCCGTGGCTGCGCCGCCTGCCCGGGCGGCTGGTCGGCCTCGGGGTCCGCCCGGAACACGTCCGGATCTGAGCCCAGGGCTCCCCCCGTGTCCCCGGCGCGCAACCACGCGTCGGTACAGGCTTGTAATGTTCACACTGCGGGGTAACTGGGAAATGTTCTTCCCTTCGACCTCTCAACCGTGGCAAAATGCCGCGAGGTATGAAACGGATTTCCCACCGTCAGATGGGCATCGCGGCGCTCCTCGCGCTGACGGTGATGGCCACCTGCGGCGCCGGGCGCGTCGTGATTCCGTTCAGCATCGATCCCGCCACGATCACGGTGCCGCGCGACGCACGCTCGCTCAACAGCCACGAAGCCGCCGTGCGCGGGCTGACGGCCATCCTGGTCCGCGACCTCGGGCTGCCGATGCCCGCCTCGTTCACGCTCTACGTGTACGGCGGGCGCCAGCCCTTCGAGCAGGGCCTCGTGCACGACGCGCAGGTCGCGCCCACGCGCGCCGCCGAGCTGTCGGAGTTCGCGGTCGGCATCGGCAAGCGCCGGCAGCTTCTGCTCAACGACGACGGCGCCCAGCCGCGCGGCCGCGAGTGGCTGCGGCTCATCGCGCACGAGCTCGCGCACGTCTCGCAGATCGAGATGGCGCAGGGCGAGGGCCGCGCCGAGCAGTGGCTGGCCGAGGGCATGGCCGAGTGGGTGGCTTTCACGTCGCTCGAGCGTCTCGGCCTCGACACGCTGGCCAACCGTCGCGCGCTGGCCACCGCGGGGATCCGCAATCACGCGGCGCTCGTGGCCGCGCGGCTGGACCTCGAGACGCTCGGCAACCCCCGCGGCTTCACGGTGCGCCACCTCAAGGAGGGCTCGCTGCCCACTTACCAGCTGGCGTTCCTGATGGCCGACTACCTGATCGAGCGCGACGGCTTTCCGCGCATGCTCGACTACTTCAAGTCGTTCGAGCGCCGTCAGGACCGGCACAGCAACTTCCGCGACACGTTCGGCCAGAGTCTCGACCAGTTCGAGAAGGAAGTGCTGGCCCATCTCAAGACCGTCGTGCGCTAGTCTCGCGGCCCACCGGGCGGACGCACGGTATACTGCCCCGGGAGGAGCCGCCTTCATGACCCGATCGTCTCTCGTGGTCGCCCTCGCTTTCGCCCTCGTCGCCGGCGCCGTCGCGCCCGCCCGGGCCGGTGCGCCCACCGACCAGGTTCGCGAATACACCGACGCGGTGATCAAGGTCCTCGAAGACCCCGCCCTCAGGGCGGAGGACAAGAAGCCGGAGCGGCGCGCCGCCGTGCGGAAGATCGCCACCGAGGTGTTCGACGTGCAGGAGACGGCCCGGCGCGCCCTCGGCCCGCACTGGCAGCAGCGCACCCCGCAGCAGCGCGAGGAGTTCGTGCACCTCTTCGCGGAGCTGCTCGAGCAGACCTATATCTCGAAGATCGACCTCTTCGGCGGCGAGCGGCTGCGATTCACCGAGGAGAAGGTGGACGGCGACAACGCCATCGTGCGCGCCAAGGTGATGACGAGACAGCAGACGGAGGTGCCGGTCGAGGCGCGCCTGCTGCGCAAGACCGACCGCTGGCTGATCTACGACATCCTCATCGAGAACATCAGCCTCATCGGCAACTACCGGGCGCAGTTCGACCGCATCATCCGCACCTCGTCGTACGAGGATCTCGTGAAGCGCCTGCGCAGCCGGGGCGAGTTCCTCAAAGAGTCGGAACGCCCCCGCCGCACCGAGCGGTGACCACCGCGCCCGTCGAGATCGTCGGCTGGCCCACGCGCTTCGTGGGCGGCGACGGCGCGGCGCGGCGCGTGTTCGAGGAGCCGCTGCCGCCCGGCACCACCGTCCGCTCGCTGCTCAAGGCGTTCAGCAGCCGGTTCCCCGAGCTCGACGACGCCCTCTGGCACGGCCGGGAGCTCGGCGAGCACATCGAGATCCTCGTCAACGACGCCGTGCTCGGCGTGGCCCACGATCTCGACTCCAAGCTGCAGCCCGGCGACCGCGTGACGCTGCTGGCCCAGTTCATGGGCGGTGGCTGACGTGGCGCGGTGGGAGATCGTCGCCTGGCGCGACATCCCCGCCATGGTGGAGGCGCGCGACGACACCGGGCAGGTGACCCTGTCGCTCAGCGAGAAGTTCCAGGCGCTCATCGACTCCGTGGCCATGCAGCTCGGGATGCAGGACGAGGCCGCGTACCTCGAGCACTGGGCGCGCCTGCCGGGCGGTGAGCGGCCGGGCAGTGCGCGCGACGTGGGCGAGGCGGTCGTGGCCGAGCTGGAGGCGCGCTTCCCCGAGTTCATCGCGCGCGCGTTCCGGCCCTCGTGATTCCCGCCAAGCTCGTCGAGGACACCGCCCGCGAGCTGATGGCGCGCGCCGCCATCGACATCCCCGCCGACTACCGCGCCGGCGTCGCCGCCGCGCGCGAGCGCGAGCAGAATCGTCTGGCGCGCTTCGTCCTCACCGAGATGGAGCGCAACTGGGACATCGCGACCGCCGAGCGGCGCCCCATGTGCGCCGATACGGGGCTGCCGCGTTACTACGTGCGCGCCGGCAACGAGGCGGTCGTCCAGGGCGGCTTCGTCGCCCTCGAGCGGGCGCTGCGCCGCGCGACGGCGGACGCGACGGCCACCGTGCCGCTGCGCCCCAACCGCGTGCACCCGCTCACGCGCGCCGACCACAACAACAACGTCGGCGCCCACGCGCCCGAGGTCACCTACGCGTTCGAGCCGGACGCCGACTGGATCGACGTCACCACCGTGCACAAGGGCGGCCTCTTCGGCAGCGACTACCGGATGCTGTTCCCCGCCGACGGCATCGGCGGCATCAAGCGCTTCTTCGTCGACACGCTCGTGCAGTTCGGCAAGCGCGGGCTCGCCTGCCAGCCGGCCATCATGGGCCTGGGCATCGGCGGCGCCAAGGACACCTGCGTGCGGCTCGGCAAGGAAGCGGCCTGTCTGCGCACGGTCGGCAGCCGCCATCCCGATCCGGCCACCGCGCAACTGGAGGCCGAGCTGACCGCGCTCGGCAACTACGTCGGTATCGGCGCCATGGGGTTCGCGGGGACGTCGCTGGTGGTCGCCACCCACGTCGAGATCGCCTTCACGCACACGGGCGGCATGCCCGTCGGCATCCACGCGTTCTGCCTGTCCTCGCGGCGCGCCACCGCGCGCATCCACGCCGACGGCCGCGTCGAGTTCCGCAGCGATCCGCAGTGGTTCACCGACTACTACCGCCGCGAGGGGATCGAATGAGCGGCCCGCCCGCGCGCCTCGAAGACGTCCGGATGCGCGAGGTGCACCTGACCACGCCGGTGAGCGACGCTGCGATCGCCTCGCTCGAGCTCGGCGACGTCGTCTACGTCTCGGGCGTTCTCTACACCGCGCGCGAAGGCGTCTATCGCAAGGTCGTCGAGCGCGGCGTGCCGATGCCGCCGGGCGTCCGCGAGACGACCAACGTCAACTTCCACTGCTCGCCGGCGGCGGCCGTCCGTCCCGACGGCACCTACGCGGTGGAGGCGGTGACCGCCACCGCATCGTTCCGCTTCGGCAAGTCGATGAGCCGCTGGTTCGAGCGCTCCGGCGCGAAAGTCATCGTGGGCAAGGCCGGCCTCACCGAGCTCGCGTACCGCGAGTGGTTCGTCCCGCACGGCGCGGTGTACCTCACCACCGTCGGCTACGGCATGGGCGCCGCCTATGGCCAGGGCATTCGCCGCGTGCGCGAGGTCCACTGGCTCCAGGAGCTCGGCATCGCGCAGGCGATGTGGGTCCTCGAGGTCGCGCGGCTCGGGCCGTTCCTGGTGGAGGGCGACCGCGCGGGCCGGAGCCTGTTCGCCCTCGCCAACCGCGAGATCGACCTGCGGCTGCACGAGGTCTACGCGGGGCTCCCCGGGTACTCGATGGGACGCTTCGGCGAGGCCACCTCGCGGACCGACGAGGTGATTTAGCTCAGCCACCCGGTGCGTGATCGAGGAGCGCCACGGGTTTCCCGGGTTTAGAGGGGCGCGCCGGGTTTCCCGGGGCGCCCCGAACGTTGGGGGGTGTGGGGGGCCATTTCGGGGCCCCCCACTATCAATCAGGCCCGCGCCAGCGCTCGGCGTAGCGCTCGGTGTCCAGGCCGAGCGTCCATCGTGCCAGCAGCCACACGATGAAGACGAACGTGCGCCACGGCCCGCGCGCCAGGAAGCGCCGGCCCGACGTCACGAGCGGGACGCGCACGAGGACGCTGCGGCCGCGGCGCTTGAGCCGCTGCGAGAAGTCGAGGTCCTCCATCAGGCGCAGATCGCGATAGCCGCCCAGGCTCCGGAAGACGTCCGCACGAACGAAGATGCCCTGGTCGCCGTACCAGTTGCGCGTGAGGCGATAGCGGATGCGGTTGACGAGATTGATCGCGCGCAGGCTCCACGCCGGCTCGGCGAAGCGGTGCTCGAAGGCGCCGCCCACGACGCGCGGATCGGCGAGCGCGGCCGCGATCCGCGCCAGCGCGTCGGGCGGCGGAGCCGAATCGGCGTGGAGGAAGAAGAGGACGTCGCCGCCCGCGGCGGCCGCGCCCGCGTTCATGAGGGCCGCGCGCGTGGTGCCCTCGGGCCAGAGCAGACGAACCCTTTTGCCCACCGCGCGTGTCGTACCATCGGAGTCGCCGGCGGCGGCCACGACGATCTCCGCGCGGGGCCGGTCGTCCAGACGCTCCAGGGTCTCGAGCGTGCGCGCCAGCGCGGCGGCGTCGTTGCGCGCGGGAATGACAATCGAGCACCAGGCGGCCACGGGCGCCACTCTACCGCGCGGCGGCCGCCATCCGCCGTGCGAGAATCGACGTAGTTTCGAGGGGAGGAGCCTATGACCACCGCGCGTCTCATCGGCGGCGTCCGCGCGATCGCGGCCGCCGCGCTCGTCGTCGTCGCCGCCATGGCCGGCGAGGCCGGCGCCCAGCCGGCGCCCGGCCGGCCGGCGCCTGAGCTCGCGGCCGGCAAGTGGATCAACAGCACACCGCTGAGCATCGAAGGCCTCCGCGGCCGCGTCGTCGCCGTCGAGTTCTGGACGTTCGGCTGATACAACTGCAAAAACGTGATCCCGCAGTTGCGGGACTGGCACGGCAAGTACGCGGCGCAGGGCCTGACCATCGTCGGCGTGCACTGTCCCGAGTTCGGCTGGGAGAAGCCGTTCGACAAGGTCGTCGATGCCGTGCGCGAGCTGGGTATCAAGTACGCGGTCGTGCAGGACAACGACTTCGCGGTCTGGAACCGTTACGCCGTGCGCGGGTGGCCGACGCTGGTGCTCGTGGACAAGCGCGGGATCGTCCGCTACCGCCACGTCGGCGAGGGCGAGTACGAGGAGACGGAGGCGATGATCCGCCGTCTCCTGGGAGAGAAGGGATGAGGCTGAAGCACTCGGACGTCACGCCGGAGCCGATCTATCTCGACCGTCGCGCGTTCATGATCGGCGCCGCCGCGCTGCTCGTCGCCGCCGGCGAGAGCGCCGCCGCCACGCCGGCGGAGCCGGCGGCCCTCAAGGCCGCGCCGAATCCGAAGTTTCGCGTGGACGAGGCGCCGACCAAGTACGAGAGCGCCACGACGTACAACAACTTCTACGAGTTCGGCACCGACAAGGGCGATCCCGCGCGCCACGCCCACACGCTCCGGCCGCGGCCGTGGTCGGTCGTCGTCGACGGTCTCGTGGCCAAGCCGCAGCGCCTGGACATCGAGGAGGTGCTGAAGGCGGCGCCGCTCGAGGAGCGCGTCTACGCCCTCCGCTGCGTCGAGGGCTGGTCGATGGTGATCCCGTGGATCGGCTATCCGCTCTCCGTGCTCCTCAAGCGCGCGGAGCCGAGCGGCAAGGCGAAGTACGTCGAGTTCACCAGCCTTAAAGATTCCGAGCAGCTGCCCGCGCAGAAGCCCGGGCTCTTCGGCCTCGGCGGCGGGCTCGACTGGCCCTACACGGAGGGGCTGCGGCTCGACGAGGCGATGCATCCGCTCACGCTGCTGACGCTCGGCATGTATGGCAAGGTGCTGCCCAACCAGAACGGCGCGCCCGTGCGCGTGGTCGTCCCGTGGAAGTACGGCTTCAAGAGCGCGAAGTCGATCGTGCGCGTCCGGCTGACCGAGGACGAGCCCAAGACAGCGTGGAACAAGGCCGCCCCGCAGGAGTACGGCTTCTACTCCAACGTGAACCCCACCGTCGACCACCCGCGCTGGAGCCAGGCCACCGAGCGGCGCATCGGCGAGTTCCGGCGCCGCAAGACGCTCATGTTCAACGGCTACGCGGACCAGGTCGCGTCTCTCTACACGGGGATGGATCTGAAGAAGCTCTACTAGGGTCGTGTCCCGGCGCGTCCGCGTCGCGCTCAAGATCTCCGTCTGGGCGGCCTGCCTCGTCCCCGTCGCGAAGCTCGCCTACGGCTGGTGGACGGACGACCTCACCGCCAATCCCATCTCGTACATCACCAACGAGCTGGGCCAGACGACCCTGCGCCTGCTGCTGCTGAGCCTGGCCCTCACGCCGCTGCGCATCCTGTTCGGCTGGGGCTGGCAGATGACCTTCCGCCGGCTCCTCGGGCTCTTCGCGTTCTTCTACGTCTGCCTGCACCTCTCGGTGTGGGTCGTGCTCGACCACTTCTTCGACTGGCGCGAGATGGGCGGCGACATCGCCAAGCGGCCGTACATCACCGTGGGCATGCTCGGCTTCACGCTGCTGCTGCCGCTGGCCGCCACCTCCACCACGGGCATGATCAAGCGGCTCGGCGCCGCGCGTTGGCGCCGGCTGCACCGGCTCGTCTACGCGGCGGCCGTCGCCGGGTGCCTGCACTTCATCTGGCTCGCCAAGAAAGTGCGGCCGGAGCCGTGGGTGTACGCGGCCATCCTCGCCGTCCTGCTCGGCGTCCGCGCGTGGGACGCCGCCCGGCGATTCGGCAGGAGGCGCGCCGATCTGCTAGGCTCCTCGCGCATGGACTCGACTGTCGGCCCGGCGTCGCGGCCGGGCGCGCGTCTCCTCATCCTCCTCGTCGTTCTCCTCGCCGGTTGCGCCAGCCTCACGCCGCGCGCGCCCGGCCTCGCCATCCCGACGCGAGAGGTGTTGCCCAACGGCGTGGTCGTGATCAGCCAGGAGCACCGTGCGAGCGACGTGGTGGCGGTGCAGCTGTGGCTGCGCGTGGGCGGGCGCGACGAGGCGCCGGAGGAGCTCGGGCTCTCGCACTACCTCGAGCACATGCTCTTCAAGGGGACGCCGACGCGGCCGCCGGGGTCGATCGACGCGGAGCTCGAGGGGCTCGGCGGCAACAGCAACGCGTTCACCTCGTACGACTTCACCCACTACGACGTCGTGGTGCCGGTGTCGGGTCTGCGCGCGGCGGCGGCGCTGCTGGCCGACATCGCCGTCAACGCCGCCTTCGTGCCCGCCGAGCTGGAAAGCGAGAAGAAGGTCGTCTTCGAAGAGATGAGTCTGACCGAGGACGATCCCGAGCGCTTCCTCACGCGGCGCCTGACCGAGGTGGCGTACGCCGGGCATCCCTACGGCCGGCCGATCCTCGGCACGCGCGAGCTCGTGCGCAGCCTCACGCGTGACACGCTGAACGCGTACTACACGAAGCACTACGTGCCGGGCAACATGGTGCTCGTCGTGGTGGGCGCCGTGACGCCCGCCGAGGCGCGCGCGGTGGCCGCCGAGACGTTCGGCCGGCTGACGGGGCCGGCGCCCGTGCGACCGGCGGCGCCGCCGCCGAACCCGCTCACCGCGCGCGCCGGCGAGGACCTCCGGCGCTCCGAGCAGCAGGCGTATCTCGCGCTCGCGTGGTACGCGGCGCCGACCGGCAACACGGACATCTACGCGGTCGACCTCCTCACGTACATCCTCGGCGACGGTCCCTCCAGCCGTCTCAACCAGGTGCTGCGCGAGCAGCGCGGCCTCGTGCAGACCATCGAGGCCTCGTACATCCCGCGCCAGGTGTCCGGGCTCGTCTCGGTCACCGCGCGGCTCGACCCCCGGCAGCTCGACGCGGCGGAGGCGGCCGTGCGCGAGGTGATCGGCCGCGTGCGCGAGCAGGGGGTGACCCCGGCCGAGCGCGAGCGCGCGATCATCACGGCGGAGTCGACCTACGCCTTCGACATCGAGACGGCCGAGGGATTGGCCCGGAACTACGGTCAGGCCGAGACGACGTGGACGCTGCGCGACGAGGTCGAGTACCTCAAGCGCCTGCGCGAGGTCACCGCGGAGCAGATCCGCAACGCGGCCCGAACCTATCTCGGCGACGGCAACTACGTGCGCGTCCGCTTCCTGCCGGAGGCCGCGCGGTGAGACATCTTGTGTCGACCCCGAGGCGCGCCACGGCTCCGCCGGGGCGCGTCCGAGCGTCGGGGGGTGTGGGGGGCCATATCGGGGCCCCCCACATCAGCCGGTGAGCCGGCGCGTGCTGATGGCGGCGCTGGTGGTGGCGCTGGCGGCGCCGGCGCTGGCGCCCGCACAGCCGCGCGACGACGCGCGTCGGACGCGGCTGGCCAACGGCCTCACGGTGATCGTGCGCCGGAGCGACGTCGCGCCCGTGGTGGCCGTGTCGCTGCTGGTCCGGATGGGCACGCGCTGGGAGACGCCGGAGACCGCGGGGCTCTCGAACTTCGTCCACGCGGTGATGGTGAAGGGGACGGCGCGGCGCAGCGGCTCGCAGCTGGCGGAGACGGTGGCCGGGCTCGGCGGCAAGCTCAGCGCCTCCGGCGAGGCCGACTACTCGGAGATCCGCGCCTCGGCGCTCTCGCGCTTCTGGCGCGAGCTGCTCGGCCTCACCGCCGAGCTGGCGCTCGAGCCGAAGCTGGCGCCGGAGGAGGTCGACCGCGAGCGTGACTTCCTGCTCTCGCGCGTGCAGCGCCGCCGCGACAACGCGCCCTCGCGCGCCTTCGACGAGTTCTACGCGCTGCTCTACGGACGGCATCCGTACGGCCTGCCGCCGCTCGGCACGCCCGCGTCGCTGCGGAACTTCGATCACGCGGCCGTGGTTGCGCGCTATCGCGCCTTCTACCGTCCCGAGCGCATGGTCCTGGCCGTGAGCGGACAGGTGCCCGTCGACGACGTGCTCGCCGAGGCGCAGCGGCTCTTCGGCGCGATGCCGTCCGGCGACTCGGGGGCGCTGGACGCGCCGATCGCGCCGCCGGTCGCCGCCGCCCGCCGCAGCGTCATCGAGCAGCCCGCGCAGCAGACCCAGATCCTCGTGGGCGGCCTGGCGCCGCCGCTCGACCATCGCGACCACGCGGCGGTGAAGGTGCTGTCGAGCGTGCTGGGGGGCGGCATGGCGGGCCGGCTCTTCGTCGAGCTGCGGGACAAGCGCGCGCTGGCGTACACGGCGACGGCCTTCTACGAGCCCATGAAGGAGCCGGGCGTGCTCGTGCTCTATCTCGGCACCACGCCGGAGACGGCGGCGCAGGCGGAGCAGGCGCTGCTCGCCGAGATCGCGCGCGTCAAGCGCGAGCCGGTGCCGGCCGAGGAGCTGGCGCGCGCCAAGAGCTACCTGCTCGGCCGCTATGCGATGGACCGTCGCACGAGCGAGCGGCTCGCGTGGTATCTCGCCTTCTACGACGTGGAGGGCGTGGGCGCCGCGTACCCCGAGCGGTACCGCCGCGCGGTGGAGGCCGTCACCGCCGCCGACGTGCAGCGCGCGGCCACGACGTACCTCGCGACGCCGGTCACGCTCGTGCTCGGCCCGCGTCCGCCACGCTGAACCGCCTGCTCGACCGACTCCGCGTCTTGTTCCCCGACGCCTCGCGCACGGCCGCGCGCGGCTGGCTCGCCGCCGGCCGCGTGCGGGTGGACGGCGTCGTCGTGCGGCGCGGCGACGCCGAGATCCCCGACGGCGCGCGCGTGACGCTCGGCGCGCCGGCGCCGCACTTTCCGTCCGCGCTGCGTCTGGTGCACGAGGACGACGACCTCATCGTCGTGGACAAGCCGGCGGGCCTCCTCACCATCGGCACCGAGCGCGAGCGCGAGCGAACGGTCTATCGGCTGCTCTTCGACTACGTCTACCCGACTCATCGCAGGCTCGCCTCGCCTTCGGCGGCCGCTCGCACGGCCCCCCGACTGTTCATCGTTCACCGCCTCGATCGCGAGACCTCGGGACTTCTGGTGTTCGCGAAGTTCCCGGCGGTGAAGCGCGCGCTGCAGGCCCAGTTTGCCGCGCGCGCCGTCGAGCGCGGCTACGTGGCGGTCGTGGAGGGCCGCGTGCGCGACGATGCCGGCACGCTACGCGATCGCATCGTCGAGGATCCCACGACGCTGCGCGTGCGGACGGGACGCGGCGGCCGCGAGGCGATCACCGACTACCGCGTGCGCGAGCGCCGCGCGCGCTCGACCGTGCTCGAGCTGCGCCTGCGCACCGGACGGCGCGGCCAGATCCGCGCCCAGCTCGCAGCCCTCGGACATCCGATCGTCGGCGATCGCGCGTTCGGGGCGACCACCGATCCGGTTCGCCGCGTCTGCCTGCACGCCTCGCTGCTCGCCTTCACCGATGCGCACGCCCGCCCCCAACGATTCTCGAGCCCGCCGCCCCCCACCTTCGCCCGCGCGTGATCACGAACGCATGTCGCGGCTGCGGCCGCATGCGAATAGGCACGCGCGAACAGCCCGAATATAGAGGAACGCCTCGGGTTTCCCGGGGCGCTCCGAAACGCCGGGGGGTTTGGGGGGCCATTTCGGGGCCCCCATTTCAGAATGGCGGGCCATCTCGGGGCCCCCATCTCGAATGGCCTGTCGCATGCGGCCGTCTCATGGGGTGCACGATTCATGAGTCACTCCAGGAGGTTCCAAAAATGACAAAGCGGATGGCAGCCGCAATTGCCGGCCTCGGTCTGCTCGCCACCACGATGACGGCCTGCACCACGCTCGCCGGCGCGGGCCTGGGCGCGGGTGCGGGCGCCGCGGTCGGCGCCGGCACGGGTTACGGTGCCGGCAAGGGTGCGTTGATCGGCACGGGCGTGGGCGCCGCGGCGGGCGCGATCTACGGCGCGACCAGGAAGTAAAAGGACCGGGCGGCGGCGGGGGCTTCGGCCCCCGCTCCGTCAGGTTTCGAGTTCTTCGCGGCGAGCGCCGCGCGCTTCCTCGGCTGCCTTGATCTCGTCGGCGAAGAGTCCCGCGTGCAGCGGGCAGGGCGGCTTGTTTTCCTCGACGTACTGACACTCGGTCTGGTTGCACTGCACGAAGTACCCCTGGACGCGGCCGAATCCCCCCGGCCGCTTGAGGCGGATCATCACGGCCTCCGACACCACGGAGCACCAGAACTCGCGCGCACGGCCTCGGCTCACGTCTTGGGCTTCTCCTTCCTGGCTGACAGCGTCTCCCACCATACGCTTTCCAGCCGATCGTGACAATGCGGACATGCGGACGGACGGGTTCGGGAGTCGGCAGGATTTGGGTCACACAGCGGACGAGACTTCAGATATATTGTGGCGCTAGGTTTTCGAGGTCAATCCGTCGGGGAGGAATGGCTTTGGCTCGCTCGCCGCTGGTCCGCCTCACCACCGTCGGCTGCTTCGGCGCGCTCGCACTCGCCCTGACGGCCTGCGGCACCCTCTCCGGCGCCACCCGCGCCGACTCTGTGGTCGACGTCGGGCCGCCGCGCACGATCGAAGCGGCGCTGCCGCCCGACGGCGAGGTCGCCTCGGGAGCGACGGCAACGGCCCCGGAGGCTGACCTCACGCTGCTCGCCGCCGGGCCCCTGGGCGCCGAGACGGCGAGCGACGCGATGCCACAGAGCCCGGAACCGGCCGCCGACACCGCCGCGCGCGACGCGGCCATGGCCCAGGCGCGCGACTCGATCACGGACATGGAGCCCGAAGAGTACGACCCCTGGGAGCGCTTCAACGAGAAGATGTTCGACGTCAACCGGAACCTCGACAAGTACGTCCTGAAGCCGGTGGCGAAGGGCTACAACTTCATCATGCCCGACGAGATCCAGATCATGATCTCGAACGGCTTCGACAATATCTCGTTCGTGCCGCGGCTGGTGAACAGCCTGCTCCAGGGCAAGGTCCTGGGCGCCGGCCGGGAGCTCTCACGCTTCGTGATCAACAGCACGGCCGGCGTCGGTGGCCTCTTCGATCCGGCCAAGGACGTCTTCGGCATCCTCAAGAGCCGCGAGGACTTCGGGCAGACGCTCTGCGTCTGGGGCGTCAGCACCGGGCCATACGTGATCGTGCCGGGGCTCGAGCCGCTGACGGTGCGCGATGGGATCGGCAAGGCGGTCGACACCGCGTTCGACCCGCTCTCCTACGTCCTGCCCTTCTTCTGGGACCGGCTGGGCATGAAGCTCGGGGACATCGTCAACGAGCGGTCGCTGAACCTGGACCTCTTCCAGGGCTTCGAAGAGAGCGTGATCGACATGTACAGCGCCGTCCGTCACGCGTTCTTGCAGCGCCGCGCACGCCTCTGCCGCGAGTAGCGGCCCCCGGGGACACGCGGCGTGCGGGGTTGGAGCTGGGCCGCCGGCGGCACGGCGCTGGGGCTGGCCGCCCTGATGGTCGCCGCGTGGCACGTCGCCTCCCCCCGCGCGGTTGCCGCACCCACCGACGAACGAGACGTCCAGGCCGGCCGCGCACTCTTCGCGACCCACTGCGCCACCTGTCACGGTGACGGCGGCCGCGGCGACGGCGCGTCGGCGGCGAGCTTCGCCACCCGGCCCTCCGATCTCGCCGACGGGCGTCTCATGAACGGCCTGCCCGACGAGTTCCTGGTCAGCGTGATCACCCACGGCGGGCCCGCGCAGGGGCTCGCGCCCACGATGCCGCCGTTCGACCGCACGCTCAGCGCCGATCAGATCCGCCGCATCGTGAGCTTCGTGCGCACGCTCGCCCGGCCGGAATACCGCGGCGGGCCGCCGGACCTCGCGCGCCCGGGTCGCGCGCCCCGGCAGCCGATCTTCTTCAATCACGTCATCCACGCCGGCTCGTTCCAGATTCCCTGCCAGTACTGTCACGCCGATGCGCGCCGCTCCGAGTACGCGGGGCTGCCCTCGGTCGAGCGCTGCGTCGGCTGTCACAAGATCATCGGCGTCGCGGACAACCCCGAGATCGGCAAGATCCACGAGTACGCGCGACGCGGCGAGCCGATCCCGTGGGTGCGCGTGTTCAAGGTGCCGGAGTTCACCTACTTCCCGCACAAGGCGCACGTCGGCGCCGACGTGGCCTGCCAGACGTGTCACGGCCCGATCGAGCGGATGCCCGTCGTGGGCGGAGAGACCGGCCCGAGCCTGCGTAACGACCTCGCGCACCTGGTGGGTCTGCACCCGCCGCAGCGTCCGCTCACGATGGGGTGGTGCATCGACTGCCACCGCCGCGAGAACGCGACGCGCGCCACGCGCGCCCCGCTCGACTGCGTGACCTGTCACCACTGAGCCGCGTGCGCGCGGCAGCGACGTCCCGGCGCGCCCTCGTGAGGACCGAGATCCTCACCACCGCCGCGGAGCTGTTCCGCGCCCGAGGCTACCGCGCCACCACCCTCGACGACCTCGCGCGGCGCCTCGGGATGTCGAAGGCGACGGTGTACGGCCACTTCCGCTCGAAGGAAGACCTGCTCGCCGCGATCTTTCATCGCACGATGACGCTGGCGGAGGCGGGCCTGGCCGCCATTCGCGCCAGCGGCCTGCCGCCCGCCGAGCAGCTGCGCGAGGTGATCCGTCACCACGTGCGTCTCGTGGTCGCCGAGCGCGCCTTCCTCACCGTCTTCTTCAGCGAGGAGGGCAGCCTGCCCGCACGCCTGCAGAAGGACATCGTGCGCCGCAAGGCGCGGTACGACCGGACGGTGCGCGCGATCGTCGAGCGCGCCGCGCGCGCGGGGGAGGTCCGCGCCGCCGAGCCGCGCCTGCTCGTGCTGGCGCTGCTCGGGATGTCGAACTGGGTCTATCGCTGGTATCACCCGGGGCGGGGGCGCGCCTGGGATGCCGACACGATCGCCGAGGGGTTCATCGACCTCGTCGAGCGCGGCTACCTGGCCACGCCCGCGGCGCGCGGCCGCGAGGTCGGCCGACGTCTGCACCGGCTGGAGGCGGAGATCCGCGCCCTGCGTCCGCTCCTGCGCGGCCTCAATCGGCCTTGAAGTATTTCGCGGCCGGGTGGTGGAAGACGAGCGCCGAGACCGATGCCTCGGGATCCATCATGAACCCCTCGGTGAGCTTCACGCCGATCTCCGCGTCGGGACGCAGCAGCCGCCAGAGCGTCGCCTGATCGGCCAGCTCGGGGCAGGCGGGATAGCCGAACGACACGCGGATCCCGCGATAGCGGCCCTTGATGCGATCGGCGATGGTCACCTCCGACGGGTCGGGGAAGCCCCAGAGCGTGCGCAGCCGCGCGTGCAGCATTTCCGCGAACGCCTCCGCCGACTCGATGGCGAGCGCCTGCAGCGCGTGCGACCTGAGATAGGCGCCGGCGTCCTTGTCCGCCTGGGCGCGCTCGCGCACGCCGCGGCCACACGTGACGACGAAGAGGGCCACGTAGTCGTCGACGTCCTCGCGCAGATAGTCGGCGAGGCAGAGCCGCTCGCCGTCCCGCTGGCGCGGGAAGGTGAAGCGCGCGACCTCGGCGCCGTCCGGCGACGCCAGCCGCACACGCTCGCCGTCGGCGCGCGCGCGGAACCAGCGGTACACGCCGTCGGCGCGGATGAGATCGTCGCGCGCCGCCTCCGCCTTCAGGGCCTCCACCACGTCGTGGAGCTCCCGGGCCTTCGGATCGCCGTCCTCGAGCAGTCGCGAGACCAGCCCGCGCAGGCCGAGGTGCTTGCCGTAGAGCATCTGGAGGTTCAGGTACGGATAGACCTGCGCGAGCGGCACGTGACGCAGCACGTGCGGCTCGAGGTCGGGGGGCGTGGGCGGCGGTACCGGCGGCACGTCCGCCCGCGCGCGCGCGGGCGCCGCCGCGGGGCGCGGCGCGTCCACGGCGGTGGCGCCGCCCACCAGGGCCGCCTGCTCGGCCCGCACGCGCTCGGCGAGACCCTCGCGCGTCACGGCCGAGAAGAGCTGGTTGGCGAGGTCGAGGCCGTCCATGGCGTCCTTCGCGTAGAGCGTCAGCCCGCCGTACTCGGCGGCGATACGCGTGGCCGTGAACTTGCGCGTGAGCGCGGCGCCGCCGACGAAGAGCGGAATGTCGATGCCGGCCGCCTTCAGATCCTGGGCGGTCACCACCATCTGCTGCGCAGACTTCACGAGCAGTCCCGACAGTCCGAAGGCGTCGGGCTTGTGCGTGTGGTAGGCGGCGATGAGGTCCTCCGGCGGCACCTTGATGCCGAGGTTGATCACGCGGTAGCCGTTGTTGCCGAAGATGATCTCGACCAGGTTCTTGCCGATGTCGTGGACGTCGCCCTTCACGGTGGCCAGCACGATCACGCCGCGCGTGGCCGAGTCCGCCTTCTCCATGTGGGGCTCGAGGTGGGCCACCGCCGTCTTCATGGCCTCCGCCGACTGGAGCACCTCGGCCACGATGAGCTGGTTGTCGTTGAAGAGGCGGCCGACCTCGTCCATGCCGCGCAGGAGTGGTCCGTTGATGATCTCGAGCGGCGCCGCCTCGCCGAGCTTTTCGTCGAGGTCCTCGAGCAGGCCGTCACGGCTGCCCTCCACGATGTAGCGCGCGAGGCGCTCGTCCAGCGGGAGCGTCTCGCGCGCGACCGTGGTCTTCACGCGGTCGCGGAAGTGGGCGGCGAAGGCGGCCACGGGATCGGCGCCGCGGTTTTCCAGCAGGTCCTCGGCGAGCCGGCGCTCCTCCTCGGGGATCGACGGGTAGCGCTCGAGGCGCTCGGTGTTGATGATCGCGTAGTCGAGCCCCGCCTTCGTGCAGTGGTAGAGGAAGACGCCGTTGAGCACCTCGCGCCCGGCCGGCGGCAGCCCGAACGAGACGTTGGAGATGCCGAGAATCGTCTTGCACTCGGGTAACCGCGATTTGATCGCGCGCAGGCCCTCGATCGTCTCGACGGCGGAGCCGATGTAGTTGGCGTCCCCGGTGCCGACGGGGAAGACGAGGGGATCGAAGATCAGGTCGCGCGCGGGGATGCCGTACTTGCGCGTGAGGAGCTCGTACGAGCGCTCGGCCACGGCGAGCTTGCGCGCGCGCGTGACGGCCATGCCCTGCTGCTTGTTCTCGTCGATGCAGCCGACGACGACGGCGGCGCCGTAGGCGCGCAGCAGCGGCGCCACCCGCTCGAAGCGCTCCTCGCCGTCCTCGAGGTTGATCGAGTTGACGATGGCCTTGCCCTGGCAGTGGCGCAGCGCCAGCTCGAGGACCGCGGCGTCGGTGGAGTCGATCATCAGCGGCACCTTCACGCGCCGGGTGAGCTCGCGCATGAAGCGGTCCATGTCGGCCGGCTCGTCGCGGTCGGGATTGGCCAGGCACACGTCGAGCACCTGGGCGGAGGCACGGACCTGGGCGCGGCCGATCTCGGCGGCGTCGTCGAAGCGGTCGGCGACGATCAGCTCCTTGAACTTCCGCGAGCCGATGACGTTGGTACGCTCGCCCACGAACACCGGACGGTTGTCGTCGGCCGGATAGAGGACCTCGACGCCGCTCACGGCCTGGGCCTCGACGGGCGCGGGCACGCGCGGCGGCTTGCCGGCCACGAGCCGCGCGATCGCGCGGATGTGCTCCGGCGTGGTGCCACAGCAGCCGCCCACGAAGTTGACCCAGCGCTCGTCCACGAACCGCGCGAGCTTGTGGGCGAGGCTCTGCGGCGTCTCGCCGTACTGGCCGCCCTCGTCGGGCAGCCCCGCGTTGGGATACACGCTCGTCCAGCACGTGGCGATCGCGGCCAGCGAGCGCAGGTGGTCGGTCATGAACTCGGGTCCGGTCGCGCAGTTGAGCCCGATCGAGAAGAGCCCGAGGTGCTGGAGCGAGACGTAGAGCGCCTCGACGCCCTGACCCGCGAGCATGGTGCCCATGGGCTCGATGGTCGCCGAGACCATCAGCGGCACGTCGAGCCGGCGCGCCGCGCTCTGCGCGCGCCGTACACCGAGCGCGGCGGCCTTGAGGTTCAGCGTGTCCTGCGCCGTCTCCAGCAGCAGCGCGTCCACGCCGCCGGCCAGCAGCGCGGCCGCCTGGATCTCGTAGGCGGCCGCGACCTCGTCGAACGTCACGTTGCGCGTGACCGAGATCGAGCGCGTGGAGGGGCCCATGGCCCCGACGACGAACCGGTCGCCGGCGGCCTCGCGGGCGAGGACGGCCGCCGCGCGGCAGAGCTCGTGGGCGCGCTCGGCGAGGCCGTACTCCGCGAGGACGTAGGGGGCACAGCCGAAGGTGTTCGTGGAGACCACGTCGGCGCCGGCGTCGAGGTAGGCGGCGTGGATGCCGCGGATCACGTCGGGCCGCGTGAGGTTCAGATGCTCGTTGCAGCCCTCGTAGCGCTCGCCGCCGAAGTCGTCGGCGCCGAGGCCGGCGGCCTGGATCATCGTCCCCATCGCGCCGTCGAGCACCAGGATGCGCCGGGCGAGGGCGTCGGCGAGGCGCGTCATATTGAGTATAGTAGCGCACATGAGCACCCCGACCGCCCCGCCGACGCCGCTGTCCCTCGATGGTATCCGTGTCGTGGACCTCTCGCGCGTGCTGGCCGGCCCGTACTGCGGCGCCCTGCTCGGCGACCTCGGCGCCGACGTGATCAAGGTCGAGGACCCGGGCGTCGGTGACGAATCGCGCACGTGGCCCCCGCACAAGGACGGCGAGTCCGCCGGCTACCTCGTCAACAACCGCAACAAGCGGGGCATCGCCGTCAACCTCAAGGAGCCGGACGGCGTCGCCCTCGTGCGGCGCCTCGCCGCGACGGCCGACGTCCTGATCGAGAACTTCCGCACGGGAACGATGGAGGAGTTCGGCCTCGGCTACGAGACGCTGGCGCGGGAGAACCCGCGGCTCGTCTACTGCTCCGTCTCGGCCTTCGGCCGCACGGGCCCGCGCGCGGAGGGCGCCGGCTACGAGGCGCTCATGCAGGCGTTCAGCGGCATCATGTCGATCACCGGCGAGCCCGGCGGCGCGCCGGTGCGCTGCGGCGTGTCGTTCCTCGACCTCACGACCGGCATCCTGTGCGCGTTCGGCGTGCTCGGCGCGCTCCGGCTGCGCGATCGCACGGGCCGCGGCCAGCGCGTGGACGGCTCGCTGCTGGAGACGGCGCTGGGCCTGCTCAACTTCCAGGCCGAGGGCTTCCTGCTCGCCGGCACCATTCCCAGGGCCCTGGGCTCGGCGCACCCGTCGCTGTCACCGTACCGGAACTTCCGCTGCCGTGACGAGCAATGGGTGTTCATCGCCGGCGCGAACGACCGGCTCTGGCGGCGCTTGGCGGGGGCGCTCGGCCTCGGTGACATGGCCGACGACCCGCGCTTCGCGACCAACGTCGAGCGCGTGAAGCATCGCGTCGAGCTCGAGCAGCGCGTTGGCGAGGCGATCGCCGGGCACGATCGCGAGGCGCTGCTGAAGCTGCTCGAGAAGGCTGACGTTCCCGCCACGCCCGTGAATACCGTGGACCAGGTGCTCAACGACCCCCAGACCGCGACGCGGCCGACCATCCGCCGCGTCGCGCATCCCAAGCTCGGCGAGATCCCGGTGGTCGGCATGCCGCTGTCGTTTTCGGCGATGACGCCGGGCGTGAGGCGCCACGCGCCGATGCGCGGCGAGCACACCGACGAGATCCTGGCCGAGTGCGGGTACAGCGCGGCGCAGATCGCGGACCTCCGCGCGCGTAAGGTCGTCGC
>Ga0137415_10000836_pt1 | contig 30106 bp, 25 predicted proteins | sample CZODoug3_1_1_16f_FD_183082 | JGI IMG/M metagenome (GOLD analysis project Ga0137415, IMG submission 183082) | Vadose zone soil fungal communities from Angelo Coast Range Reserve, California, USA - CZODoug3_1_1_16fungal (Hybrid Assembly) | ecosystem: Environmental > Terrestrial > Soil > Vadose...
ATGTTTCCGATCTGCGCATCATTCAGGTCCACGGGCGCCACAGACTCGCCCGTTACCATCACTTTTTCCGTGACACTGCTCGGCGCAAGCGTGGCATCCAGGTTCTGCACATGGTCCACCGTGAGCGCCACCAACGAGTATTCCACGGTCTTGAATCCCGTCTTTTCAATCACCACGTCATAATTGCCGGGAGATAAGCTCGTGATGCGGTAGATTCCGGATTCGTCTGTGGTCGTGCTGCGAGTAGCGCTGGTGGCTCTATTGTGGGTTGTCACCGTGGCTTGTGGCACGGCAGCACCCGTGCTGTCCTTCACCGTGCCGGTGATGGAAGCCGTCTGCGACAGCGCTGACCGCGGTATACACAACAAAAGGAGGAGAAAAACCCAAGGAGTCAATCGCTTAATCATGGGACATCTCCTGGGCCGGAGATCGGTTACTTTATTCGATTCTCCTAGTCCGGAAATCGTTGCACGAATGCCCCGCTCTCCTGGCAGCTGCCCTGCCATAAGGGCAACTGTGGCGGCGTCTGAAATGCCGCTGTTTCGCCTTCCATCTGCGTTAGTTCCACTGTGCAGGACTTCCAGGACTATTACTCGCAAGAAGTTCGGCGACCGCGCAAAAACTACACACCAAGTAGTTGCCAATGTTGCGCAGACAGGGCCCAAAACCTCCCCTATGCAATTGAAATCTCAGTGCCTTAGCGAATTAGGTTGGCGTCTGGCGGGGAACTTGCCTTCTACTTCCGGTGAATCGGGAAGTCTGCGAGGTCCACCCGCTCGCAGAATAATTAAGGCCAAAAAAAGAAAAACTAGCGCGCAAGGAGGCGCAGATAATGAAGTACGCGAAAATTTCTTTCGCAGTAGTTGCGGGCCTGCTCCTGTTGGGGGCCTGCACGTTTGCGAGAAACCCCGACGCAAAAACCGAAGAAGATCGTCTGCAGAATGCCGGTAAAGTAATGCAGGAGATCCTCAATGTGCCGGACAACATCCCACAAGACTTGCTGGACAAGGCGCGTTGCGTGGTGGTCATGCCGTCGGTGCTCAAGGCGGCCTTCGTAGTCGGCGGAAGTTACGGCCGGGGCGCGATGGTGTGCCGCACGGGCAAGGAGTTCTCTGGTCCGTGGGGCGCTCCCGCGATGTATGCCCTGGAAGGCGGCAGCGTCGGGTTGCAGATCGGCGGTGAAGCCACCGACTTTGTTTTTCTGGTTATGAACAACCGTGGCGCGTCCAGCCTGTTGCATAGCAAGGTGAAGCTGGGTGCGGATGCTTCCATCGCTGCAGGACCCAAAGGGCGCTCCGCTGCGGCAGACACGGATGCCTTCATGCGCGCGGAAATTTTGAGCTATTCACGCGCGCGAGGCGTTTTTGCCGGCGTTTCCCTCGAAGGGTCAACCCTTCGGCCTGACAATGAAGCCAATCACAAACTCTATGGCGAATCCACCGATGCGGAGAAGATCATTGACGGGCAAGCGCGCGCCGTTCCTCCGGCTGCCCATGATCTGGTCGCCACACTGAAGAAATCGTCTCCGCAACTCAGTCACTAATTCATTAGGGGGAAGGATGCGGTAGAGGCGGCCGCTTTCTTCCTCTTCCAGCAGATTGCTGGCTGCGCCTGCACTACGGCTATTCCCGGGTGCTCCAAGAGCAGGTGAATACCGTATTGCGCCCATCCCACGCCGTTCCAGAATGCTTTAGGGCCCAAAATCGCTCTCGAGGAAAGCATGCTTATGGACCTTAATTATCGCGGCGAAGAAAACTATCGGAGAAATACGGTCACCCACCACGGCCCGGTCCCGCAAGCCAACGAAATGGCCGAGTCTGAAATGATCCATCGCGCCAAGCGGCGAGACGCCGCGGCGTTCGAATCGCTCTATAAATTGCACAGCCGCCGCATATACGCGCTGTGCTTGCGCATGCTGGGAAACATCAGTGAGGCTGAAGATTTAACGCAAGAAGCCTTCCTGCAATTATTTCGGAAGATCCACTTGTTTCGCGGAGAATCAGCTTTTTCCACTTGGCTGCATCGCATGGCCGTAAACCTGGTGCTCATGCGCCTGCGCCGTAAGACGCCCCCACAGGTTCCACTCGAGGGTGTGGCGGAACTCTCCGATGCGAATGCGCAATCCTTCAGAGAGATTGGCTGCGATGACGCGTCGCTCAATGGCTCGATCGACCGCGTCTGCCTGGAGCGCGCTATCGCGAAGTTGCCCGCCTGCTACCGGCTGGTCTTTGAACTGCACGACGTCCAAGGCTACAAGCACGCCGAGATTGCGGAGATGATGGATTGTTCCGTGGGAACATCCAAGGCTCAGCTTCACCGCGCGCACAAGAAGCTGCGCGTCTTGCTGCGGGAAAAAATCAACTCGGGCTCGGGATGGTTTACTCCGTCAGAAAGGAACCACTACTCCTTGACGGCATCTTAACGAAAGCTATCCCTTCGGCGCCTGCCGCACACAACCGCTTGTACATTGCCAACCAAGCCAACCAATCATCGGCACGTCCCGGCTCTGTCGGGCGCCAAGGGCTACCAACTACCTACCCCATATCCAAACCGTTACCTGTTCCGAAGGAGTGCATCCATCGTACTATTGGATTCGACGCCCCTTTGCGCCAGACTATTCTCAGGTCACAGTTCCGTCGTTTCCGACTTCGTGGGAGGGTGCGATGGGTAAGTTTTCTCGTAGCTGGCAGCTCGTCATGCAGAGCTTCGCCATTCTTCGTTCCGATAAACAATTAATGCTCTTTCCGGTTTTTTCGGCCATCTCGTGCTTTATTCTCACGGCCATTATTGCCACAGGCGGCGCGTTCCTGCTGTTGCCTGCCCGAGCCGCAGCATTGGCTGCTGGCGAACAGTTCCATCCGAACCAGTCGCCGATGTTTATGTTCGGCATGTTCACCCTGTACGTGGTGAACTATTTCGTGATCGTCTTCTTCAACGTCGCCCTCGTCGGCGTTGCCAATAGCCGCTTGATGGGCGGCACTTGGACCTTCCGCGACGGCATTGAGCTGGCCTGGGAGCGCAAAGGCACGATTCTCCAGTGGGCATTAGTCGCCGCAACTGTCGGCGTCATTCTGCGCACTCTGGAAGAACGCCTCGGCATTATAGGCCGAATTATCATGAGGATTATCGGCATCGCCTGGACGCTGGCCTGCTACTTCGTGGTTCCTGTACTGGCCTTCGAAGACCTTACCCCGATCGATGCCGTAAAACGCTCCGCGAAACTCTTCCGCGACACTTGGGGAGAAAAAGTCATTGGCGGATTCAGCCTCAGTCTTGTTTCGCTGGTGCTCATGCTGCCCGGCATCGGCCTGGTGGTCGTCGCCGGCGTTCTCGGAGGCAGCGCCGGACTGCTCTTCGGCCTGGCCGTGATGTTTCTTTATTTCCTCCTGCTTTCGGTTTTCATGTCCGCGGTAGGAGGAATCTTCAACGCTGCGCTTTATCGCTACGCCTGTTTCAAGCAGGCGCCTCCGGCCTTTTCCCAGGAACTGATCACTTCAGCCTGGGCGCCCAAGAGCTAACTCGCAACGCGATGGGCGGATCGCGAGGTCCGCCCATCACATTCCACTTCCAGTTTTGTTAGAGGGTATTCGCTGCGCAGTCCACGCATAGTCCGGGGTGCGGCGACGCCGTTTCCAACGTACACTATCAACAGGGCCAGCCCGCTGTAACGCTAGATGCCTTCCGCGCGTCTTAGATTTCAACCGGGTGTTGGCCTTCTTCTTATGAACCGGCTCGTTGGTCAGGTACGCACAATAAGCTGTTTCTATCTAGTTCTGTGCTTCGCGGGGGCGACAAAAACTTCCGCGCAGGAATTCCGCGGCGCACTGCGCGGCGTTGTGCAGGATTCGAACGGCGGGCGTGTGCCGGCCGCGAAAATATTCGTTCATGCGACGGAATCTTCGTTCCAGCGCGAAATCGCCAGTGACTCGCGTGGCGAATTCCGTGTGGGCGATTTGCTTCCCGGCACCTATCGCGTGAAAGTTCAGGCCAGCGGATTTGCGGAAGCCAATTCGAACGTGAAAATCACCGTAAGTTCGGTTCAGGAAGTTATTGTCACCCTGAAACCACAGGCCCTTCAGCAGTCGATAACACTAGACTTAGATGGTCCAGGCTCCATCACCACGCAATCTATCGATAGCTCCAGCGCGGTGCACCAGACGATCATCACGCGGCAGGATCTTGAGAGCATTCCGCTTGCCGCGCGCAGCTTTGCGAATATCGCTTATCTCGCTCCGGGAACGGAGCCGCTCGAACCTTCCGATCCCACGAAAGCACGCATCACTGCTGTGTCGACAGGCGGAAGCTCGGGATTGAACAACGACCTCACAGTAGACGGCGCCGACGATACGGATGATTGGATTGGCGGGTTCCTGCAAAACTTTTCGCCGGAGGCTATCGAAGAATTTGCGGTGCGCACCGCGCAAGAAGATGCGGACACCGGCCGCACCACCGCCGCTTCCGTGGTGATTACGACCAAGGCCGGCACAAACTTCTGGCACGGTTCTGGCGCTTTTTACGGCCGGGCCGCGGATCTCAACGCGCGCTTCCCGATTGACAATCCCGCGCCTGATCCCAAGCAGCCGTTCGCGCGGCAAAACTATGTCGGCTCGCTTGGCGGGCCCATCGTCAAAGACAAACTGTGGTTCTTTTCCTCATTCGAATACGTCCGCGAAAACGCCAGCATTGCTTACAGCCCCGCCAGCCAGGCGGAGTTCAATGCGCTCGCGCAACTCGCTGCGGCGGGCCTGATCCAAGACAGGACAACCGGCACCATGGTCAGCCAAATTGATGTGCCGAAGAGTGTGCGTGTCCCATTTCGCGACTATCTCTCGAACGTCCGTCTGGATTGGTATCAGTCGGTGAAGTCACACTGGTTTCTCCGAGCTTCCACGGACAGTTACCTCACGCACAACGCCATGGTGCAGCAAGCCGCTTTGCCCTCGACCGGAGCGACTTCGCACAACAATTTCGTCAACCTGGTTGTGGGCCAGCAGTACACATTTGATCCCTACTGGCTAGGTTCTTTTGTCTTCAACGCCAGCGGACTCCATCTGACCGCCGCGCGCAATTCAAATCTCGGCTTCGCTCTCGATTTTCCGTTCACTTCCACACGCAGCACCATTTCCGGCCTGGAAACTTTTGGCGACAATCAATTCATCACTCCCATCACCGCGTTCCCCGTTTTGCGCAATCAGGAAAAATATCAATTTCGCTACGACATGACACACGCAGATGGACGACACGCGACACGCCTTGGCATCAATCTTATCCACGAGCCAGTAATGAGCGGCGCTCTCGCTGCCACGTCTGAGACCGTGCTTTCCTACGCCAACGATCCAAGTTTTTACGCAGCGAATCCTTCGCAGTTTTATTTCAGTGTGAAGTGTGCCGTACCGGTGCCCGCGGACGTAAGTTGTTCCGCCGCGCCGGCGGGAGATGGAAGTTTCTCGCAAAACTTGCAGCGACTGGGGATTTACGCGCAGGACTCCTGGCGCATCATTCCGCATCTGACCATCAACTACGGACTGCGCTACGACACCACGTTCGGTCTCTTCAACGCGTCGGGGCACGACCAGAGCGCGAATCCTGGCCTCGCTGGCAATGGAATTGTCTCGGGGATCCCTCACGACTACCGCAAAGCTTTCGCACCGCGGCTCGGCCTTGCTTACGGAGTCGGGTCATCGGGAACCACTGTGCTGCGCGGCGGTGTCGGGTTGTATTTCAACGATCTGGCGCAAAATGGCTGGGTAGAGGCGTTCAACGCTGTGAACAGTTTCAATATCAAGAATGCTTCCGGCCCGGCTTCGCTGATCGATCCGAATTACCACACGCCGTACGCACTGCATGCTACGGCTGGCGTTCAACACGCCTTTAACGCCAACTGGATTCTGAGCGCGGACTACACTTTAGAAACTGGGATGCACGGCTACCGGCGCTACGATTTTCCAAACGTCTCTGTATTTCGCACGGACAATCGTTCCAGCTACAAGTCTCTTGCACTGCACCTGCAAGGCAATGTGTCACGGCGCCTGAATCTCGTCGCCAACTACACGTTATCCAGCGCAAAAACGTGGGGATGCCAAATCGGCGAGCTCTTTGACTATGTGAACGGCGTGTGCGATCCCTTCAACGCCTTCGCTCCGGGAGATTACGGCCCGTCCGGCGAAGACGTCCGTCATCGTTTCGTACTGGCAGGAACCGTTCATGTTCCCGCTGGTTTCGATGTGACCTTCCTTTCTCAGTGGGAGACCGCCCGGCCCATCACCCTGACCACCCCAGCAGGCGATCGCGTGGTAATCAATGGGGTGAAGTCCACGCTCGACCAGTTCCGCGGCACGCCTTACCTGCAAACCGATTTGCGGGTGAGCCGGCCCATCAAATTCCATGAACGGTGGTCGGTTGTGCCTTTCATCGAATTCTTCAACCTTTTCAATCGAAGTAATCCAGGCAACAACTACGTTGGCGATATCAGCGCCCTGCCCGTTCCCGTGAACGATCTAGCAAACGTAACTGCGCTTTGTCCAACACCAGCGTGCTCCGTTCCCGTCACCAGCGGCAGGCAATTGCTCGTTCCCGCCGGAGCCCTCGGCGACTTCTTCGGCCCGGGCACCACTGTGGGGATCCCCTTCGCGGCACAAGTGGGCATCAAGCTCACGTTTTAACTGGTTTTTCTGTGTACCAGCGGCTGGAGTTTACATCGACCCTTGTCGGCGAGCGGGACAGTGTGCCTGCGATTTGTGGATGCGTTGCAACTTCTGTCGCGATTTCCCGCATTTGACGGGGCGCCAAATCAGGCAGTCTTCGCGCGTTTCACCGACTGCCGCTTTTGATCTCCGGCATTCCATGCGGGCGGGTCACTGGCGGGGAAAGATTCGAGGGATGCTTCTTCAACAATGTCGAGCACTTCATCCTGAGCGGGTGATTCATGCGAATCCATCGGCGAGAACGGTGTCTCTTGGAGATGCTTCTCCATGGCAATCCCCATTCTACCGCGCCGGGAATGGGAAGTGGTAGGCGGGCGCATTTTCTATATGCTTCGCGGCACGGGCAAGTTTGACCAAGCACGAAACGGCGGCCTAATATAGATTTTCGCCAGGAAGCGATCGCGGGACACTACTTAAGAACATGTTTGAGAATCTGACAGAGAAGCTGCAGCGCACGTTCAAGAACCTGCGGGGACAGGGTAAACTCACGGACGAGCACCTGAACACGGCGCTTGCGGAAATTCGCGAGGCGCTGCTGGAAGGTGACGTTAACGTCGGCGTGGCCGATGAACTTCTGGCCAATATCCGCGCGAAAGCAATCGGCAGCGAGGTCATGCTGCAGCTTTCGCCCGACCAGCAGGTCGTCAAGGTCGTTCGCGACGAACTTGCGGCCATGCTTGGCAAGCACGCCAAGCCGCTCTTCGCTTCGCGCCCACCTTCGGTGTGGATGATTGTCGGTCTGCAAGGTTCCGGTAAGACCACCACCACCGGGAAACTGGCGAAATGGCTTTCGCAACATGGCCATCGTCCGCTGGTCGTCTCAACTGACGTCTATCGCCCCGCCGCGCGCGAGCAACTCGCGCAGGTGGCGAAGGCGGTTGGAACAGCGATCTGGCCCGGGGCCGGAACGGACAAGCCGCTCGAAATCGTCAAGGGCGCCATTAAGGAAGCAAAACTTTCTGCCAGCGATGTAATCCTGGTGGACACTGCCGGCCGCCTGCACATTGACGATGATTTGATGAACGAGTTGAGCATGCTGAAGAAAGAATTGCAGCCCAGCGAGATGCTCTTCATCGCCGATTCCATGATTGGTCAGGACGCCGTGCGATCGGCAGGAGAATTTCACAAACGCCTAGGCCTCACGGGCGTGATTCTTACCAAGCTTGATGGCGACGCGCGCGGGGGCGCCGCACTGAGCATCGGCAAAGTCACCGGGGCACCGGTAAAGTTCGTCGGCCTCGGCGAAAAGTACGATGCACTCGAAGGATTTTATCCGGAGCGCATTGTCTCGCGCGTGCTCGGCATGGGCGACCTGATGTCGCTGATCGAACGCGTCGAGCAGACTGTCGACAAAAAAGCGGCCGCCGATCTCGAACGCAAACTTCGCAAGGAGGAATTCACGCTGGAAGATTTCCGCGATCAGCTGAAGCAGATTCGCAAGATGGGACCACTCGAAAAGATTGTTGATATGTTGCCGAAGATGGGGCCGCTTCAGAATCTTCCCAAAGATGCCAAAGTTGACGAGAGCCAGTTGACGCGCGTGGAAGCGATCATAAATTCGATGACCAACCAGGAGCGCCGCGACCACAACGTCATCGACGGCAAGCGGCGCAAACGCATCGCCAAAGGCAGCGGAACCACCGTTCAGGACGTGAATACGGTCCTGAAACAATATCTGCAAATGCGCACCATGATGAAGCAGTACGGCGCCATGGCTGCACGCACTAAAATGAAAGGCCTCGGCAAATTGGCGGGCTTATCGTGAGGATTGCGCTGTAGTCCGCCACTTAAGGCCGACGCGTCCCTGCGAATCTGAAAATTTAGTTTTTGGAGGAAAGGAAAAGATCAGCAACCTGCAGCGCCAGCTTCTCAGGGTCGAGGTCGGTGCGGTTGCTGAGAATGATCGCGGTGAGCCCATCGCCATCGGTGAAGCGTTCAATCACGGTGCGAAAACCCATCGTGCTCCCCGTATGCCACATTCTTTGTCGGCCCTGGTAGGGGTCGAGAAACCAGCCGAAGCCATAAGAAACGGGCTTGCCGGGATGAAGATTGTCGTCGCTGGGTTCCCTGGGCCAGTGAGGCTCGGAGCGGTCATTAAGTTTCACCGGCGCTAACGCTGGCTGAAAATCTTTTTCGCTCATCAAAGTGTGATTGCGCAGAGCGTCGTCCCACTTGGCGAGATCTTCGAGATTGGAATAGATGCCGCCGTCGCCGAGAGTCGCGGAAGTCGAACTCTGATCTGTTTCTTTCAGTGCGTTGTTTTCCCTGGAATGGCCGAAAGCGCGCTTTGCGACTTTGTTTTTTCCATTTTGAAAGACGATAGTGCGATTCATACTTAGCGGCGAAAAGATTCTCGCTTGAAGGAAGTCACCGTAGGTTTTTCCGGAGACCTCCGAGACGATGAGCCCAAGCACCACGTAACCGGAATTGCTGTACGACCAACTGGTTCCCGGCGCAAATTTGCCGGCTTTCGCTTTTCTTAGTAATTCCAAGACTTCAACGTCCTGAATTTGTTTCTGCGGCGACCAAGTTGGCCCACTCTTTTTTTCGAACGCGTCCATTAAATCTTCGTAATCCGGAAGGCCCGAGGTGTGATTTAGCAGGTTTCGAACGGTGATAGCTTTTCCGTAGGCGGGGAAATCGGGAAAGATTTCCGTGAGTGTTGCGCCGTAACGCAATTTGCCGTCGTGTACGAGCAGAATGATAGCCATGGCGGTGAATTGCTTGGTGAAGGAAGCAAGCCGGAAATTCGTATGCGCGTCGATTTTCGCTTTCGAATGGAGATCCCGAACGCCGTAACCGCCTTCGAGCACCGCGCGGCCATTTTTGCGCACGAGTACCGCCAACCCGGGTTCGTCAGGCTTGACAAGACTGACGAACATAGAATCTTCGACGCTGCCCGCCGGTTCACGAGTCTGGCTGTGAAGTCTTTGGGAACAAAGTAAGGTCAGAAATAACGCAGCAACCACCGTCCCAGGGTTCCTGTGTCGCACGACCACCTCAATCGAGCAGAAAGAGCATATCATTCCGGCGGCGCTGAACATCTAATCCGAGCGGCAGTGGGTGAGGTGCCGGTCAGCGCACCGCGGCCCGGCGTGGGTGGCAGTTCGCTTATATTCCAATAGACGTAGACATTGCGGCCACCCGGCAAACCCCAAGGCCGACACTCCAGGACAGGACAATTCAAAATGCAGCCGTATGACCTAATTGTGATTGGTTCCGGCCCCGGCGGGCAGCGAGCCGCCATTCAGGGGGCCAAGGCAGGAAAACGAGTCGCGGTCATCGAAAAGCAGACCGCGATCGGGGGCGTGAGCGTCAACAGCGGCACCATTCCCAGCAAGACTATGCGCGAGGCGGTGCTGCACCTCTCCGGCTTCTATGACAAGAATTTTTACGGATCGAACTACAACGTTAAAGAAAACGTGACCATGGCGGACCTGAACTTTCGCGTTCAGCATGTGGTGGAAAGCGAAGTAGGGGTCACGCAAAATCAACTGAAGCGCAACGGCGTGGAGGTCATCCATGGAACCGGTAGTTTTATGGATGCACATCACGTGCGGGTTGAGAACGGCAACGGCTTCGCAGAAATGGAAGCGGAATACGTGGTGATCGCCACCGGCACCAGGCCGTCTGTGAATTCCAAGGTGCCGATTAACGGCCGGAACATCATTAACAGCGATCAAATCCTGAGCATGGCGCAATTGCCGAAAACGCTGATTGTGGTGGGCGGAGGGGTCATCGGCGTGGAGTACGCTTGCATGTTCGCGACGCTGGGAGTGCGCGTCATCATCGTGGAAAAGCGCCCGCGGCTGCTGGAATTTGCGGACGTGGAGATGGTCGAGGCGCTGACCTATAACATGCGGGACCAGCGGGCGACGCTACGGTTGACCGAAGAAGTCGAGAGCGTTGAAGAATTGCCAGATGGAAAAGTTGCGGCGAATCTGGCGAGCAAGAAACGCATCATCGGGGATGCGCTGCTCTACGCCGTCGGGCGGCAAGGCAATGTGGATGCGCTGAATTTGCGGGCGGCGGGGATTGAATCCGATGAACGCGGACGCATCAAGGTCGATGCAGACTACCGCACATCGCAACCGCACATTTTTGCCGTGGGCGACGTCATAGGCTTCCCGAGTCTGGCTTCCGTGTCGATGGAGCAGGGACGCATCGCAGCCGCGCGGGCTTTCAAACTGGACGTCCACACGGATCCCGCCGGGTACCCCTACGGGATTTATACCATTCCCCAGATTTCTTTTATCGGCAAGACCGAAGAGCAGCTTACCGATTCCGATGTACCCTACGAAGTGGGCATTGCTTATTATCGCGAAATCGCGCGGGGACAGATCACGGGCCATACTGATGGGCGGCTAAAACTGCTCTTTCATCGCGAAACCCTGGAGCTTCTGGGCGTGCACATCTTTGGAGAAGATGCCGCGGAACTTTTACATATCGGGCAGGCCGTATTCCTGCTGAAGGGCAAGATCAGCTATTTCGTGAACACCGTTTTCAATTATCCGACGCTTGCGGAATGCTATAAAGCCGCGGCGTTCAATGGTCTGAACCGCCTTGTCTGACTGCGCCAGGCCGCAGGAGAGGCAGGATATTCGGCGACAATGATTTGCCGGATGTAGAACCGCAATATGTAATTTCCCCACGTGTTTCAACGTAATCTCATAGAGAAGAATCTGACAACGTTTCACACTTGATGGCATGCGGTCAGTTCAAGTGTGGCTGCCCTGCGGCGAACTGTGAATTCGCAGGCTACGCCTGGCAAGATTCGGTAAAGTAACTGGAGGGGTTTCCTCCTCACCCATGCTCGCCGTCCGAGACAACTTGGCGTTGAGCCTTAGCGCTCTGCGCGCACACAAGCTGCGCGCGTCACTCACCATGCTTGGACTGACGATGGGTGTGGCCACGCTGATCACGGTCATGACTATCGTGCAGGGCGCGAACGTCTATGTCGAGCAGAAGATCGCCAATCTCGGCACGAATGTTTTCCAGATCGCGAGAACACCGTTCGCGGTGACCGACTTCAACATCATCATTAAAGCGCTGAAATTCAAGAAGATTGAAACGGAGGATATGCGCGCAGTAGCGGAGGGTTGCCCTGCGTGCAAGGAGGTGGGAGCCACCGCCAGCGGCAGTGTACACGCGAGGCACGATAACAAAGAGATCTCCGATGTGAATTTCTACGGGCAGACGCCGAGTATGGCGGATATAGACACGCGGATCGTCGAATTTGGCCGCTACTTCACGGTAGCAGAGGCTGAGCACCGAGCCGACGTTTGTTTGATCGGCGATACGCTGGTGCAGCAGTTGTTTCCCGGCATGGATCCTATCGGGAAGAGCATTCGCGTGGGGAACGACGAATTCATGGTGATAGGGGTCATGGAAAAGATTGGCAGCGTGCTTGGGCAGGACCAAGATAATTTCATCACCGTTCCCCTGCCAGTGTTCCTCCGCATACAAGGCGCACGCACAAGCCTTACGATCAACGTCAAAACCAACACCGGCGAGTTTGAAAAGGCGCAGGATCAGGCGGACCTAGTCCTAAGGGCACGCCGCCACCTTAGCGGCAAAATGGAAGACGATTTCTTTATGGGCACAAAGGAAAGCTATATGGCCCTGTGGCGCAGCATCAGCTCGGCGTTTTTCGGAGTGTTCATTCTGGTGAGCGCGATATCCGTGGTTATCGGCGGGATCGTGATCATGAACGTGATGCTGGTGAGTGTGAGCCTGCGGAAAAGGGAGATCGGAGTGCGGCGTGCTATCGGTGCAACGAAGCAAGACATCTTGCGCCAGTTCATGTTGGAAAGCGTAATGCAATGCATCGCCGGGGGAATCGCGGGCATTTCGATGGGATTTCTGGTTGCGCTAGCAATGCGCACATACACGCCTTTCCCGGCTTCCGTGCAGACCTGGGTGGCGGTCCTGGGAGTGGTGCTGAGTTCCGTGGTTGGATTGTTTTTCGGGATCTATCCGGCGGTGCGGGCCTCACAACTGGACCCGGTCGTCGCGCTGAGGTCTGACTGATGACGATCATGACGCTTGCGCAAGCCCGGGAGAATTTTCTAGCGGCGTTGGAGACGCTACGTTCGTCCAAAGTGCGATCAGCGTTAACCGTGCTCGGAATTGTGATCGGCGTGTCATCGGTGATTTCCATGGCGGCGATCATTCAGGGACTCAACAAGTTTGTGCAAGACCGAGTGGAACGGCTGGGCTCGCGCACTTATTTCATTTCACGGTTCCCCTTCGGCACGGATCCTTCCCGTTTGCCGGAACGCATTCGAACCCGCAAGTATCTTGAATACAACTACGCCGATCTTGTTCGCGAGGCGGCGCCAGACGTGAAGATCGTGACGACCTTTGGCACACGAGGCTTCTTCTTTGGGGACAGCAACCGCATTGTGAGCGGCGACCGCAGCGTCGAGAAAGTCATCATACGCGGCGCTGAGCCCGAATATACAGAGGCGATTCCGTTGTTTAGCATCGAACGCGGCCGCTTCATCAGCGCTTTTGATCAGGAGCACGCGCGGCCCGTCGTCGTACTCGGCGCAGCCATCAGCGAGTCACTTTTTCCCAACACTGACGCACTCGGGAAAACGGTGCGGATCAATGGCGCCGCATACGAAGTCATCGGCGTATTTGAGCATGACCAGGGATTGTTCCTGGGTCCGGGCGTGGACATCTTTGTGATCATCCCCCTCAGCAATTTCAAGAAGCAGTACCCGGAAGCCAAAGAGTTGTTCATGGCATTTACCGTTCCGGAGAGGGTTAACGTCGAGACTTCGCAGGGCGAAGTCATACAAGCGTTGCGCCGACTGCGCCGGATCCCCGCAGGGAAGGAAAATGATTTCGAGCTGAGCTCGCCGGATTTCCTCAGCAATTTGTGGAACCAACTGACCGGCGCGCTTGTGATCTTGACGACGGTGATCAGTTCTATCGGGCTGCTGGTTGGGGGGATTGGCGTCATGAACATCATGCTTATCTCCGTGACTGAACGCACCCAGGAAATTGGCGTACGCAAAGCCATCGGCGCCCGCCGCGCGGACGTCCGCCTGCAATTCCTGCTGGAAGCGGTGGTGCTTACGTTGGTCGGCGGCACTATCGGTATCCTAATCGGCGCCGCGGTAGCCGCAACGATACGGACACTTATCCCTTCGATCCCCGCGACGCTTTCTTATTTGTGGGTGACGATCGGGTTTACGATCTCTGTCGGGGTGGGCTTGTTCTTCGGCTACTATCCGGCAAATCTGGCAGCCAATCTCGATCCCATTGCTTGCCTCAGATACGAGTAAGCCCTGGTTCTTTCAAAACGAAGGAGCATCAACATTAATCGTGCAGATCTGGAGTGCGGCGGGAATGTCTATTGCGCCGGGACGCGCATGACAGTAATTGACTTGAGCATTCTGACCCAGCGTGCAGGTCGTTTCTCGTGTGGCGCGACCAGCCGGAACGGACCCTGTTGGGCGGAAAGCGGAACGCCGTCTATGGTATCCGCGACGATTACCTCGGATTCGAGAACCCCAGAATCAAGTTCCGCCAAGGAGAAAACCACTCGATAGCCATCTTCGGCCTCGGCGATAACGTAATTGGCCATCGAAGAACCTCGAAGCTGTTCGCCTTGTGGAACTCCCGCTCTGTGAAGGAGTTCTTCAAGAAGCACTCCTTCCTAAGTTTCCTTCTTTTTGTCGTGTGGGTTCACAACCGAGAGCGTTTTCCGCGGCATCTTTTTCAGATCAACTATGGTCAAAACGAGAGGAGTGGAAACAGCACCGCTGATTCGGAGTTCCGCGACGGCTGGCGTACTTTGGGCGCACATCTCCACCGGTGCCACGAGCACCTGCGCCAGCGATCATTATGCAAAAGCAAATTCGAATCATGCGCTGCACTCGTGTAATTCCTTAATGGATCAGGATTGAAGCGCGTCTCAGTCCTTTTCCAACATGACTTCCGTGGACTTGATCACCGCTGAAACTTTGTCTCCCACCTTTAGCTTCATCTCATCCGCGCTACGCTTCGTGATTACGCTCTCGATTAAATTATTGCCAATGCGCACGACCACATGAGCCATGACACCGCCAAACTGAATCTCGACAATCTTCCCTTCGAGCCGGTTTCGGGCAGATAGAGTCATGGGGCAGAGAATACGCCTCGGCATTCGAGGAGTCCAGAGGGAGCGAGAATTGCGCTGATGCGCCGATTCTTGGTGCTTCGATTTGCATAAATCCGCCTATCGGCTATCCGGATTAAGTCGGTTTGACATAACGATACGAACTGTATTGAATTATGAATTCGCCAGCTGGCGACCGGTCAGCAAGGGGGCGATGTGGCGACTTGCGGGCCGTCTTCTGCATTTTCGGGGGATTCCAAATGAACAGAAACGAATTATTAGCAATTGGACAAGATTCTGTTGTAAGCCCTTTTCGTTGCGCAAGCCGGTCCAATTGGACACGGCCCTGTCTGGCCTCGCTCGCCTTCGTCCTCCTGATGTTGGGTTGTTTGCCTTCGGCCCGCGCCCAAGTGTCGGCGAGCATCAAAGGCATCGTCACCGACCCCTCGGGAGCGCCAGTGCCGGCCGCAGCCGTAAGAGCGAAGAACCTCGAGACCGGAGCTCTTCGGAACAGCGTCACGGATGAAGCGGGCCGATATCTAGTCCTGTCGCTGCCGCTCGGGGAGTATGAAATTAGAGTTACCAAAGCGGGCTTCCAAGATGCCATCCGAAGCGGGATCCACCTCGTTGTAGGCGAGGAGGCCAGCGTTGATCTCCGCTTGGCAGTGGGAGTGGAGATTTCGCAAATCACGGTCACAGCAGACGCTCCCGTCGTGTCCGCAACTACTAGAGACATCAGCGGCCTCGTGGGAGAACGGGCCGTGAAGGAGCTTCCTCTAAATGGACGGAGCTATGATCTACTTCTTCCTCTCAACCCCGGCATCGTGAATTTCACCTCGCAGAAGACTGGCGGCACCGGCATCTCCAACTCGACAACTGCAAATAATTTCGCTGTTTCCGGCAATCGCCCGCAGCAAAACATTTTCCTGCTGAACGGCATCGAATACAGCGGCGCAGCAGAAAACAACATGCAGCCAGGTGGAACGAGCGGCATGCTCCTCGGTGTCGATGCCGTCCGCGAATTCAGCGTGCAGCGCGACTCTTACGGAGCCGAATTCGGCAAGCGGCCCGGCGGGCAAGTGGTGATCGTAACGCAATCGGGAACGAATCAGTGGCACGGGACAGCATTCGAGTTTCTGCGCAATAACGTGCTGGATGCTCCAAATTTCTTCGACCAAGGGGATACTCCACCGTTTCGGCGGAACCAGTTTGGCGCTTCGATGGGCGGGCCGGTCCGGAAAGATAATACGTTTGTGTTCGGAAATTACGAAGGGTTCCGGCAGAGCCTGCACCAGACGTCGGCGGCATTTGTTCCTGACGCGGGTTCTCGAGCCGCAGCTGTGCCGAGTGTTCAGCCGCTGTTGAATTTGTGGCCCACCCCTCCCGCCGGCGCGCCAGACTTTAGCGGGATCGCGGAAGTTTTCAGCAGCCCGCTGCAAACGATTCGAGAAGACTTTGGGACCGCGCGTGTCGACCATATTTTTTCGCAGCGCGACACATTCGGAGGAATCTACACCATCGACGACGGCCAAGACTTCACGGCTACGCCGCTAGATCCATTCAGCAGCGACGTGATGACGCTGCGCGGACAGGTACTTAGTTTGGAGGAGACGCACGTTTTTTCGCCTGCGCTGGTGAACAGCGCGCGAGTGGGATTCTCGCGCGCCGGCTATTTCTTTACAGGCGAGCCGACGCCAGGCACGCCGGCCGCCAGCGTTCCCGGCTTCCTCATGGGACGTCCCGTGGGAGCAGTGGTGGTTGGAGGAAGCGCGGCATCGAATCCTACGGCGCAGCTTGGTCTTGCCGGAAGCAACAATGGGAGCAATCTGACCATTGCGCGAAACCTGTACACCTTAGAGGATCACATCGCGCTCACACGCGGGCGTCAGCAGTTCGAATTCGGTGCCTGGTTCCAGCGTTTTCAATCCAACGAAACGATTGCCCTCAGCCAGTTTGGACAAGCCACCTTCACCAGCCTGCAAACGTTCCTGCAAGGAACCATTTCCAGCTTCTTGTTCGATCCTTCGCCAACGGAAATGAATTGGCGCTCTCTCTTTGGTGCCATTTACGCGCAAGACACCATTCGCGTCGCCCCGAAGCTTACGCTGACGCTGGGCTTCCGCGATGAATTCAGCACCGGCTGGAATGAAGCCCATGGCCGCGCGGCCAACTATTTCTTCACCAACGGCGTCATCAACAGCACACCACACGTGGGCGATTCTCTTTTCCAGAACAACAACGCCAAGTTTTTGCCGCAGCCGCGCATCGGCGTTGCATGGAGCCCCTTTAGCCCGAAGACCGTTATCCGCGGGGGCTTCGGCATGTATAACGATCTGCAGGATGCCTTGGGGTATCGCGCCGACCAGAACTTTCCCTTCAATCCCACCTACAGCCTTGGCACAACGGTTTCGAAGCTGCCCATTGATCCGTCAGCTCCTGTACCGGCCGGAGCCAAGCTTGTTCCTGGCGGCGTCGATCCCCACATGAAGACGCCCACCCTAATTTCCTATTCGCTTCGCATCCAGCGCGAGCTTTCCCCCAACACTTCGGTCACCGTCGGTTACGTCGGTGCGCATGGCTACCACGAAATGATCGGCATCGATGCCAACGAGCCGTTTCCCGTGATTTGCCCTGCATCGCCGTGTCCCGTGACGTATCCAGTCGCCACTCCTGCCGGTCCCGGCGGTGTTCCTCCCGCGACACCTGGATTCCCCGCGGCCCTCGCCGGCCAGCCGGTTCCGGCCGGATCGTATTTCGTTCCAACCACGACCAAAGCCAATCCGGCGCTCAACAACACCTGGACGTGGTTCTCCAGAGGCGACAGCTCGTACAACGCGCTGCAAGTGGATGTGAATCGTCGTTTCAGCGCAGGCTTGACTCTGCGTGGCGTGTACACCTTCTCGAAGGTTCTTGACGACGGAGATTCCCTCAACGCGACAACATCGGGAGGCGGGCCGGCGCTGGCTTCCAATCCATTCAATTTGCACTCCGATTGGGGACTGGGCACTTTCGACGTGCGGCACGTCGCGGTAATCAATGCCTCGTATGCGCTGCCGGTCGGCCATGGCAAGCTTTTACTTGGTGACGCGCACGGATTAGCGAACAACCTGGTGGGCGGCTGGACGGTGAACTCGATTGTGACGTTGCAGGGGGGCTTTCCGTTTTCGCCGCAGCTCAGCTATAACCCATCCGGCAACGGCGACACGCGAAATCCGGTGCGCCCGTTCAAAAACCCGGCGTTCACGGGACCGATCATCCTCGGCGCGCCCGGCAAATGGTTTGATCCCAACGCATTTCTTGCGCCGGCGAACGTCCCCTCCAATCTCGGTTTCTACGGAGACGTTGGGAGAGACACTTTGATCGGACCGGGCCTAGCCACCTGGGATTTCTCCGTGCTGAAAGACACCCGGATTCGCGAGCGGCTCAATCTTCAGTTCCGCTCTGAAATTTTCAATCTTCTGAACCGCGCCAATTTCAACCAGCCCAATGCCGTCGTCTTCACTCCTTCAGGAGTTTCACCAACAGCCGGTGTAATCACCAGCACCTCCACGACATCTCGGCAAGTCCAATTCGGCTTGAAAATGCTTTGGTGAAGGACTGGCGCTTCGCCGAGGTTGCTTTTGAAAGGCATTTTTGCGCGCGGATGCTGGAGATGTTCCCAAGCCGGGACCTCCCGTAGACTTCGATTGCCGCATGGCACCCCGGCAGGCTAGAATGGTAAGGTTCAGGAGGACTGACTTAGTGCTAACGATTCGGTTGTCAAGGATTGGCAAGAAAAAGAAGCCCTTTTACCGCGTGGTGGTCATTGAGAGGACCCGGCCGCGCGACGGGCGCGTGAAAGAAGCGGTGGGCACGTACGATCCGTTGAAGAAGCCGGCGGAACTCAAGCTCGACGCGGAGCGCATCAAGTACTGGATGGGACTGGGAGCACAGCCCAGCGATACCGTGCGCAGCTTCCTTCGACAGCAGAAGATCGCTTAGTTCAGCGCCTTCCTGAAATTTGCGCGTTCCCGGCTTCACCGGAAGCGCCATTCCCAGGGACCCTATGAAGGAACTGGTTGAAGCCATCGCCCGGGCACTCGTGGACCATCCCGAGGACGTGCAGGTAAAGTCTGTCGACGGGTCGCAAGTCACCGTGCTGGAACTGCGAGTGCATCCCGAAGACCTGGGTAAGGTGATCGGGCGGCAGGGGCGGACGGCCAAAGCGATGCGAACGCTTCTCGGCGCTTCCGGGATGAAGCTGCACAAGCGGTTTACGCTGGAAATCCTTGAAGATTGACGGCCTGTCGGTCATGCTTTCCACGGACCGCTGAACGATCCAACTCTCCATTGAGCCCTGATACTCCACGTTGGGTCCTGGTTGCGCGCATCCTTCGGGCGCGGGGCAACAAGGGCGAAGTGGCTGCCGAAATCCTCACTGATTTTCCGGAACGACTCACTCGATTGCGCGAAGTCTTCGTTGGACATGCGGGCGGCAAGAGTGAACCGCGCTGCATGGCGCTGAAGTCCTGCTGGCTGAGCCAAAATCACCGCGGGCAAGTCGTTTTTCACTTTGACGGTGTCGATTCCATCTCCGAAGCCGAAAAGTTTCGCGAACTTGAGGTGCTGCTCCCGTTCGAGCAACGCGTTACGCTGCCTGTGGGACAGTATTTCGTATCGGACCTTATCGGCTGTTCCGTATTTGAAAATCCAGCCGCGCTTCCCGTCGTGGCTTCTTCGCCGTGCTCGTTGGCCCAAGCGCCAGCCCTTCTCGGAACGGTCCTCGATGTGCAATTTCCCGGAGAAGAGATTTCCGGAACGCCGCTCCTGGAAGTGGAGACTTCGCGCGGAGAAATCCTTATTCCGCTAGCCGTGGATATCTGCACAAAGATCGACACGGCGGCGCGGCGGATTGACGTGACGCTCCCCGAGGGCCTTCGGGATCTCAACAGCCAATAGGTCAATAGGTGTAGGCTGCTGGTGATGTCTCCCATCATTCGAACGCTGATTTTCACGGTTTTCGTCCCTGGTTTTTGGACCGTGCTGATGCCCTACTGGCTGCTGCCGCAGGGCGTGCGGCCGGATGTGCGCGGAACAGGTGCCGCGGGATGCCTGCTCATGGCCGTAGGAATCGCGCTTTATTTCGCGTGCGCTTTCTGGGGCTTCGCGGTACGCGGGAAGGGTACACCGCTGCCGCTCGATCCTCCGAAGAAACTGGTGGTCGAGGGACCCTACCGCATCGTGCGGAATCCTATGTATTGGGGAGTTGGATCTGTGATTTTGGGTGAGGCAGCGGTCTTTCACTCAGTCGGGCTCTTGGATTTGGTTGCGGCATTCGCTACCGGCGTGATCTTCTTCGTGCTGTTTATTGAGGAGCCGGCGCTGAAGCGGAAATTTGGCGCTGAATACGAAGAGTATTGCCTGCGCGTGCCGCGGTGGCTGCCGCGTTTCAAAGGGCCCGCATGACAAGGGGGAAAGCCATTCGTTAGACTAAAAGCAGATGCGCTTCGATCTCATCACGATTTTCCCGGAGTTTTTTGTGGGGCCGCTGGACCATGGCATTCTGCGCCGCGCGCGAGAAACCGGCTTGGTCGAGGTCCATGTGCAGGACCTGCGAGTGTTTACCAAGGATCGGCATCGCACAGTAGATGACCGCCCGTTCGGCGGCGGCGAGGGCATGGCGCTGAAGGCGGAACCGCTGTTCGAAGCCGTGGAGTCTCTTCTCGGAGCGTTGGCGAGGCATCGAAACCGGGCGCAGCTGGATTCCCGCCAGGGGCAATCGGAACCCAAACGTAATTCCCCGCCTTCTCAAGGAATATCTGAAGATCGCCAAAAGAAATAGCTGGCCGTCCTGGCCAGCGCATCTTTGCTGGCTTTCGCTTGCCGTGATTCCACTGTGGTTTGTGGGCTATTACCTGTTGTAAACGCAACCTTGAGAGGCGCTCGCTAAGCGGATTTACCTAACGTCGATAGTCGTGACGCTATATGCCGGTAGCGCGATGGTCAGCGACGAGCCGCTTGCGGGCATCGTTCCGATCGAGACGGGCTGGACGACGGTCTGAGCTGCGGCAGAGGCGGCCGTCATTTGGTAGAGATGCGCCGTGCCGGAGAGAGACTGGCCGTCGATGGCGGTCACTTTGGAGGCGTTGGAACGATTGATGGCCACGAAAACGACGCGGCCGGGTGTGGCGCTGTCCAGGCTCGCGTAAACGACTACGTTCTGCACCGCGCTGGATGTAGCCGGGAGCGAAGTGTCGCCGAAGTTCGCGTTGGCGCCATCGAAACCGCGAAAGGCGCGGAAACCCGCGAGGGAGTAGGAATACGTGCCGTTCGGGGGCCAGAAGTTGGCGGCGAAAATGCCCTGGGCGCCGAAGACGCCGAGATTATCGGCTTGGGCGATGGTTCCGGCGATGTGGTTGAAACCGCCGTTTTCGTATTCGGTGATGGCGATCTTCATGCCGCGGTTTTCAGCGTCAATCTTGGCCAGGAGACGCCCCAGAATGTTGATCGGAGTCTGGCCAAGCTCGTTAAAGATCCACGGGTTGCTGTTATTGTCGTCGTGGAACGTGGGATCCCATAGGTTGCGGGGGCTTTGCACGATGAGCTGGATCTGAGCATCGGTCAGTGTCGCGCTCTTGAGGTCGAGGATCCTCGTTCCGCCCGCGTCGTAGACCTCCACGTACCAATGAAAGTCGTAGACGTCCACCAGGGGCTTCCCGTAGGTGGCCGAAGCGGACTTAATGGCCTGAAGGTATTTGTCAGGGAACCAGTTTGTGCCGTTGGGCGTGGCGCTCAACTCCCCTTGCCAATTGTAGAGGCCCTGGAATCCATAGTGCACGGGGCCGAAGATCAGAACATTCGAAAACTGGTCCTTCAAGGCTTTAGAGAGATTGATGGTTTTCGTGATGTAGCTGTCGGACGTGACGCGGTTGGGTCCCTGCACTTCCAAGTGAGTGGTGTTCCAGAGTTCAGGTTCGTTGTCGAGGCTGATAAAGGTCGGGTGCGTAGGATTCGTCCCGAAGATGCCGGGTAGCTTTTGGTCCAGAGCCCAGACGAATTCGTCCATGTAGACATTGGGGCCGGTGGTGGTGGGCGTGGTGGTGAAGGCGGAACCCTTCTTGTCGACCACTGTTTTAAAGCGCGCCAAATCGGGTGGATTGGCAATGCTGACGGGGCCATTTTCGTCTGCGGAAACAAGGCCTTGGAGTTGCACAGTGACAAGACTTGCCAGGCCCGCGTTCTGATCCCCAGCAATGAAAGTCTTCACTGCCTCGGCTGGAATCGCGCCGTTACATGCGGTGTTACACAGGTAGTTGTCGTTCTGATAGTTGAAGTCGCTGCCGGCGTTGGAGGCGTTGGTCTCCCAGTTGTAAGCGGTCCAGCGATTGCCTCCCGCGCGGTCGAAAGTAAGCTGTGGCGGGGCGCTGGAAATGCCGTTGTAGAAATTAATGCCGTAAATGTAGGGGGAGATCGGTCTGATCCGGGTGGGATCGATGGTAATCGTTACATCGGCGACGGCGTTGGCGGGGGTGGCGCTCGCCGGATTCGAATTGCCGCTCTCACCGGCGGCGTTTACTGCCGTAACGACGTAATAATAGGTTGTGGCATTCGTCAGACCGACATCGATGTAACCAGTTGTAGCGGGTGCTGAGATTTGTGTGTAGCCAGTTCCGTTTGTCGTGGAGCGCTTCACGTGGTAGCTGGTTGCACCACTACTGGCGTTCCAGCTCAGAGTAACCTGCGCATTGCTCGCCGTGGCCTGTAAGCCGGTAGGGGCAGCAGGCGGTGTTGCCGGAGCGACAGGTGTGGCACTAACTTCTGCCGAATTGGGGCTCTGGCCGTACGAGTTATACGCGGAAACAACGTAGTAATAGGTCGTGGCATTGGCTACGGCGCTGTCCGTGTAAGTGGTGGCTGAAACTGTGGCGATTTGCGCTTCGGCGCCGCTGGCTAGGGAGCGCTTAACGTAATAGGTCGTCGCGCCGGAGCTGGCGTTCCAGTTGAGAGTCACCTGCGCATTTCCCGGTGTGGCCGCGAGTGCCGTGGGGGCAGACGGAGCATTTCCGCCTCCGCCACCACCTCCGCCGTTGCTGCCGTAACCGCCGCAGCCTGCCAGCACGAGAGGGATGGCGGCTAACGAATTAAGTAGGCATGAGACGCGGAGACCGCGAGCAGAAGACAACATGGAGATCGCCTCCCAAACAGGCCAATCGTTGGCGCGAAGAACGCGCACAGGTTCCGTCGCTCAGGCTGGACCTAAACTCTTCACCGACATGAGGTTACAAACTCGGAGGGAAGTTAACAAGCTGTCCGGTAGGACAGAAAAGGTTCCAGTCCGGAGGAATCGTAAGAGTTTACGGACTCGAACGCCACGGGGAGCTTGGCGGCAGGCGAGGTGCGAATGGCAGCTAGGGCGTCGATTGGCTAAACTAGTGGGGCATGCGCTTCGACCTGATTACCATATTTCCGGAGTTTTTTGCCGGGCCGCTGAACCACGGCATTGTGCGCCGGGCGATGGAAGCGGGCATTGTTCAGGTTCACGTGCAGGATTTGCGTGAGTTCACGAAGGACCGCCACCGGACCGTGGATGACCGGCCGTTCGGCGGCGGCGAAGGGATGGTGCTGAAGCCGGAGCCGCTGTTTGAGGCGGTGGAATCGCTCCTTGGGCACGGCGTGGGCGACGCAGCGAAACAGCATGCGGCGGATCCAAAGACGGCGATCGTCTTGATGTCTGCGGCAGGAAAATTGTTTAACCAGGAAACGGCGCGGAAGTTTGCGAAGATGGAGCGCATCATTTTTGTGTGCGGGCGATATGAAGGGGTGGACGAACGCGTGGCGCAGCATCTGGCGACAGAAGAGATTTCGATTGGAGATTTCGTGCTCAGCGGAGGTGAGCTGCCGGCCATGATGATTGTGGACGCGGTCACGCGCTTGTTGCCGGGGGCTTTGGGGAATGAGGCTTCGTCGCAGAATGAATCGTTCAGTGTTGGCGTTCAGGCGGAATCGGAGACGGGTCATCCCGTGCAGGGTGCAGGTCCTTCGGCGAAGGTTTCGAATCACCTCCTCTTGGATTTTCCGCACTATACGCGCCCGGCGGAGTACCGAGGATGGGCCGTGCCAGAGATTCTCATTGGGGGAAATCACGCGGAAGTGGCCAAGTGGCGGCGGGCGGCGGCGATCGAAAAGACCTGCTGCAATCGCCCTGACCTGCTGCCTAGGGAATAAAATGAAACTTCTTGAGGTTCCTTGTCATCGCATGAGAAGTCGTTCAAGAGCAACAAGATACTGCTGCCCCAAAGGGATAGCCGCAAGACGAGCGCTATAAAGGCGAGGGTTGATGAGCAACGAGACGAATGGAAACGGACATGGCTTTGAAAAGCCCATCGCCATTTACTACGAGCATCCGGACTGGTTCCGGCCGCTGTTTCAGCAACTCGATGAACGCGGCGTGCCGTGGCTGAAGATCGACGCTCGCCACCATCGTTACGACGTGGCGTCTCCGGAACGCGACTATTCGCTGCTGTTTAATCGGATGAGCCCTTCGGCCTGGCAGCGCGGTTTGGGCCACGGCATATTTTATACGCTCAACTATTTGGCGCACCTTGAGGGCAAGGGCATGCGCGTGGTGAATGGCTACCGTTGCTTCAATCACGAAATTTCCAAAGCGTTGCAACTGACAAACCTGGAAAAACTGGGATTGCCGTATCCGAGAGCGCGAGTCATCAATCATCCTTCGCAGGCTCTTGAGGCGGCGGAGGCCGTCGGGTACCCGGTTGTGATCAAGCCGAATATTGGCGGCAGCGGCGCAGGGATTGAACGATTCAATACACCGGAGGAGTTGCGCGCGGCTGTCGCGGCGAACCGTCTCTACTTTGGCATCGATTCCACGGCGCTGGTGCAGGAGGCGTTTTCGGCGCGAGATGGGATCATCACGCGTGTGGAAGTTCTTGGCGGGAAATTTCTGTATGCGATTCAGATTCACATCACTGGAGAGAGTTACAACTTGTGCCCAGCGGACATCTGCCAGAATACGCGAGGGGAAGAACTGACGCGCATTGCATGTCCGGTGGATGCGCCCAAGAGCGGGATGAAAGTGGAAGGCTACGAACCGCCGCGGCAGGTGATTGAAGACGTTGAACGGATTGTGGAGCTCGCTGGCGTCGAAGTCGGTGGCATCGAGTACGTCGTCGACGACCGTACAGGCCGGCAGCTCTATTACGATGTGAACGCGCTTTCGAATTTTGTGGCCGATCCTGTGCGCGTGATCGGCTTCAATCCCTACGCGCGGCTTGCGGACTTCCTCATCGGGGAGGCGCAACGTCACGAAGCGAATCGGAACGAGCACGTTGCCGCGAGCGGAGGCCCGCGATGAGATACGGCTACTGGCTTCCCGTTTTCGGCGGCTGGCTGCGGAACGTCGAAAACGAAAACATGCAAGCGAACTGGGCGTACGTGAAGAAGCTCGCGCAGCGGAGCGAAAAGATTGGCTTCGACCTGACGCTGATTGCCGAGCTCAACCTCAATGATATTAAGGGCGTCGAGGCGCCTTCGCTGGATGCGTGGTCCACGGCTGCGGCACTGGCCGCAGTGACCGAACGGATCGAATTGATGGTGGCAGTGCGGCCGACTTTCCATCTACCGGCCCTGCTGGCAAAGCAAGCGGCCAACATCGATCGTATCAGCAACGGACGTCTCACACTAAACGTGGTTTCCTCGTGGTGGGCTGACGAAGCGCGGAAGTATGGCGTCGCTTTCGAGCAGCATGACGACCGCTACGCGCGCACCGGCGAATGGCTGGACGTCCTGGATGGGGTGTGGAAGCAGGACCATTTCTCATTTTCGGGGAAGTACTACCGCGTGGAAGACAATGTTCTCGAGCCCAAACCGCTGGCAAAGCCGCGGCCGACGTTGTACGCGGGCGGCGAGTCTCCGGCGGCAAAGGAGCTGATCGCTGAAAAGTGTGATGCTTATCTGATGCACGGCGACCCGCCGGAGCGCGTTGGCGAGAAAATTGCCGATCTGCGCGAGCGCCGGGCAAAACACAATCTGCCGCCGCTCAAGTTCGGCGTTGCGGGATATGCGATTGTTCGCGAAACGGAACGCGAAGCGCAGGATGAGCTGCGGCGCATCACCGATGTTCAACAATCCGCGGCAGGCTACGCGAATTACCAGCAATGGCTTGCTGGAACGCAACTGGAGCAGCGCGTTTCTCTCGAAGATTACTCGGTCTCGAATCGCGGCTTACGGTCGGGTCTGGTCGGCACGCCGGAACAGGTTGCCGAGCGCCTGGCGCAATTTGAAGCCGCGGGCGTTGACCTCGTTCTACTGCAATTCAGCCCTCAGTTGGAAGAGATGGAGCGCTTTGCGGAAACAGTAATTCGCAGGCGCGCCTCCGCATCGGCACAGGCCTAGCTTGAGCTAGCCGTCCAGCGGCCGATGAGAAACGCGAGGGCTTTGCTCGCCAACGGGTCCGAATCCGCTAGGCAAAATGTAGCGATTTGTCTATAATTATTGATTGTCTCAGAAGAGTTGGCCCCGCCTGAGTGGGTCTAAAAGGAAACAAGAACATGAATCCCGTAATTCAAAAATTGCATGAAGCGCAACTGCGCAAAGACCTCCCCGAGTTCCGCCCGGGCGATACCGTGCGCGTCAACGTCCGCTTGCAAGAAGGCGAAGGCGAGAAGGTGAAGGAGCGCCTCCAGGCTTTCGAAGGTGTGGTGATCTCCAAGAAAGGCCGGGCATCCGGTGCAACATTTACGGTGCGCCGGGTCAGCTTTGGCGTTGGCATCGAGCGCATTTTCCCTTTGCACTCGCCCACCATCAGCTCGATCGAAGTCGTTGGCAAAGGTAAAGTGCGCCGTGCCCGGCTGTATTACCTGCGCGATTTGAAGGGCAAGGCTGCCCGCATCAAGCGCGCCGGTCGCGAGGAAGTGGCTGCCGTGGCGACTGCCGGAACCGAAGCAAAGGCTTAAGCGGCTATTCTCGATTTCACACCTATTGAAGAAAAGCTCCGGGCAAACCGGGGCTTTTTCATTTCCCTTCAGGGTTGAACGTTTGTGACGCCTTCCGCGCCGGGCTTGGGGAAGTGCTTTTCGTACCATGCGATGCAGCGGTCGATGGAATCGATGTTGTGTTTAACCTCGCTCAGGCCGTGGCCCTCGCGCGGATAGCGCACGAAAATGGCCTCGGTGCCCACGTCTTTCAGGGCAATGAAGAACTGCTCGGCTTCGGCGATGGGGACATCGTTGTCGTTTTCGCCATGCATCAACATCGTAGGCGTGTGAGCGGCAGCCACATGCTTCAGCGCTGAACGTTCCCACGCGACGTCCATCAAGTTTCCCTGGTGCAGGAATTGGCCAAACTCCATTTCTTCATACTGGTTGTAATAGGTCATGTAGTTGTAACTTACGAGGTTGGCGATCCCCGCGATGGGAATCGCAGCTTTGAATTCGTTCGTTTGTGTGATGAGCCAATCGGTGAGTTGGCCGCCGTAGCTCACGCCTTCGATGCCCAGGCGCTCGCGGTCTATCCATAAGTATCGGCGCACCGCGGCGCTCACCCCGTACAGAACATCCTGCCCTTCGTTGCCGTTCTGATCGGCGAAGACGGCGTCGGCAAACTTTTGTCCGTAGCCCGTGGAGCCGCGATAGTTAACGTTTAGCGTGGCCCATCCGTGTGCTGCGTAGACCTGATTCTTGAAATTGAATGTCGGTCCATTTTGCCCGTGCGGCCCGCCGTGAATATTGACGATCAGAGGATGTTTCGACGTAGCGGTCATCCCCAATGGTTTGGTGAGAAAAGCCTCGACTTCAAACTTGTTGTCGTTGCTGATGAACGTAAAGGATTCGATTTCGGCAACCTGTTTCCCCGCAAAAAGTTGTGCATTCAAGTCCGTCAACTTGCGCGCCACGCCGTTGCCTGTCTTGAGATAAAGCTCCGCCGCGTCTTGTGGTGACGCGAAACCGTACGCCAGCGATCCGTCCCTCCCCACGGACCAGCCCCCCACACCTCCGATGTCTTTCACCACATATTCCGGCTTGCCGCCGGAGATGGGCAACCGCACCAAGTGGATGCGGCCGCGCTCCTGCAGAGTGAAATAGACGGCGCTGCCGTCCGGCGCCCAACGTGGCGCGCCCTGACGGTTGTCCAGGACGGCGCCGATTTCCCGGCGGTCGCTGCCGTCGGCGTTCATCACCCAAACGTGGGTGTCCTCCATGGTCGTCTCGCGGTCGGTCAGTCCGCGTCGAGTGCCGCGAAAAACGATACGCTTGCCCTCTGGAGACCACAGGGGTTCATACTCGCTATATTCCGTAGCCGTCAGGCGCCGAATGCTGTTGTCCGCAACCTTCAAAGCAAAAATGTCGTAATTGAAGAACTCGTCTTGATTCGGCTCACGATTTGAAGCAAAAAGAATTTCCTTACCGTCCGGCGACCAGTCGATGGAATGCTCGTCGGTGTCCCCTTGTGTCAGTTGGCGCACCTGTTTTGTGGAAACATCCACCACGAAAATGTGCAGCCGCTGATTGTCGTTGAAGCGTGTCATTCCTTCGCCAGCATCGGGTTTATATAGATAGCGTGTAATTACCATGGGATCGCCGCTGGCCTCCGCGGTCTTCGCACCGGGAGTCGAGGAAATGAAAGCGAGCTGCTTTCCGTCGGGCGACCAAGTAAATTCCTTTCCCGCGCCCGGCAGCGGGCTATTGGTGCCGTTCAGCGACGTGAGAAAGGTGACTTCAGAGCCGTCTGATCGCGCGGCAAACAATCCTCCCTTTTCGCCCTGATGCCCCTGAAATGCGAACCATTTGCCGTCCGGCGACCACAGTGGACCGCCTCCGGAATCTTTTTCGCCGCCCACTCGGACGGATTTCTGCGTGGTGGCATCCATGATCCAGAGCTGACCATAAGGGCGGCCGGGCCGGTCGCGCATGGTCACCGTATAAGCAATGTGTCGGCCGTCTGGCGACAATTCGACGCTTCCAACCGACCGCAAGCCGGAGAGATCGCTGCTGGCAAGACCTTGAGCAACGCATGACGGCGAAGGCACGAGTAGAGCTACCGTGCAAGAAAGCCAAAAACCGGCTCGAACCAAAACAGACTGTGACCATAGACGCATGGAATTCTCCCCCGATTCTCGACATGAACAGAATTTGCCCGGCCATCCTAGGCTCCAACATCCTCTGCGGTCAACTTGTCTTCTTGCGAGGATAGTGTCCGTCGCGCGAACACCTCGGTCTCGCGCTACTCTTCCCAGTTGTCGCCGTGATTGCAGCGGCTTGGATTCCCGCGCGGCGGCCGCGCGAGTCGACCCAGTAGTTGCCTTGTGGTACGAATAGTTATATTTGCTCGACTTGGTCATCCACAGTCTACGCGACGTGCTAAAATTCCCCGCGATGAGCCGACTCTGCTCCACCCGTTTCGAGCGAGCGGCGCGCCAACTGGGCTGGATGCGCATCGCCGGCATTGATGAAGCCGGACGCGGTGCGCTGTTTGGCCCGGTCGTTGCCGCCGCCGTGATTCTCAATCCCAAGCGACGCATTGTCGGCCTCGACGACTCCAAAAAGCTTTCCGCTGACCGTCGCATTGAGCTTGCCGCGCGCATCAAGGAACACTCACTGGCGTGGGCTGTTGCGGAAATAGACGCGCAGCGCATCGATGCGTGGAACATTTACCAGGCGTCGCGCCAGGCGATGACCGCCGCGCTGCTGCAACTGACAATTCCACCCGACTACCTGCTCATTGACGCCATGCAACTCGAAGTCCTGATCGAGCAGAAATCCCTTATTAAAGGAGACGCCCGCAGCATCTCCATCGCGGCAGCTTCGATCCTTGCGAAAACACATCGAGACACTTGCATGGAAAAGTGGGACGCCATTTATCCGCAATACGGTTTGGCGCGACACAAGGGCTACGGCACGCCCGACCATCTTGAAGCCTTGCGCCAGCACGGCCCCTCGCCTCTTCACCGCCATTCCTTCGCACCCGTGCGCGAATCCGCCTGCTGGGCTGCCGGCGCCATCCAGACACAACTTCCTCTCGAGAACTAATGGCTGGACGCCCGCCCGAGGGCGAAGAAGCGAAGCCCGGAACCCATTCGCCTTGCTTTCGCCCGCGAATTTCCTGCTGTGAACGGGGATAACTGGCTGCTCACAAGCTGCTTTGGGTTCGTTGACTTGTCTTTTTCCCGCCTGATAGCGTAGTTCTGTACGATTGCGGGTTTCCACAACCGCAAGCAACCGAGGAGAATGTCCTGGGCAGACTCCCGCGTGGAGGTTTGTCCCTGTTCGCGCATGGCCTATAACAAGAGCAAGAACGT
>Ga0137415_10000838_pt1 | contig 30082 bp, 23 predicted proteins | sample CZODoug3_1_1_16f_FD_183082 | JGI IMG/M metagenome (GOLD analysis project Ga0137415, IMG submission 183082) | Vadose zone soil fungal communities from Angelo Coast Range Reserve, California, USA - CZODoug3_1_1_16fungal (Hybrid Assembly) | ecosystem: Environmental > Terrestrial > Soil > Vadose...
AACCAGAAGCACTACGTCGACGCGATCGACAAGCACACCGTCGTCTTCGGCATCGGCCCGGCCGGCACCGGTAAGACCTACCTCGCCGTCGCCAAGGCGGTGCAGGCGCTGCAGGCCAAGCAGGTCACGCGCATCATCCTGACCCGGCCGGCCGTCGAGGCGGGGGAGCGGCTCGGGTTCCTGCCCGGCACGCTCTACGACAAGATCGACCCGTACCTGCGGCCACTGTTGGACGCGCTGCACGACATGGTCGACCCGGAATCGATTCCGCGGCTGACCCAGTCCGGCACGATCGAGGTGGCGCCGCTGGCCTACATGCGCGGACGCAGCCTCAACGACGCGTTCATCATCCTGGACGAGGCGCAGAACACCACGCCGGAACAGATGAAGATGTTCCTGACCCGGCTCGGTTTCGGCTCGAGGATGGTGGTCACCGGTGACGTCACGCAGATCGACTTGCCGGGCGACACGCGCAGCGGGCTGAAGGTCGTGCGCGAGATCCTGACCGACATCGACGACATCCACTTCGCGACCCTGACCAGCAACGACGTGGTGCGGCACCGGTTGGTCGGTGAGATCGTCGACGCGTACGAGCGCTTCGACGAGCACGCGCAGGCTCGCCCCGCGCCGCCGCACCACGCGAAGCCGCGCCGCTGAGGCGTCCGTGTCTATCGAGATCAATAACGAGTCAGGCGTCACCGTCGACGAGCTGGCCCTGGCCGATCTGGGCCGGTTCGTGCTCGACGCCATGCAGGTGAGCCCGCTGGCCGACCTGTCGGTGGTGCTGCTCGACCCGGCCGCGATGTCGGCGCTGCACGTGCAGTGGATGGACCTCGACGGGCCCACCGACGTGATGGCCTTTCCGATGGACGGGGCCGAGGAACGGATCGAGCGGGGCGACCATCCGGGTTCTCTCGGCGAGGAGCGTTCGACGCCGGCGGCGATGCTCGGTGACGTCGTGCTGTGTCCTGACGTGGCCGCCGTGCAGGCCCGCGAGGCGGGACATTCCGTCGAGGCCGAGCTGCACCTGCTCTGCACGCACGGCATCCTGCACCTGTTGGGATACGACCACGGCGACGCCGACGAGGAACGGGCGATGTTCGACCTGCAGGCGCGCATCGTGCAGGGCTGGGCCGAGACGAGCGGTCGGGGACCGATCCGTGCTCCGCTGCCCGGCACGGGCGGCGAAGTCCGCGATACCACATGAACGCTGCTGATATTGCTGTTCTGGTGGTCGCGGTTGGCCTGGTGCCGTTGGGCGGGGTGTTCGCGGGTATCGACGCGGCGCTGGCGCGGGTATCGGTGGCGCGCGTCGACGAGATGGTGCGCGAGGAACGGCGCGGCGCCGCGACGTTGCGGTTGGTTGTCGCCGATCGCGCTCGCTACACCAACCTGCTGCTGCTCCTGCGCGTCACCTGCGAGGTCACCGCCACCGTTCTCGTCACCATCGTCGCCCGGGCCCAGCTCGGTCATCGATGGCCGGTGGTCCTGCTCACCATCGCGATGATGGTGGTGGTGTCCTACGTGCTCGTGGGGGTCGGCCCCCGCACGCTCGGGCGCCAGCATCCGTATCGACTGGCGCTCGCCGGGGCCGGGGTGGTGCGCGTGCTCGGCCGGGTGTTCGGCCCGCTGGCGTCGCTCCTCATCCTGCTCGGCAACGTGCTGACGCCCGGCCGGGGATTCCGCGAGGGGCCCTTCGCGTCCGAGGTCGAGCTGCGCGAGCTCGTCGACATCGCCGAACAGCGCGGCGTGGTCGAGCACGGCGAGCGGGAGATGATCCAGTCGGTCTTCCAGCTCGGCGACACCATCGCCCGGGAGGTGATGGTGCCGCGCACCGAGATCGTGTGGATCGAGCACGCCAAGTCGGTACCGCAGGCGCTCGCCTTGGCGCTGCGCAGCGGCTTCTCCCGGATCCCGGTCATCGGCGAGAACGTCGATGACATCGTCGGCGTCGTCTATCTCAAGGACCTGGCCCGTCGCGCGCAGGACGCCGAACGAGCAAAGACGACCCGGGTGGAGGAGGTCATGCGTAGCCCGGCGTTCGTGCCGGAATCCAAGCCCGTCGATGAGCTGCTGCGCGAGATGCAGGCCCATCGCAGCCACATCGCCATCGTGATCGACGAGTACGGCGGCACCGCAGGCCTGGTCACCATCGAGGACATCCTCGAGGAGATCGTCGGCGAGATCACCGACGAGTACGACGACGAGAAGCCGCCGATCGAACGCATCGACGCCGACACGGCGCGGGTCACGGCCCGGCTGTCGGTCGAGGATCTGGCCGACCTGTTCGACGTGGAGCTGCCCGATCGCGACGACGTCGAGACGGTCGGGGGACTGCTCGCCGAGCGGCTCGGCCGGGTGCCGATCCCCGGCGCGACGGCACGGGTGAACGGCCTGGAGCTCGTGGCCGAGAGCGCGGGCGGGCGGCGCAACCGCGTGGACACCGTTCTGGTCCGACGCCGGGCGCACGCGCCCTCGGAGCCGCCGACGAGCGGATACGAGCGGGAGATCGCGCCGTGACCGACCCTGATCACCTAGATCCCGAGGACGCCAAGCTCGTCACGCTCGCCCGTTCGGCGCGGGCGCGGGCCAGGTCCGCGGCCGGGGCGGCGGTACGCGACACGGACGGACGCACCTACGTCGCTGCGTCCGTCGAGTTGCCGTCACTGCGGCTCTCGGCCCTGCAGGTCGCAGTGGCGATGGCCGTGTCGTCCGGCGCACTTGGCCTGGAGGCCGCGGTGATCACCGGCGACGGCGCGGACGATGCCGGCGCGGCGGCGGTGCACGATCTGGCGCCGGCCGCGCCGATCCATCACGTTCGGACGTAGCCGAACGGTTCGCCCAGGTGCGAGGTGGCGAGCTCACCGCGACCGGACAGCTGGTTCAGCAGGTTGATGCGCGACGCGCGGGCCTGGGCCGGGTCGGTTTCGTAGACGTACTCCAGTTCGGGGTCGATGAGCTGGATCGCGTGGACGAGCAGGTCGCCGGTGATCGCGACGGTCGTATCGCCGTCCTCGACGAGTACCGACTGGTGCCCCGGCGTATGGCCGGGCGTGGCGACGACGCGCACCGCCGTGCTCAACGCGACGTCGCCGTCGAGCAGGCGCAGCTGGTCGCGTGACTCGAGCGGTTCGATGAGCTGCCCCCGCAGTGTCGGGCCGAACAGGTCGAGTGCCGCGTGCTCGGCCCGCTGAAGCAGGTAGGTCGCGTTGCGGAAGTACGGCTCGCCGACGACCGCCCAGCCGATGTGGTCGGTGTGCAGGTGGGTGAGGACGACGGAGGTCACGTCGTCCGGATCGATACCCGCCGTCGCCAGCTCGGCCGGCAACAGTCCGGGTACCGGCGCCCACGACGTCGCCGGAGACCCGACCGGACCGATGCCGGCATCGACCAGGGTCACGGCGCCGTCGGCGGTGCGGATAGCGAAGCAGCGGAATCGCAGCAACCACTCGCCATCGGTGGTGCGGGCGCGTGGATCTCGCTCGTCGGCCCGGCGCCACTGCTCGGCGCTGGCTTGCGGGAACGCCTCGTGGCGGGGGCGGAAGTACGGCCCGGTGCCGTCGTCGAGGGCGATCACGCTGGTGGCGCCGAGGGTCCGACTGCGCGACATGGTTCCCCTACCTCCGGACCCGGCCGTAGCGATCGGCGAGCCGGGCGGCCCGGGCCTCCTGCGGCGTCGGCTCGGGTGCGTCCTCGGCCTGCTCGGGTGTGCCCTCGGCATCGTCGTCATCGATCTCGCCGGTCGGGTGCCCGGCCTCGGCCCGGACCATCGCGACCGGGGCGGCGAGCGCCAGCGCGGCGAACAGGAACCACTGGATGACGTAGGCCAGGTGCTGCAGTTCGGGCACTCCGCCGGCTGGGTTCGACAGGTCCGGTGGCGGGATGGCGACCAGCCCGCTCGTCCCGGTCTGGCCGGGCAGCAGGTTGCCGTAGCCGTCCAGCACGGACGCGTTCAGGCGGGCCGCCTGCTCGTCGGCGTTGATCGACTCGACCTGCCCCCGGGCCAGCTGCGTCGCCTTGTCGGCCGCCGCGTCCGGGGGCCAGAGCCGGACCATGACGTTCACCGGGCCGGGCGGCGGCGCCGGTGCGGTGACGGTGCTCGACAAGCCGGTGACGAAGCCGCGCACCACGAGCAACGTGGCATCGGACGTGTGCAGCGGGGTGACCACCAGGTAGCCGTTGGCGCCGTCGATCGTCTGGTTGCGCAGCAGCGTCTGATCCGCACCGTCGTAGGTGCCACTCGCGGTCGCGTGGCGGAACTGCACGTCGCGGCGGCTGGGCGCCGGGCCGGAACTCGTCGGGTGCAGCAACGTCGAGACCGGCACCGGGGCGGCATGGGCGTTGCGGCGCAGCACGATGTTCGTATCGTGCTTGCCCGAGAGCCGAGCCAGCTGCCAGACGCCGAGCAACACGCAGATCGTGGCGATCAACAGCATCAACGCCGACAGCGTGGCATACCGTCGTTGCCGCAGGACGCTGAGCACGGCCATCACGGTACGTCGCACGCCTGCGCCCGTGCCGAGTACCCTGACCCGGGCCCGTTTCGGCGCGCCTAGTACGCAGCACTTCGCAGCCCAAGGGCGCTTAGCTCAGCGGAAGAGCACTCGGCTTACACCCGAGCGGTCACTGGTTCGATCCCAGTAGCGCCCACCAACACGTAGCCCAGCAATTCCGGGGCCTGCAAGCGTTTAGCGCAAGATCAGAATGGCCGCCGTGCCATCCACGTGCCATCCCGCCAGGCGTCCCGGGGACCGAGATCTAGGCGGCCCGACGCCGTGTAGCGAGCACGCACGCCGGGCCTTGACCGGAAGTAGGTCCGGCCCATGCGGCGGTACTTCCTGCAGTCCTGGGCCCCGCCAGGACGGACATGCAGGCCGCCGTAGGTGTAAAGCGCGCCGAGCGTTGACCGAGGTTTGGGCCGCTCACGATGTCGCGCCGGGGTTGTGGTGCGAGGCTGGTCAGCTCCGGCCGCGGTTCGGCTTGGGGTCACCGCGCCTCAGCAATACGGCACACAGCACCACGGACCCGACGCCGACCGCCACGCAGAACCCGAGGTCGGCCAGATAGGTCGACGCGGTGTGGGCCCAGAGCGAATCCCTTGGCGGTGCCTTGAACTTGGGATTGCCGGCCATCAGGACGCGGTTGAGATCGATCGACGAGGCGACGGCGGCGCCGCCCCAGCGTGCCGGGACGAACCACGCGACCTGGTCCAGGCCGGGCTTGCCGACCAGCGGAACCAAGCCTCCGGAAAGCACCAGCTGCGCCATGGTGATGAGCACCAGCAGTGGCATCGTCTTGTCCGCGTTGTCGACGAGCGTCGATATGACCAGGCCGAGCAGCATCGACACGACGGCCGTCGCGATAACGGCGATGACGACTTCCGCGAGAGCCGACCCCAGGACCACGCCCTTGCTCGGAGTTCGGCCGAGGACGCCGATCAAGGTGAAGACCAGAGCCTGCGGTGCCGTCAGGATGGTCAGCACGACGATCTTCGAACCGAGATAGGCCGTCGTAGACAGGCCGATTGAACGCTCCCGGCGGTAGATCGAACGCTCTTTGACGATCTCGCGAACCGAATTGGCCATGCCCATGAAGCAGGCGCAGAGAATCAGGACCAGCAAGACGGTCGACGCATCCTGGTTCGGTTCGTCCGACAGCGCCCGCAACCCGTTCTTCGCCGGAACCACGCGCGGAATGATTCCCAGCAACAACGGAAACGCAATGATGAGCCGGGTATAGGACCTGTCCGACACCACGACGGACAGATAGCGCCGGACGAGGGTCGACAGCTGCTTGATGACCGGTTGCTGGCGGATGTTCGGCAGCTCCTCCGGGACCCGGCTGGCCTGCGGTCCTCCCGCCGCCGCGGCCCGGTACATCTTCGACGACCGGAACTTCTCGCCCCACTCGGCGCCCGGTGTCGCCTCCAGGGCCAGGAACACGTCGGCGAAGTCAGGCTTGTCGAAGTAGGCCAGGGCGCCGCGCGGCGGACCGCAGTACGCGACATGCCCACCCGGGGCAAGCATGAGTACCAGGTCACAGACATCGAGGTTGGCCACGCTGTGCGTGACCACGACGACCGTACGGCCGTCATCGGCCAGCGTGCGCAGCGAATGCATCACCGACTTGTCGAGGCCGGGGTCGAGGCCAGAGGTGGGCTCGTCGAGGTACAGCAACGACGGCTTGGTAAGGAGCTCGAGGGCGACACTCGTCCGCTTGCGCTGACCGCCGGACAACTGCGAAACCCTGGTGTTCGCGTGTTGGGTGAGGCCCAGCTCGGCCAGCACCTCATCGACTCGGGCAGTGCGTTCCGATGCAGTGACATCGGGTGGGAAGCGCAGTTCGGCCCCGTACTCCAGCGCCTTGCGTACGGTGAGCGTGGTGTGCAGCAGGTCGTCCTGCGGAACGTATCCGATCCGGCGGCGAAGCTCGTCGTAGCTGCTGTATAGGTCACGTCCCGCGTACCAGACGGTTCCCGAGTCAGCTGGCCGGAATCCGGTCAGCGCGTTCAGCAGGGTCGACTTGCCTGCTCCGGACGGACCCACCACGGCGAGCAGCGTGCGCGCCGGAAGGCGGAAGCTGACGTCGTGCATCAGCTGCTTCTGCCCGGCGAACACCGCTAGGTCCTGCGCCTCGAAGCTGACGTCGCCGGTGTCGACGAACTCGACCAGCTGGCTGCCCTCGACCTGAAGCAGGTAGTGGCCGATGGTGATGACGTCACCTTCGTACACCGGTGCCTGGGTGACCCGCTGGCCGTTGACGAACGTGCCGTTGGCCGAGTCGACGTCGACGATCTCGGCTTCGTTGTTCGCGATGCGCAGCTCGGCATGATTGCGGGAGACCAGCAGGTCCGGCAGGTGCACGTCGCTTTGTGGATCGCGACCCACCGTGATCCGGCCGACGGCCAGCTCGTGGGCGGCCTGTTGCTGGTGCTCCACAGGCGTCATGCCGGCCACGCCCAGACTGCGGCCCGGATCCGACGGCGGCAGTTCGGTGCGGCGGCGCAGCATGGTGCCGGGTCCGAGCTGTCGGTCGGCGCCCGGCCGCACCGCCTCGGCGACCACGGGGGCTCGGTAGGTGATCGCGACTTCGGGACCGACCGGGTCGCCGAGGAAGACCCGAACGGTGCCGTCCGCACGTACGAGCAATCCGTTCGCGTCGATCGGAGCGCCGTCGTGCCAGCTGCCGTTCGAACTCACGTCGCGAATCCGCCAGCCTCGGGCGTCGGGCTCGATGACGAGGTGCCGCCGCGACACTCGGACGTCGTCGATCAGCAGGTCGGCCTCGATCGAGCGGCCGATCAGGAAGGACGTCCGGGGCTTGACGACGGCCTCGATCGGGCCGCCGGACGTCCCATTCCCGGTCGTCACGGTGAGAGTCGCGGTAGTCACACGTAGCCTCCGATGAGGATCATTAAGAGCCCGCATCAAGCGCAACGTGGTCGGCGGTGGCTGAGGCGACGATTCCGTTGCTGCTCGCACGAACCGACGTGATCCGCAGATTGAACGGCAAGTCCGGCAGCGGAACCGGAATTGGCGGAAAGAGCCCGGACAGGCCGCCGAGGTTGTTGATCAGATCTTCGAAGCCGCCGGGTCCGCTCACGTGGATGTCGACCGGCACCACGGTCAGTTGGCCGCCTTCGGCCTCCAACCGCGCGCTACCGGCGACATTGATCCGAGTTCCGTCCTCGGTCAGACTTCCGGATATCTGCACGGCCCCGCTGCTGCCGGCCGACAGGACGAGCTGTTCTGGCTGACCGCTGAGAAAGCTGTTGAGCTCTGCGAAGCCGATCGCGGCGGTGGCCGAGATGTGGTCGACCGGAATAGTCGTCGCGTCGTTGTGCAGGGCCTTCGACAGCGGAATATGCGCCCCCTTGAGGTGAGCCGATAGGTGCTTGATCCGGGGGCCGCCTGGTGGCGCGATGTCGTCGATGCCCACCGCGATGTCGGTATATTTGCCGAACGCCACCTGGGTCAGGAACGGATATCCGCCGAACGACACGCTGGGCTTTGCGCCCAGCCCCTGACTGCGCTGGACGATCTGCTGCACAGCCGCAGTCGAGGCTGCGGCGGCGGCGATGCGATCGGCCACGACGAGCAGGAGCACAAGCACTGCCAGCACGGCGACGAGCACGCGTCTCCGACGGTGCTGGCCACGAGGCCGGGGCGGCATCGCCGCGGGGCCGTCAACCGGCACCGTCGGCAACTCCGCCAGCGTGGGTGGAGCGGGCACGGCAACCGGATCGTTCCCAGGCCCGCCGGTGATCACGAGCTCAGGCCCCGCTGAATCGCCCAGGTGCAGCCGCACCTCACCGATTTGTGGGATCGTGACGCCGGCCGATCCGATGCGGACACCGGCCACCCAGCTCCCGTTCGCGCTCACGTCGCGAATGACCCACTCCGGGTTGGAGTTCTCGACGAGCAGATGGCGGCGCGAAACCCGGCCGTCGTCGACGACGATGTCGGAATCCGGCGAGCGGCCGACGGTCCACGACCGGTCATCAGTGATCGTCGTCGGTGCCGGTGGCGCCATTAGACCGGCACCGGCCATGACGCTCACGCTCGCGGTTCTCATGCGAAGATCTCGCGTTGCGCGACGCGGCGCCGTGACGGCGCCGCGAACGGGAGCCGTGCGAACGAGGTGCTGAACACGCGGCTCTCCGGCGGTATTTCGGAAGTCTGTTGGGGAGGCAGAATAACCCAAGAATTCGGCCAGAAGAGCGCTGTCAAGCGTAAAGGTGCCCCATCGTGCCATCGACGGAGATGCTCATACCGGAGCGAATCGTGACGGCTACCCCAGACTCGACCTTGGCATCGGGCCGACCCTGGCGGTGCAGCAGCCACTGCCGCGACGACGCGTTACGCAACGCGAGCATTCCGGTATCCGGATTGCGGATGACGTTTCCGATCACGACGTCGTTCTCGACGCTGCGAACCGGGGTGAAGTGATGTCGGCGGATCGCTTTGCCCGCTTCGAGGACCACGGTCGTATGCGTGACGAGCCTGGCCGGCGGAGGAAGAACCGCGCGGCAGTCCGGTTGGGCACAATTGGTCTGCGGATCGGCGGAATCGTAGAACTGCTGTGATTCGCACGTCGGACACAGCCGGACCAGGTCCTCGAGACGCCGCATGGCCGATCGCCACTGGCTCTCGGTCACCCGGGCGGCCTTCGGGTCGTGCAGTCCCGCCGTGAATGCACTGGTGAACAGGTCGCGTACGTAGCCCGGCAAGGCCGGCCAGATGGTGATCGGGTTGTCCTGTGCCACCGAAACCGGCCGGTTGGACCGGTCGTCCGGGTCGAAGATGAACAGCGGATGGTCGCCCAGCAGCCCGCGGAGCGACTCCGGGGTCAGGTCGTGCAGGGCGTGCTCGCGGGCGCCGAAAAGTGGATGGTGGCGCAAGAGCAGGTAGAACAACACGACGGCCAGCGCGTGGCGGTCGGCGATGATGCTCGGCGCCGCTTCGCCGCGCACGATTTCCGGCGCCATGAAGTACAGCGTGCCCAAGACGTCGCTGCGTTCGCCGTCCACGCAGACGTTGTCGTTGTCGCAGATCTGGATGTCACCGGAAGCAGGATCGACGAACAGGTTTCCGAAACTGATATCGGCGTAGCACAGCCCGCTGGCGTGCAGGGCGAGAAAGGCGTCCGACAGATTGGCCGCGGCCCGGCAAACGACTTCGAGCGGAATGCGGACCCGCGCGTCCATCAGCGTCGAGAGAGACTCGAAGCGTGCGTCGCGAGCCGGCATGACGTAGCCGAAGCTGGGCCGGTTCTCAGCGTGGGCGATGTCGATCGGCCAGAGAAACGCCCGGCCCGGCGTGCCCAGTGTCAGCAGCCGACTGATGCGGTTGAGTTGGGCCGTGCTGGCCGAATCGGGCCGGTACCACTTGAGCGCCAGGATTCGTCCGACGTCCCTCATCGCAACCTCATAGACCAGACCCTGTGTGCCGGCGCCGAGGAGTCGCCCGACATGCAGCTGCTGGCGAGAGGCGGCCAACCGGACTACGTCAGCGGCGGCGATGCCGTCGTTCACCGAGTCATCATCCCGCCCGCGCCGGGCCTACCCCGGGGGTAGTCCCGATCCAGATAGCGGCGACGGTGGCGTCATCGCCGCTCGTGTCGGCAGCCTCGCGGGCCCACTGGCTCAAGACGTCGGAACCGATCGGCCGTTCGGAGTCACGGCGCAGTGCCACCAACTCGCTGGCAGCACGCAGCATCGAATCGTCAGCGGGATAGGCATTGTCGAAGCCGTCGGTCGCTAGCATCAGCAGTACCGGCGCAGCGTCGGCCGGGATCTCGGCGAACCGCGCAACGCGCTGGGCGTCCGGCTGGCTGATGGATTCGGTGATGTCACTCGGGCGGCTTTCCGGAACGGCCAGCCGGCAGGCCCGGCCGTCGGTCGACACGGCGATGACGTCGCCGTCGCCGACTCGCACGATCGTGATGGCGTTGTGCGTGATCCGGCACAAGACGGCCGTGGTGCCATACGCGACCCGAGCGTTTGGCGCCCAGGCCGGGGACGATTCCGCCGCACCGCCTCCGTCCGTGGCTTCGAGGTCGGCCGCGGTCAGCGGATTGTCGGCCAGGTGCCGGTCAACCCGGCGGCGCCAGTCGGCGATGAGAGCCTCGGTGATCGCGTGGGGGCCTAGCGTGTCGCCGGGCATGGCGGTCGCCGCGGCCACCACGAAAGCGGCCCCGGCCCGGCTGCGTACGCAGCGCTGGTCGCTGTGCCCGTCGGCAATCGCCACGGTGGCAACGACAGATCCGCCGTCGGCGCCGCTCCAACCAACTGCATCGTCACAGTCGCGGTGGCGCTGCCGGTGCGTGGCGCCGGTCTCGCACGCCGTGGTGATCTCGACCCGGTCGATCCGTACTGACGGTTCGGGCGATACCGCGGCCGCGCCGGTCACGGCGGCGGCACGCTGTCGTCGGGTGCGTAGAACAGGTCGTCGTCCCCGGGAACCGCAATAGACGAGCCGGTCTCGCGAAACGTCGGCGCCACCGCCGTCGAGGCCCACCGGATCGCAGCGATGATTGCGTCCGGGTTGTTTGCCAACACTGGGCGCACCCCGCTCTCGTGACCGATGAAGGTCTGGAGCACATTCTGATCCGCGTCGCGACCGATGGCGACGGCCAGGCGAATGGCCCGCGATCCCCAGGTCGTGTCGAGCACTCGGCGTAGACCATCGTCGAAGTTGTCCGTCGGTTGTCCGTCGGAGACGAGGACGAGAACGGGTGCCAACCCGCGTTCAGGCATGGGCGGCACTCGCAGACCCTCGGCCACGAGGGTCAAAGCGGCCCCCATATCGGTGAATCCGCCGGCCTCGACCGGCTCCCAGCGAAACTCGCCTACCGGCATGGGATCCGGACAATGCCACTGGGCGCCGGTGCCGAACGTCGCCGCTCGCACCAACACGTCCGCGGACATATTGCCCTGGGCCGCGGCACGCAGGGACGGCAATGCTTCCGAGATGGCCACGTTCAAGGCCTGAATCTTTCCGCCGGCGCGCATGGAGCCGCTGACATCGAGAATCCAAACGAAGTGCAGTTGCCGGCGAGCCATCGGCCCTCCGAGCGTCCGCAACGTCGGAACCTCTTCCGCCATCTCTCATCCATCCTCAGCGCGCCCGGCCAGACGAATCAGAATACGTCAGCGGCTGGGCCAGATAATGTCGGGGAATTGCCCCAAGGGACATAGCTATACCCGGCGATTTGCGGAAAGGTCATTCCGGCTGCGGCTGGTGACCACGATATAGGCTGCGCACTGTCTTGCGCGTAACCGATCGTCCTGGGGGAGTCATGGCGTCGTCTAGTCCACTCGTCGAAGCCGTGGAGCATTTCTCGCTTGCGCAGCTCATGGCTGACCCGAATCTATGCCGAAACGTGCTCAACGACATCGGGGCACGGCCGGCCGAGGTGTTCCTTCTGGTCGCAGCGCTCGAGGCCCGAATACCCCAGACCCTCATCGAACACAGCGCGACCAACGATCTGTCGGTGGTCGAACCACGGCTGGTAGCCGAACTCAACGAACGCGGAGTCGAGCGGAGCCGGGCCGAATGGGCCGTCAACGCATGGAAAGAGGTGGTCGGCGGCTCGACGTTGGGCCAGCAGACGGTCCGACCGGGCCAGCCCGCGACGGTCCGACCGGGCCAGCCCGCGACGGTCCGGCCGAGCCAGCCCGCGACGGTCCGACCGAGCCAGCCCGCGACGGCCCGGCCGACCGCACCCACCGCTGGCCGGCAGCCCGAACCTGCGGTCGTGGCGGACCGCCCGGCCCCCCAGTCTTCGACCGTGCCGCAGCGGCGCGAGGGCCGGCGCCGCACGGGCCTCATCGTCGCCGCGGCGATCGTGGTGCTGCTCGTGGCCGGTCTAGGGGCGTGGCTGGCCTGGCCGAGCAGCAAGCACGGCACGGCGAGCCCGGGGAACACCGGCTCGTCCCACTCGGGCTCGTCCCAACCGGGCTCGTCCCACCCGGGCTCGCCGTCCGCTGGCAGCAAGGCAACGCGCGCGGCCAACCTCACCGCGCCGCTGGGTCCGCCGAGCAACTTTTCCGCGTCGGCGAAGTCTCCCTGGACCGGCACCGGCCTAACAGTCACCAAGGGCGAGCGGATCAACATCGTCGCCACCGGCCAGATTGCGCCCGGTCCGGGCAAGTTCTGCGATCCAGACGGGTACGTTGCTGACAACCTGGACGTTGTCTCGATCATCGGCGGCGGGCAGCACCACGCCGCGTTGATCGGCCTGGTCGCCGGGTCGGGCCTACCGTTCTTCGTCGGAGCCAACTACAACAACCTCGCGCCGGCCACCGGGAGGTTATACGTGGGAATCAACGACGTGGGCCTGACGAACAACTCCGGCCAGTACGCGGTCACGGTGCGGCTCCAACAGTCTTGACCCTCGATCGATCTGGATCAGAGCTCGGCATTCTCCGCACAGCACGTTATCGGCACAGAGGATCTGCTGGTGGGTGTAGAAGCCGGATGGATGGCTGACCCGACTGGAAACCCTGGCCCGGGACGGCGATACACCGTCGCGAGCCGCGCTGGCGCAGACGGAACTGATGCGGTTAGCGGCAGCCTGCGCATCTCTTGGACGTGTGTCAGCGTCAGGCAATAAATGTGATCGTGCTGCCCGGATCTGATGGAACGCGGTGGACGACTCGGACGTGATGCAGTGGATCAGGGGGCGGACCGGAGTCCGCCCCCTGACACCTCGTACTCGTCAGCCCAGTCGGCAGCCGGCGAGAATAATCTGCTGACCTAGCAGCGTCCGGACTCGAATCGCGTTCTGCACCAACTGTCCACTGGGCGTCGTGGTCGTCTCGTTGTAGAAGACCTGCGCGACTCCCGGGATGCCGATCGACCCGTGACCGATACCAATCGGAATGCCGTTGATCGTGCCGACCCGCGACGAGCCGGTGATCCCGCTCGCACCGGACATGCAGCTGCTCTCGATCGTGGAGATAGTGATCGCACCGGCCAGCAGGCTGACGTTGCTGATCGAGGCGGCTGCAGTGGTCGTGCCGGTGGCCGGATCGAGCACGCAGTTGGCGTTGAGCGCGTGTACCGAACCGACCGGGGTGTTGAGCAGGACCGATGTCTTCGAGTCGTTCGGCGGGCAGGTCACGAACGGCGTCTTCGAGATGTTGACCAGTCCCGTCGCCTGCAGGGCGAATGCCTCACCCTTCAGGTAGACGACCACATCGTGGCAATCTGTCACATTGCCGTTGCCGCCGGCGTCGCTGCCCGCGGCAGTTACGCACAGGTGGTGCGTTCCAGCGGCGAGTGCGCCGGTGGTGACGCTGTAGGTGAAGGTCTGCGGACCGTTCTGCGGTAGTGGGCCCGGGGCGACGTCGGTGATCGCCGGACCGGGGTTGCCGTCGACGGTCAGGCTGAGGCCGGTGAGTTGCGACGCGATGACGCCCGGCAAGACGCTGGGCAGTGACGCGACGTCCGGCACCGGGGTGCAGGTTCCGCCGTGGATCGCGATGTCGGCCAGGCTGCCTTCATCGTTCTCGCCGGTATTCGTGCACGAGGACCGGCCGCCCACTGCGAACGTGAAGATGGTGACGTTAGCCGGAACCGCGCTGAGCGGTCCCGACACGCTGCCACCCAGGTTTGCGATGCCGTCCGACAGGAACACGATGATCTTGTGCGGCTTGGTGTTCGTGGGCGCGGTTGCGACCGTCGTCGCCGCGGTGACGCCCGCCGCGAAGTTGGTGAGCTGGCCTACCGGCTTGGAGGTGAATTGGCCAACGCCGCCAAGGCCGCCGTCGGAGAACATCGATGTCAACACCTGATCGATATCGCGTCCGCCCGCTCCGTCGGCATCCGTGGTCGGCTGCGTGATCAGGTCATCGCCGCCGCCGGGTGTGACGTCGGCGGTAGCCCCGCTGTCCGCGAAGACGGCGGCGCCGATGTCGCCGACCGTGCCGAGCGTGGCCGCCTGGTCGTTCAGCGTCTTGGCGGCCGCGATCTCGCAGTCGAGGATCGTATTCGCCTGGGTGTCGCCGTTCTGATCTCCGCCGCAGCCGGTGCCGGGTTTGGTGGTGCTACCCGAGACATCCACGACGTAGGTCAGGCTCGTGTCGGCGCTCACCTGCCCAGCACCGATCGCGGCCGTACCCGTGACGGTGACCGGCCCGGGTCGCACTGCGCCGTTCGCCGGCGAGTTGATCGCTACCGAGATGCTCGTGCCGCCCGGCAGATTGCCGTCGGCCGCGTGGGCCGGGACCGCCATTGCGACCACCGCGGACAGTGCGGCAAGTGCCGCACATCCAGATACTGCTCGTTTCATCGATGCCCTCCCGTGGCTCGATATGTCCGGCGCTCCGGACACTCGTTTGCCCCGTGGGCAACCTTTCCCCCGAGGGTGCACGGGCGCCTTCCACCGGCTGTCAGAGGAGAGGCGCGGCGGCGAGGAGAGATACCGAAGGTGCCCGATCGCGCACCCCTCTGCGCCTCGTGGTCTACGTCGTACATTCGCTACCTAGGTTCGTTGCCCCGGCTGGAGCCCGAGTTTGTCCGCCCTTCGCAGCGTTATGGCGTCGCGAGGACCGGACAACGTGGTCGGTCACTGTCTGACGCGGACGCTTGCCGTGTATCGAGGGTGCGTTCAGGTGGACGCGCCCGGTTCGGGTGACGCTGGTATGGATGGCTGGAGCTTGACGCGGGACACTAGGTGACGGGCAGGTAGACGTGACTGCCCGCTTCGACGAACTCGGCCGACTTGCGGCGCATCCCCTCTGCGGCCAGGTCTTTCAGCTCGTGGGAGATCTTCATCGAGCAGAACTTCGGTCCGCACATGGAGCAGAAGTGGGCGGTCTTGGCCGGCGTCGCGGGCAGGGTTTCGTCGTGATAGGCGCGAGCGGTGTCGGGGTCGATCGAGAGGTTGAACTGATCCTCCCACCGGAAGTCGAATCGGGCGGCCGAGAGCGCGTCGTCCCAGGCCTGTGCGGTCGGGTGGCCTTTGGCCAGGTCGGCGGCGTGCGCGGCGATCTTGTAGGCGATGACTCCGGCCTTGACGTCGTTGCGGTCGGGCAAGCCGAGGTGCTCCTTCGGTGTGACGTAGCAGAGCATCGCCGTGCCGAACATCCCGATCATGGCGGCGCCGATCGCCGAGGTGATGTGGTCGTAGGCCGGCGCGATGTCGGTGGTCAGAGGGCCGAGGGTGTAGAACGGCGCGTTGCCGCACCATTCCTTCTGCTTGTCGACGTTCTCCTTGATCTTGTGCATCGGCACGTGGCCGGGGCCCTCGTTCATGACCTGGACGTCGTACTCCCAAGCGATCCTGGTCAGCTCGCCCTGAGTGGCGAGTTCGGCGAACTGGGCCGCGTCGTTGGCGTCGGCGATGCTGCCCGGCCGCAGGCCGTCACCGAGGGAGAACGCGATGTCGTACGCGGCGAAGAGCTCGCACAGCTCGCGGAAGTGGGTGTAGAGAAAGTTCTCCTCGTGACGCGCCAATGACCAGGCCGCCATGATCGATCCACCCCGCGAGACGATGCCAGTGACCCGGTCCGCGGTGAGCGGGACGTGCCTCAGCAGCACCCCGGCATGCACCGTCATGTAATCCACGCCCTGCTCGGCCTGCTCGATGACCGTGTCGCGGTAGAGCTCCCACGACAGGCGTTGCGGATCGCCGTCGACCTTCTCCAGCGTCTGGTACAGCGGAACGGTGCCGATCGGCACCGGCGAGTTCCGCATGATCCCCTCACGAGTGGAGTGGATGTGCTTGCCGGTCGAGAGATCCATCACCGTGTCGGCACCCCAGCGGCAGGCCCAGGCCAGCTTGTCCACCTCCTCGGCGATCGAGGAGGAGACCGCGGACGTGCCGATGTTGGCATTGATCTTCACCAGGAATCGCTCGCCGATCACCATCGGCTCGGATTCGGGATGGTTCACATTGTTGGGCAGGATCGCCCGCCCGGCCGCGATCTCGGCCCGTACGACCTCGGGATCCAGGCCCTCCCGGATCGCCGCGAACTCCATCTCCGGCGTGACGATGCCGGCCCGCGCATACGCCAGTTGGGTCACTGTCTCGCCGGTCCTCGCCCGCAGCACGGTTCGGCCGGCGTTGGTCGGGCCCTGTGCCGGCAGTGACTCGACGTCGCCGCGCTCGCAGATCCACGACTGACGGATCGGGGCCAGGCCGGTTTCGGGATCCCCTCCGGGACCCGAGGTGTCATACAGCCGTACTGCCGGATTGCCGCCGCTCAGCTCGATCTCGCTGAACGGAACCTGCACGTCGGGACGCGACCCCTCGACGTAGACCTTTCGCTTCATGCCACCAACGCCTTCCACTCCGGACGGGTTGGGCAAGGCTGACGCCACTGGGAGACTCCTCCCTGCGCCGGCATTACCCGGATCAGGTTCAGCGGTCGGGGGCTGAAACGCCCCCCTCTCAGCCCGGCACACCGAGCTCCCGCGGGTCGTACCAGCCCAGACTCGCACACCCCGGTCGGATTCCGTGGCTCTGGACATCCGCAGTGAACTAAGTCACCATGTATGGCACATACAGTATGCACCTCGGAGGTGCGAGATGGCCGAGTCAGGGCGTAGTACTCGAGTGCGGGTGGTGCACGACGCGTACGGCCGCAGCTATCGAGTAGGGGAGACCGACTCCGTACTCATCGGGCGCTCACGCGCCTGGATCATGCGAATGGCCTGGGCGTCCATGGCGGCGATCGGCCTGTTCCAGTACGGCTTCGCTGCCGCGGTTCCCACGCTCACGCGGGCGTACGGATGGAGTCTCACCGACGCGTTCTGGGTCCTTGGAGTGTGGGTTCTCTTCCAGGCCGGCGTGTCCGCGCTGGCGATGTGGCTCTATCAGCGCCTGCGCCGAAGCCTGGCCGTGCCCATGTTGCTCGGCGCCGGGTTGTGCACGGTGGCGTTGCTGACGCTGGCGCACACCGGGCGTCCGGGCCCCGTCCTGCTCGGGTACTCGATGCTCGGCGGCATCGGCTGCGGTCTGGTCTACGCCACCTGCGTCGCCGCGGCCGTCGAGTGGTTTCCCGAACGGACCACCACCATCGTCGGTCTGGTGAGCAGTGGCTTCGGCTGCGGAGCCCTGCCATTCGTCGTGGTCGCCTACGGTCTGGGCGTCGACAATCACACAGCCATCCTGAGTAGCGCGGGCGTAGCAGTGTTCGCGATCGTGGGCGTCAGCGGACTGTTGATGCGCAAGCCGCCACGAAACTGGTGGCCGTCATACGTCGATCCACAGCTGTGGTCCGTCGACCAACGCCTCAATCGCAGCCTGCCGAACAACGTCCCCGCTCTCGAGCCCTACTCGGTGCGGGCCGCCTTCCGCAGCGGGACGCTGCCCATGATGGTCGTCGTCGTGGTCCTCGGCGCTGCCGTTGCACTCCTCGACATCGGCTATCTCGCGGCTTTTGCAGTGTCGCGGTCCCCGTCGCTGGTCGGTGCGGCGGCGATCGGTGTCCTGGCCGTGATGACCGGCTTCGGTCGTGCGGGGGCGAGTGTGCTGTCGGATCGGCTCGGTCGTCGCGGCACGCTGCGTCTCGCCATGGCGGTCGGGGGCGTTGCCCAGTTCGGCCTGCTGGTCGCCGTCCACGGCCGATACAGCGCGGCCGTCATCGTCTTCGCGGGCCTGGCCGGCGCGGGCACCGGCGCCGGCTACCCCTTGTTGGTGGGGATGGTGCGGGAGTGGTTCGGTGAGGACGCGAAGCTCTCGAACTACGGCCTTGTGTACACGGGCAAGGCATTCGGGGGAGTGGCCGGGCTGGGGCTGGCCCGGCTGACCTGGACCACAACGGGGGCCACCGTGGCCTTCGCAGTGGCCGGGTGCCTGGGCCTGTTCGGCGCCGCGTTGACCGCTCGGATGAGCCAACCGGGACGTCGAGCGACCCCGCTACCTCGGCTCCGGATCGATTCGCTACGACGAAAAGACATGCCGCCCGCCCAGCAGGTGCTGATCCAGCAAGCCGTCGCCGACGCTGAGGGATACGGCATGCGCTTGCAGTAGACGGGACCACCCTCGTCGGCATCCTGCGGGTTCGACGAACCGGCCGATCTCTGTGCGGAAAGCCTCAGGAAACCTTCTCGCAATAGCTGGACAGGGAACATCCGGTGGAGCACCATGGCGAGTACGTAATACGGTATGCAGTGTGTGGTCGACAAGATTTCACATAGATGTCAAAGGCCGGAGCAGACCGTTCGGCGGCCGCGAACCAGGGGAGTTGAGATCATGACTCAGACCGCGACGAAAGCCTTGGCGGATCCGATCCTGCAGGAGCCGAGTCGCGACCCGGACCGGATCTCCGGCGGACACCTGGTCGCCAAGGCGCTCAAGGCTGAAGGCGTCGACACGATCTTCACGCTCTGCGGTGGCCACATCATCGACATCTACGACGGATGCGTCGACGAGGGCATCGCCGTGGTCGACGTCCGCCATGAACAGGTTGCCGCACACGCGGCCGACGGATACGCGCGGGTCACCGGAAGGCCGGGCTGCGCCGTCGTCACCGCAGGCCCGGGAACGACCGACGCTGTCACCGGTGTCGCCAATGCGTTTCGGGCCGAGAGCCCGATGCTGCTGATCGGCGGTCAGGGCGCGCTGAACCAACACAAGATGGGTTCCCTGCAGGATCTACCGCACGTCGACATGATGACACCGATCACCAAGTTCGCGGCGACCGTGCCGCACACGGCGCGCGCCGCCGACATGGTGTCGATGGCGTTCCGGGAGTGCTACAACGGCGCCCCCGGCCCGTCCTTCCTGGAGATCCCTCGCGACGTACTCGACGCCGAGGTCAATCTCGCCGACTGCACCATTCCGGAGGCCGGTCGGTACCGGGCCTCGACCAAGAGCATCGGCGATCCGGCCGATATCGAGAAGCTGGCCGACATCCTGGCGAGGGCGAAGAAGCCCACTGTCCTGCTCGGTACGCAGGTATGGACCTCGCGCGGCACCGACGCGGCCGTGGACTTCGTTCGCACACTCGACATCCCGGCGTTCATGAACGGCTCGGCCCGTGGCACTCTGCCGCCGGGCGACCCGCACCATTTCCACCTGTCCCGGCGGTACGCGTTCAACAACGCCGACGTCATCGTCATCGTCGGCACGCCGTTCGACTTCCGGATGGGCTACGGCCGCCGACTCCCGCAGCACGCGACCGTCGTCCAGATCGATATGGACTACCGCACGGTCGGCAAGAACCGCGACGTCGACCTCGGCCTCGTCGGCGACCCGGGCGCGATCCTCGCGGCCGTCACCCAGGCCGCCTCCGGTCGGATCGCGAAGGCGCCCGACCGCAGGGCCTGGTTCGCCGAGCTGCGCGCCGAGGAGTCCGCCGCCTATGACAAGCGGCTGCCCCGCCAGCTCTCGGACAGCCAGCCGATCCATCCGTTGCGGTTGGCCCACGAGATCAACGAGTTCCTCACCGAGGACTCGATCTACATCGGCGACGGTGGCGACATCGTGACGTTCTCCGGTGGCGTCGTTCAGCCCAAGTCGCCCGGCCACTGGATGGATCCGGGACCGCTGGGCACGCTCGGGGTCGGCATACCCTTCGCCCTGGCGGCCAAGTTCGCCCGGCCCGACAAGGAGGTCGTCGCGCTGTTCGGTGACGGGGCGTTCAGCCTCACCGGCTGGGACTTCGAAACGATGGTTCGCTTCAACCTGCCCTTCGTCGGAGTGGTGGGCAACAACTCGTCGATGAACCAGATCCGCTACGGCCAGATCCAGAAGTACGGCGATGCGCGGGGCCGCGTCGGCAACACGCTGGGCGACGTTCGCTACGACGAGTTCGCTCGGATGCTCGGCGGCTACGGCGAGGAAGTCCGCGACCCCCGCGACATCGGTCCGGCGTTGCTGCGGGCTCGTGAGTCCGGCCTGCCGTCACTCGTCAATGTCTGGGTCGACCCGGACGCCTACGCGCCCGGAACCATGAACCAGACGATGTACAAGTAGGGGCTGGGCTGAGCGGGATGCCCTCAGGCTTCCTGCTCAGCCAGCTCCTGACGGCGGGCGTGATAGTGGTCGCGGGTGCGCTCGGTGTGCTTGCGCATCAGGTCACCCGCGCGCTTGCTGCTGCGGCTGGTGATGGCCTCGATCAGCTCGGCGTGCTCGTCCCAGGCGTCCTTGCCGCGGGCCCTTGCGATGGGCATGTAGTACCACCGCACCCGGCGGTCGACCATCGCGATCAAGTCGCCCAGGGCTTTGTTACCGGACACGGAAACCACGTAGGCGTGCAGGTCGGCGTTGGCCGCGACGAGGCCCTCCTGGTCGTTCGCCTGGAGTGCCTTTACGCCGGACCGCTGGAGCTCCCAGAGCCGCTCGACATCCTCCGGCGTGGCGTTGCGCGCCGCCAGCCGGGCCGACTCGGCCTCCAGCAGCGTGCGGACGGCCAGCAGCTCGTCCGCCTCGGCGTCGGTCGGCACGTGGACCGACGCACCCAGCGCCGGACGCAGGTCGACCCAGCCGTCGCCCTCCAGGCGTTGCAGAGCCTCGCGAACCGGCTGCCTGCTCACCCCGAGCTGGGCCGCTAGCTCGCTCTCGGCCAGGTGCTCACCGGGTTGCAGTTCGCGGCTGATGATCATCTCGATGATGGCGTCGTAGACCGCCTCGCGCAGCGGCGCGGGTCGCTCGAGAGTTCGGGGCCGCACCGGTGTTGCCGGTCGCCGGGCTCGGCTGTGGGTACGCGGCGCGGTGCTCGGGTTCGTCATGTGGGCTCCTGTGCAGTACCCGTCGGGCGGACTCCGCCGCAGTGTCCATAGCATACAGTAGCCGAGATACAACAGGGTTGAGTTGTTCGCGTGTCGATCGCACTGCAACACATGGGCAATTCCGCTGAGAAGGCGCCACGCGGGTTGACGTCGAGCCATACTGCATACAGAATCCCATATGCGCACCGGTTCGACTCTAGGAGTGGCCCCGTGGCAACGCACCGTCTTCGCTACGACGTGAACTGCTCGATCCTGTTCACCGAGCTGCCCGTACTGGAGCGCCCCGCCGCGGCCAAAGCGGCCGGATTCGACGCGGTCGAGTTCTGGTGGCCCTTCGACCGGGCGGTGCCCACGGACCGCGAGGTGTCCGCATTCGTCGATGCCCTCGGGGACGCCGGCGTGCAGTTGGTGGGCCTCAACTTCTTCGCCGGCGACCTCCCAGGCGGTGACCGCGGTCTGGTGTCGTGGCCCGAGCGGTCGTCCGAGTTCGCTGAGAACGTCGCGGTGGTGGCGGCGATCGGCGAAGCGACCGGGTGTCGCAGCTTCAACGCGTTGTATGGGAACCGCCTCCCGGGCCACGACCCGGCCGCGCAGGACGATCTGGCCGCGGCGAACCTCGGCCTCGCCGCGGCGGCGCTCGGGGCCTTCGGCGGCACCGTCCTGGTCGAGTCGGTGAGCGGGCCGCAGCCCTACCCGCTGCGCACCGCTGCGGACGCGATCGCCGTGATCCACCGCGCCCGGGTCGAGGGGAGGGTCGACAACATCGCCTTCCTCGCCGACCTGTACCACCTCACGGTGAACGGAGACGACCTGGACAAGGCCATCGCCGACCACAGCCACCGCATCGGCCACGTGCAGATCGCGGACGCGCCCGGACGGCACGAGCCGGGCTCCGGTGAGCTCGATCTCGAGGGCTACCTCGAACGGCTCGAGCAGGCCGGCTATCGCGGCTGGGTCGGTCTGGAGTACGTCCCGACCGGCGTCAGCGCCGACAGCTTCGACTGGCTGCCCCGTGAACGTCGCTCGACCCGAACCGACGAAGGAGCGCGCTGACATGACGACCATCGGTTTCATCGGACTGGGCATCATGGGCGGCCCGATGGCGGCCAATCTGGTCGACGCCGGGTTCGACACGGTCGGCTTCGACCAGAGTCCCGAACGCACCGAGGCCCTTGCGCGACACGGCGGACGGGCCGCCGCCGGCGTGGTCGAGGTCGCCCGGCAGGCCGACATCGTGGTCACGATGGTCCCCGACTCACCCCAGGTCGAGGCGGTCGCGTTCGGCGACGACGGCATCCTGGCCAACCTGGCGCCCGGCAACCTGTACATCGACATGAGCAGCATCTCGCCGAAGACGGCCCAGGCGGTGGCGGCGGCGGCGAAGCAGTACGGCGTACGCGTCCTCGACGCGCCGGTGAGCGGCGGCGAGCAGGGCGCGGTCGACGGCGCCCTCTCGATCATGGTCGGCGGCGACGCCGTGGACTTCGAGGCCGCGGCGCCCCTGTTCGATGCCGTCGGCGCCACGATCGTGCACGTGGGCCCGCACGGTTCGGGCCAGACGGTCAAGGCGGCGAACCAGCTCATCGTGGCCGGGACGATCGAGCTCGTCGCCGAGGCGATCGTGTTCCTCGAGGCGTACGGCGTGGACACCGAGGCGGCGGTCAAGGTGCTCGCCGGCGGGTTGGCCGGCAACCGGATCCTCGATCGCAAGGCGGCCGGCATGCTGGCTCGGCAGTTCGAGCCGGGGTTCCGGATCGACCTGCACCACAAGGACATGGGCATCGTCACGTCGGCCGCCCGCGAGGTCGGCGTGGTCATCCCGTTGGGAGCGGCGGTCGCCCAGCTCATCGCCGCGCTGAAGGCGCAGGGCGACGGTGGGCTCGACCACACGGCGCTGGTGAAGGTCGTCGAGCAGCTCTCCGGGCGGTCGTTGTGAACCGGGCTGACCGACGAGGCGGCCGTGGCCCACGTTCTGCTCGCTCCTGACAAGTTCAAAGGCTCCCTGACCGCGCCCGAGGTGACGCGGCACCTGGGGGTGGGCTTTCGGCGGGCGTGCCCTCGAGCGCGGGTGCGTGGATTTCCGGTGGCCGACGGCGGCGAGGGCACGCTGGACGCCGCGACATCGGCCGGCTTTCGGCGGGTGCCGGTCACGGCCATTGGGCCGAGTGGCCGTCCGGTGCGCACGGCGTTCGCCGAGCGGGACGGCGTGGCCGTGGTGGAGCTGGCCGACGCGTGCGGGATGCGGCGGTTGCCGGGCCGGCCGAAGCACCCGTTGCACGCATCAAGCCACGGCGTCGGCGATGTGGTCCGCGCGGCGCTCGACCACGGATGCGACCAGATCGTGCTCGGACTCGGCGGAAGCGCGAGCACCGATGGTGGCGCCGGCCTGGTCAGCGCGCTCGGCGCCCGCCTGCTCGACCGCCGAGGGGTCGAGCTTCCCCCCGGCGGCGGAGCGCTTCGCCGCGTCGAGCGGATCGACCTGACTGGACTGCACCCGCGCGTGCGCGCGAGCCGGATCGTGGTGGCGAGCGACGTGGACAACCCGCTGCTCGGGCCGTCCGGTGCCGCGGCGGTCTACGCCCCACAGAAGGGCGCGACCCCGGCCGAGGTCGCGATCCTCGAGGAAGGGCTCGCGCGCTGGGCCGAGGTCTGCGAGAGCGAGCTCGGCGTGCGCGTCGCCCTGGCCGCCGGGGCCGGAGCGGCCGGCGGCGTCGGATTCGCCGCGCTGGCCGTGCTAGGGGCGACGATGCGTCCCGGCATCGAGTTCCTGCTGGGCCTGCTCGGATTCGAGCGGCTGCTCGAAGGGGCCGTTCTGGTGGTGACGGGGGAGGGATCGCTGGATGCGCAGAGCCTGCGGGGTAAGGCGCCGGTCGGCGTCGCGGCCGCCGCGGCACTCGCGTCGGTACCGACCGTGGCCGTTGCCGGGCGGGTTGCGCTCAGCGATGGCGAGTTGCTCGCGGCCGGCATCCACCGGGCGTACGCCTTGAGCGACCTCGAGCCGAACCTTGCCCGGTCCATCGCCCGGGCCCCCGAGCTGCTCGAAGCGACCGCGGCGAAGGTGGCCGTCGAATGGCTCGATCCCGCCCGTCGGCTCACGAAACCCCTTACTGGAAAGAGATTGCTATGAATCGCCGCGCCAAGATCGTCTGCACGCTGGGTCCCGCATCCGCCGGACGGCTTCCTGACTTGATCGAGGCCGGGATGGACGTCGCCCGGCTCAACTTCAGTCACGGGATCCACAGCGATCACGCCGCGACGTACCGGCTGGTGCGCGAGGCCGGGGCCCGGTGCGGGCGCAACGTCGGCATACTCGCCGATCTGCAGGGCCCGAAGATCCGGCTCGGCCGATTCGCCGACGGCCCGGTCGGGTGGGCGACGGGCGAGAGCGTCATCATCACCACCGAGCGCTGCCCGGGCGACCACGACCGGGTGTCGACGACGTACGCCGGTCTGGCGGGTGACGTCCGGCCCGGCGATCGGCTGTTGATCGACGACGGCAAGGTCGCGCTCGAGGTCACGAGTGTGCGCGGGCACGACGTCGGCTGCCTCGTCGTTGAGGGCGGAACAGTCAGTGACAACAAGGGAATCTCGCTGCCGGGCGTGGACGTAAGCGTGCCGCCCCTGTCGGAGAAGGACATCGAGGATCTGCGATTGGCGCTCGCCCTCGGGGTCGACCTGGTGGCCATGTCGTTCGTCCGGTCGCCCGCGGAGATCAAGCTCGCGCACGCCGTCATGGACGACGTCGGCGGGCGAGTGCCGGTGATCGCGAAGCTGGAGAAGCCCGAGGCGGTGCAGGATCTCGACGGCATCGTCGCGGCGTTCGACGGCATCATGGTGGCCCGCGGCGACCTCGGCGTCGAGATGCCGCTCGAGGAGATCCCGCTTATCCAGAAGCGCACGATCCAACTGTGTCGAGAGGTGGGCAAGCCGGTCATCGTCGCCACCCAGATGTTGGACTCGATGGTCGAGAACTCCCGTCCGACGCGGGCCGAGACGTCAGACGTGGCCAACGCGGTCCTCGACGGAGCCGACGCCGTGATGCTGTCCGCCGAGACCAGCGTCGGCGCCCACCCGGTGTCGGCCGTGCGGACGATGGCGCAGATCGTCGAGTTCGCCGAGAAGGACGCCTCGGGCTACAAACCGCCGCTGCGACAAGCGCCCACGACCACAGCCGGCGCCATAGCCGCGGCGGCGACCGCTGTGGGGAGCGCGCTCAACGTCAAGGCGCTGTGCTGCTTCACCTGCACGGGCGACACCGCCCGGCTACTGGCCCGGCACCACTCGGGCTTGCCGTTGCTGGCCTTCACTCCGGACGAGTCCGTCTGCGCGGCGCTGTCGGTCAGCTGGGGCGTCGAGACGTTCCGATTGCCCACTGTCGAGAACACCGATGACATGGTGCGCCGGATACAGGATCTGTTGCTGTCCCTGGGCCGTTTCGAGCGAGGTGATGCGGTGGTGATCGTGGCCGGCAGCCCTCCCGGCATAGCGGGTTCGACGAACGCGATGCGGGTGTGGCGGCTCGGCGACGAGGTGTGTTGACGGGCCTCACCCCGAAGTCTCGACCTCGGCGAGCGCGCCGGTGGTCTCGTCGAAAACGAACCCGCGAGTGCTCGTCGTGGGGCCCAGGAACGGGCTGGTCCGCAGCCGGGCCACGCCGTGCCGTACCTCCGAGCGAGCGTCGTGGAACGTCTCGACCCGCCACGTCGGCCGTAGCCCCACGTCGGCCTGCATCTCGGCGACGAACCGCTCGTCGGTCGTCTCTCGTAAGCCGCACCCGCCGTGCATGATGATCATGACCTCGGTGGTCTTGAGTAGGCGCTGACTGAGGGTGATGGATCGGACGACGTCCTCGGTCACCACCCCGCCGGCGTTACGTATGACGTGGGCATCGCCTTCGTCGAGACCGAGCAGGGCGTAGACGTTGATGCGCGCGTCCATGCAGGTCACCACGGCCACTCCGGTGCGGGGCTGCCTCGGCGCGCCGGGTCGAAAGCCGTGCTCCTGATAGCGACGAGCGTTGACGACGAGCGTGTCGGTCTGGGTTGACAGCATCGGGGTTCCCTTTGCCATTGACGCCTTCCTTCCTGGGCCAGCCACAGGAAACGTCTTCGTCATCCTCTAGACACCGGTGAATACATGAGGCACCATATTGCCCACCCCATACGGTATGCAATCCCCGGTCGAAGGTATTCGAGCCTCGGGACTCGGCCACCGAAACCACACCTCGGGCGTGCAGCCGCTGAAGCCTCTGGAGGACGTCATGGGAAAGGCACTCGACGGCGTTCGCGTACTGGATCTGACTCATGTCCAGTCGGGTCCCTCGGCCACGCAGGTACTGGCCTGGCTCGGCGCGGATGTCATCAAGCTGGAGACGCCCGGCAAGGGAGACGTCACGCGGGGGCAGCTGCGCGACATCCCCGGCGTGGACAGCCTGTATTTCACGATGCTGAACTGCAACAAGCGCAGCATCACGCTCAACCTGAAAAGCGACGAGGGGAAGGAGATCTTCGCCCGGCTGGTCGCCGACGTCGACGTGGTCGTGGAGAACTTCGGCCCCGGCGTGGTCGACCGCTTCGGCTTCAGCTGGGAGCGGCTGCAGGAGATCAACCCCCGGCTGGTCTATGCGTCGATCAAGGGCTTCGGACACGGCAAGTACGCCGACTTCAAGGCCTACGAGGTCATCGCGCAGGCGATGGGCGGCGCGATGGCCACCACGGGCTTCGAGGAGGGACCGCCCACCGCAACCGGTGCGCAGATCGGTGATTCGGGCACCGGCATCCATCTGGTGGCGGGAATCCTGGCCGCGCTCTACCAGCGCACGAGCACCGGTCGCGGGCAGCGGGTCCAGGTCGCCATGCAAGAGGCGGTGCTCAACCTGTGCCGGGTCAAGCTGCGCGATCAGCAACGGCTCACCCACGGGCCGCTCGGCGAGTACCCGAACGAGCACTTCGCGGACGAGGTGCCGCGCTCGGGCAACGCCTCCGGCGGCGGCCAGCCCGGCTGGGCCGTCCGGACCAAGGGCGGTGGTCCGAACGACTACATCTACGTGATCGTCCAGCCGCAGGGCTGGGCTCCGTTGACCGAGCTGATCGGACGCCCGGATCTGGCCGAGCATCCCGACTGGGCCACGCCGGACTCGAGGTTGCCCAAGCTCGACAAGATGTTCGCCCTGATCGAGGACTGGTCCGAGCGGCACACCAAGTGGGAAGCGTTGGACGCGCTGAACGCCCTCAACGTCCCCTGCGGCCCGGTACTGAGCACCAAGGAGCTCATCGAGGACGAGACGCTCGCCGACCTCGGCGCGATCGTCACCGTCGAGCACCCCGAGCGCGGGGCGTTCAAGACGGTCGGCTCGCCGCTGCGGCTGTCCGAGTCGCCGGTTGATGTCGTGCGGTCGCCGTTGCTGGGCGAGCACACCGAAGAGATCTACTCCGAACTCGGGTATTCACCCGAGCAACTGGAGCGGCTGAAGGGTGCCGGCGTCATCTGAAGTCCGGTTCTCGCAACCACATCGAACGCCCGGCCGCGGCTCGGCGGCGAAGGAGTGAATTGACATGGGATATGACCGCGCAGCCGTCGAAGGAGTGCTCGCCCAGGCTCTGGCCGAGGGTCGATCGTCGTTGTCGGCGGGGGAGGCCAAGCAGGTCTGTGACGCCTACCAGATCGCCACGCCCGGAGAGGGATTGGCGACATCACCCGAAGACGCGGTGGCGCTCGCTGAGCGTCTGGGATATCCAGTCGTGCTGAAGATCGTCTCGCCGGACATCCTGCACAAGACCGAGGCCGGCGGCGTCCTGGTCGGTCTGTCCGACCCGGCGGGCGTGGCGCAGGGCTACGGCAAGATCGTCGCGAACGCCCAGGCGTACAAGGCCGATGCGTCGATCACCGGTATCCAGGTGCAGCAGATGCTCACCGAAGGCACCGAGGTGATCATCGGATCGGTAACCGACGAGACGTTCGGCAAGATCGTGGCGTTCGGGCTCGGCGGCATCCTCGTCGAAGTGCTCAAGGACGTGACGTTCCGGCTCGCACCCACGTCCCGGGACGAGGCGCTGTCCATGGTCGACGGGATCGCGGCCGCCGAGGTTCTGCGCGGAGTGCGGGGAGCCGAGGGCGTGGACCGGGACGCGCTGGCCACGCTGGTCCAGCGGGTCTCGGACCTGGTGACCGACTTTCCGCAGTTCGCCGAGGTGGACCTCAATCCGGTCCTCGCGACGCCGAGCGGCGCCACGGCGGTGGACGTCCGGATTCTCGTCGACGAGTCGGCCGGCGAGCCGGTCGAGCGGTTCACGCAGGACGAGATCCTGCAATCCATGCGGCGCATCATGAAGCCCCGATCGATCGCCGTCATCGGGGCGTCCAACGAGGCCGGCAAGATCGGCAACTCGGTGATGAAGAACCTCATCGACGGCGGCTATGCCGGCGAGATCTACCCGGTCAACCCCAAGGCCGACGAGATCCTGGGACGCAAGGCGTACCGGAGTGTGGCCGACGTGCCCGGCGAGCTGGACGTGGCGGTGTTCGCCATACCCGCGGCGTTCGTGGCTGACGCACTGGAAGAAGTCGGCGGCAAGGGCGCGGCCGGCGCGATCCTCATTCCGTCCGGGTTCGCCGAGACGGGCGAGCAGGCGCTGCAGGACCAGGTGGTGGCGATCGCCCGCAAGCACGGCGTCCGGATCCTCGGCCCGAACATCTACGGCTACTACTACACGCCGGAAAATCTGTGCGCGACGTTCTGCACGCCGTATGACGTCAAGGGCAGCGTCGCGCTCTCGTCGCAGAGCGGTGGCATCGGCATGGCGATCCTGGGCTTCAGCCGCACCACCAAGATGGGCGTGTCCAGCATCGTCGGGGTCGGGAACAAGGCCGACATCGACGAGGACGACCTGCTGACCTTCTTCGAGCAGGACGACAACACCCAGTGCATCGCCATGCATCTGGAGGACCTCAAGGACGGTCGCGGCTTTGCCGAAACCGCCAAGCGGGTGTCCCAGCGCAAGCCGGTGATCGTGCTCAAGGCCGGTCGCACTGCCATGGGCGCGCGGGCGGCGAGCTCGCACACCGGAGCCCTGGCCGGCAACGACAAGGTGTACGACGACATCCTGCGGCAGTCCGGGGTCGTTCGGGCGCGCGGACTGAACGAGATGCTGGAATTCGCGCGCGGGCTGCCGATCCTGCCCACCCCGCAAGGGGAGAACGTCGTCATCATCACCGGCGCCGGCGGCTCGGGAGTGCTGCTCTCCGACGCCTGCGTGGACAACGGACTGTCGCTCATGTCGATACCGCCCGACCTCGACGAGGCGTTCCGGACGTTCATCCCGCCCTTCGGTGCGGCCGGCAACCCAGTTGACATCACCGGCGGCGAGCCGCCCTCGACCTATCGCAACACCGTCCGGCTAGGTCTGGAGGACCCGCGCGTACACGCGTTGATCCTCGGCTACTGGCACACGATCGTCACCCCACCGATGGTTTTCGCGGAACTCGTCAGCGAGGTCGTCGAGGAGTTCCGGAACAAGGGCATCCACAAGCCGGTCGTGGCCTCGCTGTCCGGCGACGTCGAGGTCGAGCAAGCGAGCGACTACTTGTTCGAGCATGGCGTGGTGGCCTACCCCTACACCACGGAGAAGCCGGTCGAGGTCCTCGGTGCCAAGTACCGGTGGGCCCGCGCTGCCGGTCTGCTGACGACGTAGAGCCCGCTCCGGCAAGTGAGAACGACAGGAGAGCAGCGCGAGCCCATAACGGCCATAACGGCTACAGTCTTCGGGAAGCGAGTCCATGATGGCGTCTACAGCTGCGAGTTACCGAGAAATCACCGACGCGAACGGTCGCATCTACCGCGTCGGTGAGACCGACCGCGAGCTGCTCGGCATGTCCAGGGCCTGGATGGTCTGGCTGCC
>Ga0137415_10000839_pt1 | contig 30064 bp, 25 predicted proteins | sample CZODoug3_1_1_16f_FD_183082 | JGI IMG/M metagenome (GOLD analysis project Ga0137415, IMG submission 183082) | Vadose zone soil fungal communities from Angelo Coast Range Reserve, California, USA - CZODoug3_1_1_16fungal (Hybrid Assembly) | ecosystem: Environmental > Terrestrial > Soil > Vadose...
TTTCCAGCCGGGGGGAACATTGCCTGGATCTGGCATCTCGCCATGGGTCATCATCATGATGATTTTTCCGCCGAGGTACTGTTCATAGAATTGGAAGGCTTCTTTGCAGTTGCCGCCGTAGTTGAGATAGGTGTGCAGTTTCACTGTGTGGTTTCCTTTTGGTTATTCCGTGCAACAGGCGTGTGCCTTGGGTGCATTCTCGTATTCGTCATGGCGGCGGATGAAATCCATGGTGCTTGTCTCGTTGCGGCCTTTCGGCGCGCGGTCGAGAATCATCAAGGTACCGATCAAATCTTCGTGGCCGCGAGCGTAGCTTGAGTAGGTGTGGAAGACATTGCCGGAGTCGTCCTTGTAGAACGAGCTGAGGCCATGCAACTCGGTTTCCTTGAAGCCAGCAGAAGCCGGTATTTCTGAGAAGTTATAACTGGCTTTGCCATTTTCGACGTCATCCTTGGCAAAGGAGACGTGGTAGTCGAAGTTGAAGTCGCTGCCGAAGGCGGATGCCCAGGGAAACTGCCAATTCATGCGCTTCTTATATACCTCGATCTCGTTCAATGGCGCGCGAGACACTGCCATCATCGTGACGTCGTGGTGATTCAGATGCGGCAGAGACCCGTCGACGTGATCGGACAGGAAGGAGCAACCGGGGCAACCTGCGGCCCAGCCTGGGCCTAGCATGAAGTGGTAGATGATGAGCTGGCTACGGCCATCGAACAGGTCAGACAGAGTCTTCTTCCCACTCGGTGTGTCGAAGATGTACTTTTTTTCGACCTTTACCCAGGGCAAAGCCAGACGCTCGGCATTGATCTTGTCGCGCAGATGGGTGGCTTCTTTTTCCTTGAGCAGCAACGCTTTGCGTGCGGTCAGCCACTCTTCCTGGGATACGACGGGATGGTTTTGCATGTCATTCCTCCACGAATTACTTGACAGCATACGTTGATATCAACATTATCGAGTTATGTCAAAGGTTGCGGATGTTCCCTATGAGACAACCATTCTGGTTCGCGACTGCTGTCTCTGTCTTCATGTGCAGCGGGCGGCACGGGCGCTGGCTCGGCGTTTCGATGAGGCGCTGCGGCCACTCGGACTGACGAACGGGCAATTTTCTCTGCTGATGTCTTTGAACCGCCCAGAGCCGCCAGGGATGGCTGCGGTGGCGTCGCTGCTCGCAATGGACCGGACAACTTTGACGGCGGCACTGAAACCGTTGGAACGTCGCGGTCTGGTTAAGGTCACGGCAGACCCGGCGGACCGGCGAAGCCGCCTGCTGGTGCTAACGCTCAAAGGCAGGAGGTTGCTGGCCCGTGCTGTCCCGGTTTGGCAGCGTAGCCATCAGGAACTGGAAGGCCTTCTTTTGGATGGAGATTCCGATCGTCTCCGGAAGAGTTTACGCGCGCTCTCCTGATTATTTTTCAACCCTGTGAATGGGCTGGGAGCGAAACTGCGGAATTCCCCCTTGCTCAACGTTGCGCTTCGAGACTATAAAGCTTTCGACGTCTGATTCAGGGGGAGATTGATTGCGTCTTGGAATCCTGAAAGAAGCCGCGCCTGGTGAAACTCGCGTAGCGCTGCTTCCTGACTCGGTCAAGGCGCTTGTCGCTCAGGGCCTGGAAGTCTATGTCGAGCAGGGTGCCGGGCTCCTTGCCGGTGTGGCAGACGAAGCTTATGCTGTTGCCGGCGCTACCTTAACTTCCGATCGCACTGCACTGCTCGGTTCGGCTGACCTGCTTCCTGTTGTGAATGCTCCTGATGAAACAAGCCAGCGGCTCCTGAAATCCGGCGCGGTTGTGGCGGGTTTCCTCAGACCGCTTGATGATCCGGCTGTCTTATTGCCAGCTATTGAGCGAGGCGTCACTCTTTTCGCGATGGAGCTTGTCCCGCGCATTTCGCGTGCGCAGGCGATGGATGCTCTGTCTTCGATGGCTACCATTGCGGGGTACAAAGCAGCCGTTTTGGCCGCGAGTTCGTTGCCCAAGCTTTTTCCTTTGTTGATGACTGCTGCGGGAACTGTGCCTCCTGCCAAGGTTTTTGTTATTGGAGCCGGTGTGGCTGGATTGCAGGCCATCGCTACTGCTCGTCGCCTGGGCGCCGTGGTCGAAGCTTATGACGTGAGGGCTGCGGCTGGTGAACAGGTTCGTTCTTTAGGCGCGAAGTTTCTCGATGTGGATCTGGGCGGGATCGATACCGAAGACAAAGGCGGCTATGCCAAAGAGCTTAGCGAAGAAGCATTGAATCGTGGCCGCGACCTGATTGCGAAGACCTGCGGTTATAGCGATGTGGTGATTACGACGGCGCAGGTTCCGGGGCGACGCGCACCGCTGCTGATCCGGCGCGACGCTGTTGAGAACATGCGTCCCGGTTCTGTTGTCTTCGACCTTGCCGCGCCTGCCGGCGGCAACTGCGAACTTACCCAGCCCGGCGAGACGATTCAGGTGAACGGTGTCAGCATCTATGCGCCGTTGAATCTGCCGGTCACTGTTCCGGTTCATGCCAGCCAGCTCTATTCGCGCAATGTGAGCAATTTTCTTCAGCTCATTGTGAAAAACGCGGCTGTGACGCTCAATTTTGAAGACGAAATTCTCAGTGGATCTTGCGTGGCGCATGAGGGCAAGATCGTGAACTCGCGCGTTGCGTCTGCTCTGAATCTCACGACGTCGCCGTAGAGTTATGCAGTGCAAGATGAGGCTTTTATGAATCCTGCCGTGCTTATCGCTTCAATCTATGTCTTTGCCCTGGCTGCTTTCCTGGGCTACCAGGTGATTTCGCGTGTGCCACCGCTGTTGCATACACCGCTTATGGCAGCAACGAATGCCATCTCCGGCATCTCGCTGATTGGTTCTATCGTGATTGCGGGATCGCATCACTCACGGCTCGCGACTGCGCTGGGCTTCATTGCTGTCACTACGGCGACGATCAACGTAGTGGGTGGCTTCGGCATCACCGATCGCATGCTCAAGATGTTCCAAAAGCGCCAGCCTGCGGCTAAGGTGGTGCAGAAGTGATGGCTTCTCAGTACTTCATCGAGGCCACGTATCTCATTGCCTCGGTGCTCTTTATACTTGGCCTGAAGGCCATGTCCAGCCCGGAGTCTGCGCGCCGTGGCATGTTTATGGCTGAAGCCGGCATGCTGGCGGCTATCATTGGCACACTCTTTCACCGCGATATCGTCAGCTACCAATGGATCATTCTGGGACTGGTCGTAGGCTCCATCATCGGCGCACTGATGGCTATCTGGGTGCCCATGACCGCCATGCCGCAGCGGACTGCGCTGTCTCACGCCTTTGGAGCCTTCGCCGCAGCTCTGGTCGGCATAGCCGAGTTCAATGTCAAGGGTGGCTCCCTGAGCGGGTTCACGCGCGGTGCGCTCGGCTTTGAAGTCATGCTCGGCTCGCTTACTACGACGGGCTCGCTCATCGCTGCAGGGAAACTGCAAGGCTTTATTCGAGGCACGCCGATTCAATTCAAGGGCCAGCAGTTCATCAACCTGCTCGTTTTCCTCGCTACCGTTGGCAGCTTTGTGTACTCGCTCATCCACCCCGAGTTGGCAGCGCCTTTTTATTGGATGGTCGGTCTCGGATTTCTCTTTGGCATCATGCTGGTGATTCCTATTGGCTCGGCGGATATGCCGGTGGTGATGTCACTGTTGAACTCCTATGCCGGTCTGGCTGCGGCGGCAACGGGTTTTGTACTGTCGAATAATGTGCTCATCATCGCCGGAACGCTCGATGGATTCTCCGGTCTGATTCTTTCCATCCTCATGTGCAAGGCGATGAACCGCTCCATCACGAATGTTCTCTTTGGTGGATTTGGAGCAGTTGTTGCTACTGCGGAGGCCAACGTGGGCGGAGTGATGCGCGAGGTCAAGGTTGACGATGCTGCCGTGCAGCTTGCCTATGCCAATCGTGTCATTTTTGTTCCCGGTTATGGACTGGCTACGGCGCAGGCCCAGCATGCGGTTCGAGAACTAGCTGAGGCTCTTGAGGCAAGGGGAGTGAGCGTAAAGTATGCGATCCATCCAGTTGCCGGACGCATGCCCGGACACATGAACGTGCTGCTGGCCGAAGCTAATGTGCCCTACTCGCTCTTGTATGAAATGGAGCAGATCAATCCCGAGTTTTCTTCGACTGATGTGGCTGTCGTCATTGGCGCAAACGATGTTGTGAATCCCGATGCTCGCGATAATCCGAAATCGCTTATTGCTGGTATGCCGATTCTCGAAGTAGACCGCGCCAAATCGGTGATTGTGCTGAAACGAGGCCAGGGGCGCGGCTTCTCCGGGCTGGAGAATCCGCTCTTCTTCAAGGCGGTCACTACCATGCTCTATGGCGATGCGAAGCAATCGCTTATGCACCTTGCGCAAGCTGTGCAGCACGTGTAGTCGCCGCTTTTAGTTTCCTTATCGAAAATTCAACAAAATCAGGGATCGCTGTACTCGTGCGATGCGTCTCATAATGAGACAAAGGAGAATCCGCATGAGCACAGCGAAATTGCTGATGATTGTTGGGGACTACGTTGAGGATTACGAAGTGATGGTGCCATTCCAGGCGCTGCAGATGGTCGGGCATACAGTCGATGCAGTGTGTCCGGGGAAGAAGGCAGGGCAGGTGGTGCGCACGGCGATCCATGATTTTGAGGGCGATCAGACTTACTCCGAGAAGCGTGGACATAACTTTTCGTTGAATGCGACTTTTGCCGATGTCAAAGCAGAAGACTATGACGGCCTGGTGATTCCCGGCGGGCGTGCTCCTGAGTATCTGCGGTTGGATGCGAAAGTATTGGAGATCGTCCGGTATTTTGCTGATGCCGATAAGCCGATTGCGGCTATTTGTCATGCTGCGCAGTTGTTAGCTACGGCGAAAGTGATTCAAGGCAAGAAGGTGAGCGCGTATCCCGCATGTGCGCCGGAAGTGGAGGCTGCTGGCGGGACGTATGTTCCGGTAGAGTTGACGGCTGCGGTGGTGGATGGGAATCTGGTGACGGCACCGGCCTGGCCCGCTCATCCTGAATGGCTTGGGAAGTTCTTGCCGGTGCTGGAGAGCTATTTGGTTGCCAAAAAGGATGAGCCAGTTGGCGCATCGAGGTAAGCCCCCTACTTTTGTGTAGCTGATGTCGATTTGGTTCCACGACATGAAGAAATTTACAAAAGGGTCATTGACTGCGCATTGGAGTGGAGCTACGCTGGGCTCATCTTACTTCGGGGCACATGCTCGGACAGGGAATGGGTGCAAATCACCGGGCCGCTTCTTGTGGCTTCTCCGGCGCATCCAATGAGTGTGCAGGCTATCCCGAATCCCCGTAACTCTATTCACACACAGAATGGCTTACGCCAGGCCATAGGAGGGAATTTCACCGCTTGATGAGAAAAGCGCTGGAGATCACGCCAAATCTTGAGCCCCTTTTTGGGACCCGCGATGAAAATCTAAGGCTCATGGAAGATTCACTCCATGTGCGTATCGATCTGCAATCGGATGCCGTTATGGTGGAAGGTTCGGAGGAGGGCATTGCACGCGTGCAGCGCATCTTCTCAGATTTTGAGGCGTTGCGACGATCTGGTGTGAATCTACAGAATGGAGAGCTGAACGGCATGCTGCGACTGGTAGTTGCCGACCCAGCGGTGACACTGCGCAGCCTTGCCGATAGCGGAAAGCAGCGCTCGGCGGGTATCAAGCGTATGGTGCAGCCGCGTTCTTTGAATCAGCGCCATTATGTGGAAGCGATTGAACAGACGGACATGGTCTTCGGCATTGGTCCGGCTGGTACGGGCAAGACGTATCTTGCCGTTGCGATGGCTGCTGCTGCGCTGTTGGCTAAGAAGGTCAGCCGTATCGTGTTGGTGCGTCCAGCGGTCGAAGCTGGCGAGCGGCTCGGGTTTCTGCCTGGGAGCTTGCAGGAAAAGGTCGATCCCTATCTGCGGCCTCTCTATGACGCGCTCTACGATCTACTTGAACCTGAGCGCGTGGACAAGATGCTGGAGCGCAATGTGATCGAAGTTGCGCCTCTCGCTTTTATGCGCGGCCGCACGCTCAACGACGCGTTCATCATCATGGATGAGGCGCAGAACACGACCAGTGAGCAGATGAAGATGTTCCTGACGCGCTTGGGCAATAATGCCAAAGCGGTGATTACAGGCGATATCACGCAGATCGACCTGCCCAACCCGAAGAAGTCAGGGCTGATTGAGGCGATGAACATTCTGGATGGTGTGGATGGGATTCGATTCATTCGGTTTGAAGATGGTGACGTAGTCCGGCATCATCTGGTGCAGCGGATCATTCGCGCATACGACAACTTTGGACGGGCGCAACAGGAGCTTCCGTTGGGCATCAGTGAAACTGGTGAAAGGAAGCCTGCTTCAAAACCGCAGTAATTAGCGATCGGCGTTCAAAAACCTATGTAGGGTCAATTGCGATACCATGAAGCAGGAGGGTGAAATGCCCTCCTGTGTTGTTTTTGTGCATGCTGGCTGGTTGCTCAGCGGGCCGGATGCGCTGGATCATGATTCTGACAGAACCTTCGATACAAACGAGATTTGGCCGTTCGCTGCGAAAGCGCGAACTTGCAGGCTTTCTTGGGCAGGCTGTGGATGCAGTCGGCCTCAAGGGAGCGGTTTCCGTTTTGCTGACGGACGACGCGCGGATCCGGCAACTTAACCGTGATTTCCGGCATAAAGACAAAGCTACAGATGTGCTCTCATTTCCGGCTGCGGAAACAAGCAATGGGTGGAGCAAACTTGCTGGCGATCTAGCGATTTCAGTGGAAACTGCGGCACAACAGGCGGAGACTCTTGGGCATCCACTGGATGTGGAATTGAAGGTTTTGACTCTGCATGGATTGCTGCATCTCGCAGGGTTTGACCATGAGACGGATTCGGGTGAAATGGCACGGCGCGAAGCGACATTGCGAAAGCAACTTGGATTGAACGCTGGACTGATTGAGCGGACTTTGACTGTTCCGGCGAAGAAGCAAGCTCGAAAGCGTGGCAATCCATGAGCCTATGGCCTGCGGTTGTGATTGCTTTTCTGCTGTGCGTGCTTACGCTGGCTTCCTATGTAGACCGGCTTTATTTCGAGATGGGCAAGTTTCTAGCCCGGGAGTTCCAGGAGAATATCGATGCCTGGGAACAGCTTGTAGAGCCGCGGCTTGGATTGCGGCGCGATTTCATTTCGCTTTCGGCGAGTATTCTCTGCTATCTCTCCCTTGCTGGACTGACGCTGATTTTTGGAATGCTGCTCTTCGACAGATCCTCTATGTCGGACCGGCCTACTGGTGCCGAGATCGCGCAGGTCATCCTGGGTGTCATTCTGGTGATTGTGCTCTTTAATCGCGTGCTGCCCTTTGTCTTCTTCACGAGGACGCGCGGCACATGGATTATTCGCTTGCGCTGGTTTCTTAAGCTGATGATCTACCCGGTTCTACCGATCACTTTCTTCCTCAGCTTCCTGCTATCGATTGCAGCTCTGGCGGAGGCTCCGGCTGGCAAGGATGAGGAAGCGGTTTCCGAAGCAGTGGAGGCATTGATCGAAGCTGGCGAAGAAGAGGGCATTCTTGAGGAGAGCGATCGCGATCTAGTGCGCTCTGTTGTAGAGTTTGGCGATAAAGTGGTCCGTGAGGTGATGACGCCGCGGCCGGAGATGTTCGCGGTTCTAGGGACGATGACTCTGGAACAGTTCTTGTCGATCATTGAGAACCGGCCCTACTCGCGCGTGCCGGTGTATGAAGGCACAGTGGATCACATTACTGGAATTGTCTTTACGCATGATCTTCTGCATGTGCGCGATGAAGATGCGCGTACACAGACGGTGGGGAGCATTCAGCGTCCGGCAAGTTTTGTTCCTGAGACAAAGAAGGTCAATGAGCTGCTGCGTGAGATGCAGCGTGCAAAGCAGCACATGAGCATTGTGATTGATGAGTATGGCGGCGTTGCCGGCGTGGTGACGATTGAAGATCTTCTGGAAGAGATTGTCGGCTCGATTACCGATGAGCATGAGCACGAAGAGGAAACGCCCGTGGTGCATGAGCCAAATGGATCGTGGATTGTGCCGGGAAATCTGGAGATAGCGCGGGTGGAAGAGTTGCTGGGAGATGGACCGGAGTTGCCGGAAGATTATGAGGCCACGACTGTGGCCGGCCTGGTGAGCGAGACAGTAGGGCGGATTCCGCTGGCCGGAGAAGTGATAGAGGAGTATGGAATGCGTTTTGAAATTCTTTCGTCTACCGACCGCCGCATTGAGCGGCTGCGGGTTTCGCGAGTAGCAGAGGCTGGGGCCTAAATGCGATCTGGATTTGTATCGATTCTCGGTCGTCCAAATGCGGGCAAATCGACACTGTTGAATGCGCTTGCCGGCGAGAAGATCGCCATTGTGACAAGCAAGCCGCAAACGACGCGGAATCGCATTCACGGCATTGTGGAAGTAGCGGCGCGCAAGGGAAAGCATCCTGCTGCGCAGATCGTCTTTGTGGATACGCCGGGCGTTCACAAGCCTGGATCGATGCTCGACAAGCGCATGATGCAGGAAGTCTACGAAGCACTGGAGAACCGCGACATCGTGCTGCTGATGGTGGATGCGACGCGAAGGCTTGTGCTGCCAGAAGCAAATGCCGAGGGAAAGCCCGTAAGCTTCAGCAAGGATAGCAGCGAAGATGCGTTTGTCTTTGAGCTGATCCGGAAGCTGGATTGTCCAGTTTTTCTGCTGATCAACAAGATCGATTTGATAGAGCGTGCAAAACTATTGCCTCTGATTACTCAACTTAGTTCGCTACACGCGTTTACGGAAGTGATTCCGATCTCGGCGAAGAAGCGTGATGGGTTAGACAGGCTGCTGACCAAACTTGTTGAGCATTTGCCGGAGGGACAGCGTTATTTTCCCAAGAATCAGTTCACAGACCAGCCTGAGAGATTTTTAGTAGCGGAGTTGATTCGCGAGCGAATTCTGATGGAGACAGGCGAAGAGGTTCCTTATGCCTCGGCTGTAGTAGTAGAGCGGTTTGAAGAGCCGCCGCCACAGCCTGCGAAGAAGAAGCCGGGCGCGAATGAGAAGCTGCCTTTGACGCGAATCTCTGCGGTGATCTATTGCGAGCGCTCGGGCCAGAAGGCGATCCTGATCGGCAAGGGCGGAAGCAAACTCAAGGAGATTGGCGCTGGTGCTCGCAAGGAGATTGAATCGCTGCTTGGTACGCGTGTTTATCTTGAACTGCATGTGATTGTGCAGGAGAATTGGCGCGAGTCGCGACCATTTATCGAGTCGCTCGATTGGCGTAGGCAGCTTGAAGATATTGCTGCTCATAAGGCTGAGCTACAAGGGGAAGAAAACAAGTCTTAGGGTAGACATACAGCTACATGCTGGTTGCTATCTTTCCGCAATTAATTTCCCAGGGAGTGCCAAAGCGGTCCGTGAGGATAGCGTAGCGTTCAGCCCAAAACGTTTTCTGCAAAGGCAACTGGACAATGCCTCCCTCGGAGAATGTGTTGAAAATTCGTTGAGCTTCCTGGGGGTCGTCGATGTTCAATTGCACGGCGAAGCCCTGCGGCTTGTTGTAAGCATTAAGTGGCACGTCGGCGCCAGTAAGTGTTTGGTCTCCGACCTTGAGCGTGGCATGAAGAATCTTGTCCGCTAGATCGGGAGCGTTCGATGCCATTGGCGACGCGCCGTACGTCAACATCACCGTAATTTTCCCGGCAAGACATTGCTCGTAAAGCCTGAACGCTGCCTCACATTGACCATTGAAAGCGATATGCGTATTGAGCCGAATGACAGTTCCTTTCGTGCGCGAGATATGGCACAGGTAATTCTGATATCACGACTCGCGGGCGCTGATGCCTAACGTCCGCATCTTGCGATAAAGGTGGCTGCGTTCGAGGCCTAGTGCTTCGGCGGCGCGGCTGATGTTTCCGTTGCAGTCGTCGATCTTCTTCAGGATATATTCTCGCTCGTAGGCTTCGCGTGCACTTTGTAGCGAGCTGAATTCGGTGCTGCGGCGCACTCCGTTGCGATGCACGAGCATGGGCAGGTGTTTGCGCTCAATCCAGTGCACCTGCGGGTTGAGGATGATCACTCGCTCGATGATGTTCTTTAACTCGCGCACATTTCCAGGCCAGTGATACTGCTTCAGTAGCTCAATCGCGTCGTCGGTGATTTCCATGCGGGGACGGCCATATTCGCGGCCAAAAGTGCGCAGGAATTCGCGCGCGAGCAGCGGGATATCTTCCTTGCGGTCACGCAAAGGCGGGACATAAAAGGGGATCACATTCAGCCGGTAGAAGAGGTCTTCGCGAAAGTTTCCCTTGGCGATCTCCTCTTCGAGGTCCTTGTTCGTTGCCGCGATCACTCGCACATCGACACTGATAGGCTGCGTCGCGCCTACAGGGACGAAGCGTTGTTCATCGAGCGCGCGCAGCACTTTTGCCTGTGTCTTCAGGCTCATGTCGCCTACTTCGTCCAGGAACAGGGTGCCGCCATTCGCTCGTTCGAATGTGCCGCGTTTTTCGACAGGCCCTCCTGGAATAGCGCTGTTGCGGTAACCGAAGAGTTCGCTTTCGATGAAGTCTTCAGGAATGGCGGCGCAGTTGAGCTCTACAAAGATGCGGTCGCTGCGGAGGCTTTCGGAGTGCATGGCGCGTCCAATAAGTTCTTTGCCGGAACCTGATTCCCCAAAGATGAGCACGCGGCCATTCGTTGGCGCCATCAGTTTGATCTGCTGCCGCAGTGCTTTGGCCGAGACGCTTTCCCCAGTGATGTGTGTTTCCGCAGAAAGCTGCCGCTTAAATTCGAGGTTTTCGTCGCGTAGGCGTTTTGCTTCAATGGCATTGCTGACCACGATAAGCGTGCGTTCGAGCGAGAGTGGTTTCTCGAGAAAGTCGAATGCGCCGAGCTTGGTGGCTTTGACCGCCGTTTCAATCGTGGCATGGCCGGAGATAACGATGACCTCAGGTTTCGATTCAGCATCGAACGAATTCAACTCTGTGAGCACATCAAGGCCATCGCGATCCGGGAGCCAGATGTCGAGCAGCAGGACATCGTAACTGGCATCGCGCAACAAAGTAAGCGCCTCGGATGCCGTAGCCGTGCTGGCTGCTGCGTAGCCCTCTTCGCGCAGAATCTCTTCCAGCGATTCGCGGATTTCGGCTTCGTCATCGACGATGAGAATGTGATTCATGAGGGAGATCCATTGGATTTTGCAACTGCGAAAGTGCTGGAGTGACCATTCGTCCCGTTGTGGCTATTTTCCGCCAAAGGAAGCTCAACAATGAACCGTGCTCCTGCAGGCGAATTTTTCTCGGCCCGGATAGCCCCCTGATGATCCTGGATGATTTTAGCCGCAATGGATAGCCCCAGGCCGGTGCCGCGCTGCTTGGTGGAGAAGTAAGGTAGGAAAAGGCGTTCGCGCGTTTCGTCGGTAAGTCCATGCCCTGTATCTGCGAGCACAATTTCTGCCATGCCATGACTCTCGCTGAGACAGGTTTCAATGGAAAGAACGCGAAGAAGGCTGTGCTGCATAGCCTCGGCGGCATTGTCGATGAGGTTGGTAAGCGCTCGCTTGAGCGCTTCGGCATCGGCCATTACGGGAGGAATATCCGATGCAAGACGCTGTTCGATCTTGACATCGTCGAGACGCCCGTGGAAGAGCGCAACAGAACTTTCAACGATGGTGTTGAGATCAGTCGGCTTGGGCTGTGCTGCGGGGAATTCCGCCAGAGCGGCAAATTGATCCACGAGCCTGCGCATGGATTCTACCGAGGTGAGGATGACGTCACCGCATTTGTTGATGATGCCAGGAGACTCGGGCAGGTTTTTGTTGACGTGCCGTTTGATGCGTTCAGCAGAGAGAGCGATCGGCGTAAGCGGATTTCGAATCTCATGAGCTACGCGTTGTGCAACCTCTTTCCACGCAACCTGGCGTTGCGCGCGCAGGAACTCAGTCACATCTTCGATCACCAGAATGGAACCGCGTTTATTCCCGCCCAAATCGAGCGCAGCCATAGTTGCTGAGAGGCTCAGAGTCCTACCTGGCAGACGCAACTCAAAATCTGAGGCCGCCACGCCCATGCGCCGCGCACGGCGTTCGATGCGTGTAATTTCCTCGGAGATGTTGAGGGGAAGAATCGTATCCAGCTTCGTACCATTGAGTATCTTGTGGGTGTCAAGGGCTATCAGATCGACGAAGGCTCGATTGAAACTGAGAATGTGGCGTTCCGTGTCGAGAGTCACGACTCCGCTGGGAATCGTTTCAAGAATCGCTTCCAGTTCGTTACGGCGGGCTTCAAGAGAAAGATTCGCTGCCGAGAGCTGTTGCGTGGATGTTTCGGCCAGCGCACGGCTCTGCTCGAGATCGGCAGCCATGTGATTGAACGAGCGGATAAGTTCGCCCAGCTCTTCCGTTGCGGAGACTGTGACACGCTGCTGATAGTGGCCTTCGGCGATTTCATCCATTGCATCGGCGAGCGCTTCCACTGGACGGGTGATCTGCTTGGAAAGGTATAGTCCGAGCCAGCTGCTGGCGAAGAAGGTCAAGACGGTTAGCAGAAGCAGTAGCAGGAAAAATGTGCTGCGGATGCTGCGGCGCTGGCGGTAGAGAGTCCAGTATTGGTTGGCGCCGCTTCGGACCTGGTCGAGCATTGTGTCGAGGCCGGCGGGCATAGGAAGGCCGACGACAAGAAGGCCTCCATTAGGCAAGGTTGTCGATCCTAAAGCGTATTCTTTGCCGGAAATGGACAGGATTGGCTCATCGCTCTGTTGTACTGCCTTCAGGATCGTTGCTGTAAGCGGTTCGGAGTCAGGAGCGGTTATCCGGTCGCTTTCATCGAGCCAGGAGACGATTGTGGCTGGTCCGGAGGGCTTTGGGATCTCATATTGTGCGAGTGTTGTGGCATCGCGATAGATCGCAGAAAACCCGCCCTGGAGGGTAATGCGATGCGTCCGCATCTCGTTGAACATGGACTGAGCATCGTCGCGTTGATACGCCTGGGTTAATGTCTCGGAGTGAGCGAGAGACTCGGCTTCCGCGCGAGCATTTAGCGCGGCGTAATGCGAGAGATCGAAGGCGATGCGGGTTGAGCTTTCGCGCAGCTCGGCAACTGGTTGCGAAAACCAGCGGTCGATGGAACGGTTGAGCAGCAGGAAGCTGAACAGGAACATGAAGAGCGCCGGCGCGAAGGAGAGCAGCAACGCTCCGATGAACATGCGCGTGCGGAGCCGCGAACCGAGGACACGGCTGCGCTGGTCGGCCAACAGTTTGAGCGTGTTGCGGAAGAGGAGCACCAGCAGGACTACGAAGAGCAGAAAGACGATGACGGAAAGCGCGGTGAAGGTGAAGATCTGCAGGGTAGAACGCGCGCGCAGGAAATGGAGGTTGAAGGCATTGAGCGCTGCCAAGAGTAGCAGCAGCAAGAACATAGCGATGGCAAGAGCTGCTATGGTGGCGCGTCGATGTTTTTGCTCGGTCAAACCGGCTCCCTGCCGAAAGATTATAGGCGTGTGAAAAGGCATTCGAAAAAATAGACGGAATTCTGAAATTTTTAGGCGCAACTTGTCCCATAAAAGTGGCATCCTATTGGCGCTATGAAATTTACTTTCTACAAATCGACCGTGCTTCCGATTGCCTTGGCAGGTCTGCTGCTTGCCAGTGGTTGCAAGAAAAATGACCAGCAGGCCAACAATCCTGCTGCCACGCCTGCTCCTCCTGCGGACCAGAGCGCAACGCAGCCTGCTCCCGCAGCAGCGCCGGCTACGCAACCTGCTCCAGCCCCGGCTGCAAGCCAGCCGGCACCGGCTCCTGCGCCAGTCAGGCAGAGAGCAGCAGCCCCCGCGGCTCCGGCAGCCCCTCCTGAGCCGAAGGTTCTGGTGATTCCGGCCGGCACAAGCATTCGTGTGAGTATTGGGCAAACGCTCAGCTCGAAGACCAGCCAGCCCGGCGATTCATTTAATGCCACTGTCACCAGTCCAGTAGTTGTAGACGGAGAGACAGTCATCCCCTCTGGTGCAGCCGCTTCCGGCACCGTAGTCGACGCCAAGGCCCTGGGCCGGTTCAAAGGAGGCGCAGTGTTGTCGGTTCGTCTGGATGCCGTTCGTGTGGACCGGCGGAGCTATCCGGTTGCGACCAGCACAGTGAGCCGCGTGGAAAAGGGTAAAGGCAAGCGGACAGCTACATTTGTTGGTGGTGGCGCTGGTCTGGGCGCACTCATCGGCGGCCTTGCCGGTGGTGGTAAGGGCGCTTTGATTGGCGGACTCGCTGGCGCAGGTGCTGGTACTGCGGGTACCGCATTCACCGGAAACAAGGACCTTGTGATTCCGGCCGAAACCGTGCTCACGTTCACCCTCCAGAACTCGGTGCATGTGACACAGTAGGTTGTCGGTTATGAAACGAAAAGGCGTGGCTTTTGGCCACGCCTTTTTTGCTTGGAGATACCGCAGGTCCTTCGACTGAGTCATTGCTTAGCAATGACTCCGCTCAGGATGACAAATGAGGAATGGCCGCTTCAGGCCAGCATTTCGCGGATTGGTTTCCAAGCTTTCTTTTGCGATACAGCTACAGGCTCGCAGGTGATGGTGCCGTCATACGTGTTTACACCGTCGCGGATGCCGTCGTCCTGCAGGATGGCTTCTTTTGCTCCCTGCTTTGCGAGGCGTAGAACGTAAGGGAAGGTTGCGTTTGTGAGCGCCAGCGTCGATGTATTGGGTACTGCGGCGGGCATATTCGTGACGCAGTAGTGGACGACTCCGTTGACCTCGTATGACGGTTTGCTGTGAGTGGTAGGCCGTGCGGTTTCGATGCAGCCGCCCTGGTCGATGGCTACGTCTACGATGACGGCTCCCTTCTTCATTTTGGAGACCATCTCTTTGGTGACGATCTTGGGGGCTGAGGCTCCGGGAATGAGGACGCCTCCGATGACGAGGTCGGCTTCCTGTGTGGCGCGCGCGAGGTTGTAGGAGTTCGAGGCGAGGGTGAAGAGCTTGCCATTGAAGATGTCATCGAGTTCGCGCAGGCGGTTCAGGTTCAGGTCGACGATGGTGACCTTGGCTCCCATGCCTACGGCGATCTTCGCGGCGTTGGTGCCGACGATGCCTCCGCCGATGATGCAGACGTTGGCAGGCGGGACGCCGGGTACGCCGCCGAGCAGGAGGCCGCGGCCTCCCTTTTCTTTTTCAAGATAGGCGGCACCGACCTGGACGGACATGCGCCCGGCTACCTCGGACATAGGAGTGAGAAGCGGGAGCGTTCCGGCTTTGTCGTGGATAGTTTCATAAGCGATACCGGTCACCTTCCTGTTGAGCAGCTTCCCAGTGAGGTCTGGGATAGGCGCGAGGTGCAGGTAGGTGAAGAGGACAAGGCCTTCGCGGAAGAATCCGTATTCTTTCTCGACTGGCTCCTTGACCTTGACAACCATGTCGGCGGTGTCCCAGACGTTGTGAGCTGAGCCGACGATTTCGGCTCCGGCGGACTGGTACTCGTCGTCGGTGAACGCGGAGAGCTCTCCGGCGTGGGTCTCGACGAGGACTTTGTGTCCGGTCTCGGTGAGAGCTTTGACTCCGGCTGGGGTGATACCGACGCGGCTCTCATTGTCTTTTACTTCCTTGGGTACTCCGATGATCATGCGGTTTCCTTAAGCGAACTTTTCATCGTATCGCACTTTGATGGATGGGGATGAAATCCCATCCCACCCCTTGATTTTGTTGCGCCAGCAAAAAGCGACAGCGTTCCGTAAACTTCCAGAGAAGGAGGTGGCTGCGGAGGCCGCTTCCACCAAATCAAATACCGGGAGATTGCAATGAGCGAGCTGGCAATGCCTGCTACGGAGCTGTTGGCATGGGTGGACAAGACGGGGCAGACGTGGAAAGGGCTGCTGGAGAAGCATCCGGGGTCGCTGGAGCTATCGTGCGATATTGCCGGCGCGAAGAACGTAGGCGAGCTGTTGCGGCACATTGTCGTGGTGGAGCTTCGCTTCGCAGAGTGGCTTACGGGTGGGCCGGAGACGCCTCATGAGCAGATTCTCTCTGGTTCGGTGGAGGAGATTTATGCCAACCACGACCGCGCATTGCAACTGATGCGCGAGCTTCTGGCGAAGGATGGGCTTGACTGGTCACAGGAAATGGAATTTAGGACACGCAAGATGGGAACGTTGAAGGCGGCGCGGAGTGTGTTCTTCTTTCATCCGCTGTTGCATGCTGTTCGTCATTATGCGCAACTGGCGACGCTGTTGCGTCCGCATGGGATCACGCCGGATTGGCCTATGGATTATTTATGGGTGGCTGCTCGGCGGGTTTGAGGGTTTCTTTAGGTCTGCCGCTTCTGGTTGGCTTTGTTTTGTAAGACTTAGGTTTGTCTTTGGGAAACTCACCAGCATGGGGATTGAAGCAAACTACCCCAGGTTAGCTTCGCGAACATGGGGCACCCGCATTTTCTTGGTCGATGGGTTTTATTCGCCTGTGTCGATCTGGGCTCTTTGTAGTTTGTCGGAGTAGTCGATGTAGACGGATTTCCATGTGGTGTAGAAGTCCAGTGCCCCGGTGCCGCCTTCGCGGTGGCCGTTGCCGGTTTGCTTGACGCCTCCGAAGGGGAGGTGGACTTCGGCTCCGATGGTGGGGGCGTTGATGTAGGTGATGCCCGCTTCCAGGTCGCGCATGGCTTTGAAGGCGCGGTTCACGTCGCGAGAGTAGAGCGCCGTCGAGAGGCCGTACTGGATACCGTTGGCGATGTCGATGGCTTCTTCAAAGCTTTCGCATTCGAGGATGCTGACGACCGGGCCGAAGACCTCTTCCTGCGCGATGCGCATGTCGGGCTTGACTCCAGCGAAGACCGTTGGGGCGAAGAAGGTTCCTTTGGAGCATGGTCCTTCGGTGAGGCGCTTGCCTCCTATAGCGAGTTTGGCTCCTTCTTTCTGGGCGATTTCCGAGTAACGGGTCGAGGTGTCGATCTGCTGCTGGTTGACCTGCGGGCCCATCTGGATGGACTCGTCTAATCCGTTGCCTACTTTCAGGGCTTTGGCGCGAGCCACCAGCTTCTCGGTGAATTCGGCTGCGACTTTCTTGTGCACGATGATGCGGCTGGTGGCGGTGCAGCGCTGGCCGGTGGTGCCGAAGGCTCCCCAGACAGCTCCGTCGAGGGCGAGCTCGAGGTTGGCGTCTTCGAGGACGATCATGGCGTTTTTGCCGCCCATTTCTAACGAGCAGGGTTTGAACTTTGCGGCGGCGTTCTGGCCGATGATGCGGCCTACTTCGCTCGATCCGGTAAAGGAGATGGCGCGGACGCCTGGGTGCTCGACCAACGGTGCTCCGGCGTCGGGGCCGAAGCCGGAGACGATGTTGACGACTCCTTTGGGGAGACCGGCGTCGATGAGGGTCTGGACCAGGTTGTAAGTGGAGAGTGGGGTGTCCTCGGCGGGCTTGAAGACGGCTGTATTGCCGCAGACCAGCGCGGGGAAGAGCTTCCAGGAGGGGATGGCCATGGGGAAATTCCAGGGCGCGATCATGCCGATGACGCCTACGGACATGCGAACGGACATGGCGAACTTGTTCTGCAGCTCGGATGGGGTCGTCTGGCCGAAGAGGCGGCGGCCTTCTCCGGCCATGTAGAAGGCGGTGTCGATGGCTTCCTGGACGTCGCCGCGGGTCTCGCTGAGAACTTTGCCCATTTCGCGGGTCATGTCATTGGCGTACTGCTCTTTACGTTGGGTTAGTAGCTCGCCGGTCCGGTAGAGGATTTCTGCGCGTTTGGGCGCGGGGACGAGGCGCCAGGTCTTGTAGGCTTCGGTCGCGGCGGCTACCGCGTCATCGATATCAGCGGCGTTCGAGGCTTGGAATTCGCCGACGATGTCGTCGTGGTTGGCGGGATTGATGTTCTGGAAGGTCTTGCCGGTGCGGGAGGCTACCCACTCACCGCCGATGAGGTTTTTGTATAGCTTGTGTGACACGCGAAAACTCCTTAAGCAAACACATCAGCATAACAGGGGGCTGGCCCCTTCGACAGTGCTCAGGGCAGGCTGTCCTGGCAGCGGCGCTTCGCGCAAGGATTAGGGATTAGCGAAGCGCTTCTTCAGCCAGCGGCGGACGGGTTCTTCCCAGTAGAGGAAGACCAAGATGGAGAAGATGACGAGGACGAAGGGGCTCAGAAAGGCGTCAATGCCTCCCATGGCCTTGTGACGGTCTAATGCCAGGTGCATCCAGAAGCGCACGGGTTGTTGGAGCAGATAAACGGCATAACTCGCGCCACCCAGGAGGACTGCAGCTTTGCTACCGAAGATTCCGGCGATGAAGCCCTGATTCATGGCGAGGAGATAAAGAAGGATAGTGAAGGGAATAGCGAGCAGCGAGATCCAAGGTCCGCGGATGGTGGCGTCGATGACAAGAATGAAGACGATAGACGCCGAGCCGAGCATAGAACTCGATGCAGGAGATAGCACTGGAGCGGATCGACGGAGGAAGAGCGTTCCAGCCAGCATTCCGGCAAGAAACTCAGGCAGGCGAATCAAAGGCATCGGCAGATAGAGGGAGCGGCTAAGGGCAATCGCTATACGCTCGTCCATGGTATGCGCGAAGACGATGAGCGCAATTACTGCCAGGAGAAGGATACGGAGGGTACGAGTTGAAGCCCTTGCAAACAGTGGCAGCAGGAAGGGAAAGACGAGATAAAAGAAAGCCTCTACGGAGAGTGTCCATGCAGGCATGTTCCACATGCCGCGGTATTCGGGATGCAGGGGATTCCAGCCTTGCACCATGGTGAGAACTGCGACGGAGAGCCCTGGGCTGAGTTGGCCGGAAAAGGGCAACATGAGCAATAGCGAGAGAAGATAAACGGGGTAAATGCGGGCGAATCGCGCCTGCCAGAAGCGGGCGCGGTTCCTGTGGCCTTCGATCTGGCCACTGTAGGTATAGCTAAGAATAAAGCCTGAGAGGATAAAGAAGAGCGTAACGGCGGTCCAGCCATTTTGAAGGAAATTTAGAACGAATATAGAAGCATGGTGGCGCATGGCAAAGCCGGCTCCAAAGTGGAAGAAGACGACATGCATGGCAGCCAGGAAGCGGATACCAGTGAGCGCGGGCAGTTCAGGCCTGCGTGGCGTGGATAAGATGTTTTGCGGTGATTGCTGCGAGGTCAACACTGGCGTGGTGTGTGAAGTCATGGTTTCGCAGGGTGTTGACTGCCGGAGCTTATGAAGAAGCAAGCCCGTATAATGATCTGATCAAAAGATTCGCAAAATACCCGTAGATATTCCACCAAAGTCAAGTGCACGCGGGCAGCTTTGATCTTACAATAGGGTCGAGTCTCTCAGAAAAGTTAACTTTCTTCATGTCATCGAATGGTTTTCAGTCGCGTTCGTCGCGTTCGCACGGTGTGCGCTCGCTGTTCAGCATCTTCTCGAGCGATCTGGCGATCGATTTAGGCACGGCCAACACGCTGGTCTTTGCGGCGGGTAAGGGCATTGTTGTCAATGAACCGTCGATTGTGGCGATCAACAAGAATACCGGCGAGGTTGAAGCCGTCGGCAAGGAAGCCAAAGAGATGCTGGGGCGCACGCCCGGCAACATCGTTGCCATCAAGCCGATGAAGGATGGCGTGATCGCTGATTTCAAAGTCACCGAAAAGATGTTGAATTACTTCATCCAGAAGGCCCATAACCGCAAGATGCTGGTGCATCCGCGCATCGTGATCGGCGTGCCTTCAGAGATTACGCAGGTGGAAAAGCGCGCGGTGGAGGACTCGGCGTATCGCGCGAAGGCGAGTGAAGTCTTTCTTGTAGAGCAGGCGATGGTGGCTGCGATTGGCGCAGGCCTGCCAATTACCGAGCCGAGCGGCAACATGGTCGTCGATATTGGTGGCGGGACCACAGATATCGCGGTGATTTCGCTTTCGGGCATCGTCTATTCGCGCTCGGTGCGGATGGCGGGGAACCAGATGGACGAGTCCATCATGAACTACCTGAAGCGGAAATATAACCTGCTGATCGGCGAGCGGACTGCGGAACAGATCAAGATTGAGATTGGGTCGGCGTATCCGCTGGACAAGCCGCTGACGATGGAGATCAAGGGCCGCAACCTGATTGAGGGTGTGCCGAAGACGATTTCGATTGACGACAGCGAGATTCGCGAGGCGCTGGGCGAGTCGATTGCGACGATCATGAATGCGATTCGCGTAGCGCTGGAGCGGACGCCTCCGGAGTTGAGCGCGGATATCAGCGATCGCGGCATTGTGCTTACCGGTGGCGGAGCGCTCATCAAGAACCTCGACAAGCGTATTCGTGAAGAAACCGGGCTTCCGGTATCGATTGCAGATGATCCGCTGGCCAGTGTGGTTTTGGGTACGGGCAAAATGCTCAGTGATTTTCGCCTGTTGCGTAAGATTAAGATTGACTAGTGCAAGCTCAGAATTCGCATAGAGGGGAAGAAACAAGCAGGTCCTTCGACTCCGCGCCCTCAGGCGCTGCGCTCAGGATGACACCGGGTTGAGTGCCATGGAATCCTTCTTCAGCCGCTATCGAAATGCACTGGTACTGATTGCAGTGCTATTGGCGCAGGTGATTGGCCTTGCCGTGCAGGCGAGGCGTCCTTCGCCGGATGCCGCCGACAGCGAGAGTGTCAGTTTAATTCGCTATTGGGTGGTGAGCGTGATTACTCCGCCCGAGCGATGGGTGCATGCGATTGGCGATGGCATTGGCGGTATCTGGTCGAACTACGTCAACCTGGTACATGTGAAGCAGCAGAACCGGGATCTTCAGATGGAGATGGACCGGTTGCGGCTGGAGCAGGCGAGTCTGGCCGAAGACGCGCGCCAGGCGCAGCGGCTACACGGACTGTTGGGGTTCACGCAGAAATACATCTACAAGACGGTCGTAGCGCAGGTGATCGGGACTTCGGGATCGGACCAATCGCGCATCGTGTATATCGATAAAGGATCAGAGGATGGCATCAGGACCGGGATGCCGGTGATTACTCCGAGCGGGATTGTGGGCAAGACGCGCGATGTGTTTCCGCACAAGTCGCAGGTGCTGCAGATCTCCGATCCGACAAGCGGGGCGGGCGTTGTTCTAGAGACGACGCGCATTCGCGGCATTCTGAAGGGCAATGCGTATGGGCAGCCGCAGGTTATCAATGTGATGCCGGATGAACGGATCAAGCCGGGCGAGAAGGTGATTACAAGCGGCGGGGATCAGCTTTTCCCGCGCGGGCTTTCGGTTGGAGTCGTCGATCGTGTTGAAGTGGACCCGGAGCATGATCCGCTGGTCGATATTCTGATCAAGCCGGCGGCGAATCTTTCGCAATTGGAAGAGGTTCTTGTCATCACGAATATGGGTGATCAGTTACCGCCGCAGGCAGTGCGCGATATCGCGAAAAGCGAGTTGCAGGTTGAGCAGCAGAGAGCTTCCGATATTCTTGCCGAGCGTTTGCCGAGCCGGATCGATCCAAATGCTCCGGAAGCGGCAGAAAATTTGAAAGAAATGAATGCGTCGGGAGAAGTTGCCCGTCCGCTCACGCCTCCGGCAGCGTTGCATCCCGATCATTTTTCACCGAATGCGACACCGCCCGCTACCACGCTGGTTCCGGGGCAACGGTTGGCTCCGGTTTTGGCCGATCAACCAGGTACTACGAATCCGATTCGCAAGAAGCCTGATGCGACAACGGCAACAGGCAGCACGCAAGGCGGGGCGCAGGGAACAGGAACTGCGGCACAGGCAAATTCCGCTACTGGTACGACGGCTGCTCCGGTGCGTAAGAAGCCTGAAATCGTGCCAGATTTTGGCAACAAGCCGCCCACGCCTGCTCCAGTAACGGCCGGCGATCTCGCTCCTGTTACGCCCAGGAGAAGCACTCTGCTTACGGAGCCGAAGGCGAATGATGTTACTGAGACTGCGCCTGGTACTGCATCTGAAAATGGCCGTGCGACGAATCCCGTAAAGACGACGGTGGTTGTGGATGGCCCGGTCAGGCCTGCCAAACCTGCGTCAAATACATCTACGCAACCGTCAGGAAGCACTGTTCCCCGTCCCGAGCCAGGCACTGTGGCGCAGCCGTCGAACACAGCTCCGAAGAAGACTGGTCCGGAGATCGTTCCGGATGATGGCAGTCATCCGCCTGGATATGTTCCGCCTCCTAAGAAGAAGCCGCAGCCAAAGCCCAACCAGCCCAACAAGCCTGCCACGCCCCCGGCACAGCAGCCTCCGCAAGGGAGAAGAAATTAACGATGGCATTGCTTGCCTCCACGCGGCGTGAAGCGGATGTGCAGTCGTTCCCGTTGCTGATTTTCATTCTGGTGCCGCTGTTTGCGCTTGGCTTGCAGTCATTTGTGACACTGCACTTTCCGCGCTTCGACATGATCGATCTGCCGCTGCTGGTGACGATCTATTTTGCGATTGCCTGGCAGAATCCGATTGCCGGTACTGTAGGTGGTGCGATTATCGGCATCGCGCAGGATGCGTTAACGCATCATCCGCTGGGTGTGTTTGGGATCTGCAAGGCCCTGGTGGGATATCTGGCGGGATCACTCGGTGTGCGCGTTGATACAGAGAGCCATGGCACGCGTTTGCTGGTGACTTTTCTTTTCATGTGGCTGCACGGCGGTATCTTCTGGGTACTGGTGCGGCGATTGCTGGCACAGCCTTTTGCCTGGGATTGGCTGCATGAGCTGATTCAGGCGGCGATCAATGCATTGGTTGGCGTGGTGCTGTTTGCACTTCTGGATCTGGCTAAGCGACGTGAGTAGGAGAGCAGCTAAAGGGGCGGTTAGCTATGGTCCGGTCAGCTAAAAGGCGGTTAGCGGATTATCTTTTTTTGTTCGCGATCAGTCTCATCGTTTTGCTGTTTTCTCTTATTGCCTCTGCTCAAAATACTGATCGCGCAGCTCGTGATGGAGCTGCGGATCGTGCGTATTCAGTTCAGGTGCTGACGCGGATTGCCGATCCTGTGCTGACTGCCTTGAACGAGAACAAGCTGAAGCAGGCGATGCCAGTTGAGGGTGGCGCGGACCGGGCTGCTTATACGCATCTTGAAGCTTTGGGCAGGCTGCTGGCGGGGATGGCTCCGTGGCTGGAATTGGGGCCGGATGATTCTGCTGAGGGTCGTTTGCGTGCTCGCTATATTCGGCTTGCCGTGACTGGGATTTCTCATGGTGTCGATCCTGCTTCGCCGGATTATATGAACTTCAATAAAGGGCAGCAGCCGATGGTGGATGCTGCGTTTCTGGCATTGGCTCTGCTGCGCGCTCCTAAGCAGTTGTGGGGAAACCTCAGCCAGAAAGATCAGGCCAATATGATTGCAGCGCTGAAGTCGACGCGTGTGATCCATCCGTCGGAGAACAACTGGTTGCTCTTCAGCGCCATCATTGAGGCCGCGTTATGGAAGTTTACGGGCGAGTGCGAGATGCAGCCCATTGAAAATGCAGTGAACAAGCACATGGCCTGGTACAAGGGCGATGGCGTGTATGGCGATGGAGAGCAGTTTCACTGGGATTACTACAACAGCTATGTGATCCATCCGATGCTCCTGGAAGTATTGGAAGTCTGCAAAGGGAAGCAATATCCGCTGGGCAGGTTTTATGACGTGGAACTGGAGCGGATGCGACGGTATGCGGTTATTGAAGAACGGTTAATTGCTCCGGATGCCACATTTCCGGTAACGGGCCGCTCGAGCGCGTACCGCTTTGGCGCGTTTCAGGTGCTATCGGAGATGGCGCTGTTGCATCAGTTGCCTGCGTCTTTGCATGCAGGCTCGGTTCGCTCTGCGTTGACGGCTGTGGCGCGGAAGATGATCGAAGCCCCGGGGACGTTTGACGATCATGGATGGCTGCGCATTGGCGCGGTTGGGCATCAGCCTTCTATCGGTGAGGGGTATATTTCTACCGGAAGCTTGTATCTATGCACGGTTGGATTGCTGCATCTTGGTCTTCCTCCGAATGATCCGTTCTGGACCAGTCCTGCGGAGCCGTGGACGCAGAAGAGGATATGGGCAGGAGAGGGTGTTCCGGCAGATCATGCGATTGCGCATTGAGTAAGGAATTTCCAGCGCATCAAGAATCTTTCACCGCTAACAGGAATAACCTGCCTCTCTTATTTCTGCGCGCATCATAACTGTTTCTTTTAAACACCTTCTTGGCCAACCGCAAATCGATGGTCGCCATTGTCGTGGCGATGTTCCGAGCGATTGATTTTCTGAGGTTAGATGTTTGGGGCTGTCACCAGCTTGATCACACACCGTAAATTTTACGTAACATTTACGGGACATTCTTGATCTCAATCAATGTCATTCATGGGCATCGGCAACAGAATCGCTGAGCCACTGGACCCTATCTCGTAGGAATAGCTTTTCGCTACCCGAGAGGTTTAGCGGTCCCAATTTTCTGCTCTGTGAGATTCTTATGGCGATCATTTGTTCTGTGCGTAGTGTTTTCGCGGCTGCCTTCTCGCTCCTACTACTGCTGGCACTTTCTACACCGCTGGAAGCGCAGACAGTATTGACCAATGATGTGACAGGCAGCGGTGCCTATGCTGTGGCGGTAAATGCTGCGACCCGCAAAGCCTATGTGGTGAACAACGGCGACAATACTGTGACGGTCATCGACGAAACCACCAATGCTACGTCTACAGTGAACGTCGGCAGCGGGCCTTATGCGGTTGCCGTCAATCCTGTGACCAATAAAATTTATGTTGCCAACTCGAATGACAACACTGTGACCGTGATCAATGGCGCCACCAATGCCACCGCAATAGTGCCGGTGGGTAACAGTCCTTACGCCGTGGCTGTGAACACGGTGACCAATCAGATTTATGCCGCCAACTACGACAGCAACACGGTAACGGTCATCGATGGCACGACGAATGCCACTTCCTCCATCGGTGCGGGGAATAATCCATACGCAGTGGCGGTCAATTCTGCGACGAATGAGATTTACGTCGCCAATGCAGGCAATGACACGGTGACGGTGATTGATGGCGCGACGCATTCTCTTGCGACGGTACCTGCCGGTCTGAATCCTTTTGCTATTGCGATCAATCCGGTGACGAATCTGATCTATGTCGCTAATATCAGCGAAAACAGCGTGACCGTTATTGATGGCGCGACGAAGTCTGCTTCCAAGGTGCAGGTGGGTGGCAGCCCTATCAGCGTTGCGGTGAATCCGGTGACTAACAAGGTGTATGTCGCCAATGACACCTCGGCAAATGTGACGGTGATCGATGGAGCGACGAACGCTACTACCACCGTGAGTGTAGGCAGCAATCCATATGCTGTCGCAGTGAATTCGACCACGAATCAAATTTATGTCACCAATCATCAGGACAGCACGGTGACAGTGATCGATGGGGCAACGAACACAACTACTTCCACGCTGAGTACAGGAACATATCCCTATGGTGTGGCTGTCGATCCCTTAACTAATCATGTTTATGTCGCCGATTACACCAGCAGAATCACCATCATCGATGGGTCGACGAACTCCACTGCTTCATTCAGCGTAAGTTCGACTACCTGGCCTTACCCAGCGGTCAATCCTGTGACGAGCAAAATCTATTCTGCCAACATTAACGCTAATACCGTAACAGTGTTCGATGGAACAAATAACTCCGTCTCCAACGTGAATGCAGGTACGGACCCATACGCAGTAGCGGTGAATCCTGTGACAAATAAAATCTATGTCACCAATGGCATCTTTGTAGGAAATAACGTACCCGGTACGGTCACGGTCATTGATGGAGCGACAAATACAACAACCGCCACTGTAACTACAGGTATCGATCCTTACGCAGTGGCGGTGAATCCAGTAACGAATAAAATCTATGTCGCCAATTTCACCAGTCATACCGTAACGGTAATCGACGGAGCGACGAATACCACCGCTACGGTGAATGTGGGCAGTGCTCCTTACGCAGTGGTGGTAAATCCAGTAACCAACAAGATCTATGTAGCGAACTATGGTGACAATACTGTCACAGTGATTGATGGAGCAACCAATGCCACCACATCCGTGAGTGTGGGCAGCGTTCCTGATCTGGAAGTGGTCAATCCACTCACCAACCAAATTTATGTGCACTGCAATGGATCAATAATAACGATTGATGGAGCAACGAATGCCACCATATCGGTAAACGTAGGTTATGACGAAATAGGGCCTTCTGGCACTATGATTGCCATCAATCCAGCGACCAACAAAGTCTATGTCAATGGTTTTATCCAAATCATACGGCAGGCAGGAATAGGCAAAGTGACGGTAATTGATGGAACGACGAATGCTACCACCACGCTCGAGCTGAACAATATGGGTAGTTTCCCCGAGGCGGTGACGGTCGACCCGGTTACCAATAAGATCTATGCTGCCAACAACGGCGGAATATCAGTCATTGATGGAGCGACCAACGCTTTCTATTTTGTGAATGGGAGCATACAGCCTGACGACCTGGCGATTAATCCAGCAACTGGAAAGATCTACGGCAGTTACATGAATGACGATCACACCTTTGACGAAATGGTACTCACGCCAAACGCGGTGCAAACTATTCCGCTCAAAACCGCGATCAGTCCGCCAGCATCAGATCCGCTGGCACTGCCGGTTTCTTCTGCTGGCGTGTATGGAACAACCAATCCCGCGCCGCAGTTCAACGCTCAAGTAACGAGCCAATACACGACGAGTAATACCTACTCAGGCAATGGAAACGCAACGAATCCGCCGCCGACTGCTGTCTATTACCAGCTTGACGGCGGCACCTGGAAGCAGGCTACGGTAACTTCTTCCGTTGGAGCGAACCCAGGCAGCTTCAACCTGCCGTTCACAAATGTGCAACTGGGTGTGCATACGCTCTACGTCTACGCGGCATACGGAGACGAAGGCACACAGCAGAGCGGCCCGGGCAATTCCCCGCATATCGGAAATATTACTGCCTATACCTTCCTTGAGGGAGTGCGGTGAGCAGCGACATGAGAAAATCTACGCAAATCTGCGCCAATCCTAAGAGCGTGCCTTTATGATCGACTCTTGGACAAGATATCTATTGCCGTTCAGTTCCAACGCCAGCCTCTGGCCGTCGCAGGCGCTCTTCTGCTTGTGTTCTTCCTGCTAATTGCGATCTTTGCTCCGTTACTTGCTCCAGATAATCCTGCCACCATCGATCTCAACCATCGGCTCGCTTCCCCTAGTCATGCGCACTGGTTTGGTACAGACGATCTGGGCCGGGATATCCTCTCCCGCGCTATCTATGGAGCGCGGTTGTCGCTGCTCGTCGCTGTTTCTGTCGTCGCCTGCTCTCTTTCCCTGGGGCTGATTTTCGGCGGGCTGGCCGGATATTACGGCGGCCTCATCGACACCGGGCTGAATATCTTCGTGATGAATGCATTCCTCGCGCTCCCCGGTATCCTGCTGGCCATCGCTTTCGTGGCGTTCTTAGGACCCGGTTTAATCAACCTCATCCTCGCACTATCGATTGGAGGTTGGGTCGGCTATGCCCGGCTAGTCCGTGCACAGGTTCTGGCAGTGCGCGAACGCGAGTTTGTCGAAGCTGCCCGTGCCCTCGGAGCCAGCGACCTCCGCATCTTTACGCGGCACATCCTGCCCAATATCCTGCAGCCGCTGATCGTGCAGTCGGCAATAGGCATGGCCGGTGCGGTTCTGGCCGAAGCCACTCTTAGTTTCCTCGGCCTTGGAGTGCCACCACCAGCCGCAAGCTGGGGCTCCATGCTCAACGATGCCCGTGCACATCTCTTCGATGCTCCGCACCTGGTCGTCTTTCCCGCAATTGCGGTGATGCTCTGCGTGCTGTCATTCAATTTCCTGGGGGACGCCCTGCGCGACTACCTCGACCCGAGGACAAAGATGAGCATCGGTCTCTAATATCCCAACTGTTTATTCACCATGTTCTTCAGCGGCTCACCCTTTTCAAATCGCCCGTACTGTTCCAGGAAAAAACGCATCGCCTGATCCAGCCAGTCCGCTGTGTTGTCTGCGCAATGCGGCGAGAGCAGGACATTCTCCAACCGGTAGAACGGATGCCCTGCTGGTAATGGCTCTTGCTCGAAAACGTCCAATCCTGCGCCCTTGATGCGTTTCTCCGTCAACGCGTGGAGCATCGCTGCTTCATCAATTACTGCCCCGCGTCCCACGTTAATCACCACTGCGGACGGCTTCATGGCCGCGAACTCCGCTTCGCCAAGCATATGCCGTGTCTCCTCGGTCAGAGGTGCTGTCACAACCACGTAATCGCAGCGGGCCAGCATCACTCGCAGAGCATCCGGTTTATAGAACTGCTCGATCAGCGGATCACCCGGCTCGGGAATATGCCGCTTGGTTGCCAGCACGTGCATACCCATCGCGTGCACCCTTGAAGCGACAGCCTGACCGATGTCTCCGTAGCCGACAATGCCAACGGTTTGTCCGGCAATCTCTTCCACGTCGAACGGTTCCCATACTCCAGCCATCTGGTTGCGGAGCATGCGGCGAAAATCCTTCGCAAAATACAGGATTGCCGCCAACCCGAACTCTCCCAACGAGGCACTGAACACGCCGCGCCCGTTGGTCAGCGGAACATTGCTCTCTACCAATTCTGGGAATAACTGATTATCGAGCCCGGCCGACTTTGAGTGCACCCAGCGCACATTCCCGCACGTAAGAAACACTTCTCGCAGCAACTCGCGTGACCCCGACCAGTTCAGGATCACTGCAGCGGATTTCGCCCCCTCCGTAAACGCAGCCGCCTCGCTGCCTATTACGTGCGGTATTCCCTCCAGCATGGCAAACTGCGGATCATTTTTCTTCGCCAGTACCAGCAATAAGTTCTCGTTCTTGCTCATACTCACTATCCTGCCATGCTTCTCCTGATCAGATGAACGAGCTGCAATTTCCAGATCTCGATGCCGGTTCTTAAAAAATACTTTGATATGCCAGATACACGTCAATTAAATCGATTTATCTATAAATATGTCCGAGAATCTTTGCAATCATAATCCCATATTATGGGACTGCGTATCATACTTCTTGACATTTCTTTAGATAGCTCGCAGACTTTCTCCTAATATTTGCACTCAACAGCGAACGCGTTCGAACCACTGAGCAGACCAGGACACTTGCTGGCAACTCTCCCTGTATTGCGGATAGTTATCCTGTGCTTCGCTATCTACAGCAACGCTACTGAACACAAGGATCTGCTCCGGTCACTCGCATTTAAGTTGCCTGGTGACACAAAACTTTTGGAAGGAACTTCAGTCATGAGATGTCGGCTTCACCGGATTGCACGGATCTTACTGGTACTCTGCAGCGCTTCAGGCGTCATGTGGATGCACGCCCAGGTCGCGAATAACACTGCTCTTGTAGGAACCGTCCTCGATCCATCCGATCGTCCTGTAGCTGGAGCAAAGGTTACCGCGGTGGAGGAGTCCACCAAGGTGATATATCCGGGATCGACGAACACGTCCGGCTATTACTCCATTACTTTCATTAAGCCAGGCACCTATGACATTACCGTGGAACAGGCGGGCTTCACCCAGATCACCAAGACCGGCTTGATTGTGCCGGTAAATCAAGCGGTGCGCACGGACTTCACACTCCAGGTGGGATCTACCAGCACATCGGTCACGGTATCGGCGACTGCCCCGCCGCTCTCTACCGATGATGCAACTCTGGGCGAGACATTCGACACCAAAGCAGTGGCGGATTTGCCCCTGATGGGACATAACGCCCTGGAGATTGCGACGACGGCTTCAAACGTTACAATAGGCCCTACCAGTACATATTTGGGTGTTCCGCCGGGCGAAGATTTCATCGGCGCGGGCCAGCGCGAGATTCAGAACAGCTTGAGCCTCGACGGCGTGTCGATCATGAACAACCTCATCAGTCTTGCGCCTGCCCGGCCAAGCTCGGACATGATCTCCGAAGTGCAGATGCAGAGCGGGAACTATTCCGCCCAGTACGGTTCGTATCTCGGTCTGCACATCAACATGGTCAGTAAAAGCGGCACCAATGACCTGCACGGTTCGGTCTACGACTACATCCAGAACACCTCTTTGAATGCGCATAACTTCATGGATGCGCCCGGCGCTCCAAAACTGATTCAGCATTACAACCAGTATGGATTCGCTCTGGGAGGTCCGGTCTATTTGCC
>Ga0137415_10000840_pt1 | contig 30032 bp, 32 predicted proteins | sample CZODoug3_1_1_16f_FD_183082 | JGI IMG/M metagenome (GOLD analysis project Ga0137415, IMG submission 183082) | Vadose zone soil fungal communities from Angelo Coast Range Reserve, California, USA - CZODoug3_1_1_16fungal (Hybrid Assembly) | ecosystem: Environmental > Terrestrial > Soil > Vadose...
TGGGGAGCGCCGGCATGCGCGCCTCGCTCGTCTCGCGCGACTGGATCGCCGACTCTGTGGAACTCGTGATGCGAGCGCAGTGTTACGATGGCCTGTTAGCCATCGCCGGCTGCGACAAATCGATTCCCGGCATGCTCCTGGCCATCGTGCGGCTCGACGTTCCAGCAGTATTCGCCTATGGCGGCTCGTTGGCGCCAGGCCGCGTCGGCAATCGTGACATCTCGCTGCAGGATGTGTACGAGGCTATTGGCGCACGATCGCAAGGGCTTATCAGCAATGAGCAACTCGAAACCATTGAAAAGGCAGCCTGTCCGGGTATCGGTACCTGTGCCGGCATGTTCTCCGCCAACACCATGGCGTCGGTCGCCGAAGCGCTCGGTCTGACCGTACCCGGAATGGCGGCACCGCCTGCGGCAGCAGCGGACCGCCTAAAGGTACTGCATGATGCCGCCGACGCGTTGCTAAACGCGGTACATGACGGGATTCGTCCCTCGGATGTGCTAACACGCCAGTCGCTGGAGAACGCCACTGCAATCGCATCCGCACTGGGAGGCTCGACCAACGCATGTCTGCACCTCCTTGCCATCGCAGCCGAGGCAAAGATCGATTTCACACTTGCGGACATCGACACGATCAGCCGTCGCACGCCGCAGCTCGCAGACATGAAGCCGGCGGGCCGTTTCATGATGCGGGAGTTGCATTTAGCGGGCGGCGTACCCGCAGTCATGCGCGAGCTACTCTCCGCGGGGCTGCTGCACGGGGAAGCGATGGCCATTTCGGGACGGACCATTGCCGAACAGATTGCGTCGTTTCCCTCGGGCCAGCCTCATCCGGTTTTGCGCACGATCGCACGCCCCGTGAAGGCTCGAGGCGGTTACGCAATCGTCAGCGGCTCGCTGGCACCAGACGGCGCGGTAACCAAGATCGCGAATGAGGGGCGCATGTATCACAGAGGCCCAGCACGCTGTTTCGACTCCGAACAGGATGGCGCAAACGCCGCCGGAAGCCCCCAGGCTGCGGTAACTATAATCGTCCTTGCGTTTAAGATAGGTGGGAATATTGGCTACCACGACGGCGCCTACATAGAGGATCAGGTACCAAAAGTGCGGCAATCCCAGGACTCCCATGTAGTAGGCTTCCATTACCTTTCCAAAAAAATACAGGGTGATCATATTGAAAGCGAGGTGGAGGATATCTGCGTGGACCAGTGCGCAGGTAAAGAACCGATAATACTGGTGGCGCATACTGATCGCTGGGGGCCAGAAGATCAGGTCATCCATGATGCGGGAGTTGTTGAAGGCGGTGACGGAAATGAGGGAGGTAAGGACTATAATACTAAGGGTAATCGTGAACATTGAGATTTTTTTTAAAGATAGCACATTCTCGGGATTACGCTTAGTAGCGGATACATTAAGTTTTATATATGATGATATTTTTCATTACGTTGTATAGTGCAAGCCCTGTACAGTTGTTCCGCCAGCACTAATCTTACTAACTGGTGAGGTAGTGTTAGCTGAGAAAGGGACCATTTATGGTTAGCCCTTTGCAGGACCCGCTCGTCCAATCCGTAGGCGCCTCCGATGAGGAAGATGAGATGGCGGACACTGTCGTTGGCCCGGGTCTGTATGAATTGCGCCAATCCTTCCGAGCTCAGCTGTTTGCCTTTTTCGTCCAGGGCTACCAGATAATCGTCTTTCGACAATCCTTCCAGGATCATCGCCTCCGCCGTTTGTCCGGGAAACTCTCTTTGCCGAGCCAGTAGCTTGTCATCCACCGCTGCGAAAGGACATTGCACACAGGCCGACTTGCGCCACTCGACTCCAGTGATTTCTTTGATGTACGCCAGGCAACGCGCCCGTCCCCAGCCCCATTTCACAAGCGGATAGTGGCCGACACGGTCTGGTCGGTCGTATTGCTTGCCTTTGTTTACGCGCGTAAGCTCATCGGCATTGAATCCAAACGTAATTCGCGCGCGCCCGGCAATGGCGGTATCGCTCTTTGCGACCCTGGCTTGCTCTTCGGCGTTGTACCCAAACGTGTGGCGTACCGGATCGAAGATGTTTTCATTCATCCAGGTCTCAATGACAAACGCTTTGAATTTGAGGCTACAGCGGTGCTCGCCCCCAAACTGAGGCACCGTCCCCGCTGCGCGCAGTTCATCACTTAGCTTGTAGTGACCCGCAACCATGCACCGCTGCGGTTGCCGGCTGTCGTCGAGGACAAAGATGCCATCCCGTTCAAAGTGACCTCCGCGACCCACCTGAACGTAGCGAACGTTGTGCTTCCGGAGTCGTGGCAGGATATGGCGTTCGACGTCTCTGCCCGTGTCCTCCCACTCGTCACCTGTCTGCGCCGAGATTACGATCAGCTCACCGATATCGAAATCACGGCAGGACGGTTCTTCCAGCAGGCGCAACAGCAAGGCGGTGGACTCGACACCCATACCATACGAAAACACAGGAACGAAGTTGGTCATCATTTTTGGCACTCGGAAGTGACGCTCTCGCGGAACGAGCGACTGGGGTAGAGGGACCGCACAACACGCCATCGAATACGCTCTCGTAGACTTTTACGAGAGGTCTTAGTGGCATCTCACGAGGCAAGCACCTCATGAGTGAAAACCATTCAGAATTGGCGTCACCCTTCGTCGACGCAAAACACGCGTTCAACGATGTTGCTCGTGCGGTTCGTGCGTCTGGTGCAGAACGGCTTCATGCAATGTGTTGCTCAAACGCTGACCTGCCTCGGTGTCTGGCCGAATCACGATGTGAGACGCTTCGCGCCCAGTTTTCGAGAATTGCGCCCACAGTGCTGCTACGTCTACGTCGTCATAAGCGCCGACGTCACCGTCTCTGTAATGGAACTCGGTTACAAAGTTCATCGTGTCATCCTTGTCGGAGCCGTCGCGCCGCCGCACAACTAAAGCAGCGTCCTTTCGTTCTGAACTCCTCAGGCGAATCAATATTGGTTTTCGTTCACAACGACGGCTTGAACTATTCCGCGCCTCTTGCGTTTCCTGAGCTTGCCTTCCAAGAATTGTCGCAGCACGACTTGGCGCTCATCAGCGCGGCCCTTGCGATACGTATTGGACAGAGTCATGCAAAGATTCCAGAGGACTTCGGACGGCAATGCGGCGACGAGTTTCTGCCAAGTAGCCAGCGCATCGGTTTCGTCGACCGCGTACGCGCTTGTCCCGGAGCCATCCGTCCGAATGATCACAACGCGTTTTCCCGGCTCTTCGTAGATGCCGAACCTGTACGCGTCTCCGGTCCAGCGGGTAGTTGAACTGTAACCGCACGGTCGGCTCGCCCCGAACAGGCCATGTCCCATGAACCTCAACGCCCCTAGTTTGACAATTCGTGTAGCGGGCTCCACGACACCTCCACGGCCGATGATAAAAGCAGGTAGCTCTGCCGGCGCTTCCGGCAGGTGTCCCGTATTCGCCAGGTAAAGATATGCTGGGTCGTCTGTGTGCCAGTTATACCCTTCGTGTTCCTGTTGAAGAATCACCTTGGCGAACCTCCAAGCTCAAGTTCACAAACGTCGCGACTCGGCGCTTTGCGAGATTTTGCGTCCTACTGGGCCGCATCATCGACCGCGAGTCCGCTGTACTCTTGTGAATCCACTCAGTCCTTTGTCCAATTGGGGAAGGGATTTCCGGAGGAGTTGCGGAAGGCCGTAATCAAGCTGCGTAGGAGAGAACGCCGCCGATAAAGCTCCTCGCAGATGCGGCTCAGGCCATCGGAATCATGCTCATACCATTCCTCAGGAATCCCGTGCGCGCATCTCCAAATCTCGTCGCGGTCCATCGATTCCGCCCGACTGAGCGCTGGCTCAAATCCGTCCCAGCCAGTAACCATGCTGTAGACGCTTTTTCGAGCATAAGTGCCCCTCAAGGGCCCGTCAGGAAAGTTCCACTCGCCCGCATTGAAGCAGAAACCTTGGTCTATAAAAGTTGCGTACATATCCGTTCCACTCGGACCCGGACTGAACACCACTTGGCGCCCGTCACAGTTGACTGCCCATTTATCTAGGACCAGAACGCGCGGAAAATCAGAAAGGTTGACAACTCTAGCGAGGAGGTCGTCAGGCAAATACTCGTGCACTTCGGGGCTATCGGGATCGGTGACATAGCGAGAGGCCAGTTGCCTTCCGGCACTACAAGGAAAAATGGCCTTCCCGGTCTCAACGCAGAGTTCAGGAGTTTGTTCGATTAGGTGCTCAGGAACGTCAATGACCTCAACTGTTGCGACGGGTAAGCCCAGAAACTGACCGAGTTGCCCCGCAAGCATTTCATTCGCGAGGACCCGCACGTGCTGGGGATTATTTTGGAATTTCGTGACGTAGAACGCGCCGTCGGAGGCTGCGAGAAGATGCGACTGCGAGCCTCCGCGCAATCTCCGGATGTGCCGGACGGCAGACACACACGTCTCCGTGTCGGCGATTTCGATCTGGTATGTCATGGCTTTTCTTGAGACGACGCCGACAGCGCGTCGCGTGTTTGAGGGTGGAATCTCGCAGGAAGGACGGGACGGGGCAAACAGAACTGCTTACTTCACGACCAAATTCGTTTTGCGCCGAGCTTTCTCAAGTTCTTTCAGCTCTATTCGCGAGGTGCGCTCCATCTCGCGAAGCGCCTGAGAATAGTGAATTGCACGGTTCGCGACGCGTGACATCAACAACGGCAGCCGGGAGATGGCACAGCGAGCCGTTTTGATCCAAACTTCTTGCTCCTCTGTCCCTTGATTATCAAAATCTCCAGCGCTGACTACTTCTCCGTGAAACTCCGTCCACATGGCCCTCGCAAACCACCGGGCATCGTTCTCTTCCGTGCATCCCTGAATAAAGTAGCCCTTGTTGTGCATATGGCATGCGAGCGCGTCGAGGACAAAGTATCGTGCCTCCTGGCTGACGTAGTGCAACGGCTCAGCCAACTGCCGCTCAAGCTGCTCTCGCAGTGTTTCGCTCATCGCCGTCTCCTCCTCTCCCGACAATCTCTGCTTCCGCCATCTAGGTTTCTATAAGGAAGCCCTGTGCGGCGACAAGCCTCTTCAGCTCGCTCCAAACTGGATTTGGATGCCACCCGTGGATCTTCACAAATATGCGCGACGCGCGCGCGAGGTCCGTGAAGTGGACGGTCTTTGCAGTGAGCTTCGTGAAAGGCAGCGAACGGGTTCTTAGCTCCTGTTCAATGATCTTCTTGGCCGAGGAGGGTGTAATCACGATCCTACCTCCAGAAACTCACAAACATTTGAGAGGCGAAGCAACTCCGGCGTTGGTCCTGCGCTAAACGTGCCGGGGCGGACTGGCTGAAGCGTCTTATGCTGCTAAAACGGAATCTGACCGTCTTCTTCCTCGCACTTTGCGGAGCAATAGCGGTCGCTATATCGGAAGCCGATGACCAACCGCTTACCGCACTGTCTGCAGCTTCGAACTAATGTCGCGGCGCGCGCCTGGAATGCGTTCACAACAGTGCGCAGCGGCCCGACGACCTTGGACAAGAGGCCTGGTGCGATAAACAGTTGATCTTCATAATAGAGGTGGACGCCGCAACGCTCGCAGTCAGGCCCACATTCAGAGGCTCGGCAACCAAATATGTGACAGATCATCCGCACGTTTAATCCTCCTTCATCTTGCCGCCTTCGCGTCCATCAGCTCGACGTAGCGAGAAATGATGTCTTCGGGCTCCGTGTAATCGATTTCTATGCCGACAGTCCTAGCGACGCGTTGTCGGACCCGTGCGAGTAACTCGGCCTCCTGCGTTGTGGGAATGCAAGTAGGCCAGCCGGCCGTGTATAAGAGGCGCTTTGGTATTTCGCGTTCAGCGAGTTCTCGTTCCTTAGCCCTAGTTTGTGCGGGTGACGTCGCTTCTCGCAGCCTCGGCGGCAAAAGCTCGGGCGCTACATCCGCCAACCAATGTCCCGCCTGAAATGAAAATGTCGAGTCCAGTTCGATTTCGACAAGTTCTCGGTAAATCGTCTGGTTCCCTTGGCACGCGGTGGACGCTAAGAGGTCAGCTTTTGAGGCGAGTATGCAGAACGCACACGAAACACGGGTCGACCCGTAAATGGTGTAGGCAACGTGCAGGGCAAACCGCTCGCGTTGAAGGTAGGAAAACACGTCCCCGGACGACCAAGAGAGAATTGGGTGCCAGTCACAGCCGATCGTTCCCGCTCTGTTGCGGGTCAGCTGCGGTTGAGTACGAGCGACGGGGATCTTTGATCGTGCCTTGCTTTCCTGTCGTCGTATTCCTGTCACGGATACGACTTCCCTGCCCACAAATCGTCGACGCAACTCCTGGTAAATCACATCGAGCTTTAGCTCGGATGTACAAAAGCGCATGGATGGCGTGGACCAGGGCGGTATAAGACAGACACAAGACAACGACGCGTAGCGACGTACGTTGTTCGCCCAACGTTGTCGCCAACGATCGAGCAGATCACCGGCCTTTCGTCGAACGACAACTAGTTCTACATTCAGTCGAGTCGCCAGCCGTTCGCAAACTGGAAGAGATTGCTCCCATTCGGCGCGACCTAGATCGCTATGGATCAAAATCAATGGCCCCGCGTGCCCTATTTCCTCAAGGAAGGCCCTTGTCCGGAGGGCGACCGCGCTCGAATCCTTGCCACCCGAAACGCCGATCGCGACGGCGGCATTGCGGCCAAGTCTAGCCGTAACACTGTCGTCGAGCGCTACAGGAAAAGAACCCAGCGCATGCGGATCGGAGTAGAGACGAATCTGGATCAAGCCCATGGTCGCCTCCCCAGGGGATTTCGTTCTGATTGATGGAGGAGAAATGAGTAGGAAATTCAGCCAAGGCGAGGCCGAACCGCTCCTTTGAGCCGTTTTCCGCCTTGGCCGCGCTGGCGTACGCACCGCGGCGCCAGCTAAACCCTCAGCTTCGGGAATGCACGTTCATCGGTCTTGCGGCTCAGCAGCCATCCGATTTCCGAAACCGAAGTCTATTTTTTTAGGGTACTCTGCGGTGTATCTCTCCCCTCGTACATCTCTCGATTCTGAGGCCTAGATGGGTGCCGGTTTCCGCCTGAGACAAATACGTGAGCGTTTGGGGTTGACCTACCGCGACGTTGAGCGAGCCAGTTTCGAGTTGGCAGTCGCGCGCGGCCACGCTGCATTCACTCTCCGGATCAGTCGCTTGGCTGTCATTGAGAACCATAACGTTATTCCCAGCCTCCACAAGCTCTACACGCTTGCTACGATCTACCATCTCAACCCCCTAGAAATCGCCGACTGGTATGCTGTCCCCTTTAGAACGTGTTTCGCCACCTGTGATTCCGTATTCTCCACGGACAACTATCCCGCTAGCCTGCCCACGTCGCTCCGTGTGCCACTTCGATTCGATCCAGTATGTGATCCTCGCCGGAGCGAACACCTGAATCGCATCCTCGAAAATTGGAAGGAGTTCGAAGCGATCATCTTCAGTCTGAATACTCGATATCTATACGGCTATATCGGGCTCAATGACTGCGCCATGCAACCGCTACTCCGGCCAGGAGCGTTGGTATTAATTGACGCTGATAACCGAAGGATTGACAACGACGACTGGCATACCGAATATGATCGGCCGATATACTTTGTGAACTTAGGCGAGAGGTATTGGTGCGGTTGGTGTTACAAAGCCGGCGCGACGTTGATTCTTCAGCCGAACCCTCGATCAAGGTGCATCCCAGAGATGTACCGCTACTCGGGCGTGAACGTGATAGGCAGGGTTGTTGGAATGGCCACACGACTCACCCCGTGGTGACATTCTCTTCCGCAAACACCAGTTAAAAGGTATGGCGCTGTGAGCAAGACGAGAATCAGAATGATTTCGGTTTTTTATCGGACACTACGGTTACATTGGATCTAAGGATGGTTGGGCTGAACCCGCAAATATGCAAAGAGAAGCGCCTTTCCCGTTGGTTCACGGCTTCCGCCTTTCGGCTCGATCGTCACGAACACTGCTCGGATCTGTTGAAGTGTCTTGGGGTCCTCAATTTTTAGGATCCACCGTTTGTTTGCGGAAACATCCTGATAAAGAATTCCAAGGTTTAAAGCACCGTTACGAAAAGAACCGCGGTCTCCCCAGACTTGGAAGGAATTCGCATTTGTTACCTCGGGTTGCTTGTCCAGGTCGAAGCCGTAAAAGATCAAAGACTTGTCTTTGGTGAAGAAAGCGCGTGCAAACGGCTTCCTATCTTTGCCGTCCTCGCCAACATCGTACACGTCCGTGACCAAGAGCTCGCGCGCACCCATTAAATCGCGGATGTCGCGATCAGACGCCAGCATCTCGCGCTGCTGTTCGATCGTACGGTCCAATTCCTTTCTCAGAGCAGAGTCCTCTTCAACACGTTTTTCCAGAGCGGCCGTTTTAAGGGCTTCGTTCGCATGCTCTCGGCGTGCCGAATCCAGTTCATCACGTACGCTGGCAAGGGCTGATTGCGTCTCCTGAAGATTTGCATTCAGCTTCTCCTGAGCCGCCTCCAACCGTCGCTTCTCTTCCTCCGCTTTCAGCGCCGCCGTTTGCAACTTCTCCATTTGCTGACGCTGCTGCTCGATCCTGACCCCAAGATTCGTCCTTGCACCTGTCTCCTCCTTAAGCTGGGAATTCAACGTGTCCCGCTCTTTCGACAGCTCATTGACTCCTTGACGCAAACTACTGGCGTCACGCTCCGCTTGCGTCGCATGCAAACGGAAGGAACTGAGCACCTTCCTCGGCCCGTTCCAATACAGAATAGCGCTCAGTCCGCAGGCCAATAGAAATCCCGCTGCATATGGCAATAACCACTGTAATCTTGGTAGAGATATCTGGCGTTCGTTTCCGCCCCTCAAATCCCCGCTCCTCATGCCCGGGTCCGCGCCCGAAGAGTCACCTTCATCTCCCCGCGTTCCGTGGCAGTTGTCATCCCCTGGGAGGCGCTCGAATAGTTTTCTCTTCGCGCCCTCCTGGTCCCAAGATCTCTCCGTGGGAGTCACTCTGGGCGCGCAGTCGGGCGCGACAGCGGCCATCGCCACATTTGCGATTCGCTCAAACTGGTCCATATATTTCTGGCAGGCAATACAGCCCGGCAGGTGGTTCAAAAGCCTCACCCGCTGTTCGTCAGTGAGACTCCCAGTGGACCACACTGTACAGAGTTCTTCGAACTCCGCATGGCCCCTCATTTGAAAGTGGGCTCCTTGTACGAAAAACAGCAACTACAGGGTATAACATGCCCAGACAGGCTTGAGTCAATCAGGGTCGCCGGACGTATCTAATAAGTTGTTTGAGACCTCGGTAGTAGTGATTTCTCACGGCACCGAGCTGCTCAGCTGTTTCTGTTGCAATCTCCGCGAGCGTGTATCCCTCAAAGTAGTACAACGTCAGAGTTCTGCGCTGGCTCTCGGTTAGACTTTCGAAAGCTGGTTTCAAGAACGATTGCCAGTAGAAGAGCTCTCCCAAGTTGTCCATTCCCGAAGGAAACTCAAGTCCTCCATGGATAGGATGTCCGCGGTCGTGGGCAGAGAGCCAGGCGGGGGCAGTCCCAGCATCACGCCGGAAACACCTCTTGAGAAAGGTTCGATGGTTGAATGCGCGGTGGTAAAACACTTGCACAAGCCACCTATGCGCGTCACCCCTTCTCGGGTCGAACAAGTCGCCCCGAGTCCAGATAAAAAGAAAAACATCCTGCACGAGATCTTCGGCTTCGCAGGGATCCCGCAAAACCTTCCAACCGATGCTGAGAACTAACCTGGAGTATCGATCAAACAGCTCCGCAAGTGCATCGCGGTCTCGCTTTTGGATTCGTAACAAGAGGGCGCTTGGATCAGTTTCACTTATGTTTTGCGATATGGCGCCAGCAAAGGCTTCTCTGTCAGTTGAATCAGCTGTCTCAGACACGGCGGAACAACACGGCTGCGAAGGAGACAAGGCCTCACAATCGTTTGCTGAATCGGCCAGTTGTTTGCCGTCAGGGATCACGTCCTACCCTTTAAACGACCGAGTGCTACCCCGCCGGGCTGCGCTCGCCATAGTCAGAACAGAACTCCAACCCTCGCTCCAATGTCGGCCTCGATTAGCAACATTTCCTTTACCAAAGTCTCCATGCCGGTTTTCTTGCCTGAGTGGCTGGACCTATCCCAGCAGCCCATACATACCGTGCGTTGGCGTTGAAGGTCCGCCGAGTACCAATCTAGTGAGACCACACCGATCTCGCTCCCTGCTGAGCACTTCTAGGAGGAAGCGCACATTTGAGATGAAAAGGTTACCCATGTACCTAGGCACATCTGATGGAACCAGGAACCGGTACGATTCCAAATCTTTCCAAGTCGCGCCGGTGTGCTTAATGTCTCTCGCCTTCGGTCTTACGAAATCGCGAAGATCAGCTGCCTGAGCTTCGAGACTCGATTCCAGTGTCCGATAGAAGAGTTGCTTGTGGCAGAAATCTAAAGTTTGATGCACTGCCTCTCCAGAAAAAGTCGAGCTGAGAGCATTACAACGATAAAGACCGCTTTCCTGGTCTCGGAGGGCAGCGACGGTATGGAGTCGCCCATAGGATGTAGGGACCTGTGCGAGAGTACCCAACACGAATTCCTCTATTATTCTCCGATTTTGGTAGAAGCACTCCATCAACATCGCGGCACTCCCTACTGCTCTGGCTACGCCCATTGAGAGGCCGAGCCGCACCTGACAGGACTCCAAACCTTCGTCGACGACCCTGCACGAAACAGCCTCAGGCCGTTCTCGATTGGCCAACATTCTGGGACTACGTATCGACTCCGTCAACTCCATTGTAGGTGATCCAAAGGCATTACCCAAAGCCCATGCCATGAAGAGCGATTCCCACGATTCATGCTTACTGCAAACGCCGAAGCACCAATCGAGAAGCAATAGATAGCACTGGATAGTCCAATAAGTACTAGTCCATTTTGGAATGTACGTCAACACTCCCGTATATTCGCGCCCTATGGCTCGAACCTCGGCTCGCCCGGCACGCAGACAAAGCGACCGTAGAATCCTTCTCGATTTGATTCGCAGTCTGCGGGAGAAAGCGAAGTTGCTCCAGTCCGACGTCGCCGCTCGGCTGGGCATCACCCAAAGCCACTATAGTAAGTACGAACGCGGAGACAGACGCATTGATTTACTCGACCTTCTTGACCTCTGCGATGCGATCGGGGTATCCCTCGAGGATTTCGTCCGGCAGTTTCAAGAGCGCCGGCGAAGGGCACGGATCTAAACCTCCCCAACTGGTCCCATTCCAAGGCCTGTTTCAAACTATCCCGGACGAGCAGTTTCGCAAGAATTAAGCCGTGGCGTCGCTAGGCTGGTCCAAGTGAGCCCGAGCCGGGGGGTTCGGCAAAGCCAACCACGCGGCCAACAATTTTCGCGCTCGTCGGATACTCATACCTTTTAACCCTTTCACCAGAAAGCGGATGAGGAATGACGACTAGGTCGCTCTCTTCGATCTCGCACCAGCCACAGACATACCCATCTCGTAGCTCTACCAGATATATTGGGCGTTCCAACTCAGACCCGCACAAAGCAGACTGAATTCTATTCTGTTGGGGATCGATCCGGACCCACATCCCAGGACGAAGTACGGGATAAAACGTAAGATCGCCGAGGCCAATCTGGCCATACAGGAAATTCTGCGAGGCCGTTGCTTCCAGCCGTGTCGTCGGAATGCGCGACCCCTCTTCACGCAGTTCGCTGTCGAGCGTCGTTCCGCTAGGTCTGTCGTCCGGTCCGTGACTCCGGGGCACGGCAAGTACGTCTTCGGTTTGCGCGGAGATTGCCCCAAGTGTGGTCCATTGCAAATGAACCGCAATTGATTTCTCGACACCGACGAGGTCCGCGTCGAGATCAGGTAGCACGTCACTGAGATCGCAACGATAAATGGTCATCAAGCTGTGCAGCTTAGGTATGCTCAGACTGGCCTTTCTGGTTTCAAGCTGGGTGACCCAGCGATGTCTAAGGATGTACTCTTGACTCCCTCTCCGGTGGGCGATTTCACGGCTGATCCGCTCAACGTCTTGAATCGTCAAGCCAAGCCGGTCGCGCATTCTCCTGAATTGTCCGGGAGAGGTCGTTGCGAACCTTCTATTTGTTCCCTTCGTGGGCAATGTATGTCACCCCACTCCTGCAAGCGATTAAGATACCGCATTCTTGTGACCTTTGGCTTCCCCGAACTATGAAAACCCACTCCAATTCATGCAAGCGATGAATCGGCATTTTACTCGAGGAATTCGTTCGGCGATTTCTGGAGGGCCGCCAGGCATGAGAATCGGCAACTTTACCGGAAGCGAGTTCGACTCAACCACTCTCTCCTTCCTTCGGCCTCGGGGGGTTCTCCGCGATCGTTTCGAGCACCAATAGGTGACTGCGGACCAACCCGATTTGGCGCTGCAATCCAGCGAGCGCAGTTTCCATGCCCAATCCCGCTTGAACTAATCCGCATTCCGCCACTTCGCGCGCCAGACGATAGCCGGTCAACATATCCCGCTCGTATTCCGCCACGCGAAGTCGCAATGTCCGGCGGTACTCTAAGATGGCCCTGTTGTCTCCCATGACCGACGCACCTCCGGAGAGCACGGCTTCGAACCGCCCACCGCCCCGCGCGGTGCGATAGCTTCGGGGAAGGCTCTTGCTTTTAAGAGTTACATGCCCGTATCCAGAAAGACAATAGAACCATCGTTGACGTCACGCGCTCCATTCTTGAAATTCGAAAAAGACAGTCCGCAGCATCTAGATGGGTAGGATTGTTCCACTGCAATTCTCCCATTGGCACACGTTTGCTACAGATCAGTTTTAAGAGCAGCCGCTGGTATTCCCGCAGTTGACACACTTGTAGCAGCTGCCGTTCGGCACCATGAGCATGCCGCAAGTGGGGCACGAGGGAGCGTCCCCGCTTATCGCCAACCTGCCTGTTGCTGGAACAGATTGGGAATTTGTGGAGGACGTCGCGGGCGCCACTGGTTCGCGTGCACCCACAGCCGCGCTCAGCTTTAGATAGTCCGCTGAAATGAACTTGCCCCCGAGCCAGCGGGCAATGTAGTCGAGCACGGAGCTGGCGTAACGGATTTCCGGATTCTGCGTGAAGCCCGAAGGCTCAAATCGTGTGTTCGTTAGCTTGTCCACCATGGCCTTGAGTGGCACACCGTACTGCAGGCCGATGGAGAGCGAAAGCGCAAGACCGTCCATGAAGCCCGAAAGAGTGGAGCCCTCCTTGGACATCTTGATGAAGACCTCGCCAGGCCGCCCGTCTTCGTACATGCCCACGGTGATATAGCCCTTGTGGCCTCCAACCTCGAATTTGTGCGTGATCGAACGGCGCTCGGCTTGGAGCTTCTCGCGTTGGGCGCGGGCGAAGAGCTCCCGCTGCTGAGGGGCTTCGGCGGGAGGTGTCTTCTCGTGGGCGCTGTCGGCTTTGCCCGCAGCTGAAAGTGGCTGTGAGCGCTTCGAGCTGTCGCGGTAGATGGCTACGGACTTCAGCCCCAGCTTCCAAGCCTCGACGTAGACCTCCATGATGTCTTCGACCGTGGATTCGGCCGGCATGTTGATCGTCTTGCTGATCGCGCCGGAAAGAAACGGCTGCGCCGCGGCCATCATCCGCAGGTGCCCGCGCCAGCAAATCGAGCGACCGTCAGCGGCGGTCGCGAGCGAGCAATCGAATACAGCTAGGTCCTCGGGTTTCAGGCCTGGCGCGCCTTCAATCGTGCTGTTCGAGTCGATATAACCCACGATCATGGCTACTTGCTGCTGCGCATAGCCAAGACGCAATAGCGCCTGTGGCACCGAGTTGTTCACGATCCTGATGACGCCACCACCGACCAGCCGCTTGTGCTTGACGAGCGCGAGGTCGGGCTCGATGCCTGTCGTGTCGCAATCCATCATGAAACCGATGGTGCCCGTTGGCGCCAGCACGGAAACCTGAGAGTTCTTGTAACCGTACTTTTCGCCCTGGGCCAGCGCACTATCCCAAGCTCGCTGCGCCGCGTCGAGGAGCGACGAGTGAACGTTTTCTCGAGTGATCCGCTGCAGAGTATCGCGATGCATACGAATTACGTCTAACATCGCACCGGCATTTTGGACATAGCCTGAGAACGGGCCCAATCGCTCCGCCATGTTCGCAGACTGGCAATACGCTTCGCCGGTCATCAAGGCAGTAATTCCACCGCAGATGTCCCGCCCTTGGTCGGAGTCGTAAGGGACCCCAAGAGACATCAGGAGCGCGCCTAAATTGGCGTAACCCAAGCCGAGGGGGCGATACTCGTGCGAATTCCGCGCAATTCGTTCGTTCGGATAGCCTGCGTTGTCGACGAGTATATCCTGCGCGGTGATCGTTATGTCGATCGCGCGCCGGAACGACTCCACATCAAACTCACCGTTCGAATCAAGAAATTTCAGAAGGTTCAGCGACGCAAGGTTGCAGGCCGTGTCATCGAGGAACATGTATTCGGAGCAAGGATTCGAGGCATAGATTCGATCGGTGGCTTTGCATGTATGCCACCTATTGATCGTCGAATCGTACTGTATACCTGGGTCTCCGCAATTCCATGCGGATTCGGCCATCCGACGCAGGAGGTTGCGCGCGCGGAATTGGTCAGCTGGTTTGCCGTCGGTCACATTGCGGGTCCACCACGCGAGATCCTCTTCGGCGGCCTGCATGAATTCGTCGGTCACGCGCACGGAGTGATTAGCGTTCTGGAAGAAGATAGAGCTGTAAGCTTCGCCGTCGATGGAGGAATCGTATCCCCTCTCGATCAGAACTCCGGCCTTATGCTCTTCCTTTACTTTGCAGTCTATGAATTCGGGAATGTCCGGGTGATCGACGTTGAGGATTACCATCTTCGCTGCGCGGCGCGTCTTTCCGCCACTCTTGATGACGCCGGCAAACGCATCGAAACCCCTCATGAAGCTTACCGGGCCCGAGGCCGTGCCCCCGCCTGAGAGCGCTTCCCTGCTCCCTCGCAGCGTCGAGAAATTCGTGCCAGTACCCGACCCCCACTTAAATAGCATCCCTTCGGTCTTCGCCAGCTCCATGATCGATTCCATCTTGTCCTGCACGGAGTTGATGAAGCACGCGGAACACTGCGGTTTGCGTTGCACACCAACGTTGAACCACACCGGCGAATTGAACGCCATCTTTTGCGCGAGTAGCAGATGGGTCAGTTCATCGCGGAATATCTCTCTCGATTCAGGGGATCCGAAGTAACCGCCCTCTTCACCCCACCGCACGATCGTTTCGCCTACACGCGCAATCAACTGCCGTACCGAGTGTTCGCGCTGTACCGTGTTCGGCTTGCCGTGAAAATATTTTGAGGTGACGATGTTTGTTGCCGTTTGTGACCACGTCGTCGGAACCTCAACATCTTTTTGCAGGAATATTGTGTTTCCCTTGTCATTCCTAATCTCAATTGTCCGCTGCTCCCACTCGACTTCGTCAAATGGATTCCGTCCCGGCTTCGTGAAGTTCCGTGAAAACTCCAGTCCCAGTGTTGGACGCAGCTCGTCTACGAGATATCGGCCGATTTCACCTCTCTTGTACCCGTCCGGATGATCGAGCAGATATAAAACCTTAGCCGTTCGACGTCCATGACACTCACCAGGCTCGAGTTCCATGACTTCAACTAAACCTGCGGGGTCATACGGAGTTCGATAGACTTCTCCTACTCCAACCTGTTTGCCCTCAGCTATTGCGCGATTCGAATCGATGATCTCTGCCCCATCAGCCATATCTCACCTTCTACCCCTCCCGCCCGACCCGATTTTGAATGAAGAGCTTATTTTTCACGCCCTATCTGCAGGTACGGTGCCTTCGACTGCAAAACTATCCTTCCCACTTGGCAACAGCACTACGCGTGAAGTGACCCCCGCTGCCTCTCCAGCCGCTAGGTAGTGGTTATGCGAGCACGGCACACAACACACGGCACGAGTTGCCATTTTAACGGCCGGCACAAACACGTCTGGAATTTCAAGCCTTTCGCCGCTGCGCGAATAAAAATCCGGAACTACCGCCCCCGCGAGCTGGCGATCCTTCCCCCACAGTTCCGCTTCGAGGTGACCTTCCAGGCCCTGAAAGACCACTTTGTTCTCAAGCTGTGGTCGTCGCCCGGGCGCGACTGAACAGGGCCGGTGGTGTGTGATGAGCAACTGATAGCTTTGCCCGGAGCGGAATACATCGATCCGCACGAGCGCGGGAGCAACAACTACCGCATGAGCCCCGTTGACGCCGACAGAGTTCATCGTGTGCAGGTATGCGATCTGTGCGCCGCTCTCCCCAGCGAACGTGACGTAACGGCCGATGCTGGCTATTGCGCCACCCGATTCCACGCCACGCACGACATACCGTCGCGCCAACTGCTGATACTCGAGACTGACCTCTGGCCGAGCGTAAATCCCGACCGACGCCAACCTACGCCAAGTCCGTTTCGGCAAAGGCAAGCCACGCCGCGCCACGAGATCACGCCTTGTTTCCATAGGCCCTCCTTATGCAGATCGTCGAATCGGTATCGGGAAGCCCAACGCAACGCGAATCATCTCCTTTGTGCATCCCGCCCAGCACTTGTATTTCCAGGGTTCCTCGATCGAGATCGCCAAATTGTCGCCACTTCTATCGAGCCCAGCTTCGGCGCACGATGGGCAACGCGTCACGTAATTCCGACCGACTTTCCGAAGATTCGTTACGCGTTCTAAGATTTGGAAAACTGCCTGCCCTCTCTGGCCGTCCTGACCAGGAGAGGCTGCTTGCCGTTGCGATCGCGTGGATTCCATCGGCATGGACTTACCGTCGATGAATCGGCCAAGCTCCGCCGCGGTCACTCTCCGCAGACCTTTGAGGTATGCCATCTGCTCCTCAAGCGTATAGTTCGCCCCGTAGAACCAAAACCGCTTCCGGGCCCCACGGTGAATCCCGAGCGGACCTCGAATGGCGTTCCCGAACTCTCCTCTTCTCAACTCATCCTGCTTTGGAAAGATTTCGATTCCTTCTCTCACGTACTTGGCTGTCCCAGATGAGCTGTCTCTTGCCAGCCCTGCGCCCTTTACCGGCACGCCCAGCCGCAATGCCAGGTTGTAGACGTAGATTCGACAGTCACGTGCGAGTTGAGGTGTTTGCAAGAAGATCCAAAGATGGCCGCCTCGTCTGCTCATCTCCAGAGCCGGCGACACGCTGTCCTGCGTCAGAAAGAACTGAAGCTTCAGAAGATCTTCCATGGCCCCCTTGTAGTCCGCGTCGATCGCCACCCACTTGCACCGCTGGGTGGCAGGATTTATTGCATAGAGGCCGACCGTGATAGCCCCTTCCAAATGTCGACGAATCGTGTCTTCGCTGAGGCACAGCGGCTGATCGCCGCCCTTTGTTTTTGGACGGTAGTAGTAGTAGTGGCCGTTTTCCGCGTGCGGGCGCATGGACTGGACCACATACGCCCGCCGGTTCACGAACAGACCGAAGTAGTCTTCCACGACTTCCCGCCCTGCCTTCAGCGTCATGGGCATAGGGTCCTCCTCTCCATCCACCGTCCGGTCACATGGGTCTGGTCGGTAGATACGTCAAACAATTTTTCTTGTCAAACGAGCCTCTCAGGGGCCATACCGGGCTGAATCAGCCAGCGGTGGCTGCGTCGCAGCAGCGATGGGCGCTCCACAAGCCGTAAGAACCGGCAGTCCCGTAGCAAGCATCGGAAGTCCGCCAGGGTATAGCCCCCGTACGCTTGATCCTTGAAATCGACCCAGATCCACGTGCGAGTCCTTCGATTAAAGACATAGAAGGCACCCGAAGCCGGGTCTTTAGGCACAACTAAGAACACCAGCAAAGCACTTGGGAACTGCACCCATCCGGCGATCTCAGGGGATTCTGCAAGCTTAAGAAGCGCACCGACTGCCGCGTCCAGGCTGAGCGAAGCCCTGAACCGCAGGAGCGACTCTGTCCTCATTTCTCCGAACATATCTTTTCTCCTTTCCGTGATTTGAAAGCTGCCAAACAACTAACCAGGCACGCCACGCCCCTTGCGCGAAATTCCGTCGAATTCGCACTCAGAACGGTGGAGGTGCCGCCAAGCTACATTCAGGGAACTATTTGGCGGGATGCCTTGAGATGACGCAGGGGAGGGTTAACCGCGAGGGTTAATTGTGCACACCTGTGGCCCGTTGCCTCGCGGCCGCCACGGCAAGCCTGTCGGCGCGGTCTTGGTCCTTATTATGTGGGTTATGACCCTGTATCCATACCCACTGAACTTCGTGTTGCCCAGCCAAGTCTACTAGCTCCTCCCAGAGATCCCGGTTCAACACAGGCCTTCGGCTAGCCGCGATCCAGCCGTTCGCCTTCCAGCCAGCGGCCCATTGCGTCATGCCGCGCACGACGTACTGCGAATCCGTCATCACTTTGACGATAGACTTTTTACTGAGAGCGCGCAGCCCTTGGATTGCTGCCGTCAGTTCCATCCGATTGTTGGTTGTATCTGCGTGTGATCCTGTAAGGACTCGCTCCGCATCCCCGCACCGCAATATGCAACACCACCCACCGGGGCCGGGGTTACCAATTGCTGAGCCGTCTACTGTCAACTCCACTTGATTCATGATTACCTCCTCTTCAAGATTGATTCGCATTGGTTGTTTCCTTCAGACGCATAGGGCCGCCTCAAGCGTCTCCGTCATCCGACCGATCTCCGAATATTTGAACGTCCCGTTACTCGCCCACGCGATGACTTGTTCCATGGGCTACGGACCATCACACAACCGACACGGCTATCCTTACTTCTTGACCACAGCGCAGATGTCCGTCAGAAAGTACGGACCATTTGAGGAAATCAAGGAAGAGGGGACGAACGAGAAGTAAAGCTCTCCACCGCAATTTCCGCGGTTAGCCCTGTACTGAACGATATAAAGCTCCTTGACCAAGCCGCCGCTATTCAAACATGTACGTGCGTCCTCATATGCTCGGTTGAACCTCGCATACTCGGACGGGTAGGAAATCAACTGGTGACAGCTCACTAGCCTCTCGAGATTCTGCCTCATATCCAACTTCCTTTCCGGCCGATGGCCACGCTCTCACATTCTCGCTACTGCGACACTCACTCACCTTCAGATCGTTAAGGCAGTGCTTTACTCCCCGGCGCCAGGAACATTGCTCGTGCCGTGGTGAGCATCGAAGATCAGTTCGAGAACCGACACGTTATTGATGGCGGCAATTCCGACCCAACGCTACGCATCGACGGCATTTCTCGCGCCAGAAGGGCCGGACTTCTCAATTCGTAAGCGTGCGTTTCAAGCGGTGGCATACACGCAGATGACCACGGTCCTTAGAACCTGGGCCAAGGTGCGTTGCCGAGTGCTTGCAGCGACCACGACGAGCGCCCGCTCGACTAGCATTCAGGGAGGCGAACATGCCGGGCAACGAAAACATGCGGAGCCAGGATGAGAACGCGGGGTGACTCCTGCGGGCCACTCTGCGTTCATAGTCGGCGGCATGTGTCTGGACTTGCTCTGAGTCCACTTCCTTTACGCTTGACGTCTAATGAACTGACCAAACCCCGCTAGAGTCAGCTTTGCTTGGGGTGCTGGTTGGTCAGCAATTCGCGCTCGGAGCGACGAGGCACAACTGACGGTACTAAACAACTTCATCAACTGGTCTTCCATCGGACATCATCCACCTCCTTAATGTTTCAGTATTCCAAGTTGTCGTCCGTGCCGGTTGAGCATCAACTCTCGATGCTCAAAGAACAGAACCGTCTACGCGCGTCACGCCAACATGTCCAGTAACGCGTCACGCATACCCGCCCGTTGTATTTCCACAAGGGTCCGCCATAGAGCCAAGGCACACTTGGAGCCTGGGCTGCATGCAGTGGGGTTCTTACTTTCGCGTCCAGCCCATTCGTCCGGCCGTCCACGACGCTTGGCGGTTCACTCTGGGGATTCGTGTCTACCGCACTCCAGGCGAATAATGGCGAGAGCTCTTCCCGTATATATAAGGAACATCCAGAAGGGAAAGAGGGAGAAACAATTTCACAGGATGGAGAGTCACCGCGTGCATTACACTTTTCGGCTTGCATCTGTGCCAAAGTTGCGATACGAAGATCTAGGTAAGGCGGGGGTTAACGATGCAAGTGCAAGCGCCCAAGGGCCAGTATCGGGTAATAGGCCTAGATCATATCGACACTCTTGACTCGCCGAGCGGCCCGCTCAGTAAGGACTTCGAGAGCTTCGATGCTGCCAAAGACTTGGCGGACAGGATGACGGAGGAATACCTGTGGACTTACGTCTACGATGACGCAGGCGAGCTTCTTTACGAGGCGAGCTCCTACCGGGAACAAGCTCAACAGGTTGAAATGTTAAGTCAAGAACCTCATGACAGTTCCAAAGGCGACCCTCGAAGAAAGCCACAGTAGTCTTGCCAGGCTGCAACAGACCTCAAGCAACTATTCCAAACACCAAACGCCGCGACCCCACATTGAGCGCAGCTGTTCCCACCGAAAAGACAGCAGGACGAATCTATCCGCCCATCACGACCATCGGTGTCAAGATCTACTCCGCACGACCTCTGCCAACTCCGCAGCCCTCACGTACGAACGCGCACTAGCCCAAGCAGCGCCTCCGCGCGGAACTCCACCACAAAAACGACGAAAAATGGGATTAGTAACGCCGCAATCTCTTCATAAAAAATGAGTTAGCGGTCGGCGAAAACAGGCATGCAATAGCTGTGGAAAAGGCGTGGAAAAGTCAAAGCGTCTCGCCAAACTTCACCCGTCGCCCACTCGCCGCCTCGACGACAGGTGTTTCCAAAAGATGGAGAGGAAACTCTCTGGCCCTGCCTATGTAGAGACGTTGCTTCGTTGAAGATAGACACTGCAACAAGAAAGATTGGATGTGTTCATTGGCAGTCAGGTACAAGAACTGATGCACGATTGTTTCTGCATCGATCGCCTTCCGAATGCGGTCGTACTGACTTATTGTCTTGGGCGATCGCTCATACTCGAGTGCAAAGCGGGGACGACTCGACCCGATCCGCAGCGTAACCACCGCGTCGTAATCTTTCGCAAAGCCACGATCGGTGAGTTCATTCCTCGAGCGGATCTCGTTCTCCGGAATCCACGCTTCGACCAAATTCGCCCTCGCAAGTGATAGGTGCAACTCGTTCAACTCAATCGCGTGGAAGCTCTTCAGGTGGTCTGGAGTCTTGGTCGGGGAGAAGACAGAGCTTGGGCAGTATTCACCCATACCTTGAAGGTACAGAAATCCGAGCGTGTCGATTGAATAGATGTAAGTGCTCGCAGCCGCTGGCGCGTAATGGCGCTGTACCATGCCGTGGTCTACGAGCCGCTTGATTCTCCAGTTGAACGATTGCCGACGGACCTCATGACATCCCAGTTTCATGAATTCGAAGAGCTGGTCATGCGTTACGCATTGGCAACGCAGCACTTGGCGGAGTAAAGGAAAGTCCTGGGCGCGACTTAGCTCGAAGCTCCCTTTTTGGAATCGCATCGCTCCCCAATCCTCAACTCACGGGGCTGAGGCGCAGTGTGGCCAGCCACGGGTGTGTAGGCGACGGTTCCAGAACGAATGTGCCTACCTGAGTTGTAAGCCAGGAGTATGCCGGCATTAGGAGAAGCGCTTCCTGCTGATCGCGCCACTCACTGAAGGAGATCAGTAGTGCGTTGTCAGACTTCCATCCCTCCGCATCCACACTCACGTGGCCCATATTATTCTGAGTAGCAGCCACGAGGTAGTAGTCAGGCGGTTCGGGGTGAGGCAACAAATGCTTGAACAACACCTTAAACTGTCCTTGCCAAATACACGGATCCTCACATTCGAACACCCGGTTAAGCATACGCGCTGGGCAGTTCGGGTCGAACCCGCCTATACCGTTGAACCGCACGTGGCCAATGAGTTTGGGGCGTGTCCTTATATGTCCTCCTACGGTCACTCCAGTAGTGTTGTAGTATGCGGATCGGAGGAACCGTTTTGGGTCATTGACGTCCTTGCCAAAACGACGCCGCCAGACACTCCCAAATCCCAGCACGGCAACTCGCATCATCAACTATGCACCTTTCAAGCGCTTGTTCTTTTGCCGCTCCGCGTACAGTTCTTGATTGAGACGGTTGATGTGAGCCACCAGGTCAGCATTCGAGCCCTGGATGTTGATGGCTTGCCCGTTGCCGACTTTGCCGTCGAACTTCTTGGACAGCGCGTCGATGCGGAGCGACATGTCGGCAATGACGGCGGACTTCTGCGCGAGCTCCTCCATCGCCTTGTCTCTCTCTCGTGCTGCGGTCGCATGGTCTGCCGCCACGCGCTCTAACTCTGCTCGCAAGGTTGTCGATTCCGATCCAGAACCCATCTGCGCATCGCCCACGCTACCGGCCTCAATCGCCCGGTTGCAGAACTCGATGTGCCGGTTGTATTTCTCGATCGCGAGCCGTGCGGTTTCACGCGAATATTGGTCCTGGTTAAGAATGTCGGTCATCATTTCCGCGGTGACGAGCATCTTGCGGCGGTCATCCATCCACAACTTCCAATAGGCTAGAAGCACGAACAGAAGAGAGGCTGTCGCCACAAGACTGTAGTCAAAGTAGGGATTCTTAATTGTGGACTCGATGAAGGCCTTCCTGCGTTGTTCAAGCCAGGAACCGTAGTCGACATTCTCGCTGTTAAAGCGCTTCAGTGCGAATTCATACCACGTCTCGCGGTTTTGATACAGCGGCTGCGGCGATTGCTTCGGTGTGTTGGCAGTTCCAGGCTGGATTGACAACAGCGCCGTTATCGCGAGGTGTGCGGCCCAGTGGTTCATGCTACCCACCCTGTTCGGGCACGGCGCGGAACCCTGGTCGGTGCCGGTGCGTCTTGCCTCTTGAAGCGAAGATTTGCGCCCGGGGACCCGGATTTTGAGTGTTTCAGTCGTGGGTAAAGCTGCGGCTCGAAGTTCGGCACGGTCACGTCCGTAGGCGGACGGACATGCAATAATGTGTGGAGCGTCCCCCGCGTATCATCGGTCATCAAGATCTCCATCTGTCCTTTTGGTAGGTTCTTGATGTGTTCGTCCAGTGCTCGGGTCTCCTTGTCCTCGCTTTGTATAGCGCGGCCGGTTTCCTCGTACTTTTCAAATCCGAACAGCTTCCAACGGTGCATGGAAAGACTTCGCCGTGTGACTTGGTGCTCCGCCGAAGCCCGCAAGAAATACCGAGCCGTTTCCTCGTCTTTCGTGCGCAGGGTCATGGTTGTGTTCGGCGCCGACGAGACGTCTTCCTTGAATCCGCGGCCTACTGCCGTGAGTTGGGGCAGGCTTTGCATGGAAAACAAAAACGCGGTGTGCGTTCCCCGGGCCGTCTGCAGGATCTGTGCGAAGTTGCGGTAGCCGAACGGCGCAAATTCATCCATCACCACGCTGAACAATGGCCGGTTGGTCTTGCGCCGTTGTTCTTCGCTCTCATAGCGTTTCCCTATTTCAAGCTGCAAGTTCTGCAGAAGCATCTTGCCAAGGGCCTTGACCGGCTCAGGATTCTTATTCACGTTCAAAGTGACAAACAAAATCTCCTCGCGGTCAATGACATCGCTGATTGAGACCAAGTCTTCGTAAGGGCCAGTCAACACACTCAGTTTGTCATCAAGGAATGTCATACACTCGTTGAGGAGGCCCTGGATCTTGGGCACGCGCTCCCTGTCTTCGAATGATTGATAGAGGTTCTTCACTGACATTTCGAAGTTCAGGCGTCGCTGCATGCTGATGCTGGAGTCGTGTTCGACTCTCTGCTTTGCCTTTTCAACCTGTTCCCGGAGAACTTGTTGATCGAGAGCCATCACGAGTACATCGTAAAAATTGAATTTCAGCCCGGTGTAGAAGAGCACACGCACGATGTCCGCCAGGTAATTCAGCTGGTGTTTGGAGAAGAACTCATCGTGGAGATTGAACGAGCCAAATACCATGTTAACGATCGGCATGTAATCGTCATCGTTGCAGTGGAACGGGTTATAAAGGACCGAGATGTCTGGACGGGCCGGATTCAGCAATCGCAATTGATGCAGGCGTCCCGCGCGATGGATATGTGGCAACAAGTCGTAGAAGAATTCGAGGTCGCCCTTCCCATCAAATATCACCATCGGTATGCGATGCGGCTCTTCAGGCGTTCCCACTACCCTCATAAGGTCCTGTGAAATAATGTTGCGCAAGAGAGTGGTCTTGCCTGTCCCGGTCATCCCGAGGACAATTCCCTGCATGACCCGTACGCTGTCCGGCCATGGCCAGGGGCGCCCGTGCACGTCATAGCCAAGCACTACTGCATCTTGAGACCACGCCTTGTGTGTGTATCGTTCGTCTTTTCTTGTTGGAACCACCATCGGTGGATGCGGCCACTCCATTTCTCGCCGAGACCGCCGCGTCGCAGCCAAAATTACTGTGACGCCTAGAGTAGTCAAGCCAATTACGGCGTAAGCGACGATCTCGGCTACCTGCCGGTCGGTGAGGTGATATCTCTCTGTCCCTACGTACCATACAGCGCACACAAGCAGGATGACGGCAGCACCACTCAGGATTTCCAGGGACTCCAAGAGTGGTGGATGTGTCTGGCGATCGTAAGGCTCAGCTCTCATCGAGACACCGGCATTGAGGAATCGAGATAGAGAGCGCAGCCTTGGAGCAAGACCAGCGCGAGCAGCCAAGGCCAATGATGCAACAACGATTTGTTGATCCTTAGAGAGGTGCGATCGCCATGGAATCCTCCGGACCGAACGGCCTTGAGCAACCGAAAGATCAGGATGAAGACTCCACCGATAAGCCAGCATTGGGAAAGTGTGGGGCTTATCCTGTAACCACAGATGGATACGGATCCCGGCGGAATCTCGCAGAAGGAAGGTTGGTGCCAGATGGTGTAGACACAACTTCCTTCAACGGCCACAAAGAGAGCCAGGGCCAAAAGAAAGAAACAAGTCTCCAATCGCCGCAACATGATCCCATCACGAGTTACTGCTCACGAATTCGACGCCCTCTTCTCGTATCCTCTCGTTACAAATAATTGAAATAAAGAGAGACGCAGGCGCCAGCAATAATCAGGATGCTGATGCCCACAAATTCTTTCTTAGGCCGCCGTCTCGCTCTACGGTCGAACGGATTGGGCGGCTCGAACACCAAATTGACAAATGCCTTCCAGAGTCCAAGGTCGGGCCGCGCTTTCAGTTTCGCTTCAAGCGCGTTATGCACTTCCGAGACTGTCAACTGCTTCCCCATTTTTAGAGCACCAAAGTGGCCGATACCTGTGTCTTGGCGTCAGCTGGAAAGTAGAATCGCAACACCCGGGGGCCCGGCATGACTGGAAGCTTGACAGCAATGATGCCCTGGGTTTCCTGCCCCGGTTCCAGACGTTCGGTGCGGATCTGCCCGTCTACGACTTCAACCGGAACCTGCCCGGACGCTTTCAAATGAGCTGCTTCCTGCTCGCTGAGTTGTGAAGTCTGAACTCCGGTTAGATCTTCAGGAAGAGCCTTCACATTCAGGGAGAACACTACGGGGGTACGTCCCATGTAGGGATGTGTTCCCTGGTTGCGGATTGCGTACCGGAGAAAAACTCGGTCCCCGTCCGGGATCAGGTCCCGGAATACGACTTCGATCTTGTTCTTTCCGTGTTTGGATTGATCGAGCCGTACGGATTTTCCAGAAAGGAGTACCTCCATCGCCGACTGCGCGGGCGAGGGGCCTGGCTCTTTTGTCGCTTGCGGCTGTGGAGGCTCTGAGGGCGGGTCGTCAACGGCGAAATCCATCTGTTGCACATCGCCAGCCGGCTCAAGTTCGTAATTGAGCCGCCCGGACGCGGTCCAGATAAATAGATTCGTGGAAATGTTCTCCTCTGTGGGTTGGATGTACACCTTGTTTTCACGCCACTCGACTTTGAACGTTGGGCTCCCGGCCGCGACTGACATCACGGGTTCTCCGACTTCGATCACCGTCAGATGATTCAGCGCCGTATGAAGATGCACGATTTGGTTTCGGTCGCTCTTCTGAGTTGTGACTCTCTGAGCTCGGGCAGGTGCTGAAATAAATAGAAACGCTGCAAGTACCATCCAAGACCGCCTCATATTTCCTCTCTTTTCCTTTTTCCACTCCCTCATGGGGGACCCAGGAGACTCTGCGGGTGAGAGTCTCCTGGGCGGTTGGTGTGTTTATTTGGGTGGTGGAACATAAGCAGGGTTTGACTCTGTGGGAGATACGGATGGACGCTGCTGTGAACCAGGAAAAACGACCTGCCCATTTCGTACTTCGCTTCTGCCTGGCTCAAAGTGGAAGGGTCTGACGCGATTGACGACCACAGGGGTTCCGCGGCCGTCCCGGTCCATGAACACATTGCCTTCGGGCGTGACTTGGGCCACGAAGATATGGCGTTCATAGTTACCGCCAGCACCGTCGGCGACTTGGTTGATCAAGAAGATGCGTCCTTCCGGATCAATTTCCACTTCGCCGTCGCAGAGATCGGGGATCTCAACAGTAACCTGACGGCCACCGGTGCGTTCCACGATCTTGTTCACGATCTCCTGGGGGAAAGCGTAGAACACGATTGACCCCGTACTGCTCCATCCTTTCTGCTCTTTGCCCTGCCGTGTTGGTCTGGATGCGTACGCGTGCAGGGCTGAAAGATAGGCCAATCGGTTCCCGTTTTTCCCCAGTGCCCATTTCCGTACCATGTCGATTACGCTTCTGAGGTCTTGGCGCGTTCGTTCTTCGTTGACCCGAACCGCCGCTCGTGCCTGGGTGCGCCGAAACAAGGCCTCTTTCCGAGCTTCTGGATCATTTTTGTGAGCCTCGAACTCGGCGTCAGCTTGCTTCAGTGCCTCATCGACCTTCGTGCGGCGTTCCATGATTTCGCCGACGCTCGCACCGTAGAATTGTGAGACCAGCCGGCACTCTTCGAAGATCTCCCGGGTATAAGATTCACCCGCAATCAACCCGGCAAAATCACGTAAGGGCGCGGTGGCTTCTTTGGAGAAGAACCGGCCGAGTTCTTTCCGTACGAAGTTGTACAGGTTTCCGACCTTGTCGGTTTCCGGAACGTCGATGTGTTCGGCCGTTTCGTCGATCCGGCGTTTGTTCTTGAACTTGAGCCACGGCGCGGCCGTCACCTGCTGCCGGATGTTCTTGATTACGTCCTGGTCGGGCTCGGTTCGATGCTTCAATTGATCCAAGGCGTTCTGAAGCTGGTCGACGAGCTCCCGCGCGAGGTCGCCTCTACCGGCTGCAAGGCACGAAGTCTTCAGGTCGGTGATTGCGCCGATCTGATTTCCGCGCGCTTGCATTGCGACCTGCGGGAGGTTCCACCAGGGGCTGCACACCTTGGGTGCTTTGTTCTTTTGACTGGTGTGCTGCTCACTGTAGAGGAAGCGGTCTTCGACAAACAACGGAAAGCGGTTGCCCTCGACGACACACACCGAATCAAAGTCGTAGTCCCCTCCATTCTTGGCTGCGGTTTCAGAGTGCAGTACAAGCGTTCCCTTTAGCCGCAGTTGCTGCTCCGCCAAGTCGAGGACGCGGTCTGCGTTCATGCTGCAGCCGCTCTTCCCTAGCTCAACGGTCAGCAGGTGCACGGTTTTATCTGCCGTCAAAGTCTCGAACGGAAGAAGATCTTCTTTCATGCGAATCGGATAACGAACCACCAGCCCTCGGAGGCAGTTGAGCGGTGCGATCACCCGATTCTTAGGCATCCAGTCGGATCCCCAGAAGACGTCTCCGTCATGCAATATGAGATAGCCATCGTCTGCCAATGTGAATCCCGGCAGTCGAAACCCACCCGATGTGCATAGTTTGAACGCCCATCGCGCCAGCAACCGTTGGAGTTGGCCGTTGACGAACGGATGCTTTGCCATGTAACCGGTTGGGTCCGCCTTTAATACAGCTTCGACGACCGTATGTTCTGCACTGGTGAACTCAGGGTTGTGGTCCTCGCTGATATCGAGAGACCGTTGTGCTTCGGAGGTGCCAAGAAGCTGGAACAGCTCCGTAAAGTTGTTCTCTTCAAACGCCGCTTTCACCTTTGCAATCTGGGAGAGGGCGTACGGTTTGATTTCGAGTTCGATCGAAGATGCCGGCGCGTGTTCAACCAGCGTGTAACTCGACTGGAACTCAAGATCGCGCGAAATATCACGGATCCCAAGCACGATGGAACCACGGTACAGGTGCGCATGGCGGTCCCCTAAAAATGACCGGAAAGAACGCAACGCGCCGCCCTTATACTCAGGCTTGACCGAAGATTTAGGCAGGATGATGTCCGCCTCCAACTTCGCGGCTACCTCATCCGTCATCACCTTGAATGACCCCTTGGCCTGGGTCTTCCCAAAACCCAAGCGGAATTGGTAGAAGCGATGCGGTTGGAGTTTCAGTTTTCCGAACAGAGACTCTGAAATCCAACCTCGGCAATCGTTTGTTCCGAATTCGTGGTCATCCACGACCAGGACACTCCGGTCCGGCTCCTCGATCCGCACGCGGCACGAGGAAACCAGAATGCCGAAGTAAGTGATGGCCGCTTGGGGTGATTCCCGAAACCGCTCCGCCAGCTTCTTTTCATACGCCACATCCGCGGCGTAGAATTTCCCTTTCTTCGCACTGCCACTGGCGCCGATCAAGCGATACCGAACTCCCTCGCATTCAAGATTCTGGAGGGCATGTTCGACAATCGCCTGCTCGAAAGGGTCGAGCGGCTCCTGGGGCACATCCACACTGGCCACTTGCAAGCCCGGGTAGAGTGCCTCAAGGAGGGTATTTCCGAGTTGTGACTGTTGCCTCACTTCGACCAACTTCTTTGATACATGACCTTCCTTATTAATCTGCAGTGAAACGACTGACAATCCACCGCAGTTCGTAACGTTTGTCATGGTTTTTCTCCTTGTTGTAACGGCACAGCACAACAAGGAGGCCGCTGATGCGGTCGCTTCGCTGTCCTGCACCGAAAACGAGTGAAGTTCCCGGTCAGGTTCGCGAAGAACCGACCAGCACTGATCCGCAATGAGCTTGCGGCGGGCTTCTACAGATCAACTTCATCTGTGGATGAAGCCGTGTTATGAAATCGATTGTTCCAGCACCATCACGCGTGCTTGTGGATTACGGTCTCCCTTCTGACCTGTGGGGTCTTCCCGGAGAGGTCCGCGACGGGCCGCCACTCGGTCACCACGTAGTAGGTGATGCCCGATTTCAGCGCTTCCACCATCGCCTCACCTTCCTTTGAAAACTCCCGGCCGAACACAGGGCTTTCCCCGCTCCCACCGGGCTTAGCCAGGAAGAAACGGCATCCCGTCTCGGCCGATTCCGTACCGTTCTTCTGCCGACGAATTTGACGCTTCGTAGGCGGAGAGGACTGCTCGGGCTTTTCTTGACCGACTGGCTGTAATGTAGTTGTGCTCATTTGTTGGACCACCTTTCTCGAGGTTCATTTCCGACAGCACGACACTGCTCTGCCGCCACCTCCGTGCGATGAAACGCTTCAGGACCCGCTCACCTCTGTTTTTCGAGGGTACTTTCCTGCAGTAGACCAGCCTCGCGGTCCCCGACCATCTGACGCTCCGAATACTCGGCGATTAGCAGACCGCTCGGATTCCGCTCAGACCGCTGCTCTTCGACGAGACGGATGTCGTAACGACCCACAATCCGGTCAATAACCTCGGAAGTGTTCTTTACTCGATGCACCTCTTTGACTCCGAAAACGACGTAGGTCCACGGCGCATCTTTTGCTTGATCGATGGAACGAATCCGAAAATCAGAGATGATGTGATCCTCTTTAATCTTCCCAACCGTGTCCTGATCCCGCAGCTTGTTGAGCGTGAACGTGCGAAGGTTCGTGGTCATCATGTTGAGCGATTCCGCAAAGCTTCGGTCGACTGACTCCGGCGTGTAAGCGAGGTAATGCTCAAGAAACCGCCTCACAATTGCTTTCCCTTCGAGGGGTGTGGGAGCGGCCTCTGTCGCATCTGCGCCAATTTGAGACGCTAGAACAACCGAAGTAGCCGGATCAGGATTGACGCTTGCGGGACGCCCAACGACTGTGGCATTGCCACTGCTGTCCACATGGATGACTGTCGGTGGTTGAAGATG
>Ga0137415_10000842_pt1 | contig 30009 bp, 21 predicted proteins | sample CZODoug3_1_1_16f_FD_183082 | JGI IMG/M metagenome (GOLD analysis project Ga0137415, IMG submission 183082) | Vadose zone soil fungal communities from Angelo Coast Range Reserve, California, USA - CZODoug3_1_1_16fungal (Hybrid Assembly) | ecosystem: Environmental > Terrestrial > Soil > Vadose...
GAATTCGATTCCCCAAGCCGCCATTGAGAGCATCGAAATTCTGAAAGACAGCGCGTCCACCACGTACGGTGCGGATGCGGTAGCGGGTGTCGTGAACCTTAAGATGCGTCACAATTACGATGGCGCAGAAGCGAGAGTCGAATACGGCAACACGCTCGATAAAGACTCGGGTCTATTCGACTCATACGGCATCTTCGGTGTTGGCAAGGGAGACACCAACATTACTGGCGTCTTGAATTACTATCATCGCAACTCCATCGCCAACCGCGATCGCGGTTTCTCGGCCGTTCCGCCGTTCCTAAGCTCGAACAATAGTCCTTATAATCTTCAGCTCAGCAGCAATGTGGCGGGAGCCGCTGGTGGAATGAATTTAAATCCAGGCGGGACTGAATTCGCGAGTGCGCCAGATTTTACGAACGGGTTGGCCCCGGCAAGCAGATATCTCTACGACACTAGGCGTGTCAGGGCGGCCGGCGGTCTGCGCCCCGGCTTCAACTTCAATCAGTTCTCGCTCTCCTTCCCGGAGTCAGAGCGCTACGGCGCTTATCTCAGCGCGGACCACAAGGTCTTTGGCGATCAGATGGTCGTCTATGCTGACGGGTTTTATCAGAACGTGAAAACGCACAACGAACTGGCGGCTCCAGCCAGCGGCTCGTTCCAAACGAAGGGTCAGACCATACTGGCTATTCCGCCGCATTCGCCGATTGCGCCAGGCTCGGAGCCACCCAACACGCCAACCCACGCGGCCACTGGTGTTCCGGCGGACGCGTTTAATCCCTTCAATCCGTTTGGGCAAATTATCTCGGGCGGCAGTCGTGCGCGTCTGGCTGAGTTCGGAAACCGTTTGTTCGATAACGAAACTGACGCGTGGCTGAGCACCATCGGCATCAAGGGGGACAAACTGTTTGACGGGACCTGGGGGTACGACGCCGCGTTCCGCTACAGTCAGCTTAAGAACACTCAGACCGGGACACAAGTGTCCGCCTCGCGATTCAACCGCATCTTAAACCAGGCCGATCCAATCTTTGATCCGACCTCCCCGCAATTCATCGGCACGACCGTCGCCTTTAATCCTTTCGGTGATTATCGCCGTCCAATCGCGGCTAATGCGGCCACGGTCGAGTTTGCCAGGGTGCATCCCAAAGATGAAGACACCTCAAAGTTGGGCACCTTGGATGCCAACATCTATACGACGGCGCTTTTCAATTTACCGGCCGGCGGCGTTGGTTTTGCCGTCGGCGGCCAGTTCCGCCGCGAATCGCTTAAGGAGAATCCGGATATGCTGAACGTCGAGGGTGATATCGTCGGTAATTCGCCAGTTCCGACCGCTGTGGGTGGAAGAAAGTCCTATGCGTTCTTCGCGGAGACGCGCATTCCTATCTTCAGCCCGGCCAATGCAATTCCCGGCTTTCATTCCCTGGAGTTTACGGCTGCGGGCCGGTTTGAAGAGTTTTTGAACAACGACACCAACGTCCTCGTGCCGAAGGTAGGCCTCCGCTGGCAACCATTCGACGAGCAGCTGACTCTGCGTGCGACTTGGGGCGAAGGTTTTCGTGAGCCGTCACTTGAGGAATTATTTGGGTCTCCGGTCTCAACGTTGGAGGTTACTCACGATCCGCTCAAAGGTGGACTGCTCGAATCCGAAACGAACGTTCTTATAAGCAGCAATCCTAATCTCCAACCGGAAGATTCCCGTTCCTTCAGCGGCGGCTTTGTTTACACGCCGAAATATGTGCCCGGTTTGAACCTCTCGGTTGACTTCTGGGACATCGAGCGCACCGGAGTTGTGGCTGCTCCGTTGGCTCAGCAAGTGCTGGATGGCACCGCTCCGGGCACTGTCGAGCGCGATGCTGGCGGATTCATCACCCGTATTTTGCTCGCAAATCAGAACTTGGGTGCTCAGGAGGCTCGGGGGTTTGACTTCGGCCTCCAGTACCAAAGGCCAACGCCATGGGGGACCTTCACTTCGACCACTCAAGTAACCTACCTGGATGAATTCATCTTCCAGGGGTTCATCTTCCGAGAGTTCGGGCCAGATAATGGCAACTTGGCCGGCAGAACCACGGACCCAGGCGCCTCGAATGAGGGTTGGTATAAATGGAAAGGGACGTCCAGCCTCGACTGGACATGGAAGGGCTTCGATCTCGTTACCATCGTGCGCTACACCGACGGATTCCACGAATTTACGCCAAACATCCACCAGCACTGGGTTCACCAGACCTTTTTCTTCGACGCCCAACTTTCCTACGACTTCACTTCCCTTCTTTCGGTTGAGACCAATCCTGTGCCTGGCTATTCCAAGGGCGAAAAAGAGGTCGTCCGCGGCAAGGACGGTGCGCCTACAGAAACGGCCTCGGCTCAGACCAGCAACTACGGTCGTAGCGTCTTGGACCATCTGCTGCGAGGCACGATCATTACCATTGGCTGCAATGACGTTTTCGGTCAGGATCCGCCTAAGGCATTCGGGGAAGGCGGAAACGCTGTCGGTTATCCCGGCTTCACTTACGATGCCACCGGCCGGTTCGTTTACGGGCGCCTCACAAAGAAATTCTAACGCTTGATTCCAGCCTAGTCTGCAAAGAGGCCGTGGCAAAAGCCACCGTCTCTCTTGCGTTTTGCGGAAGTGGTTTTGGTAATTTGCACAGCGGCCTCGCGGCTGTAGTGTCATTCGTGAAGACGCTGATATCTGCAAGCGCTACAACTATCATCGCCGCCAGCATGCTTGCCGGAACAGTGTTGGCCGATCCCCCGGTCAAGCAACCCTCCGAACGCAAGCAAAAAGTTGAAGAACGGGCGATTTTTGTCACCGGTTCGCTTATCCCACAACGTGTTCAATTGCGGCCGATCGGCACCACGACGGTTTCGCCGGTCCGAATCATTGATCGTCGTGAAATCGACCAGACAGGGCGACGTACGACGCCGGGCGCTCTGATCAATGAGCCTTCGCTCCGCGTCATCGGTCACTGACCTCCCATCGCTGAGGCGAATCAAGAAAACGCGCACATCTCAACTGGCCTGCCAAGCCGTAGTCTTGGAGCGCTGAGAACGGGCAGATCGATACCAGCCCGCCTTCGTTTCACTTCGGCGTGACAGCCTTCGCTGTTCCGCTGCGCTCCAAGCGAAGGCCGGAGGTAAGCGGATTATTCAAGCTTCGCTTTTGACCCAGCGCTCCGCGCCTCGCCGGTCGAACAAGTTCTCGTCCCCCTCGAATTTTAGTGGCCTGCCGAGTCGTAGCTCGCCGCGAAAGTGTGGCAAGGTAAAAAGCTCCGCCTCCGCCGAACCTGCGGCGCGACAGTCTTCGTTCTCCGCTACGCTGCGAGCGTAGACTGGAGGTAAGGGGATTACGCTCCCGCTAGTGCATCCAATAGTGAAGCCCGGTTATGTGGATTTTACGTCCCCGCTTCGGCTTTGGAGGTAAGGGGATTCGAACCCCTGGCCTTCTCATTGCGAACGAGACGCTCTACCAACTGAGCTATACCCCCTCGACGGCGAGCGAAAACTATCACGATGCGAAAATTTGTCAGCAAGGGAAAAGACCGCTGAAAGTGCAAGTTGCGTCAGTGCAGCAGTCGAAAGCCAGCGGGCAGGCGCACGTTAACACCTGGCGCTTCGGGATCTCCCGATCGATTGAGGCCCACGCCTGAACCAAGCCCATTCTCATTGAGAGCGACTTTAGGTGGAGGCGGCGGAATCGACTGTTGACCTTTGGCTTTGAGGGACTCGTTTAGGATCGTCAGTTCCGTCGCCAGCAGTTGCTCGAATTCTTTGGTTACGTCAGCCAATTCTCGTTTAAGCGCGTCGATGTAAGCAATTTGGTAGTCGCCCGGCTTCCCTTCGTAGCTGAGAATTGCTCCGTATAACTGGTCGGTGTGCTCGCGCAGACGCTCTTCGCCGGTGACCGCGCCGCCTTCTTTCGTCGCGACGATTTTTTTGCGGACATTGTCGATCTTACCATCGAAGTCCGTGATGCTTTTCCGCAGCGCGTCACCTTCCGCCAGCGCTGCCGCGCTCTTGGCCAGACCCGCGCGCAAAAACAGTATCCGATCCATCAGCGCACTTTCCTCGCCGAACAAGGCGTGCACTTTCATAGCTCCCTCAAACTGCGCTTTGCGATCGGCCTCCGTAAATTTTGCTCGACGATCAAGGCCCACGGTCAATTTCGTCTCGGAAACTTTTCCCGCCTTTGTTAGCCGGACCGTGTAGACGCCTGGAATTAAGCGCGGCCCGCGTATGCCGGCCTCAGCGATCTGCGCTGCGGGCGGTACCCGTGGCGGCTTTTCGCGCATGCTCCAGATAACACGATTCAACCCGGGGCGCTTGCTCGCTGGTAAATTATCAACGAGGCGGCCGGAAGCATCCAGCACTTCCAGCTTAAGCTTTCCGAATAGGTGACGTGACCGCTGGTAATAGGTGATGACAGCAGCGTCCGGTGGGTTGTCACCGACAAAGACTGCGTCGCCATTAGCCCATCCGCCGTTTCCTTCGAGGCGCTGTTGCACGGGTCGCGCTGAAACGAAGGTGACTTCCTGTCCTATAAGATCCGCCGTCACAGCACGCAGCGGCGTGATGTCGTCCACAATCCAAATGCCGCGGCCGTGTGTTGCCAGGACGAGATCGTTTTCCCGCGGTTGAATGGTGAGGTCGCGGACAGCCACGGCTGGAAAGTGGTTGCCCTTGAATTGCGCCCAATTTTTCCCAGCGTCGATGGAAACGAAAAGCCCAAATTCGGTGCCAAGAAAAAGCAGGTCGGGTTTGACGACATCTTCCTTAATTACGTGCGCATACCCACGAACGCCTTTGAGTTCTTGCGGCGTAATCAGCGGCGTCCAGGTTTTGCCGTAGTCGGCGGTTCGAAACACGTATGGCACCATGTCGCCAAACGTATGGCGGTCGAAGGCCACGTACGCGGTAGGTGCGTCAAAATTGCTTGCTTGCACCCAGCTGACCCATGAATTCTTCGGCAGGCCAGGAACATTGCCGACTACGTTGTTCCATGTTTTGCCTCCGTCACGAGTGAGCTGGAGATTGCCGTCGTCCGTTCCCACCCAGATCAGCGACTTGTCTTTCGGCGACTCGCTGATCGAATAAATCGTGGTGTGCATCTCGGCGGAGGAATTGTCCACCGTCACGCCGCCTGACTGTTCTTGCTTCTGCTTTTGCGGATCGTTTGTTGTCAGATCCGGTGAGATGCGATCCCACGTTTGGCCGTGGTCGCGCGAGCGAAACAGAAATTGCGCGCCAATGTAAAGCGTGCCCTTCTCATTAGGCGATAGCGCGATCGGCGTATTCCAATTGAAGCGCAGCTTCTCCTTATAGTTCGGCCGCGGCTGGATGTTTCGTGTTTCGTGCGTGTGCCGGTTCACTCGCCCGATGTTGCCGCCTTGGTATTCGGCGTAGATGTAATCAGGGTCCGCGGGATCGGGGAACATCCAGAAACCGTCGCCATTAAACATGTTCTCCCACCGCGAATTGGTGATGCCGCCGGGATACTGCGACTCGCCGACCCACGAACTGTTGTCCTGCAAACCCCCGTAAACGCGGTAGGGATCGTTGTCATCGACGCTGACGTGATAGAATTGAGACACGGGCAAGTTGTCGCTCTTCCACCATTTGCTGCCTCCGTTGTAGGAATACCACATGCCGCCGTCGTCACCGCTGAAAACGGTCTGCGGGTTGGTGGGATCAATCCAGACATCGTGCACGTCACCGTGCGTTCCCTGGAAACCGCCAACTATGGCAAAGCTCTTGCCCGCGTCTTCACTCAAAATCAGCGCACCATCCGTTTTGAACAGGCGATCCGGATTTTTTGGATCGACAATCAGATTCGCGAAGTAGAACGGACGCCACACCATCCAATTACTTTTGTCGCGCCTATCCCACGTCATGCCACCGTCGTCCGAAACGAAGAGCGCGCTGTCGGGAGATTCGACGAAAGCGTAAACGCGTTTGGCATTTGATGGCGCGATCGCGATGGCAAGACGGCCATACGGCTTCTTCGGAAAGCCTTTGTTATTCTCGGGCGTAATTTCCATCCACGTGGCGCCGCCATCATTGGAACGAAACAATCCGCTGGACGAAGGTTGATCGGGACTGCTCCCGCCAGAACGGTATTCCCATCCTTTGCGGCGGAAATCCCACAAGCTCGCGAACATTACTTCTGGATTCGTGGGATCGAATGCGACTGATGTGCAACCCGTGGAAAGGTTGGCGCCTTTGAGGATCAACTTCCATGTCTTGCCGCCATCGGTGGTCTGGTAGAGACCGCGATCCGGCGAATCACTCCACAACGCGCCGGGCACGGCGGCATAAACCGTGTCGCTGTTCTTTGGGCTCACCACGATCTGCGCGATGCGCTCCGAATTGTCCAAACCGGCGTGCGTCCATGTCTCGCCGCCGTCGGTCGATTTATAAATTCCGTCACCGATGGACACGCTGTTCCGCGTCCACGACTCGCCGGTTCCGACCCAAACGTTTTTGGCGTTCTTGGGATCGAGCGCGATTGCGCCAATCGATTGCACCGGTTGTTCGTCGAACACCGGTCGGTAGCGAGTTCCGCTGTCGTCAGATTTCCAGACGCCTCCGCTGGCCGCGCCGACGAAAAGCGTGATCTTGCCGGAGGGCTCTCTCGTTCCAGCGATCGCGGAGATGCGGCCGCTCATTGTGGCGGAACCGATGTTACGCGCGCCAAGACCGGAGATGGTTGCAGAATTGAACGGTGCCTGCACTGCACCAGAGACAAGGCCGGCCGCGGATAATGCAGCTAGTACGAACTTCAAGAATCGCATGGAATGATCAAGAATTATTTGGAAGCAGCTGTGGGAAAACGGAAGACAGCCTCATCGACTGGCACATTGGCATCGGCTTTTTCGATAATGATCTTTTGTTTGTCTGGTGAACCTTTTCTGCCAGCCTCGATCGAGAACGGAATGAACACGCCCGCGATTTTTTCGTAATCACCGAGATCGGTTTCAACTTCGGTTTGTGCGCCGTGCTCGACCCGCTGTGTCAGGGTTCGAATCTCTAAAAAATGGTCAGGATCGAGATAAACGAAGTTCACGTCGCCGTTTTTGCGCACGACCTTTAGTTTATAAGCCAGCGTGCCGTCCACGTCTTCAGTTCCGAGATAATCGACCGTGCTTCCTTTCGATTTCCAGTCCACCAGCGGCCCATCGATCTCAGCGTCTTCTATGAGCGACTTAACGTCGTCCGCCGACATTTTTTCCGGATCTTTGCGGCCTCCGAACGGTGAAATTTTCCATCCCTCCTTGCCGTCGTAAGCGTGCACTAACGTCATGCCCTGAAGAGTGGCCTCGGTGCGCACTTCGCCTGGACGTTTCTTGGTTTGATTATAAGCCAGCTCGATTTGGCCCTGTTGCACGAGCATTTTACCGGTGAGCTTCAGCGATTGCAGCGCGCGCAATGCATCGGCCCCTCCCTTAGCTTCGATGTTTTTGGCGACCAACTCATCGAGAGTCGGCGGCTTTTGTTCTTGGGTAAATCCGGCCGGCGCAATTAGGGCGGCGGAAATGAGAATGATGGCAAAGTGTAAGCTCATGAGAATTTTGCGAAACGAAGCTCTAAAAAGATCGCGTCCAACCGATATGTCAAACGCACCAGTCGCTTATCCGCCGGAAGGCCCGGCAAACTGCGGCCAGCCGAGTGGATGAAGATCGACAATATCCCTCCGGCGCTTCTTTCGACGCTGCGGGGGTTGATCGAGAAAGAGATAAATAATTGGCGTGGTGTAGAGAGTAAGCATTTGCGAGACAATCAGGCCGCGGACAATGCCGATGGCGAGCGGCAATGCGCCGAACATCGCAGCACCCCGACTCCTGAGTGCCGGATGCCCCATTGATTTTGACCTGCACGACTGCGGTTTGGTTACGAATAAGATGTTTATTCCTGCTAGCGTCAATTCCCCTATGGGGAAGGTATCGCGGGTGCGCGCCTAGAACGACGCAGAAGATTCGCGATTTTGTTCTCTTAACCGAGCGCGCCAAAGGCCAGACCGAGACTGTAAGTCACCGCGGCCTCGATCACGCCCACGATTGTCATTTCCAAACCGGATGCCCACCATGAGCGGATCGTGATGAGCGATTTGAGCGCGCCCACGGCAAAATGGGCGAGGATGCTGATCGCAAAAGCGGCGATGATTGCCGGCACCCCACTCATGAAAAAAAACGGAATGATTGGGATAAACGCGCCGATCGCAGTGGAGAGCGCAGCGGACATCGCCGAAGTCCACGGCTTTCCGCCATGATGCTGCGACAGGCCAAGCTCGCTTTGCGCCATCGCTTGCACCATTTGTTCCGGTTGCTCGGCTAATCGCTGGGCCATTCTTTGTGATTCTTCCGGATTGAAACCCTGCAATTGATAAAAGAGCGCCATCTCCTCGATTTCTTCCTCTGGATTTTCTTCCACTTCGGCTTTCTCCCGCGCGATCTCGGCTTCGTAAACTTCGCCTTCGCTTTTTACCGCGAGATAGGCGCCCGCGCCCATCGACAATGACGAAGCAATCATTCCGGCCAGACCGGAGATGAGAATGTAATGCTGTTGATTGTTCGTTGCGCCCGCGACGCCGGAAACAATTCCGAACACGGCGCCCAGTCCATCGTTGACGCCGTAAATCGCATCCGCCACCCAACTTCCACCCCGGCCATGCCAGCGTTCGCGTTTTAATATCGTGTCGAGCACAGTGCGCGGGCCAAGTTGCGGCACCATTGCGTTCAAAGCGCGGGCATGCGCTTTTTCCTCGAGAGCGCTTTCGCGCAAAAAATCCTTTACGTCGTGCTCGCTGGCGAGGGCTCGATCGCGCTGATCACGAAATTGCGCTTCGTGTTTTTCCTCAGCTGCTTCCATCCGGCGAATCGCGATCTCCGTTCCGAGCGCGCGATTCAACCATCGCTTCAAGCGGCGGCCAATCGTGTCGGGCAAAGTCGGGACAGGTTCGCCAAGATCGACAAGTTTCTTTTCCCAACGTTGGGCGTGTCGCTCTTCCGCTTCCGCCATGCGCAGCAGGATTCCTTTTCGTTTCGCGTCCCGCTCGCGCTCCGCTAGTTCGCGATAAACTTGCGCGGTCTCGACTTCGGCGCGCCAGTTTCGCCTAACGACCTCGATCGTTTCTTGTCGATCTTTCGCTTCGGTCGTTGGATTGACGGGCTCGCCTCCCGGCTCGCTAACCCTCGCGGGCTTGCCCGTCCACGTCGTTCGGATCCCGCCTCCTCCGTTGTCCGTCTTCATCTCGCGCATTCCGCTGGAGCAACTGTCGCGGCAATTGCAGGGGCGGTTTTCGGTTTCAACTGTTGCGCGGTAATCACCAACGCCACTGAACCGATGATCAGGCCCGCGGCGATCAACGTGCGCGTGCTCAAAGTTTCACCGGCAAATGCGGCGCCGAGCAATACCGCCACGATCGGATTCACATACGCATACGTCGCGACTTTTGCCGGATCACAATGCCGCAATAACCAAATGTATGCAGTGAATCCCACGATCGCGCCGATGAGGACCAGGTAAGCAAAAGCGCCTAACGACAAGCTCGATACCGCGCCCGGATGAAAGCGGTGAGACTCGCCAGTGAGAAAACCGGCGAGCATCAAAAGGAACCCGCCGCAGAGCATTTGCTGCGCGGCGGCTAGAAACGGTGACGTCGCGCTCTTCGCCGTGCGCGAGTAGAGCGATCCGGCCGACCAGATAAATGAAGAAACGAGCAGGATCGACATGCCGATGGCGGGATGACTACCGCCGTTCGACGAAAATCTCAACGCAGGAGCTAGCAAAATCGCGACTCCGACAAATCCACCCGCCAAACCAAGCCACACGATCGGTTTTGGCCTCGGCGCCATGCCCGTTAACCATCCAAGCAGCACGATGTAAATCGGGACGGTTGCCACCACCACCGCCGCCAGACCCGACTCGATGTACTTTTCAGACACGGTTACACCGCCGTTGCCGCCGAGAAGCAAACACGCGCCTACAATCAACGCGGTCCGCCATTCCGCCCATGTCGATCTTCGAGCGTCCTGCCAGCGGGCAATGGCGTACATGATCAAACCCGCGAGAAAAAAGCGCGTCCCCGCCATCAAAAATGGCGGAACAGTTTCGATCGCGAAACGAATGCCGAGATAAGTCGAACCCCAAATGACGTAGAGCGCCGCGAAAGCCGCAATAATCCAGATTTTCTTCGGTGCCGGCATGAAACGAAGACAATCTTCCATTCGTTCGGCAGAGCAACCAGCCGCTTCTTGCCCCGATTTTGAGGCAGGCTCGCGTGAGAAGTGCTCAGGGAGAGTCATCTCTCATGGCCCAACGCAAATCTTCCATCATTGAAAATTTAATCCTCTGCCCGTGGTGGATCAGTCTGGCCTTGGCAATGTTTTCGTACGGGGCTCTTCGCGCGCCACTGATTAGTCTTTGTCTGCTCTGCCTTGCGACGTTGTCGGCACTGCGAACGTCATTCAACTCGCGGATGCTTCAACAGCAGGCCGGGTTGGATAGTCTGTGCAGGCTCTCGTGGAAGCAATTCGAAGACTTGGTCGGCGAAGCTTATCGCAGGCAGGGATACGCCGTTAAGGAAATGCTTGGTGGCGGCACAGATGAGGGAGTCGATCTCATTCTTACTCGAAATGGCGAAACCACCCTCGTACAATGCAAGCGGTGGAGAGGGCTACCGGTTCCAGTCGGAATAGCGCGACAACTCTATGGCGTATTAATGGATCGGAAGGCGGCGGCTGCGAAGCTCGTGGCAACGAGCTAATTTACCCCTGAAGCGATCGGGTTCGCGAAGGGCAGGCCAATTGAACTGATTGACGCAGAAGCTCTGCTAGAATTGCTGGCTTACGTGCGGAGTTCTGGAACCCCGAGTGCTTTTGGGGTTCGATCATAAGCAACAGAGCGATTCGGACTGTCCGCGATGCGGATCGCACCTACGCGATTACTCGCCCGCAAACGTGCCGAAAAACCGCGACTAACCACCGGGAGAAACATCGGAACACGATTCCCAAAGACATTTTCGATCTACCGCGTGCGCGATCCCGGAAGACAATGGGAATTTCGAGCACCCGCAAAGTTGGCCCGGCGCGGACCATTGCTTCAAAGGCTGTTCTGGAACCATTGGCCGGTGGGGCGAGCTCCAGTAAGCGAGAGCGCGCAATGGCGAAGAAGTTGGACATGGAATCGTGCACACCAGTGAGGGGATAAGCGAGCGCTGAGCCTGCTCGCGACAGCATGCGGCGCCAAAACGGCCAGCCCGGTGTCGATCCGCCCGGTATGTATCGACTTCCAATCACCATATCCGCCGTGTTCGTCAACAGCGGGGCCAGAAGATCGTTGATTCGCTGGGGCGGGTGACTCAGGTCCGCATCCATGATGAGTAGGAACGTTCCCGTTGCTGCCTCGGCGCCGGACATGACCGCAGCCGCCAAGCCGGGCCGAGCGCGGTCTTGTTCGATGAGCCGAACTGGATGCTTCGCAGCCAGCGAGCGAATCACATCGCGCGTCGCGTCGGTCGAATCATCAACGAACAGAATTTCCTGAAGAGGAACAGGGCGAGAGACAATCTGAGACACCAGCGATGCAACATTTTCCGCTTCATTACGTGTAGGAACAATGATCGAGACTGAATTGCCGAACGTAGGCATGTTTGCTGATTCCGCGCCTCTTCAATCTGCCTTGTCCAGCTCGATCTTAACGCTCGCCTGCGCGGCATTTTGCTTATGCAGCAAAACCGAACGCTTCATTCACGGTCCAACCTCGCCAGCGCCTGCCGCACGTGTGGCAAATCGGGATCCAGCGCTAGCGCGCGCTGATACCACGCTCGAGCTTCCTTTTTCCATCCGCCGCGCTCGTATTCATGGCCGATTCGCGAGGCGGGTTGCGCGTAAAGAGCGAGGATTTCACTTTCAAAGCTCTCGGCGTTGATGCTGCGGGATGATGGAGGGTGATAGCGTTTCATCAGTTGCTCGTTGTCGCTTGTCATTTCGCTCAGCGTAATTTGCCTGGACGCAGGTTCCATAACACTGACGAGGCCGTGCTGATACGACCAATAGTATTGATCGAGACTTTTGTCCGGCAGTGTTCCAATGATTGCGACTGGCCGGCCCGGATTTGCCTCGATCAACGCTCGCAGATTCTGTCGCTGACCGTCGTAGTGATCGAACGGAACGGTCAGGTCAGGATAGCGTTCGCGTAATTGGCGCAGATACCAGTCTGCGGGCAGAAGCGGAGAGAGAATCAGTGCCACATCCGGTCGCTTTCTCTCGACGACGCTGAGGTACATCAACGGTATGGCCACTCCGTCACCCGTGACCAGGAGAATGGCGTGTGGCTCAACAGTGTCAAAGACATCCTCGCCAAAGGAACGGGCGATTCGATTACGACTTTGATCGACGCGGCGATAATTTATGACCACGCTCACAACCAGGACAATGAGGAGCGCTCCGACCACCAGCGGCAACGGCCGGGTTGGCAGCGCCGGCGCATAAGACGCGATGACTTCGGCAACCAACAAAACGCCGAATGCGATCAAGGGTGCGACGACGACTTGCGGCAAAAGAAAAAACCGTTGCAATACGAACAGCGCGGATGGTGCGGTGGCAAGGTTTAGGTTGGTGATCCAGGTGAACAACGGCCCAACGCAGAGGAACGCGATAAGACTGAACCAGAAATACCAGCGTTGACGCCGATAAGCCTGGACTGCTCCCAATAAGGTCAACGTTCCCGCGACCGGCCCGAAAAAAATGCAAAGCGCGATGATTCTCGCGAATGGCGAACCGCCCATGTAGCTGGCCGTACCAACCAGCCGGCGGCTTCCGTAGCTCTTTCGGGCGATGAGAGCAATCAGATCGCGCAGTGACGAGACGTTGCCCCAGTTGCAGGCGGGATGATGCGCGGAGGCCCAAGGCACATAAGCGTACGGTAACAGTCCGATGCAGAAGGCTGCGATGCAGATCGCGAAAAGTTGAGGGTGCGTCCGCAAAACCGCGCGGTGCTGCCAGAAGACGAAACAAAAAGCCGGAGCTAGGAGCACAATCGTGTGATGGTTTGTGAGCGCGAGCCCCGCCACAAAGAAAGCCGCAATCAAAACGCCGGGCCGGTGCGGTTCTTGATGCCACGTCACGAGCAGGTAAATCAACACGCTGGCGAGCAGATTATTTAACGGGAAGACTTCAGCGACGAGCGACCACGTCCAGAAAGCGGGAATCACCGCGAGGATGAGCGCGGCGATCGCTGCCGCCGGGCGCGACCCGCTCAAACGCAACGCGGTGAAGAAAATGACGGCGACGGTGAGAGCGTCACACGTGACAGCGAGAAGATTAACGCGAAATGGAACCGGTCCGAACGGCAGTAAACTGAAGAGGTGGCCGAGCATTGTGAAGAGCGGATAACCCGGTGGATGCGGCACGCCCAGCGTGACCGCCGCCGTAATCAGTTCCGGTGTGTCGCCAACGACAATGTCGCGAGCCGCAGTGAAAAAATACAAAACCACCACCGCGCCAACGACCACCGCTGCCTCAACCCAGGTCTTGTTATCACCTCTCGCTAAGATTGGCATAGAGCCTTTGGAGTGCGGCGACGCGTCGCCGCTTTTCTCGGAGCGATCCCGCGATGGCGGCACCTCATTCCAAAGCGCGGACATGTCCGCACATTCCAAAATTCCGATGATCGACGATGTTTTCGCATCGAGGTTCCGTTTCATTCGACGCTCACAGCTCGATCACTTGCGCGGAGTGGATGTCGCCGCCGGCCCGAATTTCGGCGAGCAATTCTTCGCTCGGCGCGGTATCGAGATTTAAGACTGTCAGCGCGGTGCCGCCGGCTTGATTTCGACTCAAAGACATCGTCGCAATGTTGACGCCATGATTGCCGAGCAACGTTCCGATGCGTCCCACGATGCCGGGACGGTCCGTGTTTTCTAACACGAGCACGACGCCGTGCGGCCGCGCCTCCACTGGCCGGCTGTTCACGCTCACGATGCGCGGGGTCGCGCCAAAGAATGCGCCGCCCACTGAAACCGTTTTTCCATCGGCGACGGCCGAAAGTTCGAGCATGTCCGTGTAATCGCCAAGCGCGCTCAACCGCGTCTCGGTGATTTTGAGGCCGAGACTCTCGGCGAACGCGGGAGCATTCACTTCATTCACGTCAGCGCCGCCGGCATTTTGCAGAAAGCCTTTCAAAATCGAACGCGTGATCGCGGTCGTGTCGACTTCGTTCACTTTGCCGCTGTAATTAATGTTCAACTGCTCGACACGTCGAGGAGCGACTTGCGAGAGGAAGCGCCCAAGTTTTTCGCCAAAGCGAAGATGCGGCCCGATGATCGACAATGTCTTTGCGTCGAGATTCGGCATGTTCACGGCGTTGCGGATCGTGCCTTCAAGGAGCGCGGCGCGGATCGATTGCGCGATCTCGATGCCAACGCTTTCCTGCGCCTCGGCCGTGGACGCGCCCAGATGCGGAGTGAGAACAAGATTCGGCGCAGTGCGCAACGGCGAGTCGGAAGGCAGCGGCTCAATTTCAAAAACATCCAGCGCGGCGCCGCCGACCTGACCCGAGTGCAGCGCCTCAGCCAGCGCGTCTTCATCGATGAGACCGCCCCGCGCGCAATTGATCACGCGCACGCCGCGTTTTGTTTTTTCCAGTCGCGTCGCATCGACCATGTGATGCGTTTCTTCTGTGAGCGGCGTGTGCAACGAGATGAAATCAGCGCTCGCGAGCAGGTCGTCGAGCTCATCGACAAGTTCGACTTGCAAGGTGCGCGCGCGCGCCGCCGACAGATACGGATCGTACGCAATAACGCGCATGCCGAACGCGATGGCGCGGCGGCTGAGTTCACTGCCGATGCGGCCCATTCCAATCACGCCGAGTGTCTTGTCATAAAGCTCGATGCCTTCGAAATTTTTTCTGTCCCAACTTTTTCCGCGCATGCTTGCGTCTGCCTGGGGGATTTTTCGGGCAACCGAAAGCAGCAGCGAAAACGTGTGTTCGGCCGTGGAAACGGTGTTTCCACCCGGCGCATTCAGCACGATGATGCCGCGGCGCGTGGCCGTCTCAACATCGACATTGTCCACGCCGACTCCAGCGCGACCAACCACTCGCAATCGCGCACCGGCATTCAAGATTTGCGCCGTCACCTTTGTTTGGCTGCGGACAACGAGCGCGCTGAACTCCGGAATAATTTTGACCAGCTCTGATTCGGTTAAGCCCGTTTGAAATGAGACTTCGAGCGCACCGTCGCGTGAAAGTTCGTCCACGCCGCGCGGCGAAATTGAATCGGCGATTAAGACTTTCGGCGGCCTCATGCAATTACAGCAAACGTTCAACGTTCAACGCCCAACGTCCAACGCTCAATGAGCATTGTAGCCACGGCCCTGCGGGCCGTTCCTGGGATCAGTAAGCACAAATGACGCGCCACAGGCGCGTCGCTACACAGCTAGCCAAAGATCACCAGCTGAATTGAGTCGGGCAATTGCTGCGCGACGCTGGTTGCCACGCCGCCCCGGAGAAGATTAGCAAGGGCATGGCGTTGGGTGGCGCCGATCATCAGAAAATCGACACCGAGCGTGGCGGAGAGATCGATGATGGTCGAGGCCGCGTCTTCGCTCACGGCATAGACAGGGATTACGCAAATGTCGCGCTCAGCGCCGAGTTTGAGCATCAAAGACATGATGGCATTCGCTTCCGGATCATCCTGCCAGCGCGCGCGGCCGAGAGTCGCCGGCCCCCCGGTATAGTAAACAGCAATCTCCTTCACGTAGAGCACACACAGTGTCGCTTTGCGCAGTTGGGCTTCATCGAGCGCGAAGCTGAGCACCGGCGTGATGCCGCGGGCTGCGACCATGATTTTTTGACCCTCCTGCAGCCGCGGCTGCAGCGCGGCGATCATGTCCGGTGAAACCATTTCTGCCACTCTTCTGGTGACGGTGAGGGTGGTTAGTCCCTGGCGTTTTTGCGTGTAGGCGCGCAATCCAAGACCCACTCCCAAGACGCAGACGACGAAAAAAAGCGCGTCCGGTTTTGTGCGGGCCAGCGTTAGCTCAACAAAAAAAAGGATGCAGAACGTGATGCCGAAGAGCACACGATCGTACCAGGTGAAGCCGATCGCGCGATTGGATGCGCAGGATCCGACATTGACGGTGATCGCGCCGACCACGCCGATCGCATACAAACCGGCGAGTCCTTCGAAGTTTGTCGCGGTCAGCAGTGCGACCGTCGGGAGACCAAGGGCGATGAGCAGCGGATACAGAGGCACGCCGTGCCGGTTGAGCCGTTTAAATTGTTGCGGCATTTCGCCATCGCGCGCCATCATGTAGAGCAGACCGATCATCGCGACGATGGCCGTGTTGGCAGCGCTCAAGAGCAAGAGCAAAAACACGATGCCCACGACCCAGCCGAAGGCCTGGCCAAACCATGGGCCGAGCGACGCTGTCCCAAATTGTTCGCCGATGAAGCGCAGCATGTCCTCGTGCCGCTTCGTCAGCGCGGCAGCGATGTCGCTTCGAGTCGTTAGGCCGAGCGTCTTTCCCATTACTGAAGGCAGCGACAGCATCGCCCAGCCAAGCAGCGCCGTGCCGAGCACAACCTCGATCGCGACCGGCGCAATCGCCTTGGCCGATTCGCGCGCGACAGTTGGCCGGTCGTGAGTCGAGCCAGGATCGAGCTTGATCACGCCGGTGAGATTCGCAATCGCTTCCACGCCGGAGAGCGCGAGAATCACGCCCACAAACTGAACCCAAAGCGTGCTCAGACTCTCATGCCGCGGCTCGAGAAAATGTGTCGTCAAATGCGGCGCGCTGATGGCGATCAATGCCACAACCACGACCACGGTTGGCACGGCAAGCGCGACCGCCAAACTGCCGGAGTGTTTTGGCCCAAACCAATTGATGAACCCGAGGAAGAGCAGGACGCCAATCGTCGTGAACGCGATGTTGTCCTTCAAGAATTTGAGCCAGAGGATGTTTTCTGCGCCGGAAATGACATACGTCAGACCCGACCAGCCGCTCAGCGCTGCCGTCACCGTGAGATCAGCGACAAGGAGTAATGCGCCAACCACGGCAAGCAGCCGGCCTTGCGAACGGGCCGCGGAATAACCGCCGCCGCCATCAGGAAAGTGGGCGCAAATGACGGCGTAATTGATTCCGACTAAACCGGTGAGCACGCAGACGGCGAGAATGATCGGAAGCGAAGCGAAACCAGCCGCGACAAAGGCGAGACCGATGACGTAGGCCTTGCTCGTGCCCCAATCGCCGTAGAGAAGCGCGGCGGCTCGCTTCCAATCGACATTGCGGGGGCGATGAACACCACCGGTCTCAGTGAGGATCAAATCAGCCATCGCGCTTGGCGTTGACTCTCCATTGCCTCCCGAATGGCTGGCAAGTTCTTTCTCGTTTGCGGCGACGCTCGAAACCATGCGGAATTTCTTGACGCGCAAATGCGCGAATCGGAAGCGATTCGCAGTTCTTTGTTTCGCTTAATAGATCGATGAGTTGTCGATCTAACGGGAGAACGAGTTTTCGTCACGCGGATGCGCGATGAATCGGGTGAACGATGCGCGGCATCGAGAGCACTTAATGGCCCCAGGCCGACGGCTAACCTGGTCAGCTCTAGTTTGTTAAGTTGATGAAGCGACTCCGAATCGGTAACCAATTCCTGATTCTGTTCTGATCAACACGGGAGTAGTGGGATCGCGTTCAATTTTCTGCCGCAGATGGGTGACGTAAACACGAAGATATTGTCGATGCTCCTCAGATTTTGGGCCCCAAATTTCGCGAAGGATATGGCGATGGGTGAGCACGCGGCCAGGATGACGCACGAACAAGCGCAGCAGCGCGTACTCGGTAGCGCTGAGTTTCACTTCATGTCCGGCCCGTGTCACGACGCGCGCCGTAAGATCGACGATTAAGTCTCCGCTCTTGAAAACGGAAACCTCTTCTTCCGGCCGAGTCTTGCGTTGCGCGGCGCGTAAACGCGCGAGCAATTCCGGCGTGCTAAACGGTTTGGTGACGTAATCTTCCGCCCCGGCATCAAGCGCGGCAACTTTGCCAGCTTCGTCGTCGCGCACGGAAAGGACGAGGACGGGCGCTTCGCTCCATTCACGAAGACGTTTCAGAACTTCGAGGCCCTCCATATCGGGCAGGCCAAGATCGAGCAAAATGATGGCGGGTTTGCGATTTGCAATTTCGATTAAGCCTTGCTGGCCGGTCTCGGCTTCATCTACCTGATAGTTTTCGCTTTCGAGCGCGACTCGCAGAAGCCGGCGAATTTGCACTTCATCATCGATGACCAGCGCGACCGGTTTCATGCGGTCGCTGCTTCAGTAGGCAATCGCATCGGTTCGCCGATGGGAAGTCGAATGGAGAAACGGCCACCCGCATTATTTTCGCGGTTCTGCGCAAGGATCTGACCGCCGTGCGCTTCGACCAGTTGCCGCGCGATGGACAGACCGAGGCCGAGCCCGCCCGCAGGTGTGCCGGGGCCGCGATAGAATTTTTCAAATACTTTATTTTCTTCGCCGGGCGCCAGACCGGGACCGTGATCGGCCACAGAAATAACGAGCATGGAATCGTCGCGTGCCGCGCTCACCTCGATCGGTTGATCGCTGGTTCCGTGAGCCGCAGCGTTCGAGAGCAAAGCGCCTAACGCTTGCTCGATGAGGTGCGCATCCACAAAGATCATGGGCAAGTTTTCCGCGATGGTGATCTTAACGGGTTGTTTCTTTAATCCGGCGAGCGAAACTGCTTCGCGCACCAACTCACCCGGCTCGCACCATTCCCGCACCGGTTGCAAAAGTCCGGATTCCAAACGGGTTGCATCGAGCAAATGATCGACGGTTCGGGTAAGACGTCGCACGGCTTGTTGGAGTTCCGCGCGATCGGGCTGGGGCTGTTGCAACGCGGCGGAGATAGCGGCGAGCGGGGTTTTTAATTCGTGTGAGACTGAATCGAAAAGCGTTTTTTGCAGTTTCTGCGACTGACGGGCGACTTGCGCGGCGCGGCTTTCCTCCAACGCGCGCTCTTTGTTCACGAAAAGCGCGAGTTGCGCGGCAAAGGCGTCGAGCAATTCGCGTTGTTCGATTGTCAGTGGATTTAGGAGGCGCACGGTCAGCACGCCTTCGGCGCGATCGCCGGTGATGAGGGGGAGATATAATGCATCGGCGTCAGGGAGTGTGTCGGTCGATTTTCCCGCGCTCTGTTTTTTCTGAAACGCCCACACCGCGACGCTTTCATCTTTGCTCGAAGGCGCGAAAGTGCTGGCGGGATGATAAGTAAGGCCGGTTTCGTCGCACAACCAAACCGCGGCGTCGGCTTGAAAAGAGTTTTTGATCAACGACAAAATTTTCGGCAGCGCTTCATCAAGATCGCTGCTGGCGGCGAGCGCGCGGGTGAAACGATAAAGTGCGGTAGCGCGTTCTTCGCGGCGGCGTTCTGATTGTTCGCGCTCGCGCAATTGCGTGGCGAGGTGTGCGACGACCAGTGCAATAACGAAATATGCGCCGAACATCATGAAATCCTGAAATTGGCTGATGTAGAACGTGAAGCGCGGCGGAACAAAAAGGAAATTCCAGAGCAACGCACTTAACGCGGCAAGAAACAGAGTCGGCCCGCGACGCAAGCGCATTCCCGCCAGCACGACGGCCAGTAAATAGAATAATGCTACGGCCGAGTAACCAGTGTAGGCGAAGATCGACAAAGACAAGGCGGTTACGACCGCGGCGATGACCACTGCGGCGCCAAAGTCGCGCCACGGCGCACGTGCCAAACGTTCCTCGATTGTTTCGCGATGTGGTCGCGCCGATTCTTCCGCCGGGATCATGTGGATGTCGATGTTACCGCTCTGGCGCATGAGCCAGCGCAGCGGGTCGCGTTTCCAAAAGCTTGTCCATCGCGAGCCGAGCGGCTTGCCGATGACAATCTGAGTGACGTTGTGTTGACGGGCGATGCGGAGGAGCGCTTCAGCGACATCGGTGCCGGGCGTGGAAATTACTTCCGCTCCAAGTTGACGCGCGAGCGCTAGATAACGAGTCAACCGCGCTTGTTCTTCCTGCGACAGCTGGCGCGGTCGTTCGATGTTGGCCACAACCCACGAAGCTTCCATCGACGACGCCAAGCGGCGCGTGTAACGAATCAATCTTTCCGAATACGGACTTGCGCTGACGGCAACGAGGAGCCGGTCGCCACTTTTCCACGGACCGGCGATCCGTTCTTCCTGCATAATGTCGCGCAGGTCGCGGTCCACATGTTCGGCCACAATGCGCAGCGCCATTTCGCGCAAGGCGGTGAGATTGCTCTCGCGGAAGAAATTTTGCGCTGCCCATTCCGCGCGTTCGCCAAGATAGACTTTGCCTTCAGCCAAGCGCGCACGCAGTTGCTCCGGGGTTAGATCGACAAGAACGATTTCGTCGGCAAGATCGACAATAGAATCAGGGACCGTTTCGCTCACAGTCACTCCGCTGATTTGCCGAACAACATCGCTGCGGCTCGCCACGTGTTGCACGTTGAGTGTGGTGTAGACGTCGATCCCAGCGTCGAGCAGCTCAAGCACATCTTGATAACGCTTTGGATGGCGCGAGCCCGGCGCATTCGTGTGTGCGAGCTCATCGACGATCGCGAGTCCGGGATGCCAGGTGAGAATGGCATCGAGATCCATCTCCGTCAGCGTCGTCCCGCGATAGTCGATCTGGGTGCGCGGCATGATTGGCATACCTTCGAGCAACGCTTCGGTTTCTTTGCGGCCATGCGTTTCGACAATACCTATGACGACCTCGCAGCCCTCCGCTTGCTTCTGCCGCGCCGCCTGCAACATGGCGAAGGTCTTGCCCACACCCGGCGACATGCCAAAGAAAATCTTTAGCTTGCCGCGCCCAGCCGCGGCTTCTTCGCGCTTCATGTGCGCGAGAATCTCATCTGGATCCGGCCGCTCCACCTCGCTCATACGTCGGCATCTTACGCCATCTGACCGCTTTGAAAAAGTGAGCGCGAATCTCCGGGACGATTAATCGCGATTTAGATGTTTGGCGTTCTTGCTAGCAGAAGCTTTCTCGAAAATCGAAATAGAAACGAGCGGCAGCGTAAACATACCCAGCGTCACAATGAAGAGAAAAAGATTATGCATCAATCGTTAGGCTAGAAGGTTACGATAAAGTCAATCCCGGCGGTAAACTGGTCGCGATCACTTGAGTTGTTGAACGGCCGCGTGTCGTTAAGCGAGCAGTCGTATCGAATCTCGGGCCGGATCGCCAGACCCGCCAGAGGCTTTGGCATCGGCGGTTTGATGTTCACGCCGGCTGTAATCGCCCCATAGGTTGTCTTCCCTCCACCGACGGTGCGCGGATCAATAGTCGGTTGGCCTTCTAAGGCGCGCATCGGATCATGGTTGTCGGCAAACGAAACCACGTAAAAGCCCTTGTCATCCCGGAAGATCTCGCCGCGTATTCCAGCAGTTAACCAACTGTTGATCGCATAGGTAAAATATTGCGCAATTCCATACGCCTGGGCATCAATGACTTCGTCCAGAGCATAATTGAGATCGGTAATCGACGTGAACTTATCAGTTATCTTTGCCGTCACTGTGATGTCATTGAGATAACGCTGATCGTGGTTGTTGTTCGTTGTTTCAGGGCCAATGGAAGTGCTCGCAAGAACCGTCAGTTTGCCGTCGAGAAGATTGAGTCCGACGCCGCCGTGAAAGGAGACGCTGTCGTTGTTGTCGTCGAGGCTCGTATTAACGCCCCGCGTAATTCCGGAGTAAAGATCAAGCCATTTGGTCGCGTGAAAGGTCACTAGCGCACCCGTGTGATTAAACGGAATTCCAAAATTAAAAATGTAGGTATGCGAGTAAAAGAAATTTGTGCGCGGATCGATCGTTTCCGCTCCTTCCAGGGTGACGAATTTGCCAAGCTTCAAGTCGAGGCCACCCTCGCTGATAATGGGAAAGTGAAGGTTGAGATATGCTTCGACCATGTCCGGCTGGACGATCGAGGTAGCCGCCGTGTGGTCGAACAGACCAAGGGAATGAATGAAGCGCGCGTCGCTTCCGTACATGAATTGCAACTTGAAGCCCCAATCGAACTCGCCGGGCTGCGGCGCCAGGGCGCGCTCGAAGTTAATTACGAGCTGATTCAGCAGCGGTTCGTTCGCGCGGTCGTCAAAAAGTCGGCCGAAGTTCTGGTTATCACGTGGAGTGTCCGGATTGAAGGTAATCCCGCTGTCGATCCATCCGGAAATCGTGAAGCGCGGTGCCGGCGTCGGCGAAGCCGTTTGGATTTCGCCGGCTATGGCCGCCGCGGCGAGACAAAGAGCAAGCGAGAAAATGAAAAGCTGTTTCATGGTTTAGCAGGAACGATCAGGGCAGTTCGTCCAGCGCTCGGTTTAGGCGCGGGACGTTGATGCGCGACGCGCGCGATTACAATCCTTCTACGTAGGCCGTCTCGCCGTGGATCGCCTCGTCGAGGCCGAGTTCTTCGTGCGCATCTTCGACGCGCACCGGCGTGATGCGGTCGATGATCCACAGCATCCCAAGCGTGAAAACGAAGGCCCAGACGGACGAGAAAAGTCCCGCACCGAGCTGCTTCAGGAAGAAGCTCGAGTCGCCGGCGAGCAATCCATTCACGCCGCCGTTGGCCGCCGGATTCCACGCCGTCGAGGCGAACACGCCGAGCAGAACGATGCCGAGGAAACCGCCGACGCCGTGCACGCCCCACACATCGAGTGCGTCGTCCCATCGCAATTTGTTCTTCAGCGCGCAAGCGTAATAGCAGACGACGCCCGCCGCAGTTCCGATAATGACGGCAGTGGCCGGCGACACGTAGCCGGCCGCGGGCGTAATGGTGGCGAGACCCGCCACCGCGCCGGTCAGCAAGCCGAGGAATTTCGGTTTCTTCGAGACTCGCCAGTCCACGAGCAGCCACGCGATGGCCGCGAACGAGGCGGCAATGTCGGTATTGATAAACGCTACCGCGGTAGTCGCGTCGACGCGAAACTCGGATCCGGCATTGAAGCCGTACCAACCGAACCAGAGCAAACCAGTGCCAAGCGCAACGAGCGGAATGCTGTGCGGACCGCGATCTGCGACTTTGCGTTTGCCAACGTAGAGAACGGACGCGAGCGCGGCTATGCCCGCGATGTTGTGCACGACGATTCCGCCGGCAAAATCTTTCACGCCCCACTGCGCCAGCATGCCGCCGCCCCAAACCATGTGGACGAATGGAAAGTAGACCAGAATCAGCCAGGCTGTCAGAAACAGCATGTAGGCCTTGAAGGTGATTCGATTGGTGAATGCGCCAGTGATCAGCGCTGGCGTGATGATGGCGAACATCATCTGATAGGCGCAGAAGACGAGCATCGGGATCGTGTCGTTCGGCGATGGCGTGGAGAGCGTGATGCCGCGCAGGCCCACCCAGTTCAAGTTGCCGATGATTCCAAAAAAGTCCGTGCCGCTCTTCTGATCGCCGGAGAAACAGAGTGAGAATCCGAAGGCCCACCACAATACCGTAGTCCAGCCCATCGAAACGAAGCTCTGCATCATGATCGCCAGCACGTTCTTTCGCCCCACCAGCCCGCCATAAAAGAATGCCAGGCCCGGTGTCATCAACATCACCAAACTCGCGCACAGAAGCGTGAAAGCTGTATTCCCAGTATCGAGATGTAGCATTGGCTCTCCTCCGGTAGGCGGCGAGTATTGTCACTGCGGACAGTGGGGTCAAGCAGGTACTCTCGTCCTAATGAAGTCGGTCGAGAAGCCGGTTGAGTTGCAAAACGTGCCGTTCTCGATGATGCGCGAACCGTTGGCTTGTTTTGGAAAAAGAAGTTGCGCGACTCCGGTCATTGTGAGCGGATAAATGATCCCGGTGAGCAAAGTGAGCACGATGTAAATACGGATCGATTGAAGTGTGGTCTTCATTTGGATAATTGCGGCCGCGGATTGTCGATGAACTAGGTCCAAAACGGCTGAAGATGCCGATCTTGCCTGAAGAAAAGGCACCGTAACTTCCCGAGCGGGCTGTGAGCAGGTGGTCGCACCGTCGCGTCCGATTTCTTCTCGATGTAAACAGGAACGAAGATGAACACGTAAGTTGTTCTCGTTAGGCCAGGGCCAGTGCGATAGCTATCGTTCGCCGCCTGCCTGGCTGCCGGAGAAATTATGTCCCGAGGGTTCATGGCTTCGCGCTGCCGGAATCGAGCGCGCGATTCAGGGTGAGCACGTTCACGCCGGGATCTCCGAAAATACCAAGGTCTCGGGCGTCTGTGTTTTGCTGGATCAATTCGCGAAGCTTCTCCTCGCTCAAGCCGCGAGCTTTGGCGACACGTGGCAATTGAAGTTCGGCGTTCCGCGGGCTGATATGAGGATCGAGGCCGCTGCCAGACGCGGTGACGCCATCGGCGGGCACAGGATCCGTGTCGCTCAAGCTGTTCTCTTTGCGATATGTGGCAATGCGATCTTTGATCGCGTCATTTAGCTTTTGTGACGTAGGACCAAGATTGCTGCCGCCCGAATTCGCGGCGTCGTAGCCGTTGCCAGCGGCTGAAGGACGTGGGTGGAAATATTTCTCACCAGTGAACGCTTGACCGAGCAGCTTCGAGCCGCGCACCGTTCCGTCTTTGTCCAGAATCAAGCTGCCATTGGCCATGTCGCGGAAGAGCGCCTGCGAGATTCCAAATACGACGAGCGGATAAAGTCCGCAGCAAACGATTGCGATGATCAACGTGGCCAGGACGGCGCCACGAATTTCAGAAAAGAGTTCTTTCATAACTAAACGAGTCTCAGAGCGGTGATGATGAGATCGATGAGCTTGATTCCGATGAACGGCACGATTACGCCGCCAAAGCCGTAGATGAGCAAGTTGCGCTGGAGAATCGCGAGCGCGCCCATCGGTTTATAAGCCACGCCGCGCAACGCCAGCGGAATCAGCGCGATGATAATGAGCGCGTTAAAGATGACGGCGCTAAGAATGGCGCTGGTGGGGCTGTGGAGGTGCATGATGTTGAGCGGAGCGATGGCCGGGAATGTGGCCATCAGCATGGCGGGAATAATCGCGAAATATTTCGCTACATCGTTCGCGATACTAAAGGTCGTCAACGAACCGCGTGTGATGAGCATCTGTTTTCCGATCTCGACGATGTCGATGAGCTTGGTCGGGTTTGAGTCAAGATCGACCATGTTGCCGGCTTCGCGCGCGGCTTGTGTGCCGGTGTTCATCGCGACACCGACATCGGCTTGGGCGAGCGCTGGTGCGTCGTTAGTCCCGTCGCCGGTCATTGCGACGAGATGTCCGTCTGCTTGTTCCTGACGAATGCGTTTGAGTTTTTGCTCCGGGGTCGCCTGCGCCATGAAATCGTCCACGCCTGCCTCCGCCGCAATCGCCGCGGCTGTAAGCGGATTGTCGCCGGTAATCATCACCGTTTTGATCCCCATTTTGCGTAAGTGCACAAAGCGCTCTTTGATTCCGCCTTTGACGACGTCTTTCAATTCGATCACGCCGAGCGTCGTCATGTCGGAGGCGACGACGAGCGGAGTCCCGCCGTGATGTGAAATTTCATCGACCGTCTTCGTGACGGCCTGTGGAAAAACTCCGCCGGCTGATTCGACAAATCCGCGCACAGTTTCGGCGGCGCCCTTACGCACGCGCATGGTCGGCTCGGTATCCGTCGCGTGCAGATCGATGCCGCTCATGCGGGTCTGCGCGGTGAACGGAATGAACGTCGCGTGCAGTTCGTGCATTTCACGCGCGCGCAATCCAAATTTCTCCTTGGCGAGAACGACGATGCTGCGGCCCTCCGGCGTTTCATCGGCGAGCGAACTCAGTTGCGAAGACGCGGCGAGATCTTTATCCGCGATTCCCGGTGCAGAATGAAAGGCGACCGCCATGCGGTTGCCCAAAGTAATCGTGCCCGTCTTGTCGAGAAGTAGGACATCGACGTCTCCGGCCGCTTCGACCGCGCGCCCGCTCATCGCAAGAACGTTGCGCTGGAGCACGCGATCCATGCCCGCAATGCCGATGGCGCTGAGCAGGCCGCCGATAGTTGTCGGAATCAAACAAACCAGCAACGCAATCAGAACAGGAACCGAGAACACCGTGGCCGAGTAAATCCCGAATGGCTTCAGAGTGACGCAGACCAGCAGGAAAATGAACGTCAAAGCGGCGAGCAGAATCGTCAGCGCGATTTCGTTAGGCGTTTTTTGGCGGCGCGCTCCTTCCACGAGTGCAATCATCCGATCGAGAAAGCCGCCGCCCTTTTCCATCGTTACCCGAATGACGATGCGGTCGCTCAGCACACGCGTGCCGCCAGTCACCGCGCTGCGGTCGCCGCCGCTTTCGCGAATCACGGGAGCGGATTCACCGGTGATGGCAGCTTCATCGACGCTGGCGATTCCCTCAATCACATCGCCGTCCGCGGGAATCACATCGCCGGCCTCGCAAACGACGAGGTCGCCCTTCTGCAAGATCGGTGCGGGCACTTTCTCCTCCCGGCCGTTGCGGAGGCGGCGCGCCATCGTTTCCTTACGAGCTCTTCGCAGACTGGCGGCTTGCGCCTTGCCGCGACCTTCGGCGACAGCTTCGGCGAAATTGGCGAAGAGCACGGTGAACCACAGCCAGACCGCCAGTTGCGCAACGAAGCCGCGGAGCGTCGGCTCGGCCGTGAAAATGCCGGCGGTCGTGAGCGCCGCGCCCACCATGGTCACAAACATGACCGGGTTCTTGATCATCAGGCGCGGGTTGAGCTTTTTGAAAGCGTCAACGATCGCCGGACCGGCAATGTTCCAATCAACAAGAGAAGGGGTTGTCTGTTTCATTAGAGGCTCAAAAAAGTTTTCCCTGGAGATTGAGAAAATGCTCAACCACCGGTCCCAGCGTGAGGGCCGGGAGAAAATTCAGCGCACCAATCAAGAGCACCGTCCCGATCAGCAGGATAAAAAACGTGCCGCCGTGAACCGGAAAAGTGCCAGCACTCGTTGGAGTAACTTTCTTTCGAACTAACGAACCAGCGAGCGCCAGGATTGGGACGATCATCAAAAACCGGCCGATCAACATGGCGATGCCCAGGGTAGTGTTGTACCATGGTGTGTTGCCGTTTAGCCCCGCGAAGGCGCTCCCGTTGTTGCCGGTCGTTGAGCTGTAGGCGTAAAGAATTTCGCTCAACCCATGCGGACCGTTGTTGTTCAGTCCGGCCAATCCCCATTTGCTGACGACTGCCCAGGCGGCGAAACCGAGAATGTCTATGGCAAGGATGAGCAAAGCCAGCATTGCCATCTTCACGTCGTAAGACTCGATTTTCTTGCCGAGATATTCTGGTGTCCGGCCGACCATCAGGCCGGCGATGAAGACGGCGAGCACGACAAACACGAGCATTCCGTACAGTCCGGCGCCGACGCCGCCGAAGATAATCTCGCCGAGTTGAATATTGAACAGGGGAACGAAGCCGCCGAGAGGCATGAAAGAGTCGTGCATTGAATTCACGGCGCCGCACGAGGCGTCCGTCGTGATGGTAGCGAAGAGCGCAGAGTTGAAAATGCCGAAGCGGACTTCCTTGCCTTCCATATTGCCGTCGGCGGCAGCAACGCCGAGTTGGTGATGAATCGGATTGCCTGCGGACTCGGCCCACCAACAGAGCAACACGCCACCCACAAACAAGATCGACATCGCGGCCCAAACCGTCCATCCGTGCTTCTGGTTCTTCACCATCCGCCCCAGGTAATAAGTGAGTCCGCTGCCGATCGAGAAAATGGAAAGCATCTGGATGAAATTTGAGAGCGGCGTCGGATTCTCGAACGGGTGCGCCGCATTGGCGTTGACGTAACCGCCGCCATTCGTGCCCAGCATTTTGATCGCGACCTGCGAGGCCATCGGCCCTTGCACGATGTTCTGCTCGGTGACGGTTTGTTCCTCCATCACTGGCTTGTCATCAGCTCCCTTGATCGTCTCGCCTTTGTCGTTCTTCTTTTCGACCTGGACTTTCATCGGCTCCACCAATGTTGCCTTGGTGTAAGGCTTGAAATTTTGAATCATCCCTTGCGATACGAGGAAGACTGCGAACACGAGGCAAATGGGCAGCAGGAGGTAGTAGGTCACACGCACGAGGTCCACCCAGAAGTTGCCGAGCGTGTTCGCCGAGTGGCGCGCAATCGCGCGGACGAGCGCGGCGGCGATGGCAATGCCGGTCGCGGCGGAAGCGAAATTGTGAAAGGCCAGTGCGACCATCTGTGAGAAATACGACATGGTGGCTTCGCCGCTGTAGCTCTGCCAATTGGTGTTAGTGGTGAAGCTCACCGCCGTGTTGAACGCTAAATCTGCGTTGACTGGACCAAACCCTTGCGGATTCAGGAGCAGCAGATTTTGCAATCGCAGTATTGCGTAAGTGAAAAGACAGCCCACCAAGCTGAAGAGCAGCATGGCCAGCGTGTACTGTTTCCAATTGTGCTCTTTGCTGGAGTCGACTCCCATCGACCGATATGTCAGTCGCTCCAACGGACGGAGCACAGGATCTAGCCATGTCCTGCCATTCGCGTCGAGCACTTGGAGCAGATAAAGCCCCATCGGCTTGGTAATGAGCGCGAGCGCGATGAAGTAGATGGCGAATTGAAGCCAACCGGAAGTTTGCATGGTCGTTCCTTAGAATTTTTCCGGGCGAGTCATGGCCACGAACAAATAGACGAAGAGCAACAGAGCGATGATCCCGACAACGATTGTTTCCATTGCGTCCTCCTAAAGTTTCTCGCAGAAGCTGGCGTAAAGGCCGCTCACGATAAAAAACAGAACGATTACTCCGGCGAAGATGAGGTCGTTCATCGCTCCTCCTTCGTCTTTTCGCAGAAGCGAGAGTAAAGTCCGTTCACAATTAGCAGGACGGTGATTCCGACAAAGATGAATTCGCTCATGCTGGAACTGTGACCGAACTTTGCCGGCAACGTTAATTAAACCGCTGCGTCAAAGTGTTAAAAAAACATTAAGAGCAGGTGAATGAAGGTTGCGTTATCGCGAGAAAAACAAGATCGACATCAATGCGAACACCGGGACGAAGATTGGAAGCGCCTTCGCGGCAATGTCATCCGCGAAGTCTCTAACCTGCTCCCTGAAGAAATCGACCTGCTCGTTTACGCGTAGCAGGATTCAGATGATCCGACCCGGGCAGACCTTCCTACAGCGCGCCGCTGTTTAAACGCCAGACTCTATATCCCCAAAGATTCGCATAAACCAGATAGCCTCCATATAAACCAATCGCCGCTGCTGCGAACCGATCGAATCGGCTGAGACAATACCAGCACGCGACGACAACAACTGAATAGCACAACGAAAGGGCAAAGGTGGCCGCGAGATTTTTCGCGCGAAAAAAGAGCAGATTCCAAAGCGCGTTCAGAACGACCGTTGACAGAAGCAGTGCGAGTGCGGCATTCCGGAATGGTGTTGTGGAGGAGTGCTGAAGAACTCTGTAAGCGCAGCTAAATATAATTGCATAGTAGGAGACTGCGATTGCATACCAGCCCCAGAGAGGAGGGGAGTAAGCGGGCCACTTCAGATTCCGCATGTGAGCTTTCACTCCCGTCCCCGCGCAGACGCCTTCCAGGAGCGCTGCCACAACGCAAACTGATAGCGCTATGACAACGTCCGAATTCATGCACTATGGACTCGCAAGTGTACCGCGACCTCGATCTCGGCCGTCTGCGGGAACATATCGAGCGGCGTCACCGATTCGATTGTGAATTTTTGTTCCATCTCACGGAGATCCCGCGCCAACGTAGGTGGATTGCAGGAGACATAAATTAATGTCGCGGGCGCCGCATCTATTAGCGCTTGTCGGACATTTTCTGTCAGGCCAGTCGCTGGCGGATCGACAATCACTGTAGTGGCGGGCGTGTCGCCCGCAATTCCACCGGGTTTTGCGGCTGACACAGCCGCCTCTACACCATCAATTTGCAGAAGACGCTTAAGTTCAACATCCACATCTCCGACAATATAATTCTCTTTCGCGGTTGCATTTTCGATCGCGGCGGCAATCGCGAATTTGTCCCAATCGATTCCAA
>Ga0137415_10000843_pt1 | contig 29994 bp, 22 predicted proteins | sample CZODoug3_1_1_16f_FD_183082 | JGI IMG/M metagenome (GOLD analysis project Ga0137415, IMG submission 183082) | Vadose zone soil fungal communities from Angelo Coast Range Reserve, California, USA - CZODoug3_1_1_16fungal (Hybrid Assembly) | ecosystem: Environmental > Terrestrial > Soil > Vadose...
GGAGCATGGCCGCTGTCCCTTATGTCCTGGACTTGGTCGCGGGTGATAATCCCGCCAAGTATCGTGGTCATCCAGTTGTCGTTAGAGGCAATCAAAGCTCCCGAGCCATTGTGCAGTTCCAATGTCGGATTAGCCAACGCATTGGGAATATTATATGGAGGGGCACCGAGCTCAGGGCCGATGGCGCGTATGACAACTCGCCTTGGTGTGGATCCCTGAACGATGAACCCGCCAATCATTATGTTGTCGCCTGTCTGAACAAAGCTGCGCGTACTGATGTTGCGAAGAATTGAATCAGAACTGCTGCTAAGATTGTACACTTCCGCGAGAGCAACTCCGGTGGTGTTCGTTACGCCACGCACGATCGCGGTGTAGTTGCCCGGTGGAAGTTCTGCGATGATGGCAGACTCCCTGGGATCGCCGGGAGCGTGGCCGCTGCTTTGGATAGCAACGACCTGGCTGGCAGTGATAATCCCGCCGATGATCGTTTGCTGCCAGTTATCATTAGAGGCAATCAAAGCCCCTGTTCCATCGTGTAGCTCCAATGTTGGGTCAGCCATTGGATTGGGAACTCCATACTGAGTGAGTTCAGGTCCAATGGCGCGAATGATCACTCTCTTTGGTGCGGTTCCCTGAACAATGAATCCGCCAATCATCACGTTGTCGCCAGTCTGAACAAAGGCACGCGTGGAGATGTTCCCGAGCTGCGCACTCACCATTGTCCCGTTGAGCCGGTACACCTGGTCGGGTGCCGAGGCGTCGATGCCGCAAGTTGCTCCCCGGCGACCCCAAGCCCGGCAAGAACCGAGGCTGCCACCAGGATTCCGCCAGACGGCAGCGTTATACGATGTGACCGTGCGATTGGTCCAGCCCCATTGGCCTTGAGTGCCATAGATCATGTTGGCTTGGATCTCAACCCAGTAGGTACCCGGGTTGAGCATGGCAGGAGTGGGCAGATTTATGGTGAACGTACGGCCGTTGCGCTGGACTGGCTGATGAGTGCTGTTGTAAACCTGCGCACCAGGAAACCCTGCGTTGTCCACATAGAAAAGCACATTCCAATCGGTGGCGGGTCCTGCCCCACCGAAATACTCCCCATCCACGTCGATGGATTGCACAGCCCAGGTCTGACCTGCAGGCACGACAAAGTCGTCGGCCGAATCGGCGCTAAAAGTAGGAAGGTCGGTGAACGAGTCGGACGCGGTGACGTTGGCTCCAGCGTTATTGTACTGGTCGTACAGAACTGTCTGCGGCGCCTCCGGGGGTGGCGAAGCGACCAGGAGGCGTGCGCCAAGTGTGCCACTGCTGAACTGAGGAACAACAGGTGGGCTTGACGTCGACTTGGCGGCACGTCCATTGGTCGCGTTTCGTTGCGCCAGCGCGAATGGAATTGCCGAGACACCAAGCAGCAGAACCAGGTAAAACGCCCCTCGAATCAGATAGGCTTTAACGGCCGGACGAATCTGCTTTTTCATGTCGCTGTTCTGTGTTCGAAAGCAGGGCTAGACGTTGCCGTATTCGCCGGAGTAATCGCTCTTATGAGCGCATGAGCACTGGTACCGCTTACCAAGAACAACAGTAGCAAGAAGAGCCCTCAATTTCGTGAAACCCTAATTTACCGAACTGAGCGCCGAAACTAGAACCGGCGCCACAACCTGTCAACAATACATGCTGGCACCAAAACAAGACAGGGGCAACGCAGGTCCTCTGAACACTTCCGGTGATTTTGGCAACGTTGACGCTTTGGGATGATGAGTTAATTAACGCCAGATGGAACAGCAGCCGGCACGCTCTGAATACAAGAAGGTTTGGTCGGCGCTTTCAACCACCGAAGATCAGGCAAAATTACATGTCATCGGTGTGACGGAAGAAGAAGCGCTGCGATCGACTGGTGAAGAAACTTTGAAGTTTCTTCAGGAAAGCGTGGGTATTCGAAAGGATGATGTTGTTCTCGAAATCGGGTGCGGGATCGGCCGCGTCGGCAAGTTGGTGGCGCCGCTCTGCCGAAAATGGATCGGGTGCGATGTCGCCTCGAATATGCTCGCGCTCGCAGCGGAACGACTACGAGGTTTGGACAACCTCGAGCTAAAGGAGATATCCGGATATAATCTGAGCGGCGTCGCGGATGCTTCTGTGGATGTCGTTTATTGCACAGTGGTCTTCATGCATCTCGAGCCCTGGGACCGGTACAATTATGTTTTGGAGGCATTTCGTGTGTTACGGACCAACGGCCGAATTTATGTCGATAACATAAATCTTTGCTCCGATGGAGGCTGGAAAGTGTTCGAAATCCATCGTGCGTTTTCGCCCACGAACCGTCCGCCCCACATGACGCAGAACTCCACGCCACAAGAGATCGAGACATACCTGAGCCGCGCGGGCTTCGGCGACGTGCGAATTCGTACGGATGATGACTGGATCCGGGCTTCGGCGGTAAAACGCGAGACGGCGGCGTGAAACGCCCAATAGTTTAGAACCTGACAAATGTCATTCTGAGCGTACCGAAGAATCTTTGATCACCTCTGGCCTGTTCCGCGACGACAATAGACGGAGATGCTTCGCTTCGCTCAACGTGACAGCGGCATTGATAAGAGCGTCATCCAGGAGTTCTGCGGTTTTGGGGGCTCCGCACCGCTCTAAGTTTCCCAGCACCGGTAACCGAAACATTAGCTTGATTCACATTTTGCGCGCGCCTGCATTTCCACAAAAAGGGGCAAATCTTCTCTGGCTTCTGTGAAGGCGGGGAGATGCAGCTGCGGATCAATGCCTTGAGTTTTAACGCGCAGGTCGCCAGCAGATTCCAAACGTTCGGCATCACCCTGCAGGTGGATTTCGTCCCAAGTATTTTGTGCGGGGAAGTCCAAGGAATTTCGGTTCTCGTCGGAAACACGGAGCGATGCGAGTTCGATCAGACGAAGCCGTGGCCCGGAAAAGTCGATCCGCACACTACGAACTCGTGCGTCTGCTGGGAGACCAATCCAAACTTTCCGCCAGTGATCGCCATCCAGGAATGAACAAACCGATTGCTCTTCCCGGTACGTTTGGTCGGCCGCAAAGAAAACCTGTATCCAGCAGTCGATATTTTTGAGAGGTGGACGAACACGGCGCTTTGACCAGCGGTAAATCTGCTCACAGAACTTCCGCCTGCGCTGAGGCTTTCGTGCGACAAGAATGGACTCGTGCCATTGATTGCTGTCCGCGTCGTACTTAGGTGAATCACCTGTTTGACTCCAGGCTTCCAATACTTCGAGGCCCGCATATCGGGCGATGGCGAGCATTCCATCGCAGTTCATCCGCCAGCAGTCGAGGGGATATCGGTGAACAGGTCCAGTCCAAGGAGCGATAATACAACAAAGACCGTTTGGTTTCAGGATTCGCTCTATCTCCCCGGCCGTCTCCCAAAAAAACTCGGTGTGCTCAAACGTTTGGCCGGAGATCAGTACGTCAACGCTATTAGACTTTAGCTCTCGCCAGTTATAGGGATCGCGGATAATTAGTTCGACATTCTTACCCGGCACGATATCGACGCCCACATATCGCCAGGGAGGACGATCAAATATTGCTCGATAACTTCCTCGAATATCCTGACTGCCGAGATCGACAATAACAAGCGGCTGAGATGCCTGCGAATCGAGGTATCTACGGCGAAAGGCCGTCATTTTGTCAATTGAACTCAGATGCACGTCGCCTTATCAATCCAACAGGGTGATTGTCCTGCAAGCGCTTTGAACGAGCAATTCGACAGCGGCGCTCTTGCGGGCGGCTTGGCGGGGATTTCACTTTTACTCTCGCCGCAATGCGACCGCGACTTATGATGATCTAAGTTTTGAGCCGAAATTCCTTACCGGCGTCGCCACGCACATCGGGTGCGTTGATCTCGTTTGCGCCGTCGTGCTCTGCGAAGGCGCGGAGTTTGTGCCGGTGCATTCCAAAGATTTTCTTGCGGGCAGGATAGCGATCTACCAGGGACTGGTAGCGCTCTTGTAAAACGCGCACCAGCTCCTCCTCGAACAGATTGGTGGTGTTGCTCATCGATTTGTCGTGATGGCGATAGAAACAGAGGGTGTTGGGTACGAAGCCAACGGAAAACCCGCGCGCGGCAAACCGCAGCCACATTTCATAGTCTTCCCAACCGAACCAACCGATCTGGCTGAGGGTACAATCATAACCGCCAAGTTCGAGCAAGGTGGCGCGCCGGAATAGCGCCATGGCGTCGATATAGGGGCTCTGCACGAGAATCTCCGGATCCCAATCGTAGTAGGACAGAAGGCCGAGCGCGTTTTCGGGTGAGCCGCGAAATCGGCAGAGCAAACTATACGCGGCGGCATGCTGTCCGCGCTCGATCTCTTCAAGCAGCAACCGCAGCGCACGCGGGGTGATGAGATTGTCCGCATCCATCATGAACACGTAAGGCGCGCGCGCGATTTGCGTGCCGACGTTGCGTGCATCGGCCAGGCCGGTGTTCAGGTGCTTCTGGACAATCCGCACCGGTCGGCCGAGCCCCATCTGCACCCTGCGGGCCCTCGTCAATGAGCCATCGGTGGACGCATCGTCGACGATCACGATCTCAATTGGAACCGAAAGCTGAGCCGCAGCCCGGTCGATCGCATCCGCACATCCTTCGATGAATTGCTCATAATTGTAGAGCGTAATGATTACCGAAATCTGCGGTGCCAGTGAGCCGCTAAACGCCGCGTTGTCATGCAAAGTCCATACTTCCTCTCCACGTTTTCGTCGGCTGGCCTGCTCTTGCAAGCGCTGGTGGTAGGCCGCGCGTTTTTCGATGACGCCGGAGCGTGCTTCACTCAGGCTTTTCGTCAAAATACTCGGCATTTCCGGTGATGGGTAGGTCATTGTCATCTGCGAACGAAAGAGCATTTTTTGTAGGTCGCTCCCAAGCGCCTTCCAGAGGTTGCCGCGGACAGCTCGCTTGAGCGATTTAGCCAGTGCCAGCGGCAGATCGGCTGGAGCGGGATCATCGCCAAACTCAGCCGGCTGCATGTCAAGATTCGAAGTCTCGCCGCGCGTCAAATCCAGCAAGAACTTCCGGCAGCCATGCGATTGGCGGAGCGAATCGTGCACAAAATCGTGACCTGCGCCGGCAATGCGCGCGCACTCGCTCGGATGCTCCAGGTAAAATCGGCACGCATCGATCAACTCGTCCTTTTCCACCATGACGAAGTGTCGATTGGGAATTAGCGGGCCAAAACCCACGCACGTTTCGCTGATAACGCAGCAGCCATTGGCCAAACCGAGCAGCATGCGGTGCCACTCGAAATACCGCTGACCGGAATAGTGCAGGTTGAGCAGTATGCGGGAGTTCGCAAGTAAGGCATTACGTTCACCGGTGGAGAGATAGCTGCGGGAGGATTCGGTCTTCGCAAAGCCGAGCGGCACAAACCGCAGATGACAATTGTATTTGCTGAAGAAGCTGGCGTGGCGGGAGAAGAAAAGATCGCGCCGCGGAGTGAGCGACCCGAGGAAGGTGATGTCCACCTGTCTCTCGAGAAGCGGCTGTTGATCGCGGCTGGCAAGAATTTCGTGAAAACCAAGCTCGAGGTGATGAGTTCTGATTCCCAAATGGCGATACGCCGCGACACCCAGAGCGTTAATGTCAGCGACGGCACGCGCGTAGCATGTCCAGCGAAGATTCTGCCGAAACCAACTGGTATCCGGTTGCTCGGTGCAGAGGAGAACCACGTTTCTGGTCAGCTCGCGCGCCTCTCTCGGCGAAACGCTTTCCAGTAGGAACAGATTGTAATATTCGTGTGGAGTTAGCACGATTTGAAGCAAGTCGTCGCCCGGCAGCCCCGGTTTTTGGTCAAGGAGCAGCGCCGCCTCGAGGCCTAGCTCAGTAAATCCAGCCACAACGAGTTCACCTAACTCGCGAATAAAAAGATTCGCGTTGGCGGTGGCATACACGATGACGCGCCGAAGTTGAACAGGCGCACTTTCGTCTTGCACCTGCACCTGGCGCACGCGGCGATTGGAACGAGCGACAGAGCCATCTCGGCGATACTGACTCCGGGTGCGTAGGTGCTCGTGGAGATTGGTCAAACCGAGCCCCAGAAGAAACTCGAGCGGCGCCGCCTTGATCTCGGCGGTGAAGAAAGTGCGCCAGCAGTTTCGCGCATCTTGTACTTGGAACAGCAGGCGATTACCCCCAGCGCGCAGAGGAACATTGACATAGAACCCACTGGATTCGGCTGCGGGTATCGCCGGGAAAGCGGCCCCGATATCCGGTCGGCTACGCTTGCGTCGCGCCCTGACGACATGGTGTGGCCGCAGGCGCTTAGTCGCAATTACCCGAATACCGTGGATCGGTTCCCCGCTCGTGTCGACCAGCCAGCCGCTTACCGGTCGCGTCCGGCTGAAAACGAGGGGCTCGAACGGCTCGTCAAATCCAAACGCAAATTCTTCCGCTGTTCTACTTTCAGTCGCCATTATTAGGACTTCCCCCTTTGCCCGTCGCTTTATTGGCGCGATCGAAATCCTTCCATGGCGCGCGTAAGCGGGGTGGAAACGCCAGGGTGAACAGCTCGTCGGTCAGATCTAGATTCGGGTTGTAGAAAGGATCGTCGTGCAAGGGTTCGCGCCAGCGTTGCTGCATGTATCGAAGTTCTTGGTGAAATCGACCCTGTTTCTCCTCAGTATCTTCGAGCCCACGTGAACTCGATTCCCGATGGATGAGTTCGGCATGCGGGGTCCACACCACCCTTAGGTTGAATTCACGCACACGCAGGCAAAAATCGATATCATTGAAGGCAATGCTGAGGTCGCGTTCATTTAGTCCGCCGAGCCTTGCGTACACTTCCGCCCGCACGCCAAGGCAGGCGCCGGTGACGGCAGCGACATTTCGAACCAGTTGCAGTTGCGAAAAATAGCCGGTATCCCCACGGCGCTGCCGGAAGTACGCATAATTGCCAATGCGCTCTGGGCTGAGAACAATGCCCGCGTGTTGTAGTTGCCCATCTGGAAACCATAAGCTCGCCCCTACCACACCGACTTCCGGTCGCGTTACCTGGCTCATTAACTCGGATAACCAACCGGGGTCAATGACTTCGATATCATTGTTCAAGAGCAGTAAAACCTGGCCACGCGCAGCCGCCGCGCCGCGGTTGCAAAGCTTACTGTAGTTGAATTCCCCCGGGACGGAGATGACGCGAATGCGCTCGTCTCTTGCAACCTCTTGAAGTAATTCGCGGGTCGATGGCTCGGAGCTGTTGTTATCAACGATGATAATCTCATACAATTCGTAGTCGGTTTTTTCCTTGATGCTGCGGAGACATTTTTCGAGCAGGCTGGCTTGATCACGAGTCGGAATGATTATGGAGGCTAGCTGCGCAGGTATAGCGTACCGCACTCGCTGAAACTCTCCTTGCGTTGAAACTACCGCAGCAATGCGGCGTCTCTGCAGATACTCTTCCACTGCGCGCGCGCGGGCATCGAGCGCATACGGTTTTGCGGACACTGCCTCCGCTGTGCTGTGGGGCGTCGCGCGCCAGTGATAGAGTAGCCACGGGATACGTTGGATTTGCGATTGATCAACTCGCTCAACGCACCGCAGCAGGAATTCGTGGTCCTGCGCTCCATCGTACTCGGAATCAAATCCGCGCGCGTCCCGGGCCAACCCGGCATGCAGAATTGCCGGGTGGGCCGCGTAGTTTTGCACTAGAAAGAGATCGGGATTCCACTGTGACTTGAAATAAGGGCTAAATCGGCGGCCGTTCTCGTCGATTTTATCTTCATCACCATAAATCAGCTTCAGATCTGGCTGCCGATTAATCGCTAGAGCCGCGAAGTAGAGAGCATGTAGCGCCAACTCGTCGTCGTGATCGAGCAGGACGATGAAATCGCCGGTAGCCATATCGAGCGCGTCGTTCGAAGCAGCCGAAATGTGACCGCGCTCGCGGCGTCGGTGGATTTTCATCCGCGGTTCACGCTGCGCGGCGCTTTGCAACAGACGCCAAACGGCTGGATCTTCTGAAGCATCATCGACCGCGCAGATTTCCCAGTCGGGATAAAGTTGTTCTCGCACCGAGCGTATCGCGGCGCGGAGGAAACGCAGATCGGAATTGTAGCACGGTATCAATACAGAAAAGCGCGGTCTTTTGTCGAAGCTGCGGATGTGGCGCCGGATTGCCGAGCGATCCCGCGCGTCCAGTCTATCGTACAGGCGGAGCCAATATTCGTAACGGTTCGCTTTCCCAAAACGATTCTCCCCACGTCGCCAAAAAAACGGGCGATCAATCCGGTAAGCGAAAAAAACCTCCCACACCTGGTCGGAACATGCTTCCAGCAGAAGTAAGTTTCTTCCCCGCGGGGGATTTATGGTGACCGAGAAGCCGCTGTGCAATGCTCCGATAACGTCGGGGTATGCTGCCTTTACCTCCGGACGCTTGATTCCCGTCTGGGCCTCCCATTTGTGGTGGCCGATACGCGCGCGCACTGCTTCGATCGGTTTTCCGTGGAGAGCCACACACCAACCCACGAGACGCTGGCTTCTAGGTAGCCGCGACCAGTCACAGCGAGGTTCAAGCCAAAAAGCAAATCGTGATACGATGTCCCGCCGATCGACGTCGAAGAGCTCTGCGTCCTCAAGTGGCGGACGATCTTTTCTCGCGGCTCTACATTGCCTTATGACTTGCCGTTGGAGGAATGAGCGCCACTCGCCGCGAACATCCCTCACTTCCAATGCGAGGGTGCTGCGGCCAAGCGGCAACTTCGCTGTCACAGCGAAACCTGCACAATGCGCATATGGGGAGTCGGGGAAGCTTCCCCGCAGATCCCTTCGTTGTATGCCATAAGTGCCGCGAAAAATTTTGCGGCCGACTCGTGCGCGGAATCCGGTTATTCGTTCTTCAACTCGATCGATGCACCAGCCGCAGATTGGAAGCTCGCGTTCCAGTTTGTCCCAACTCAACGGTCGATCGAGCCACCAATGGAAACGATCCGCAGCGGCAACTTGCATGTGCCTGCGACGCTCACGGCGTTCAACGGCGGAAAGGAAGATCGGTCCAACGACGTTCTTGCGCCAAACGATGCAATAGCCACCTATGCCATTACTCGCCTCAATGCACAGCGGCCACTCTCCTCGTGGCAATCTGACTTCAAGTGAAAAGCCGCAGCGGACTTGATCAGCGCTCACGCCGCAGTGCTGAATAACATCGTGTCGATCGTGGAAGAGTCGCGTTTCAAAAGCGCGTCCCCGAATCGTCGCCCGGATTGCTTGCAAGGGGGGTCCACTTCTCCACACACACCACCCTGCCAGCGTTAGCCACCGCGTTCTCCCGTTCCACGTTTGCGGGGCATCCAACCAGAAAATTAAATTGTCGTTCACGGCCGACGTCTTACTTGAAACGAGGGACTGAGGCACGCGCTGTTAATCTACCGTTTGCGCGCGATTAGCTCGAACCCCGCGGCGATCTTGCTTTGAGCTGACTGCGGCAGGCTCTGTAGAATCTCGAACCCATCCGGATGGTCCCCAGTTCCTGCCCAGAAATCGGCCCATTCGCCCAGGGTGGTGTTGCTTAAACGCATCACCTTGTCCAAAGCGGCGCCTCCCTCTTTCGCCGTGTTGATGACGCTAGACATGAGATACGCGAGCATCATGCCCGGACCGAAGTTTCCACTTACATGACAGCGCTCAATTTCGAAGCCGGAAAACCACTCGCGAAGGCCGAACTCGGTGGCGTTAAAATAGTGGTGCGGCGCTTCGTGCACCGCCTGCAGAAACGCGCAGTGAATGGCGACCGATCCGCCAGGCTTGAGCACGCGTAGGATTTCAGCCGCCGCTTTTCGCGGTTCAGCCAGATGCTCGAAAACATTGAAGGCAAATACGCGATCAAAGCTGCTATCCCGAAACGGCAATGAGTGCGCGTCGCCTACAACATCAGTGTGGCGGAAGGGCCGACGCTCGAATTCAATGCAGTTCGGATAGCGCTGCGCCGATCCTCCTGCGCCAATGTGGAGAACGAAATCTTTTCCTTCGCGGAGAATTGTCTCGAATTCCGCGCCAATCGGGTTGCTTCTGTGGTTTTCCGGCGGAATCGTTACCGGCTCCTTAAGAAAAACAGGTATACGTCCCTGAAGTTTGAAGACGGCGCTGCACTGCACACACGTGACACTTGTTGAGTGGTGACGGAGGTCACCGCTGCAAACTGGACAGGCGAGCACCGCTGCCAACACTGCTTCGGTTCGCTCGGGTAGCATGGGCCACGTAAGTTAGGAAAATCAGCTTACGAAGCAAGCCGGGGACTACGGGACGGCAAAATTGCGACCGAAGCGGCAAGCTGCAGGGCGCGATCCCAGCGCGAATGCGCTCGATTGGCTGACCGGCATGTAAGCACCAGCTGCTGATCCGCAGCCAGCGCGCTTTGCTCTTCCACAGTTTTGGTTTCGCCCAACAAAAGAATGATGCCGTTTGCATCACCCGCGCGCGCAGTTGTTACATGAGGGAAATTACGTGCAAATAAAATGGGGCGAACAGCTCCGCCGCGACCCATTTTACAGCCCAAATTTCTCGCTCTCGCTTGTGTTCACTCTTGCCTGGCCACCCCGGGTCGCACCGCTCCGTGACGGTTTAAAGTCCGCCGCAGAAAAAGTTTTCACTGGCCCTTAGGTGATTTCAACCGATAACTCGGGCTTAGCCTCCGAAGGCTTTTCGTTGCGAGTCACGTCAGAAATCCGCGATTGCAAGGCTGGTCAAGCTTTCGCTATTCGCCTACGGAAAAATCGGTACGTTCGCGAGAGAGATTTGGGTTGTAATAAGGATCCCGCTGTAGAACGTCGGGCCAGCGCTCGCGCATGATGGCTTCACCACTGAGGTCGATCCTGTCGGGTACCGGTGCTTCCCAATAAAGTTTGGCAAGCGGCGTGTAAACAACGAGATAACCAGCCCGCCGTATCTTGAGACAGAAATCGATGTCTGCAAATGCTTGGGAGAGTGTCGAATCGAATCCGCCAACGTCTTGAAAAACCTCGCGGCGCACCAACAGGCATGCGCCAGAAACAGCGCTGTAGTTGCGAACCATTTGCAATTGACGGTTCACGCCGGGATCTTCCGCTGAAAAGCCGCCAAAAGCCGGCTGCCCAATTCCATTGACGCCAAGAACGATCCCGGCGTGCTCGATTGTGCCGTTAGAGTTCACCAACCGCGCACCGACTGCGCCGACTTCTGGTCGCTGCACGTGTTCGGCCATAATTGTTAGCCAATCATCTTGTATTGGTTCGATGCCAGCATCCAGGAACAAAAGCCAGGAGCTGTCGGTCTGTTGTACCGCGAGATTGTTTAGCGCAGCTACGCTGGATGCGTCGGGTGCGCGCACCACGCGGCATGGTAACTGCGCGAGGGGTTCGTTTCCCTGTCGAACAATGATGATCTCGTAACTGGGATAGCTCGTTTTCGCAGTCAGACTTTCAATGCAACGTTTAAGTTGCTCCGCGTGGCCTGCGCTTTGGATGACAATCGAGATCTTCTTCGCCTCCAATAGTTCGCGTCGGACATGGAAAACGTGTGTCCGCCAATCTACCGTGACATGAGCGAGCTCACGGCGACGCTGCAGATGACCTTCGATTGCAAGTCGGGAAGCTTCGAGTTGCCCAGGTTTTTGGCGAACGCTGTCAGCGCTGGAGCTTGGGCTGCGCCGCCAATGATACAACACCCGCGGAATGTGCACGATGCGATCGGTGCGCTCGATAATACGCAGCAGAAGATCGTAATCCTGCGAGCCATCCAAATCGGAACGAAAACCCCCAACATCGCAGATAAGCTGTCGCCGCAAAAAAATCAGATGACATAAATAGTTGCAAGATAGAAAGAAATCGGGCGACCAGTCCGGTTTCAGTATTGGCGAGCCCAAGCCATCCTCAGTGAGTTTGTCTTCATCGGAGTAGATCAGATCGACGCAGGAATCTTTCTGAAGCACACTTACATTTTGGAAAAGTGCATCAGGTTCGAGGAGATCATCATGATCAAGAAAAGCCACCCACTCTCCGCGGGCTAGCGCGAGTCCATGGTTTGACGCAGCAGAAATACCTCCGTGTTTTCCGAGACTAGCAATTACGATGCGCTGGTCGCGCGCGGCAAGGCGCGGCAGCAGATGGAGCAACTCGTTGTTTGTGGATCCGTCATCGACTAACACGAGCTCCCAGTTTTCATATACCTGCGAGAGCATCGATTGGACAGCTTCCTCAAGCCATTGCACGGGTGTATCGAAAACTGGCGTGATCACGCTAATCAACGGCCGTGAGGCGAATTTGCGCGCCTCATCGCGCATGCGCTCCAGGTCCTGCACACTGGCACGATGTCGCTCAAACCACTTTTGATATTCGCTTGCTGTAGCAGACTTTGGCTTTCGCACCTTTTTCCACACTGTTTTGGCCAGCTTTTCCGGAATCCGATAGGGCGCGAGTAGCACCTGACCCACCCGACGCTCGGCGGAGCTGCGCAGAAGTCGCCTCTCCTTTTTCAGCAACTTCAACTCGCGCCTGTATTCTTTGAGTTTTAGAAGTTTCTCTTCTAGTCCAGCGACGTGGCGATGCGCCTCTTTCAATTCCGCTTCACGGATCTGAAGCTTTCGCTGCAGAGCACTCAGCTGATTCGTGATTCCCGCGAGAGCCTTCTCGATCGCGAGCGCGTGCTCGCCAGCTGCTTCGCCCCGCTGACCCCTAAGACATACAGCTCCCGGATCCAGTTCGATCAGGCCACATTCATAATCGGGCACAAACCCAAAGCGGCCGAAGCACTGAACTAGTTGCGGGCGCCGTCGTCCAGCATCAGCCCCCGGACCTGGCAGTAAGACCACGGCGTCTGCGCAGCTCGCGAGCGCCTCCGCAATGATGTCGTCCTGATTTTTTTCCGAAGAATAGAACCACAGCGCGGTTTCGAAGCGTCTTGTCCATTCACCACGACGTAACTTTGAAGCGACATCATCGTAAGACCACACCTCGGCTTCTCGTTTCGCCTCGGCAAATTGAGACTCCAGTTTCCCAGCGTCGCCTCCGACGATGAGAAAACGCCCATGCTCGAACTTCCGCGATATCACGCGCGCGAAATCGGAGTCAAAGGAATTAGAATATCGTGGCGACACCGGGCATATTATATTGGTTGAAGCAACCCGCAGGCAAATCTACCCTGCCCGCAGCAGCTTCGCGCAGCGACGCGGGCGCGGCCCTGCCGCGCCACACTGCGACACGGCCGCTTCCGCAATGCTCGACTCTGTCGTTTATCTTCTCTACCGCGCAGGCTTGGCCATCGCCGCCGCGCTGCCATTGCGGTTTCTGTTTGCTGTTGGCCAATTCCTCGGCTCGTGTGCTTGGCTGCTTTCCGGCAAATACCGGAGGTTAGCGGAATGCAATGTTGCGATTGCGTTCGCAAACGAAAAGTCGCCCCGTGAACTGCGTCGCCTTGTGCGCCGGCATTTTCGACGGCTCGGCGCCAATCTCCTTTGCGGCGCAAAACTTACAGCAATGCCGCCAGAGGAAATCCTGCAGCACGTCGAAGTCGAAAATATCGAGGCCATGGCCCGCGAATTTCGCGCAGGCGTTCCCGTGGTGCTCGTTCTAAGTCATCTCGGAACCTGGGAATTATTCGCGCAATTGATGCCCAAGTTTGTTGGGTTCGTACGAAACGCGAGCGTTTATCAAAAGCTCGGCAACCGTCTCATTGACGCGCACGTCCGCCGGACGCGCAGCCAAACTGGCTTGGAACTATTCGGTCGCCAGGATGGATTCGATCCGGTCATTGAGTTACTGCGCTCAGGCGGCGGCGTGGGTGTTTTGTCCGACCAACACGCTGGCGACCACGGGCTTTGGACGCCATTTTTTGGCAGGCTGGCTTCCACTTCGCCTCTGCCTAGCTTGCTTGCGAAACGCACCCGAGCGGCGCTTATCGCCGCCGGGGTGTACACAACGGGCCCGGCGCGCTGGCGCATGGTGTTCACCGAGCGCTTTGATCGGCCCGACGCTTCTGTTGCAACCCTCACGTTGAGAATAAATGAGATGATCGAGCAACAAATTCGCGTTGCGCCGGAAGATTGGTTTTGGGTTCACAATCGCTGGAAAACGCCGCAGCCCAATTTTCTTCTCGGCCGCTACAAACGCGGCGTGCACCTGCCGCCGGGGCTGTCACCTAGCGATCTAAAGCCATTTCGAATTCTCATTCGTTCAAGCAATTGGCTGGGCGACGCCGTGATGAGCGTCCCCGCAGTTCGCGCCATCAAGAATGGACGCCCCGACGCTCACGTTACAATCGCTGCGCCTATGAAAATCGCGCCGATGTGGAAGCTGATTCCTGAAGTGGATGCAATTCTTCCATTGCCAAACGGTTCGCTCATTCCGGCTGTCTCATTGCAGAGGCGACAACCCGCTTTCGATGCTGCAATCCTTTTCCCAAATTCGCTGCGGGTTGCTCTTGAATCATGGCTAAGCGGGATACCGCGCCGGGTTGGGTATCGCGGACACTGTCGGAAATGGCTATTGAACCAAATCGTGCCTGAACCGCGAAAAGCAGGCCCACTGGAACATCATTCGCTTCGATTTCTGCGAATCGCATGGGATTGCGGTGCAGAAACATCGAACGTTGAACATCGAATATCGAACGTTCAAGTTGCAGTTTCGCCGGAACGACTAAAAATCGGCCTTTGCCCAGGCGCAGAGTACGGCCCAGCCAAGCGATGGTTCCCGGAGCGATTTGCCGAGGTTGCGAAAGAGATTAATGCGCAGTCATCGGCGCAATGGATTCTGTTTGGAACAAAGAAAGACGCAGCAATAGGCGATCAGATCGCGGCTGCGATCAGCGATCATTGTGTGAATCGGATTGGCCACACGACGCTAGATCAACTGATCAACGAATTACGAGAATGCCGCTTGCTGCTCACGAATGATACCGGGACGATGCATCTTGCGGCTTTGCTCGGCGTGCCGGTGGTCGCGATCTTCGGCTCGACTGAGCCTGCTCTGACCGGGCCGCTCGGGAATGCGCACATTATCCTGCGCCATCACGTCGAATGCAGCCCGTGTTTTCTCCGCGAATGCCCAATCGATTTTCGCTGCATGAAAGCGGTCACCACCGAGGAAGTTGTGGACGCCGTGCGATCAATTGCGGCCGAGAAACGTCAAATTTGAATTTGGAGACTTCAAATCTGAGACTCGCAATTTGAGATCTCAAATCCGCATGGCTCGGCCGCGAATCCACACAGAGGTGCAGGTAATGTTTTTCGACACCGATTGCGGGGGCGTCGTTTCGAATATCGCTTATCTGCGTTTCATTGAGATCGCGCGTACACACCTGGCTGGCGAACTCGGGCTTGGCCTTGCGGAAATGGCCGAAAAGCAAAGATATCCCGTCGTGGTGCGTACGGAGATTGATTATCGCCGCGCAGCCAAGCTGGGCGATCGGTTGACGATTGAAGGCTGGCTCGATCATGTCGAGCGCGCACGGTTCTGGTGTGGATTTCGGATTACGCGACCGAAGGACGACACGCTGATTGCGCAATGCCGCCAAATGCTCGCGCTGATCGAAATGCCATCAGGAAAACTGCTGCGTCTGCCCGAACATTGGCAAGAATATCGCAAGTCCGATCCGGTGGAGTATCCCAAAGGCGAATGCCAAATCGGGATGCACATTTCTAGCGAAGAAGACAATCAATGACCGCAGGGACCCAAAGCTTAACCGTCGAAGAAACTTTGCTCGAGCCGCCCGCGCTGCCCCCGCCGCCGACGCGGCACGCGCTTTTAGGGATTCTAATCGCGTTGGCGGCGCTGTTGCACGTAGCAACAATCGGAACAGGCGATCTCTACAGTCAAACCGAAGGTCAATATGCAGGAGCTGCTCGGGAGATGTTCCAGAACCATGAATGGCTTCTGCCGACGAACGACGGTATCCCGCGCCTGCAAAAACCGCCGTTGCTCTATTGGCTCATTATTGGCTCGTTCAAGCTCTTCGGCGTGAATGCGGCAGCTGCCCGGCTCCCGGTTGCACTGGCAGTTGTCGCCGTGGTTGCCTTGATTTTTCTAATTGGCGAAAAGCTCACGGATTACTGGCGCGGCTTCATTGCCGGCGTGATTTATCTTAGCTTCTGCGGGACGTTTCTGCTGGCGCGGATCGTCATGCCCGAAACACTCGTCAGCGCATTGATCGCGGGCGCGATTTTCTGCGCAGTGTGCGGATATCAGCACCGGCGCCATAGGTCGGCCTGGTTCGCTGGCTTTTGGATCTGCTCAGCCTTTGCTTGCTTAACAAAAGGTTTGCTCGGCGTCGTCTATCCGGTAGCGATTGTGGCACTGCTGTCGATCTTTTATCGCCAAGCGCGGCTGCGATATCGCGCACTGTTGCGATGGGAATATCTGACGATTTTTGTTTTGGTTGTTGCTCCCTGGCACATTTGGGCAGAGCGGCATTTCCCGGGTTATTTTCGGTATCAGCTGGGTACCGAATGGCTGGGGCATTTGCGCGGGCTTACCGATGAGACGCACGATTACAAGGGGATGCCTGCATACCAATTTCTGGTCATGCATTTGGCGTGGTGGTTTCCGTGGTCCATCGCACTGATTCCCAGCGTAATTTTCGCCTGGCGCCGCGTAATACGGCCACATGAGATCAATTTCGCCGATGCGCTGCCGCTGTGCTGGATGGCGGTTGTTTTTGTGCCACTGCTCTTTCTCGGGCAACGGCAGGATTACTATTCGATGACGATGTGGAGTGCGGTTGCACTGTGCGCAGCGGTGGTATGGGACCGGACGCCGCAGAAGTTACGCGCCGCAGGAACAATCGCAGTGGGCCTCACAGGAATGGTGACTGCCATAGCGGCATTGCTACTTACGGGTGCCGCGCATCCTGCAAACGGAAATTGGGGCGTAATGGACGCGCGTTGGACAGCGTGGAAGGCATTGCACCAGATGCCGATGTCAGTTTGGTTCACACTTCGGCCGTTGGCCGTGACCGTGGGTGTTTCGGTCATGCTTCTTTCCCTGGTGGCGCTCTATTTTATTTTCAATCGGCGCGAGAAACTCGCTGCCATTGCCTTGGCTGCAGCGATGATTCCGGCCGGGCTCGCCATGATCGAAGCGGTGGCGCGAACCGCGCCTTATTTTTCACTCGCTGATTTAGCGCGATTTCTAAATCCGCGCCTCGACTCAGGCGGCGATGCGATTTTTGAGGGGCCGCTCGACGACAGCAGCAGTCTCATTTTTTATCTCAACCGGAAGTTCCTTTTCGTTAATCAAAACCGCCACAAAGAGGCGCCGATCGGCAAAACCTCGATCGATCTTTTCCTGAATGAAAAGGCGGTCTTGGACAAATGGGCTGGTCGGGATGCGGTTTATCTCATTGTGGAGCAAAGCCGGGCCGATTACTGGAAAGAGCTATTGAGCAACCGGTTCCACGTTTATCACCAGATCAGCACATCGGGGACGTACGTGGTGCTTGGTAATCAGCTCTAAGAGGGGTTGATTGGTTAAAACCTAAAAAGGTTAAAAGGATGCGGTGCGTTGGTTGAAAAAGTCCCCTGCTGGCTTAATATGCGGGCTCATTTTCCATTTTAACCTTGTAGCCGTTTAACTTTTCAACTTCTTGACCGATCCATGTCTCAACACCGCAGTTTAAAAGGTACAAGCACCATCGCCGCCAGGCGAAACGTGCTGAAACGCTTCGAGCGCGTCGAGCTTCTGAAGAAGCGCGGCCAATGGAAAAAAGATAGTAAAGTCATCGGCTTGCCAAAGACGAAGCCGGACGTCTGAGCCGAGTGAAGTCACCTTTGTAAGCTCCCCTTGCGCTTGAACCGTTTTCTCGCCGCTGCCGGCGTCGGTTCGCGACGACATTGTGATGGGTTGATTGCGGCAGGTCGCGTTACTGTCAACGGCAAGATCTGCACGAACTTCAGCGCACAGCCAGGCGCACAAGACCATGTCAAAGTCGATGGCAAACTTGTTCGCACCGCTCCGGCTCTTACCATCATGTTGCATAAACCTGCCGGATTTGTTTCCACGCGAAAAGATCCGCACGCGCGTGATACTGTGTTTGATCTAATTCCACAAAAATATCACCGCCTGTTCAACATCGGCCGTCTCGACGCACAAACTGAAGGTCTGCTTCTTCTGACGAATGACGGCGAACTGGCGCAGCGGCTTACCCATCCACGCCACAAGATCGACAAAGAATATGCTGTGACACTTGATCGCCCCTGGGACCCGGCACTTGCACCGAAATTACTGCGCGGAATTTTTCTCGACCGCCAGCGCGCCAAAATTGAGAAAATTCACTCTGTCTCACCCACGCGTTTACTCGTTGTGTTGCGACAGGGAATAAACCGGCAGATTCACCGCATGTTCGAAGTGGTCGGCTATCGCGTGAAACATCTTCTGCGGCTCCGAATCGGAAATCTTCGGCTTGCCGATTTGCCACGCGGACATTGGCGGGTCCTAACCGCGCGCGATCTCTCTCGGCTCGGAGCAGCGCGATGAAGAAAGCTCAGGGATCGCTTGTCCTCATTATTCTCTTGATAATTGGTTTTGCGATTGAGCTCGTCACCGATAGCGCCGGAAACGAGGCAGCATTGCTCAAACTTGGCGGCCTCCCGGACAACGGCGAGCTCCATGGTGAATACTGGCGTATTGCAACGTACTCGTTTCTGCATTTCAACTGGCTGCACCTCATTGTGAATGTTTCTCTGCTTCTGTGGATCGGAAGGATCGTTGAACGACAAGTGGGAGCTACACAGGCGATGCTGATCTATTTTGCCAGCGTGCTTTGCTCGGCCGCACTAATTCTCGTGGTGCACAATTGGAATCCTACGGCGGGCGTCACTGTTGGCGCGTCGGGCGGAATTTTTGGCTTGTTGGGCGCAGCGCTAATCATTTCGTGTCAGCAAAAAGGAGATGATCGATTGCGCAGACGGCTTTGGATCGCACTGTTAGTCGGGTTCATCGTTTCCCTTTTTCCTGGGATTAGTATGGCCGGGCACGCTGGCGGAATCGTTGGTGGAGGTCTTATGGCATTGCTCGTGAAAATTCGAATGAATGAAAGTTGATGGCTGTAACGCTCTAATCACTGGAGCTTCGGCTGGCATTGGCTGCGAATTTGCGCGGCAACTCGCCGGACGTGCACGCTCGATGATTTTGGTGGCGCGACGCGAGGACAGGCTGGTTGAGCTGGCTGATGAACTGCAGCGAGAGCATCCGAACCTCCGCATTCATATTCGAAAAGTTGATCTCGCTGATCTTGCGGAGTTGCAGGATTTACTGCAGTGGCTCGATCGCGAAAAGCTCGGCGTCGATCTCTTAATCAATAACGCCGGACTCGGCGACAGTGGCCCATTCGCGAACAGCGATCCCGTTCGCAACAGTGAAATGACGCTTGTAAACGTCACGGCGCTTACTTCACTCACTCGTCATTTGGTTCCGCAGATGATCACAAAACATCGCGGCGGCATTCTCAATGTCAGTTCGTCGGCTGGCTTTCTCCCGATCCCCGGCTCCGCTGTCTACGCCGCGACCAAGGCGTATGTGACAAGTCTTTCCGAAGCGCTCCGAGCCGAGCTGCGTGAAACAGACGTGAGCGTATGCGCTGTCTGCCCCGGCCCTGTAGTAACCGAATTCCAGCAAGTGGCCAGGCGCGAGAATGCTCAGGCAGAGGTCGGTCCGAAGTTCCTCGTTGTGCCGGAAGAACAAGTTGTGCGTGATGCGCTGGCAGCATTCGAGGCAGACCGGCCGCTAGTAGTCCCCGGATTCGCCATGAAGATACTGATGCTCGTGGCTCGAGTAACGCCGATGCCCGTCATCCGCCTCGTAGCGCGCCTCTCACGAAGCAGACGCGGAGTCGCGTAGCGTCAGGTCGCGCTTCCGACTGCAGAAACCTCCTAAAGATGAAACCAATTGTGCTCGCTCGCGAACACGGCGCGATTAATGAAAATCTCTGACACAGTCGCAAATGCCATGATCCCGGCGACGACGATGATTGAAGCAACCGGGCCAACTCGCCGCAAGAGGTAGCCGATGCCATAGACATACAGCAACGCAAACGGAATCAACGCGCCGCTCATCAAGCGGCCCGACGTCAAATACGGGTGAGCGCGAGACGGATAAATGCATTCGCCAAAATCGAACCGGACGGAAAGCAGCGCAAGAAAGGCGAGCGCTGCGACGACTGTGAGAGCAGCGAGGAAGAGCGCCTGCCGCTGAAACGTTGATAGCATGTTGTGCTGTAGTATTCCGACCATCGCGGCACAAAGTAGCAGCAGAGATGAGATCGCATAAAATCCGTCGGCGACGCGCCAACTCAATTCACGATTCTGCCACATAAGCTCGCCGCGCCAAAACCTGGCGATTACTTCCGACCAAAAAGTCCACAGCCCTTGGGGAGAGAAAATGGGATGGTGCCACCAATCGGCGAGAGGTTTCGGTGTCCAGCTAAGAAGTGCGATCGCAGTTGCTGACCCAGCGAAATCGCCGAAATGAAACTTGCTCCAAAGCATCCATCCGCCGATTGGGAGTCCAGCACATACAATCGTCAGGATGGACGCAACAGTTGCGACGCCAGGTTGTTGCCGCAGCATCTGTAACCATTTCGCTACGATCGCGATGAGTGCAACTGTGAGCAAGGGCAGGTTACTTAACTTTGTAAGATAGCTTGCTGCGATCGCCAGACCGGTCATTGCGCCAAGTAACAAGCTCGGCGACTCCGCTCGCAACCATTGCAACACGCAAACGAACAACACACCAAAGCAGACAGGGGACAGCACGTCGTTGCTAAGGACGTACAACACGTCTTGTGGCATGAATGCAAGCAGCAATGGTACGCCGATGCTTAAGCCGAGACGCTCAAGCCCGAGAGTTCGCGCAATCACATAACCAAGCCACACCAGTATTGAGATAAGCAGGCAATTCAGGAAACGAATCCAGTACAACGATTCAATTTGTGTTAGTCCGATGTATTGCCCAATTCTCCACCAAAACCCAACCAACGCGTAATACAGCGGCGGTTGGGAAGATTCCCAATTGATCTCCTTTTGCCAGGCAGCCCTTGTCACCTCAATAACAGGTGCTGCCTCTTCGGCTGATTGTTTCCACAAAGGTGGTGGAAATTTGGCGTTCGGGAAGTGATCGGGCGTTTGAAGGAACTCTGGCGAAGCGTAGGGAACGATAAAACTGAGGGATTCATTCGTTAGTACATTGAACGTACGCGGCAGCCGCCCGGCGGCGTACTGCGTAACAAGGTCGAAATGTAAGTCCTCATCGCCATTACTGAAAAACGGGAAGGCAGCGGCGAAAACAAAAACGCGAAAAGCTGCAATGAGACATAAGAGGAGGATCAGCAACCGTTGGCTGTAAAACATCGCAAACATGCTGGTGAACTTTTTGTAAAGAGGCAGTGCGCCGTGATGATTCAATATTGCCGCTCGTTATAAGTTTGGATGCTACACCCACAGCGGCGAGCTTTGCTGCAAGCGGCTCTAAACATGTTCAATTAAGTAAGCGAATCCGGGGCCACTTCCACAGACTCAGCAAAAGAACGCCGACAGACAGTAACGTTACGGCTGTTCCTGCATACAGTAGAGGAGGCCGGTAGCGCAGCTCGATCCGATGTTCGCCATCCTTTAGGGCGATACCTAGCAGCCCGCCATCCACCTTAAGCGTGGGTATCGCACGGCCGTCGCTGAAAGCGTGCCAACCGGCATCGAACGGCATTTGAAACACGACGATTCCATTCTGATTGAGTCGAATCGTCCCATCGATTCGTGTTTGTCTAAATGACTGCATGTTCATTGCCGTTGCTCGGCGCTCGGCAAGGGCATCGGGAATCGAGCCTAGGCTCATTTGCTGCATTAATTCATCGAAGCTTAACTGCGAGAGCCCTGATTGATAGGCGGCATCTTGCTCAGAAAGAACGACCCCGTGCAGCAGCGCCTCCGGCTTTGCCCGACTCGGCAGATGCAGGAAGAGATCTTCTGGAATGTAGCGGTCGAACGCGAGTCCAAACGGGAGACCCATCTTATCACGGAACAGATAGATGTTGCCATAGCGCCGCATAAATTCGAACTGCTCAGCCGTCTCGAACGGCACGGGACTTTTCGTGAGGACGTACTTCTCACAAGCGAAAGTCGCAAGCAAAGGTTGTCCTACCAGCCCCGGTGTCCATTGAGCGTCTGTCGCTATATCAACGCTAGACACGGCATCCACCGCCAGTAGGAACTTGATGTAGTTAAGGTTGTTAAACGAGCTGTAGGACAGCGTGCCATAGTAGTTAAAGACCATTGCGTCGTTAATACTAGGACGCGTGGCAGGTCCCGAGCCCCAGGTCTTGGTGATTCGGAAGAAGGAGCTGTCGCTGGCTTTTATATCCCGGATGGCATCAACAGTCTCATCATTAAAACCGACGCGTTCATTCAATTCTTGCTTGGTAACGGTTGGACGATTCACAGTTATTCGATCGAAGTGGACAAGCTCGATCGCGGCCAGGAACAGAATGATCGAACCGGTGATGCTTTGTCGCTTTACGATCTGACCGGCGATCAGCAAAGCTGCGTATAGAATGAGGAAAATTGCGACAGTCTGTCTAAGCTGCTTACTAATAAGCATCTGTATTTCATGGCTGGGCAAATACAGAACGCTCAGTAACAGAAGTAAACTCGCGCCCAGAATCCATAGATTAAGAGGCTTGCGCTGGGTATAGCGTGAGAAAGCGGTCATGCTTAGGGTGATGATTCCAAGAACAATGAACAATGAAAACGCCCGGAAGTAGCCACCCTTAAAAATCCAAAACAGATATCGGAACCACGGAAAAATCACTGGAACCAATACAAAACTCAGGAACAGGCCGTAGAGAATTCGCTGCCGGCGACTGGCTCCGATAAACGCTTGTGGGACCATCAGCAGACAAAGCAAGCCGCAGTAGGTCATCGGCGCCTCGAAATAGTTTGTCCAGCCCCAAAATTCATCCCCAGTCCCCAGCATATCCGTTGAAAACGGTCGCAGCGCGGCTGTCACATAGTAGACGGGCGACTCCAGTTGAAATAGCGCCGGGGTTGGTGCCCAAGCAAAGTTGCCAATAGTACCTGAGCCGCGCGGACTATTAAAAATCGATTGCGCGCTTCCAAAGCAGATGGCAGCCGCCAACCCAACACCTAGGAAAGCGAAGAGGGCAAGACGAGCGCAAGCACCGCCTAACTCCAGCGGCCGCCACCCGTGTAATTCGAAGAGCCGGGTCGGAACATACAAGCAGAGCAATACCGCGCCCAAGTAGAAATGAAATACAGTAATCAGACCCGTCAGAGCGACCGCGAACGGAATATAAATCCATCGCCCACGAGAGATGGCTTCTTCCATCGCGAACAACAGCAAGGCAAATCCTACGGTCTCATCAGCGCTGACAATCCAACAGCTACCCGTGCACATGTAGGAAGAGAACGCGAGCAGGAGCGAACCCAATAACGAAGCGCCCAAAGTAAGACCGCGCAGTTGAAGAAATCGGAAGAACAGCAATCCAGCTATCAGAGTTTTGAACAGATGTTGGAATACCAGTGCATAAGCAATCATCTCTCTAGGCAGCCATATAACGGGCTCCCAGATCAGGTTTCCCGTAAGATAAAAGAGACTTTGGCCCATGCCGACATAGAAAGACCATGAAGGAAGACCCTCACGCCGAATGTAATCCGAGAGATGAACGAAATACGGATACGAATCGTTTACAGAGTCCGCTCCCACATCTTTGTACAAGAGTACTTTATCAAGTAGTAGGAAGTTGCTGAAAACTAAGACTCCGACTAGCAACAGAGACAATCCGGCGAATAAAACGGCCCACCGACGCCGAGCCGAGGACGGATCGAACTGCGATTTCGGAGGGGCAATAGGCGTTGCCAGTTTTTCAGGGTTATGGCTGTTCATCCTTCAAACCGACAAAGGACCATCTATCATGTTTTGGAATTCCAGTAGTGGGCGTGGTGTTTTCTGTAATATGCCAGCGTCATTGCAAGGCCGTTTTCGAGTGGGACCTCAGGAGACCAGCCAAGCGCCTTCCGGATCTTGCTGAAATCGCCATAATAATCGCCAATGTCGATCGCCTTTTGATCGGCAGGGAACGGGATCAGCTCGTAACGTCCATGCTTATTTAATCGCGCAAGCAAAGCCGCCAACTCCTCAAGGCTGATGTGTTCCCAATGTCCTAGATTGAAGAGTTGACCTTCAGATGCCGGGTCGCTGGCGGCCTGCAGCAGCGCTTTTACCACGTCGGTAACGAAATTGAAATCCCGCAGCTGTCTTCCGTCACCGTAAACCTGAATTGGTTCTCCTTCGATAGCGCGACGAAGCCAAACACCCAGGAACGTCTGGCGCGCGTCTTTAACGCGCATACCGGGACCATAAGTATTAGTTAAACGCAAAGCGCAGGCTCGGATTTTATAAATGTTGTTGTAAAGCAGATGATAAGATTCACCAGCCAGCTTGTTAATGCCGTTCACGTCAACTGGGTTAGTTGGATGCTTTTCGTTTACCGGCAGATACTCCGGGCGGCCGTAAATCTGTCGGGTGCTGGCAAAAACAATTTTCACATCCGGGTTGTGCAACCGACATGCCTCCAGGATATGGAGTTGCGCAACGGCGTTGATGTTTAAGTCGGTCAACGGATCGGTCATCGAATCCAAGTGGCTTGTCTGACCGGCAAGATTAAAAAGGAAGTCGCGCTTTTTGATCAGCGCGGCCATAGCCTTTGTATCGCGGACGTCAGCAATCTCAATGCTCACCTTGTCGCGGAAATCATGGATGTTGAAAAGGTTGCCACCGTATTCCGGAATCAGACTATCAACCAACGTTACCTTTGCCCCGAGGGCGACAAGCTGCCGGCCCAGCGAAGAGCCAATGAATCCGAGACCGCCTGTTATTAGAACGTTGGCACCGGAAAAAAGTTCGTCGTCGAACGGCACGAGTGACATCGTACGTCGCGGCGATGCGTTTGCTATACTTTTTGCGCTTTTTTGCGAAGCTTCCGCGGCGTTATTTATAGCACCGCCCTTATGACCGAGGAACGAGAGACTGTCGAGCTATCGCTAGTGATTCCCGTCTACAACGGTAGTCGCACAATCGGACCTCTGGTTGAACACATCGAAACGATTTTCGCGACCACGCCTTTCGAAGTCATTTTGGTCAATGACGGCTCTGATGACGAAAGCGAAATGGTCTGCTGTGAATTGGCCGAAAAATTCCCGCAAACCGTGGCATTCGTGCACTTAAGTCGCAATTTCGGTGAGCACAGCGCCGTCCTGGCCGGTCTCAGCCACGCTCGGGGTCAGTATGTGGCGGTTCTGGACGATGACGGCCAGAATCCGCCGGAAGAAATCATGCGGATGTTGCAAGAACTAAAACGTAAGAATTTCGATGTCGTTTATGGTCACTACATCGAGAAGAAGCATTCGAGGTTCAGAAATGCGGGCAGTTGGTTCAACGACAGGGTCGCCACATTCCTTCTTCAGAAACCGAAGGAGCTTTATTTTTCCAGCTTCAAAGTCATGAATCGATTTCTAGTCAACGAAATTATCAAATATCGGGGCCCATACCCTTACACGGACGGTTTGATCTACCGAACCACGCGAAAGATCGGCCAGATACCGGTCGAGCACCGCGCTAGTGCCAGCGGACCTTCACGGTATACGTTTCGAAAACTTGTGAGGCTTTGGCTGAACATGTTTTTGAATTTTTCAATCAAACCGCTGCGATTTTCAGTTTACGTTGGACTATTCGTCTCCGCTTTTAGCGTACTGGCGCTAATTGCAATTGTGATCGACAAACTTTGGATCACTCGAAATATGACCTTTGGGATTCCGACGGTGCTCGCGAGTATTGTCTTTTTCGCTGGCCTCGAGCTAATGATTCTCGGGCTTGTTGGCGAATATCTCGGGCGACTTTATCTGGATCAAACAGGAACGCCGCAATATGTCGTTCGCTACAGGGTGCAGGCTGGTCTCAAAAACGAATCGTCTGCCGTGGCAATCAATGGTGAAGATCGCTCAGAGCGCAACACGGCAGCCTAGCGGAACTGCTCTCCCCCGACCGACGGTGACCGCACGCGCGCGGCTATAACTGAGTCAATGCAGCCGGAAGAATATGGCGTCATGTTTCGCGTCGAGGAGACGCACTGGTGGTACCAGGCACTGCATCGGCTGATCTTTCAAACACTGCAGAGCGAGCAGCCTGATTGGCGCGAAAAGGAGATCTTGGACGCGGGCTGCGGTATCGGTTCGATTTTGAAGCAATTGGGCAACCCCGCGAAGAACGTCGGTGTCGATCTGGCGCTGGAGGCAGTTTCCTTCTGCCGGCAACGCGGTCTGAACAACGTACAGCAGGCCGACATTTGTGCGTTGCCGTTTGCGCACGCCTCGTTCGATGTAGTGGTTTGCTCCAGCGTCGTTTATCACCAATGGGTCAAGGATCCCGCTGTGGCAATACGAGAATTGCACCGCGTCTTGAGACCCGGGGGATTGCTGCTACTGAATGTCCCGGCTCTCCGATTTCTCCACAGCGCCCATGATGAAGCAGTTATGACTGCGCACCGATTCAGTAAGAACGAGATTCGGCAATTGCTGCGCGACAACGGATTTGCTATTCGCCGGTTGACCTACTGGACGACCTTACTGTTCCCGCTGGCAGTGATCGCCCGGACGCTCGGAGGGTCTTCAACCGGCCGCGATTTTCATTCGGTCGCAGATTCACTTTCGCATCGTCTTTTTAAGCACATGATGGCACTGGAAATCCGGCTTTTAAAAAGAACTTCCCTGCCAATTGGCGTGGCCCTATTGGCGGCGGCCAGGAAACAAGAGGCCGGTTAGCCGCAAAGGAATTTAGAAGCGAGCCGGAAGCTTTTACAGCGTTAGGACGATTTGTATTTGACCGAGCAACCGTACGGTTTCGTCTGTGGCGTCGTAATCGGTTTGCCTGCCAAAGATTGATCCAGCGCTGCCTTCACATAGTTTGTCGAGCTGGGAATATCCGCCGGATTCGGACTCGCTTTGCTGTCGATTGCCCCTTCGTAGGCGACTTTTCCTTCAGGATTAATGATCACCATGTTCGGCGTGTTCTTCGCGCCATATGCGCGTCCCGCTTTCCCGTCCGGATCCAGTAGCAACGCTGTCTGATGCGTTTTCCAGGAGGCGGTGATCTTCTGCGCCTGCTCCGGAGTTATGCTGCCCTCGGTGCCGGGCGCATTCGAATCGATAGTCAACCACACAACACCTTTGCTCGTGTATTGCTCCTGCAACTTTTGCATGTTGTCACTGCCGTAATGCTTCTTCACGAACGGACATTCCGGGTTGAACCATTCGAGAACGACGTATTTACCCTTGTATTGGGAGAGTGAGTGGCTGTTGCCCTTCGCGTCCGGCAGCGAAAAATCGGGAGCAGCGCTGCCCACCGGCGGCGGCTCGAGCGCAAATGCTGCGGTTGCAATGAATGATGTGAGAACGCTTAAGGCTATTTTGGTTTTCATAGGATCGTAATCGTTAGAAAACAACTTCCCGATTTGGTTCAAATTCTCAAGGCTAACAAAATTCTACCCTGCTTCTCCTCCGGCTCTGTAATGCCCTGCTTCGAAAACGCCGGGATTTCAACAAAATTATTGTGACGCCACCGTGCGTCCGACCGTTTCGACTTTCTCCAAGAGCATCCCTTTGGTGAGCAGCTCAGGAAAGACGATCGGCTCTTCGTTTTTCCCAGGATAAAGCACGTAGAGCGGAACACCGGGGCGGCCGAAGTGCTGCAATAGTTTGGTGATCACCGGATCGCCGTTGGTCCAGTCGGCCTTCAGTTTCACGATCCCGTGACGCTGGAACGCATCCCGCACATCCTGACTTTCGAGTACATTGGCCTCGTTGAATTTGCACGTGAGACACCATGCAGCCGTGAAATCGACAAAGACTGTGCGGCCTTGGTCCAGCTCGGTCTGCAATCGCTCGGGCGTGAAGGCCTGCCAACCACCTCGGAGCTCTGAATCGGCGGAAGCAATTTTCGCCGACTGAAATTTGTCGCCGATGAAATAAGCGCCGCTGCCGATCACGAGCAGGACCATGAGCACGAGTACGAGGCCCCGCTTGGCAGCGGATGCCGTTGGCACAGCGAAGGCGCCTTTCATCCAGCAGGCGACACTGATCACCAAGAGAAAACAGCTGGCCCAGATCGCTCCTTCCACCCCGCGTTGAGCGCCCAGCACATAAAGCAGAAACAGCAGCGTCGCCAGTAGCAGAAAGCCCATGAACTGTTTCAGATGCAGCATCCAGGGGCCGGGCTTGGGCAGAAAGCGCAGCCAGGCGGGTTGGGCGCTCAAAAGCAAATAAGGCGCGCTCATCCCGGCGGCGATGGCGATGAATATCGCCAGGATGATCGCGGGCGATTGCGTAAAGGCGAAGCCCAGCGCCGTGCCCAGAAATGGCGCGGTGCACGGCGTGGCCAGCACAGTTGCGAATACGCCCTGGGAGAATGAGCCGAGAAGATCTTTGCGCTCGCTCGTTGAAAGCAAACTGCGCGTGAGGGATTGCGGCAACGAAACCTCAAACACGCCGAAGAGATTCAGGGCGAACACCAGCACGATCACGCTCAACGCGAGAACGAAATATGCGTTGGTAAACTGAAATCCGCCCCAAGTGACGTCGCGGCCGGTGCCTTTCAGCGTGATCAGGAGCACCGCTAGCGCGATGAACCACGCGAAAATTCCGATTGTGAACGCAATCCCGCTCCGGAAAATTTTTTGCCGGCTCTGGCCCGCCTGTTGAATAAATCCAAAAATCTTCAGCGAGATCACAGGCAACACGCACGGCATTAAGTTCAAAATGAAGCCGCCGATGAAACCGAATAGCAGAAAGGTGAAAATTCCCCGCACTGGCATGGAGCGAGCCGCGGAAACAGTCGGCGTAGTTGGCACCTGCCACGCCGCGCGATCATCCCCGTTTGGCTGCTGAGAGAAAACGATGAGCCCCGCCATGGACGACAAATTCTTCGGCGCGGACTCAATCGGAATGCGAAATACAATTTCGTTCTCGTTCCGTGCTTCGATTGCTGGATGACCAACTACGGTGCCTTCATCCGGCAATGGGAAAAAATCGACTGCGGGATATTTTGCCAGGGTTGCGCTTGTGACTTTCAGGCGAAGATCGGAACCGACTCGCTCCCAATTCGTACTCGCTAGATTTGCCCCCGGCCAGTTTTGCGGCAACAACCGCCGGTAACGCGCGAAAAGTTCCGCGTTCGCCGGTTGGCTCGTCGCGGACACCGGCAATTCCAACTGCAATGTCGCGCTCCCAGGGATACAGATTTTCTCGCAGACCAACCAATTCGCATCCGCGGAAAGTTTCACGGTTGTAGCCGGGATCGATGATCCCGGCTCGTGATCAGCGCGCGCAACATTACCGGCATCACCGATGCCGGCTACAACATTCGGCGGAGTGATTTCCTGCATGAGCAGGACCTCATCGACGTAGCCGTAGGTTTGAATGTCGCCTGGATCGATTGTCTTTAGCGGAATCGGCCATTTTATCTCGCTAATTTTCCAGCCTGCTGGCAGCTTCCATTTCACTTCTGTAGGAAGACCAGCGTCACCGGAAAATTTCCAATACGTGTGCCAGCCCGGAGCCATTCGCAGCAGCAACCCAACAATGAACGGTTTGCCAGGGACAACAGCTGTGGTGTCGGCAAGCAGCTCCGGCTTTACCAGTTGTTTTCCTTGGTACGTCTGGCCCAGGCAATGCGGCGCAAGGACGGGGATCAGCCACGCGAGCATCAAAAGGACAGCAAGCCTGGAGGCCAGTCTCATGTTATTACCTACCACTCGCGCACGTTCGCAGCAATCGATGGGAATAAGCGGATGTCATCCCGAGCGGAGCGAGGGACCTCACATGAGCTCGTTGATCACGTTGGCCATGAGAATATCCGCACTGCTGCTGTGAGTTCCCTCACCCCGAAAGCATTCGGGGTTCGGGATGACACTGCAAACTAACTACGGAACAATGAAAATCTTGTCGG
>Ga0137415_10000844_pt1 | contig 29942 bp, 32 predicted proteins | sample CZODoug3_1_1_16f_FD_183082 | JGI IMG/M metagenome (GOLD analysis project Ga0137415, IMG submission 183082) | Vadose zone soil fungal communities from Angelo Coast Range Reserve, California, USA - CZODoug3_1_1_16fungal (Hybrid Assembly) | ecosystem: Environmental > Terrestrial > Soil > Vadose...
CTCCAGCGTGGCCGTACGGATGGCGCACAAGGTGCTTGGAGATCCGTCCGGCCACGCTGGAGATGGAGACCACGCCGCGCGCGATGGCGGTCTCGGTGCGCACGCGCTTCGCCGCCGAGAGCGCCGCCGAGACCGCCCGCGCGAGCGCCGCGCCGCTCGCGCCCGCCTCCTGCGCCCGCGCATGCGCTTCCTTCACCTGCCCCTGGATCTGCGCCTCGCCCACCACCATCGAATCGAGGCTGGCGGTGACGCGGAAGAGGTGCAGCAGCGCCTCGTCCTCGAAGCGCGTCAGCGCATGCTGGGCGGCGAGCTGACCCAGGTCGCGGAGCAGATCGTCCGCGCAAGTGCGGGCGTCGGCGACCGCGAATACCTCCAGCCGGTTGCACGTGGAGAGGAGCATCGCCTCGCGCACGCCGGCCAGCGCGCGCAAACGCTGGAGCCGCCCGGGCAGGTCCTCGGCGCCGACGGCGAGCTGCTCGCGGACGGCGATGGGCACCTGCTTGTGCGAGAGACCGACGCAGAGGAGGACCGGCACGCGTCACCCCCTCCCCGGCGCGATCAGCGCGGCCGCGGCGGACGAGGCATGCTGCGGCGCCGCGAGGAGCCCGGCGTAGGTGCCGATGAGCAGCAGGAAGCCGGCCACCACCAGGAGCGCCACCCGGCGGCCGCGCCATCCGGCGACCAACCTGGCCTGGATGAGGCCGGCCAACAGCGCCCAGGCCAGCACCGCGAATCCCTCCTTCGGCGCAAGCGGGAACGCCGAACCGCTCGCCTCGTGCGAGACGAGCGAGCCGGTGGCGATGGCGACGGAGAGGAAGACGAAACCCCAGACCGACAGTTGCCAGCCCACGCGCTCGATCAGCTCCAGCGAGGGCAGGCGCGCGAAGAGCCTGCCGGGCTGCTTCGACTTGAGCTGCTTCTCGCTGGTCAGGTACAGCAGCGAGAGCGCGAAGGCGAGCGCCAGCGCGGCGGTGCCTGCCGCGGCGGAGAAGACGTGCGCCGCCAGCGCGAGCGAATGGGTGAGCTCCGGGGCGATGGGCCGCGTGCCGCCGTGGACGAGGTGCGCCGGCACCATCACCGCCACGGTCACCGGCGCGACGAAAGCGCCCGCCACCGGCAGCCGGTAACGCATGTCGAGCGCCAGGTATCCCGCGACCGTCGCCGCCGCGAGCAGGCTGAAGAGCTGCCCGCCCCTCCATGCGTCGGAGCCGAATCCGGCGCGTGCAAGGCCCTCGTCCTGCGAGAGCGAGACGGCGGCAGCGAAGGAGGCGAGGTGCAGGAGGAGACCCAAGAAGAGCAGCGCGCGCCCGGCGGACACCAGCCCGTCGCGCGGCCGCACCAGCCAGGTCAGGTACGCCGCGGCCGCGGCCGCGTAGGCGAGCAGCGCGATGTGCACCAGGAGGGTCGCCATGGCCGCTATGCTTCCCATAACGTTCTCTCCCTGAAAAGCGTAGCGCCGCCTGCAGGGGGCGGCGACTACTGGAGGTTGTCGAGGAGGAACTGCGCCAGCAAGTCCTGCTCGCCCTCCTTCTCCCCCTGCCGGTGTTTCTCCCCGCCGGCCGCCTTCTTGTCCCCGGGAGGCTGCGAGACCCCGGCCGCGCGGCGAAGCGCGTTGGCGTCGGCCAGGAACCCTTGCTGCACCTGGTAGGCGGACTCGCCCAGGATGACCGACTCGCGGTAGTGCTCGGCGCCCATCTGCTTGAGCGCGTCGAGGGTCTTGACTCTCTGTAAAAGACCCTTCACGTCGTCACCCGCTTCCATCTTGACGAAGCGGACGGCGCTGGTGAGCTGGAACGATTTCTTCTCGCGCAGGAGCGTGAGGACGTGCCCCTTCACCTCGACGCGGCCCTTCTCGGACCACTTGTCGAGCACGCTCTGCGGCACGAAGAGGTAATCGGCCATCGCGCAACGCTCCGCGCCCGGCGGCATCTCACAGCGGACGTCTCCTTCGAGGAATACCAGCGGGAGGAGGCTGACGGCAATCGAATTGCCCTAAGTCGCGGGCACGCTGGAAGCGGTTGCGCGCAGGCGGTCAGTCGTGCAGATTCAGCCCTCGGCGGCTGACAAGGAGCGTGGAAACCATGGCGAGCGCAGACGTCCTCACCATCACCGACGAGAACTTCCAGGCGGAGGTCCTCGGCTCGGACACGCCGGTCCTGGTGGACTTCTGGGCCGCCTGGTGCGGTCCCTGCCGCGCCATCGCCCCCGCCGTCGAGGAGCTGGCCCGGCAGTACAAGGGGAAGCTCAAGGTGGGGAAGCTGGACATCGACGCCCACCAGAACGTCCCGCAGAAGTACGGGATCATGTCCATCCCGACCCTCATCCTGTTCAAGAACGGCCAGGTCGCCGAGCAGGTGGTGGGCGCCGTCCCCAAGTCGAAGCTCGAAGCGGTGGTCAAGAACGCGCTCCCCGCCACTTGAACGGGCGCGGCTCTTAGAACATGAACCTGCGCAGAGACACGTTGAGCAGGATGCCCACCCCGAGCAGGTCGGCGAGCACGCTCGACCCGCCGTAGCTGAAGAGCGGCAGCGGCACGCCGACCACCGGCAGGATGCCGGTCACCATGCCGATGTTGATGAAGGCGTGCCAGAAGAACAGCGCGGCGATGCCGATGGCGAGGAAGCTCCCGAACTTGTCGCGGGCGTTCGCGGCCACGTCGAGCGCGGTGAGCACCAAAAATCCGTAGAGCGAGACGAGCAACACGCCGCCGAGGAAGCCGTGCTCCTCGGCCCACACCGAGAAGATGAAGTCGGTGTGCTGCTCGGGCAGGAAGCTGAGCTGGTTCTGCGTCCCTTCGCTCCAGCCCTTCCCGCTCCACTGGCCGCTGCCCACCGCGATCACCGACTGGATGGCGTGGTAGCCGGCCCCCTTCGCGTAGGCCTGCGGGTCGAGGAAGGTGACGATGCGGCTCTTCTGGTACGGCTTGAGCAAGCGCTCCCAGGCGAGCAGCGCGCCGGCGATGCCGCCGGCGAACAGCGCGGTCAGGCTCTGCCAGCGCACCTTGGCGAACACGATCATGGTCATCGCGATGAAGAAGGTCACCGTCGCGGTGCCCAGATCCGGCTGCTTCATCACCAGCGCCACCGGGATGAGGACGAAGAGGAACGGGCGCCACAGATCGAACAGCCCGTACTGTCCCTTGCGCGCGGACACGTCGTCCCGGGAGAAGTAGCGCGCCATCAGCACGATGAGCGCCAGCTTGACGAACTCGCTCGGCTGCACCTGCATGGGGCCCACCTGCAGCCAGCGCCGCGCACCCAGCACCTTCTTGCCCCGGAAGGCGACGCCCGCGAGCAGCGCCAGCGCGGCGAAGTACGTCGGCCAGGCGGCGGTCGCCAGGAAGCGGTAGTCGATGAACAGGAAGGCGGCCACCGCGACCAGGCCGAGCAGCATCCACTTCGACTGCGCGAGCCACATCGGGTTGACCGCGTTCTTGGTCGCGCTCGCCAGGTTCCACACGCCCAGCGCGCAGATGACGATGGTGCACAGCACCAGCGGCCAGTGCAGGTGATCGAGCTTCTTCTCCGCCATCACCGACATCTACTGCACCGCCTTCATCGCCACCGCGTCCCTCTTCTTCAGCTCGAAATAGGCCTTCACCAGCTTGGACGCCGCCGGGGCCGCCGCGTCGGCGCCCCAACCGCCGTGCTCGTTCAGCACCACCACGACGACCTCCGGATCGTCGGCCGGCGCGAAGGCCGCGAACCAGGCGTGGTCGCGGGAGAGGTACACCTGCGTGGCCGGGTCGAGCTTCTGCTTCTGGCCGAGCTTCATCACCTGCGCGGTTCCGGTCTTGCCCGCGAACTGCACGTCGGCGAGGCGCGAGCGGTAGGCGGTGCCGCCGGGCTCGTTGACGACGGCGACGAGCGCCTCGCGGACGGCGGCCAGGTTCTGGGGCTTCACGTCCAGCTTCCCTGCGCGGCCGTTGTTGACGTCGGGCTGGGGGGTGAACTCGCGGACCACCTTCCCCTCCGGTGTCTCGATGCGCCGGACGATCTGCGGCGTCCACACCATGCCGCCGTTCGCGATCGCCGCGTAGGCGACCGCCTGCTGCAGCGGCGTGACGTTGATCTCTCCCTGGCCGATGGCCGCGTTGATGGCATGGGAGCGCACGGAGCCCGTGGCCGGGTTGATGCTCTTCGAATCGGGGATGATGCCGGTGATCTCGCGTCCCAGATCGAGCCCGGTAGGCTGGCCGTAGCCCAGGCGATGCGCCATGTCGCTGATCGCGTCGAGCCCCACCCGGTCGCCGAGCGCGTAATAGAACGCGTCGCACGACATCTGCAGCGCGGAGTGGAGCGTCAGGGAGCCGTGGCCGCTGGGCTTGTCGCACCGCCAGCGGTGGTTTCCCATCGTGTAGCCGCCGTTGCAGAACAGCGTCGAGGTCGGTGTGATCTCTCCCTCCTCCAGGCCGGCGAGCGAGGTGACCACCTTGAAGGTCGACCCGGGGTGGTAGTTCTCGTTCATCACCCGGTTCAGCATCGGCTTGAGCGTGTCCTCGTTCAATTTCAGCAGCTCGGCGCGGGTGATGCGGCCGGACATCTTGTTGGGATCGAACGAGGGCCGCGAGACCATGGCGAGGATGAACCCGGTCTTCGTCTCCATGGCCACCACCGCGCCGGCGCGGCCGGGGAAGGCGGCGTCGGCCGCTTCCTGCAGCCGCTCGTCCAGCGAGAGCACCAGGTTGTTGCCGGGGACGGCGGCGATGAGGCGCTCGCTCTCCGGGATGAGCAGCTCGTCCATCTCCTTGCCCAGGTGCTGGCCGCGGGCGTTCACCGCGATGTTCTCGCGCCCGTCCTGGCCGCGCAGCTCCCGCTCCCAGCGGCGCTCGAGCCCGCGGCGCCCGATCGTCTGGCCGCGCCGGAACTCGTCGGGCTTGTCGTCGAGCTCGTCGGGCGTGACCTCGCTCATGTAGCCGATCACGTGCCCGAGGCTGCCGCCGACCCGGTAGTTGCGGTGCGGAGTGGGGATGAGGTCCACGCAGGAGAGCTCGCTGCGGTGCGCCTCCAGCACGTCGACCTGGTCGCGCGGGATGTCCAGCTCGACCAGGTACGGCTTGAACTTCTCCAGCTTGTCCTTCGAGGTCCACGAGCGCTGGTAGTCCTGCTTCATGCGCTCGACGTCCTCGGGGGTCATCTCCAGATAGGTGGCGAGCTTGGCCATCACCTCGTCGCGCTCCTTGCCCTTGCAGAACGCGGGGGTGAGGAAGACGTCGAACGAGGGGCGGTTGTCGACCAGGATGCGCCCCTGGCGATCCTTGATCATGCCGCGGTCGGCGGGGACGAAGAGCGACTTGCGGAAGTTGCTCACCGACTGCGCGCTGTACTCGTCGCCGCGCAGGATCTGCAGCTGGTAGAGACGCACGGTCAGGACCAGCATGGCGCAGACCACCACCAGCGCGCCCAGCGCGGTGCGCGGGCGCAGCTCCCGGATCTCGTCGGCGTCGCGGCGGACCAGCCCCAGCATCGACGGCATCAGCGCACCAGGGTGGCGGCCTCGGCAGGCACCAGGGCCTTGTCGAGGCGCCGGAGCACCGAGAAGACGGCCGGAGCGGCGATGGCGGTCCCCAGCGCGCTCCAGAACAGCGGCACGAACTGCAGCACCAGGCCTTCGCTTCCGGGAGCGACGAAGTAGAAGAGCACCGCCGCCAGCGAGGAGTGGATCAGGCTCGCGGCGAACGCGACCGCCGCGGACTGGGGGCCTCCGCCGGTCTTGAAGGCGCTGCCCGCCAGCCGGATCACCACGAAGGTGAGCACGGCCAGGAAGGTGTAGAGGAAAGGCGGGGTCGCCGAGGTGAGATCGGAGAGGTAGCCGGCGGCCAGGGAGAGCGCGGCGCCCTGCACCACCTCGTCGTTGAGCGCGAGGTAGAGCACCACCGACAGCAGCAGGTCGGCGCGGACCGCCTTGAGGTGGAAGAGGAACGGCAGCGTCGATTCCAGGATCGAGGCCGCGAGGCAGACGAGCAGCACCAGGCCGTTGCGCAGCGTCACTGGGGATCTCCGCGCGACGCGTTCGCCGCGCTGGAGGGCGGCGGGAGATGGCCGAGCACCACCATCACCTCGTCCAGCCGGGAGAAGGTCACCGCCGGGATCACGTCGGCCGCGGTGAACATGCCGGTGGCGCGCTTGCCCACGTTGACCACGCGTCCGATCGGCAGCCCCTTCGGGAAGAACCCGGGGCCGCCCGCGGTGAGCAGGAGATCGCCGTCCTGCAGATCGTCGGTGCGCAGCGCGTACTCGAGCTTGCAGCGGGTGACGTCGCCCACCCCTTTGACCGTGCTGCGGCCGCGCGTGCGCTGCGAGATGGCCGGGACGGCGGAGGTGGGGCTCAAGATGAGCTGCACGTCGGCGTAGTGCGCGGTGGCGACCGCGACCTGGCCGACCACTCCCTCCGGCGCCACCACCGGGGCCCCCTGGGTCACGCCGTCGGCGGTCCCGCGCGCGATGCGGAGCACGTGGCTGTGCGGAGAGGCACCCACCGCGATCACCTCGGCGGCCAGGTAGCGCGTGGGGCTTTGCCGGTCGGCGTACTCGAGCAGGCGCTTGAGGCGCTCGTTCTCCGCCTTCACCTCGGCCAGGGCGCTCGCTTCGTTGTGCTCGTGCAGCGCCTCGCGGCGCAGGCGCAGGTTCTCTTCGCGCACGCCGCGTAACGCCACGTACCCGTGCCAGGCGTCTTGCACGCCGTTCACCGCCACCACGATGGCTTTCTCCAACGGGGCGGTGAGCGCCAGGATGGCGCGGTCGAAGTAGTTGTGGTGCATCGGCTTGCGCGCCTTGGCGGCGAAAAACGCGAACGGCAGAGCCAGCAGGAAGGCGACGAAGACGGGCTCGCGGTAGCGTCTGAGGAGGGAGCGCACGGCTACCCGTGAAAGGAGCGCCGGATGGCGCGCATTCCCGGTTTTCCTGCTTGCATCACAGACTTGGTTCTCCTACCCTGTCAAGCTTTCAAGCGGCCGTTCGTACAGCAGTTTCGCGCGCATTTCCGGCGGTTGCAGGAGCGTTCCCCACATGCTCGACGTGATGCGGTCCAACGCGCGGTCATCCCTGATCGTCCTCATCTTCGGCGCGATCATCGTGACCTTCATCTTTTCGTTCGGCCGCGGGTCGTCGGGCTACCGCACGCGGACGCCCGAAACCTGGGCGGCCAAGGTGAACGGCGACGTGGTCACCGCCGGCGATTTCGCCCAGGCCTACGCCTCTCGCTTCCGTCAGATGTCGGCGCAGCGCGGCGGCAAGTACACGACGGACAACGCCAGGCAGGACGACCTCAAGCGACTGACGCTCAAGTCGCTGGTGGACCAGGAGCTGATCGCGCAGCAGTCGAAGGACCTCGGCATCGTGGTCACCGATCAGGAGCTGTCGGAGACGATCGCGAAGTCGCCCCAGTTCCAGCAGAAGGGCACCTTCGACTTCGACTACTACAAGCGGCTGGTGGAGAACGGGTACGGGATGAGCGTGCCCCGCTTCGAGGACTCCTGGCGGCGCGACATGCTGCGCGCCAAGGTGCTGCAGTCGGTGCTCAACGGCGCCCAGGTCTCGGACGACGAAGTGCGGGCCTGGTACGTGGCGCAGCACGAGGAAGCCTCGATGGCGTACGTGAAGTTCACCGGCTTCATGTTCCGCGACAAGGCGCAGGTGAGCGACGCCGAGGCGGAGGAATATGCCAAGGCGCATGCGGCGGAGATCCAGATCGCGTACGAGAAGGACGCGAAGACGCGGTGGACGCAGCCGCCGTCGGTGAAGGTACGGGTGATCAGCGTCCGGGTACCGCCCGGATCCACGGCGGAGCAGGAGCAGGCGGCCCGCGCGCGCATCGAGGCGGCGCTCGCCGAGGTCAAGGCGGGCAAGGACTTCGCGGCGGTGGCGAAGGAGAAGAGCGAGGACGCCACCAAGGACAGCGGCGGCGACCTGGGATTCGTCTCCCGCGGGGCATCGCCGTACGGCAAGACCCTGGAGGACGAGGCTTCCAAGCTCGAGCCGGGCCAGCTCTCCGCGGTGTTCAAGGATCGCACCGGGTTCCACGTGCTCAAGGCGGAGGAGAAGAAGCCGGAGCGCGTGCAGCCGCTCGAGGAGGTCCGCAAGCAGATCGCCCAGGAGCAGCTGCGGGCGCAGAAGGGCTCCGAGCTGGCCGGCAAGAAGGCGCAGGAGGCGCTTTTGGCGGTGAAGGCCGGCAAGCGGCTCGAGGACCTCTATCCGGCGAAGAAGACCGAGCCCGGGCAGTTCGACTTCACCAGCTTCACCACGCCGCAGGCGCAGGAGACCGAGCCGTTCCACCCCGTCGGTGGATACGTGCCGGGCATCGGCCTCGCGCCCAAGCTGTCGTCGGCGGTGTTCGCGCTCACCTCGCCCGGCGCGGTGCCCGACGCTCCCGTCCAGGACGGCGAAACCTTCTACGTCTTCCGCCTCAAGACGCGCGCGCGCGCCGACCTCTCGAAGCTCGATGATGCGGAGAAGAAGTCGCTCCGCGACCGCGTCGAGGGCCAGCGCCAGAACGAGCTGTATCAGGGTTGGCTCGACCGCCTGCGCAAGAAGTCCAAGATCGTGGAGAACGTGGCGATGCTGGACTACGACACGCAGCCGGGGCACGAGACGTTCAACCCGGACGACTACTAGGCACGGCACGCGGCGGTACGCGTACAAATCATCGAGCAACTGGCGGAGGACCCATGGAGGTCCGCCTCGTTTGCTTTCCAGGGGGAGAGTGGTGCAGAGGCGCTGGCGAGCAGCATCGGCGCGCTACTTAGCGGTGTTCACTCATTTGCCCGGCTCGAAGCCTCTGTACAGCGAGTTCAGCCGGCTGAACTAAAACGGTCTGATTCCCAACAATCCGCTAAGGGCAGGCCTGACGCAGTGCGTCCCGCCCCGGGGCGGGACGCGGTGCGTCACGGGCGGAGAGGCTCCCTCGGGCACCGCACCCAGCAGATCGTATCGAGCAGCCTTCCACCCCGAAAAGCAACCGAGACCAGCGCGGGTACCTCCTCGGACGTGGAGCGAACACGAATCCTCGGCGCGCCATGCCGGATACGACCCGCCGCCGGGGCACGAGACGTTCAGCCCGGACGAGCACTGGGCACGGCACGGGCAGCACGCGTGCGCGAGCGCAAGCCATCGAGCGGGGGAAAGTCGTGCAGAGGCGGCGGTGATCAGCGTCGCGCGCCCCCTGGGCGGTGTCACCCAAGCCCCGGTTCGGATCCGTCGTCTCTGTACCGCCAGTTCAGCCGGCTGAACTAGAACTGTCTGGTGTTGAACACTCCGCTGGCGGAGGCCTGACGCAGTGCGGCCCGTCCCGGGGCGGGCCGCGGTGCGTCAGAGACGGAAACCGACTCCCTGCTTGGCGCGGCGCCCAGCAGCGCCGTCGTGCCGCAAGACGGAGTCTCGCCTCCGCCGATGCGCTCTCCTCCCCCTGACAAGCAAACGGAGACCCAAATCGGTCCGTCCTCAGGCGCGGAGTGAGCACCTGAGCTGCCGCCGACTTGGGGCAGCATGCCTCGCTGTTCACCATCGGCAAGTTGTGACATGGCTGCGCGCTGGAGGGGGACATGAAGGTCCAACCGGCGCTGGCGGACGTGGAAGTGAAGGACACCGACGGGAAGCCGGTGCGTCTGGGCTCGCTGTGGGCCGACCGGCCGGCGGTGGTGATCTGGGTCCGGCACTTCGGGTGACCGGCCTGCCATGAGGAAGTGGCCGAGTTGCGGCCACACATGAGCGAGTTGCGCCGCAAGGGCGCGAACGTGGCCATCGTCGGGAACGGGCTGTCGGCGATGGCGAAGGGATTCGTGGAGAGGCTCGGCCTGTCCGGCGAGGCCCGCGTGCTGACCGACCCGAAACGGCAGTCCTACCGCCTCGCCGGATTTCGCCGCGGCGTGTGGGCGACGCTCGGCCCGCGGGCGCTGGTGAACCTCTTCCGCGCCAGGAGCAAGGGCCTGGGCACCGGCAAGATCGAGGGCGACGCCTGGCAGCAGGGCGGCACCCTGGTGGTCGCGCGCGGCGGAGAGGTGCTGTTCCGATACGCGAGCACGCACCAGGGCGACCGCGCGCGCCCGGAAAAGCTCGTCGCAGCTCTGACTACCTGAACGCGAGCACGTCCGATTGACGCCGGCGACCGGCTCGATTACAACTCGCGTTCAGAAAATGAATACGGATTCAAAATCTAGAGCCTCGATTCACCCGCTGCGGACACGCCTGCGGGAGGAGACGGGCAAGGCCATCCTGGAGGCGGCCGAGCAGGCGATCGGCGAGCTGGGGTTCGCCGCCGCCCGTATCGAGGACGTGGCCTCCCGCGCCGGCGTCTCGGTCGGCACCGTCTACAACCACTTCGACGACCGCGACGCCCTGATCGAGGCGCTGGTGACCCGGCGCCGGGAGGAGCTGGCCGAGCGGATGGACGAAGCCTTGCAGCGCTCGGCGAGCGCGGGCTTCGCCGTCCAGCTGGAGACCTTCGTCCGCGCCCTGCTCGAGCACTTCGAGGCGCACCGGGCGTTCCTCTCCGCGCTGCTCGAGGGCGAGCACGCGCGCACCCGCGCGCCGATCGGCCCGCGCGGCGCGCGGCCGAACGCGGCCATGCTCGAGGTCTACCGCCGCGCCGAGAAGGTGGTCGACCGCGGCCGTGCGGAAGGCTCGCTGCGCGAGGCCGGCAGCGAGCTGTTCGCCGTGTACCTGGTCGGCGCCCTCCGCGGCGCGCTGCTGCGCGAGCTCTACGAGCCGCGCGGCGTGCCGCTGGCCGATCGCGCGCCGGAGATCGTGCGCTTCTTCCTGCAGGGGGCGCGCGGCTGATGTCGGACTCCATCGCCCTCCCCCTCCCGGCGCAGGCGGCGCCGGCGCGGGCGCCTGTCAACAAGTGGCTGGTCACCGTCTCGGTCAGCTTCGGCACGCTGATGGGCGCGATCGACGCGTCGATCGTGAACGTGGCCCTGACGCACATCCGCGGCGCGGTGGGCGCGACGCTGGAGGAGATCACCTGGATCTCCACCGGCTTCGTGATCGCCACCGTGCTGGTCATGCCGCTCACCGCCTTCCTCGGACGCCTGATCGGGCAGAAGCGGCTCTACATGGCGTCGCTCCTCCTGTTCCTCGCCGGCTCGGCGCTGTGCGGGATGGCCACCTCGCTCACCTCGCTGGTGATCTTCCGGGTCATCCAGGGCTTTGGAGCGGGCGCGCTGCAGCCCACCGAGCAGGCCATCCTCCGCCAGACCTTCCCGGCCGAGGAGCAGGGGATGGCGATGGCGGTCTTCGCGATGGCCGTGATGCTGGGGCCGGCCGTGGGTCCCACGCTGGGCGGGATCATCGTCGACAGCTGGAGCTGGCCCTGGATCTTCTACATCAACCTGCCGGTCGGGCTGCTCGGCCTCGTGATGGTGCAGCGCTTCGTGCACGAGCCCGAGGACATCCAGAGGGCCAACCGGGCCGCCGCGGCCGAGCAGAAGAAGAACGTGGACTTCTGGGGCATCGCGCTCCTCTCCGTCGGTCTGGCCGCCCTGCAGTACGTGCTCGAGGAGGGACAGCGGGACGACTGGTTCCAGTCCCGGATGATCACCGCCTTCGCGCTGATCGCCGTCTTCGCGCTGGCCGCGTTCGTCATCCGCGAGCTGACCGCCAAGCTGCCAGCGGTGAACCTCTCGCTGTTCAAGGATCCGGTGTTCGCCTCCGGCACCCTGATCGGGTCGGTGATGTTCGCCATGCTGATGGCGAACCTCTTCCTGCTCCCCGTCTTCATGCAGGAGCTGCTCGGATTCACCGCCACGCAGTCCGGGCTCTCGCTGATGCCCCGCACGCTGATCATGATGGTGGCCACTCCCATCGTCGGGCGGCTCTACAACAAGGTGTCTCCGCGCCTCCTGGTCGCCATCGGCGTCGTCTGCTTCGCCGTCGGGTCGGTGATGATGAGCCGGTTCACCCTCTCCACCAGCACCGCCGGCATCGTCTACGCGCTGCTCTGGCAGGGCGCCGGATTCGCCTGCTTGTTCGTGCCGCTCACCACCGTCGCCTTGTCGCGCATCCCTCGGACGAAACTGACCGACGCCACCGGCCTCAATTCGCTCTTGCGGCAGATCGGCGGATCGGTCGGCCTGGCCGCATTCGCCACGCTCCTCTCGCGCTACTCGACCGTCGCCAGGGCGAGCCTCGCCACCCACGTGACGCCCTACGACCCCGGCGCCGCTTCCCGCCTCTCCGGAATCGCGTCCGCGCTCGCGGCTCGAGGTCTGGACCCCGCCACCGCCCAGGCCGCCGCCCCGGCCGCGCTGGCGGCGCAGGTGGCGCGCCAGGCGATGGTGCTCTCGTTCGAGAAGCTGTTCCTGCTGGCCGGGATCCTCTTCCTGGCCATCCTTCCGCTGCTGGCGTTCCTCAAGGTCGACCGGAGCGCGCACACCGCCGAAAAGCCCGACGTCCACTTGGAGATGTGAAGCCATGGAAAGCGCCCGCAAGCACGTGCCAGCTCCGCCACCCGCCCACACCTCTCCCGCGCACACCCCCAAGCCCGCGCTCGACGAGGCGGTCCGCGCGCCCGCGGCAGGTCGCAAGCGAAAGCCCTTCCTGGTGCTCGGTGGGATCGCCGCCGCGGTGGTCCTGGGGCTCGGCGCGTATTCGTGGATCACCTCCGGAAAGGAATCGACCGACGACGCCCAGGTGGAGGCCGACGTGGTTCCCATCGCGTCGCGCGTCCCGGGGATGGTGAAGCGCATCCCGGTGGCGGAGAACCAGCGGGTCAAGAAGGGCGACCTTCTCGTCGAGCTGGACGACGCCGACATCCTCGCGCGCGAGCAGCAGGCCGAGGCGGAGCTGGAGACGGCGCAGGCCCAGGCCGCGGCGGCGGACGCGCAGGCGGCGGTCGCGGCGGCCGGCGCGCGGGGCGGTTTCTCCACCGCGCAGGCGCAGGTCACGGGGAGCTCGGCGGGCATGTCCACCGCGCGGGCGCAGGTGGAGGCCGCGCGCGCCGGGCTGCAGCGCGCCGAGGCCGACGCGCGGAAGGCGGCGCTCGATCTCCAGCGCGACCAGAAGCTGCTCGCCGCGAGCGTGATCCCGCAGGCGCGCCTCGACGACTCGCAAGCGGAGAACGACGTGAAGCAGGCCGCCCTCTCGCAGGCGCGCGCGAACCTCACCGCCGCCGAGGAAGCCCTGCGGGCGGCCGAGAGCCGGGTGGGCGAGGCGCGCGGCCGCTTCGAGCAGAGCGCACAGGTCAAACCGCAGATCGCGGCCGCCGAGGCCCAGGCGCGGCTGGCGCACGCGCGCGAGAAGAGCGCCGAGGCCGCCTTGCGGCTCGCCCGGCTGCAGCTCTCGTACACGAAGATCTCCGCCGAGGACGACGGGGTGGTCTCGCGCCTCGCCGTGCACGAGGGACAGCTGGTGCAAGTCGGGCAACCCATCGCCGCGCTGGTGCCCGAAAGGACGTACGTGGTGGCGAACTTCAAGGAGACGCAGATCGGCCGCATGCGGGCCGGCGAGGCGGTCGAGGTGAAGATCGACGCGTTCCCCGGCCGCACGCTCCATGGCCAGGTGGAGAGCCTCTCCGGCGGCACCGGCGCGCGCTTCTCGCTCCTGCCCCCCGACAACGCGAGCGGCAACTTCGTCAAGGTGGTGCAGCGGGTCCCGGTCCGGATCGCCTGGGTGGACCCGCCGGCGGACCTGCCGCTGCGCGCCGGCCTCTCCGCGGACGTGACCGTCCGGGTGAAGTAGCCGTCGGGATGGCCGGGGACGGTCCGGGGCTCTACGTTCGGCTGCCCACGGCGGGCTCCGTGCCGACCGAGGAGACGAACCGATGAGCATGACCGGGCTCGACGCATTCGACACGACGGTCCACAAGACCAACCGCTGGCTGAACGAGCTGATGGAGCTTGCCGGCTGGGATGCCAAGCAGAAGGCCTACCTGGCGGTCCGCGCGACGCTGCATGCCCTGCGGGACCGCATCACGATCGACGAGGTGGCCCAGCTCGGTGCGCAGCTCCCGATGCTGATGCGCGGCTTCTACTACGAGGGCTGGGATCCGAGGCCCACCCCTCCCAAGGAACGGCACGTCGAGCAGTTCCTCGCCCGCATCGCGCAGGAGCTCCCGCGCGGAGACGCTGCGGAGGCCGAGGGAATGGCGCGCGCCGTGTTCACGCTGCTCAAGCTCCGCATCGCCGACGGGGAGATCGAGGACGTGAAGAGGGTGCTGCCCGAGGAGGTCCGCCACCTCTGGCCCTAGTGGGTCAGCGGTCCTCGGCCAGGGCGCGCAGCAACTCCTCCAGCGAGTCGCCCAAGGGCTCGAACTCGTGGGGACCCGCCGCCAGCAGCGAGATGCGGCCGTACTTCCCCTTCTTGAGGCGCGGGAGCCAACCGTAGCCTTCCGACCCTCCGTCGGAACCGAACAGCACGAGGCCCGGCACCGCGCGCGTGACCTCCTGCGCCTCGCATTCGGCGCGGATGCGCGCGAGCGGCCAAAGCTGGATGGGCCGCCTGCGGGGCCCGAGGGCGCCCTCCCCGCCGTCGTGCTCCAGCAAGAAGCTCTTCACCTCGGCGGGGAGCTTGCAATCCATCTCCTGCTCGGCCGTCGCGATGCCCTCCTCGCCGGTTCCTTCCGGCGAGAGGCGCACGCCGGCGAGCAGCGCGGCGAGGCCCCCGGTCATCGATCCCCCTCCGCCGCGGCGGGCGCGTAGATGGTGCGGTGGATGCGCCAGCTGCCGTCCGGCTGCCGCCGCAGGATGCGCATCACGTGCACCCGCGAGGTGGACACCTCCACACCGCCGCGCGGCCGCTCGGTGCCCTCGATGCGTCCCCACTCGACGGCCGTGTCGCCGAAGAGCAGGGTCTCCTCGAATGCTTCCTTGTAGTCGAGCACCTCGATGTCCAGGGAGGCCACCATCCGCCGCAGGCCGGCGCGGATGGCGGCGATGCCGCGCACCGGCGGCTGTCCCGGGCCGAGCGCCACCGCGTCGTCGGTGAACAGCGCCGCCAGGCCCTCCGCGTCGTACGCCTTGCTCGCGGCGACGTCCGCGTCGCGGAGCCGCTGGATCGCCCTCAGGTCGTCGGCTTGGTTCGTCATCAGAGCTTCCTCAGGAATTCCTCGCCCAACTCGCGCGAGCGCCGGGTGGCGGCCTCGACGGCGTTCATCAGCACGTTGCGCAGGCCGCCGGCCTCCAGCGTGTGCAGCCCCGCGATCGCGGTGCCGCCCGGGCTCGTCACTCCGTCCTTGAGCATGCCCGGGTGCTGGCCGCTCTCGATGAGCAGCTTGGCGCTGCCCAGCACCGTCTGCGCGGCGAGCTGCATGGAGGCCCTCCGGGAGAGCCCCACCTTCACGCCGGCGTCGGCGAGCGCCTCGATGATGAGGAACAGGTACGCCGGACCGCTGCCGGAGAGCCCGGTCACCGCGTCGAGCTGCGATTCCTCCAGCACCACCGTGACCCCGACCGAGTCGAAGATGGTCTTCGCGGTGGCGAGGTCCGCCTCGGTGGCGTGCTCCCCCAGCGCCATCGCGGTCGCGGCGGCGCCGACGGTCGCCGGAGTATTGGGCATCGCCCGCACGATGCGCACCGGCGGACGCAGGCGGCGCTCGATGGCCGCGATGGGGACCCCGGCCGCCACGCTGACGATGAGCTTGTCGCGAGACAGCTCTCCCGCGATGTCGCGCAGGACCTGATCGAGGATCTGCGGTTTGACCGCCAGCACCACCACGTCGCTCTCGCGGGCCACCTCGCCGTTGGAGCCGCCGCGCACGCGGTAGAGCTTCTCCAGCTCCTCGATGCGCTCGCGGCGCCGCGCGCTCACCCGGATCTGCGCGGGCGCCGCCGCCTTGGAGGCGATGAGCCCCTTCACCAGCGCCTCGCCCATGTTGCCTACGCCGATGAAGCCGAGCTTCTCGTTGGTGACCATGCCGGCCAGTCTAGCAGCCGGCGCGGCTCACATCCTGGGCGCCGGCATCGCGACCGTGCCCCGATCTTCCCGGGTCAGCGCGCGATCGACCGAGAGTGCGCCGCCGCCCTTGATCAACAGGGCGATGGCCAGGCCAAGGGCGAGCACGTGGTACTCGAACCCCTCGCCCTTCTGCGTCCCGCTCCAGTTCATGAAGAAGCCGACCTTGGAGTGGACCAGGAATATCGCTCCCGCCATCACGGCGCCGATGCCGAGGGCGCCCAGCCGGGTGAGGAAACCCAGGATCAGCAGCAGGGAGCCCCCCAATTCGGCCGCCAGGATCAGCGCGGTGAGGGCCGGCGGCATCCCCATCTTGGCGAAGCCCTGGATGGTCGCGGAGGCCCCCGGTCCACCGAACCATCCGAGCACTTTCTGCGCGCCGTGGGGAAAGAAAACAACGCCCAAGGTGAGGCGCATCACCAGGGCGGAGACATCGTCGTCGGTCTGCAGGAATCGACGGAACATGAGCCCTCCCGCGGCGCATAGTGCGCGCCGCCCGGAGCGTTCGGCAAGTTCGCCATCGCCGTCAGCCGATGATCAGCGTCTCCCTCTCGAACCGGCCCTCCGCGAAGCGCGACACGTTGAACCGTTCGAACAGCTCGTCGCGCGCGCCGCCCATCCACTCGGCCATCCGGCGCGCCACCGCCGGGGCCATCATGAAGCCGTGCCCGACGAAGCCGCTCATCTGCAGAAGGCCGCGTACGCCCGGCGTCTCTCCCAGGATCGGCGAGTGGTCGGGCGTCACGTCGTAGCACCCCGCCCATTGTCGGAGGAGCTTCACCTGGCCCAGGCGCGGGACCAGGTCGGTCAACGCGCGCGCGTACCGCGCCAGGAAGCGCAGCGACGAGGTCTGGTTCAGCCCGGGCGGCTCGGCCGGGTCCCCCATGCCGCCGACGATCTCGCCGCGCATCGACTGGGAGAAGTAGAGGCCGGTGCCCATCATGGTGACCAGCGGTCCCAGGAACGGCTTGAGCGGCTCGCTGGAGACGATCTCGTGCCGGTAGGGGACGTTGGGGAGCGTGACCCCGGCCATCGCGGCGACCGACGGGCTCCAGGCTCCGCTGGCGATCACCACCCGATCCGCGCGGACCGTCCCGCGGTCGGTGCGCACGGCGCGAATGGCGCCGGCCTCCACGTCGAGGCCGGTCACGCGCGTGAAGCTCTCCACGCGCGCTCCCCGCTTGCGCGCGCCGTCCGCGTAACCCCACAGGAACGGCCAGGGGAAGACGACCCCGTCGTCCGGGTTCCAGGAGGCGCCGACGAACTTGCGCGGGTCCAGCTCCGGCACCAGGGCGGAGGCCTCGCCGGCGCCGATGATGCGGGTGGCGAGCCCGTGCGCGCGGTGCAGGCGGGCGCCGTTCTCCAGGAGCCGGAGGACCTGCTCGTCGGCCGCGAGGAAGAGGTACCCTCCGCGCCGGAGCCAGACGTTGATGCCCAGCTCCTGCGCGAACCGGCCCATGAAGTCGATCGATTCCTTCGCCAGCTCGATGTGCGAGGGCGTCGTCCACTGCGCGCGTACGCCGCCCCCGTTGCGCCCCGAGGCGCCTTCGCACAGGTAGCCCCGCTCGAGCACCAGCACGTCGGTCTCGCCCCGGCCGGCCAGGTTCCAGGCGAGCGCGAGGCCCATGATGCCCCCGCCCACGATCACCACGCGGGCCTGCGCGGGCAACGGCTCGCGAGGCTGCAGCGGGTGAGCGGCGACCGCCGCCTTGGGCGGGTCCAGCGGCGACTCACGCCTGCGCACGACCTCCTCGGGCAGCCCCGCGAAGGCGGCCAGCGAGGTGGGCGAGAGCGGCGGGCGCGCGCGGAACGGCACCTGCGCCGCCGGGGGCAGCTTCGCGCGATCCACGCACAGGCGCATCGCGGCCAGAAGGCAGCTTTTCCCCTGGCACGGGCCGGTGCCCAGCCCGGTGTAGCGCTTCATGCTCTCCACGTCGGCGTAACCGCGCCGGATCGCCTGCTCGAGCTCGCCCTTGGTCACGTCCTCGCAGGCACAGACGATCGCCTTGTCGTTCATGGCCGCCCCGCCAGCGCCGCGTCCGCCGCGCCCACGCCCGCGCGCGTCCCCGAGTCGGGCGCCCGCGCCCCGCCCGCTCCGGCTGCCTGCCCCGCCGCGAACAACCACGGCACGCTGGTGCGCCCGGAGGCGTCGGTGACGACGGGGAATCCTCCCAGCTCGGCGGAGAAGCGCGCCTGCGCGCCGGCCTGGGAGGCCAGCTCGTGCAGAGGCGCCGGCGGGAGCGCGACCGCCACCGCGTCGCAGGCGATCGCCTCGTCTCCAGCACGGAGCTCCTTGACCGGGTTGCCTCGCGCCCGAAGCTCCCGCGCGCGGAGGACGTCCAGGTCGGGCGCGCTCGCCGGAGCTGCTTCACCGGACGGCAGCGGCCAGGCAGAGGCGGCGTCGACCGCGCGGGCGATGCCGTAGCCGGCGCGCCGCAAGGCGCGCGCGCAGGCGATCAGCTCGTTCCCCTCGCCGACCACGCAGACCCGCTCCCCCACCCGGACACCGCGGTGCAGCGCCAGCGCGAGCAAGCCGCGCGCCGCGTACACGCCCGGCCGGTCCACGCCGGGGAAAGGCAACGGCTGGGAGACGCCTCCGGTCGCCACCACCGCCGCGTCGGCGAGGATGGCGATCACCGCTGCCGGCCGGCGAACCGCGAGCAACGCCGGCTTGCCCGGCCCCGCCGCCGCGTCGTTCGCATAGAGGCCGATCGCCTCGGCGTCGAGGACCACCTCTACGTTGGCGGCGGCGAGAGCGCGGCGGTGCTCCTCCACCCACTCCGCCCCGGGCGCGCTCTCCTCGATGCCCAGGAGGGCCGCGCCGCCCAGGCGCGCGTCGCGCTCGAGCAGCAGCACCCGCGCACCGCGGCGCGCGGCGGCGAGGGCAGCGGAGATGCCGGCGGGACCCCCGCCCACTACCACCACTTGTTCCTCGCGCAGCGCGCCCGGCACTGGTGGCCGGGCCTCGTCCGGCAGCTGGCCCAGCCCGGCGAGCCGCCGCGCCACCTCCAGCGCGACCCGGCCGAGCAGTCGCGAGCCCACCAGCAGGTGATGGTGGTCGAGCCCCTCGGGAAAGAGGAAGTCGGCGGCGCGCAGGAGGTCCTTGTCGGCGCCGAGCGGAGCGTTCTGCCGGGCGCACCGCATTCCTCCGCGCAGCAGCACGCGGCAGGCGGGCAGGCTGGGGACGCCGTCTACGCGCAAGAGGCACTGCCCGCAGGAGCCGGACAGGCAGAAAGGCCCGCGCGGCCGGTGGAACTTGATCGAGCGCGTGAAGGTGGTGATGCCGTTGCGCAGCAGCGCGGAGGCGACGGTATCCCCCTCCCGTCCCTCCAGGCGGTCGCCGTCCAACGAGAAGCCGACCGGGCGACCTGGAACCGATTGCATGGGGTCGATACAGCGGCGGCTAGAAAACGAAGTGGCGCCCCTTCTGGCGCCTCGCGTAGATGGACACCGTCGCCCGCACTTCGCCGACGCCCATGTTGCCGCTCTCGCCGATGGTGGAGGCGCCGAACTCCTCCCACTCCAGCGCGCTGTCGGTGCCGTCGTTCTCCTTCACCATGCCCGCCAGCGTGCGCCGGGCCCGCGTGAGCTTCCCATCGTCGCGCGTCCAGAGGCTGGTGGCCAGGTCGTGGGGATTGTCGAACAGCGAGAAGCGGACGAACGCCTCGAAGTCGGGAAGCGCCATGGTGACCAGGATGGGCATGAACAGCTCGGTGGTGGCGAGCTTGTATTCGCGCACGCCCTTGCCGTCCCAGTCGTGCGTAAGCGTGGTCCGCGGTGTCACGCCGTCGATCAGCGCAGGCTTCACCGCCTCCGCATTCTGCCCGTATTCGCCCGCCGCGCGCCCGCCCTCCCGGACCACCTTGAGCCCAGCCTTGCGCGCCTCGGCGACCAGGTCCAGGGCGGTCTGCGCCTTGTGCACCATCAGCGGGCCCAGCGTCCTCTCCCCCGCGTCGGGCCTGCGTGGGTCGGCGACCGTCCAGCGATCCATCTCGGCCGCGACGAGCGGCACCAGCCGGTCGAGGGTGGCCCGGGACCCGGAGATGCCGTGCAGGCCGGTGCACTTGTGGCTGGACAACCCGAGCTTCGCGTAGGTCAGTCGGGCGGCGATCTTCTGCAGCTCGTCGGCCTGGTAGCCGTCGTCCACCCAGGCCCAGTTGCAGCCGCCGCCTTCGAACCGGGTGCGCAAAAGGCCGCGCCCGGCGGAGATCGCGCGCGCCGTCTCCGACGAGCCGGTCACCGCCACCACCGCGGCGCGGTGATCGGTGGCCAAGGGCGCAATGCCCTTGCCGAAGCCCTCCACCTTCTGCACGAAGCGGGGGTCCGCGCCGGCGGCGAGGAACGCGCGGACCATGGACGTATTGGTGAGCGCCGCGAAGGGGTGCCCCTTGAGGATCCACGGGCAGCCGGCGAGGTACGCGCCGGCCAGGTGGATCGTCGGAATGCCCCAGATGAAGTTCATCGGCGTCACGATCACCGCCGGACCCGCCGGCAGCCACGCGTCGCGCCAGTAGCGCTGCCCCGGGAACATGTCGGGGACCATCTCGCCCTGGATGGCCGCCTCGAAGCTTCCCTCCAGGTGATCGCAGGCGCGCTTGGCCTCGAAGAAGTCCTTCTCCGCCTCCAGCCGCGTCTTGGGAATCTGCTGGCGGATCTCGTGCAGGTACTCCTCGGTGAAGTAGTTCAGGATGCGCGAGACGTTCTTCACTACCTGCTTGCGGTAGGCGAGCCCCTCTTCGGCCCAGGCGAGCGACTTCCACACCTCGTCGCCGTAGGCGAGGGCGGCCTCGACGTCCTGCTTCCCGCTGGCGGGTACGTCGAACAGCTTGACGCGCCGATCCGCAGGCGAGGCCATCTCGGCGTGCTCGCCGGACGCCGGAGCGCGCCACTCCCCCGCGATGTAGTTGCGGACCGTCGTTTTGGCCTCACCCGGCTTCGCCGGGATGCCGTGCTCCGCGTAGCAGAAGAGGTACGGCCGCAGCGCCTCGATGTCCTGCTCGGCCATCTGCCGCGCGAACAGCGAAAAGGCGGCCCGCCGCTCGGGGAAACGGGCGGCCAGCGGATCGGGGCCGAGCTGGCCGCGCTGGTTGAAGGCGCGGATGTCGGCTTGCAGCTTCGCGTCGACGAACGCCATCCAGGTCCTCCGGTCTCCGGGCGGCCCTTCATAGCGGCGCAACGGGCAGTTCCGCAAGGACCGTTCCGGCCGGAAGTCCTCTTTCGCCGGAGCGCGGGCCTGCGGCATGCCGCCCCACCTCCGACCACCGAGGCCCACAGCGCGGGCCGTTTGGTTACCGATCGATAATTTGAAAAGCGGAGGGGATCCCCGGATCATTCGTTGGCGATGGAGCGTGCCCCCGCTTCGGACAGGTCGAGGCTTGCCTCGAGACTCGCGTGGATCGCCGCGGCCGCCTGGCTCGTGGCGGTCTCGGGCGCATTTGCGATCGTGTGGAAGTACAAGAGCACGCCCTCAGCCGAAGGCGTCCTCGCGCCGGCACGATGGCCGGCTTCGTCGGCGGTGGCGCGCAGCGCGAACCGGGCGACGCTGCTCCTCTTCGCGCATCCGCGCTGCGCCTGCACCCGCGCCAGCGTGGCCGAGCTCGCCCGGATGATGGCGCGCTTCCACCATCGGATCGAGGCCAGGGTGCTGTTCTGGACGCCTCGCGACGGTCCTTCGGACTGGAACGCCACCGATCTGTGGAGCAGCGCCGCGCGGATCCCGGGCGTGACGGTCCTGCGCGACGAGGAAGGCCGAGAGGCTTCCCGGTTCGCGGTTGCCACTTCGGGTGGCGTGGTCCTCTACGATGCGCGCGGGCGCCTGCTCTTCCAGGGCGGCATCACGGCTGCACGGGGACACGAAGGAGATAGCTTCGGCCAGGAGCGGATCGCGTCGCTCTTGACCACGGGCGCGGCCGACCGCGCCGACGCGCCGGTTTTCGGGTGCGCGCTCGAGCAGGAACCGCCGGCCCGCATGGCGCTCGCCGGCGCATCGACCACCACGAACCAGGGGGAAGAGAGATGAGCGTAGCGAGAAAAGCACTCGAGATGACCCAGGCAGCGGCGGACGTGATCGTCCAGCGGGCCGGGGCGCGGTACGAAGCGCACCGGCAGGAGATTTTCCGATCCGCGGATCGGATGTTCGGGGGGCTGATGATCGGGCAATGGATCTTCGCCATCGTCATCGCCCTCACCTTCTCCCCGTACGCCTGGCAGGGGAAGATCAAGACGGTCCACATGCACGTCTGGATCGCCTTGTTCCTGGGCGCTGCGATCACCAGCCTCCCGGTGGCGCTCGCCTGGTTCCGGCCAGGTGAACCGCTCACGCGCCACGCCATCGCCGTCGGGCAAATGCTCTGGTCGGCGCTGCTCATCCATCTGACCGGCGGACGCATCGAGACGCACTTCCACGTGTTCGGATCACTGGCGCTCCTCGCCTTCTACCGGGACTGGCCCGTTCTGCTCACGGGCACGGTGGTGGTCGCGACGGAGCACCTGCTGCGCGGGATCCTCTGGCCCGAATCGGTGTACGGCATCCCCAACCCGGAGTGGTGGCGGTTCCTGGAGCACGCCTTCTGGGTCGTCTTCTGCATCTCGTTCCTCATCCTCTCCTGCCGACGCAGCCAGACGGACATGCGGGTGATGGCGGAGCGCGGGGCCGAGCTGGAAGCGCTCTCGGAGAACCAGTGGCGCAACTCGTCGGCGGTGGACCGGGCCGCTGCCGACGGTCGCGGCGACCGCTGAGGAGGACGCCATGACGGTCGAGACGAGCCACGAACGCCAGGACGGGAAAGGATACGATCGCGTGGTGGTTCCCGCGCCGGAGGGCGGAACGCGATCGCTCTCGCGCAAGCAGTTCGAGAACCTGCCGCTGCGCGAGCGCGTCTCCTACCTGATCGAGGGCACCGCGCAGTTCTTCCTCGACGGAAAACCCATCTTGCCTTCCGAGGCGATGCGCACCTGACCCCTACTTCCGAGGCGGCCGCTCCCCGAAGATGGCCGTTCCCACCCGGACGATCGTCGAGCCCTCCTCGACGGCCACCTCGAAGTCGGCGCTCATCCCCATCGACAGCTCGCGCAGGCCGAGCCGATCGCGCATCTCCCGCAAGGCGCGGAAATGGGGCCGTGGGTCCTGCCCCGGCGGAGGAATGCACATCAGGCCCTCGCAGCGGAGCCACTCCATCTCCCGCACCGCGGCGCAGAGCGCGTCGACCTCCTCCGGCAGCGCCCCGCCCTTCTGCGGCTCGCGTGCGATGTTCACTTCCAGGAGGACGCGCTGGATCAAGTTCTTCGCTTCCGCGCGCTTGGACAGCTCCTTCGCCAGCGCCACGCGGTCGCAGGTGTGCACCAGCGCCGCGTGGCCGACCACAATCCTCGCCTTGTTGGTCTGCAGGGTGCCGATGAAATGCCACTCGGCCTCGGGGAGCGCGTCGGCTTTCTCGTGCAGCTCCTGGGCGTAGTTCTCGCCGAAGACCGTCTGCCCGGCGGCAAACGCCACCAGGATCGCCTCGATGGATTGCCCCTTGCTGACCGCGACGAGCCGCACGGTGTCGCGGTTCCGGGCCGCCCGGGAGCACACGGCGTCGATGCGCTCCCGCACGCGTGCGAGGTTCTCCGCTATCCCCACGGCATCCTCAGGCCGGCCCCCGCCAGGAGCTGCAGCGTCTCCGTCAGCGGCAGGCCGACCACGTTCGAGAAGCTGCCGTCGACGCGCTCCACGAAGGCGCCCGCCAGGCCCTGCACCGCGTACGCGCCGGCCTTGTCGTCGCCGTCCCCGGATTCGACCAGCCAGCGCAAGGCGGCGTCGGAGAGGTCGGTGAAGCGCACACCGGTCACCACCGCGCGCGACCTGACCTCACGGTCGGTGGCGACGCAGACGCCGGTGATCACCCGGTGCTCCGATCCGGAGAGGCTGCGCAGCATCCGCTCCGCGTCGGAGCGGTCGCGCGGCTTCTCCAGCACCTCCTCGCCGAGCACGACCACGGTGTCGGCGGCGAGCGCCACCGCGGGGGCCTGCCCGCCGCGCTTGCGCCAGGACTCCAGTCCTGCCGCCGCCTTCTCGCGGGCGAGCCGCTCCGGATAGGCGATGATCCGCTCGCCCGGCGCCCGCTCCTCGGTGACGCGCGGGACCTCTACGTCGAAGCGCAGCCCCAGGCGCGAGAGCATCTCCCGGCGGCGCGGAGATCCGGAGCAGAGCACGAGGCGCATGTGGGGCGCTGTAGCAGCCTCTGCGCCTGCGTCAAGCGGGAAAAGCGGATCTGCGCCGGCGGATGTTACACTCGCCGGATGCAGGCCCGCGACCTGCTCCGCCAGCTTCAGCGCACCGTGGACGAGCTGGCGGTGCTCAACGAGATCGGCAAGGCGCTCACCTCGTCGCTCGACATCGGCGAGGTGATGCACCTCATCCTGGCCAAGGTCTCGGACCTCTTGAAGCCGCGCAACTGGTCCTTGCTCCTGCGCGATCCGCTGAGCGGCGAGCTGTACTTCAAGGCGGCGGTGGGCGCGGGCAGCGAGATGCTCATGCACCTGCGGCTGCAGCGCGGCGAGGGCATCGCGGGCTGGGTGGCCGAGCACAATGCGCCGCTCATCGTCGACGACGTGACGGCCGATCCGCGCTTCGCGGCGCGCTTCGACAAGACCTCGCGCTTCCACACCAAGTCGATCCTCTGCGTGCCGCTCACCTTCAAGGGGCGGGTGCTGGGCGTCATCGAGCTGGTGAACGGAGAGGGAGACGGCAGCTTCAACACCGAGGACCTGCGCATCTTGAGCACCGTGGCGGAGTTCAGCGCCATCGCGATCGAGAACGCGCAGAACTTCGCCAAGGTGCAAGACCTGACCGTCCTCGACGATCACACCGGCCTGTTCAACTCGCGGCACCTCAAGCGCACGCTGGAGCAGGAGATCGTGCGCGCCACGCGCTTCGGGCACCCGGTGTCGCTCATCTTCTTCGACCTGGACCACTTCAAGCAGGTGAACGACACCCACGGGCACCAGGCCGGCTCGCGCGTGCTGGCGGAGATCGGGCGGCTCCTTCTGGGGACCCTGCGCTCCACCGACGTGCCGGTGCGCTACGGCGGCGACGAGTTCGTCATCCTGCTGCCGGAGACGAGCAAGGACCAGGCGATGGAGTGCGCCAAGCGGCTGCGTGGCGAGATCTCCCGCTGGAAGTTCCTCTCCGAGGAGCCCTACGGCCCGCTGCAGATCACCGCCAGCCTGGGCGTCGCCTCGTTCCCGGACGACGCGCGCGTCCCGGAGGAGCTGCTCCGCCGCGCGGACGACGCGATGTACCGGGTCAAGGCGGAGCGGCGCGACGGGGTGGCGGCGGCGCTCCCGCAGCAGGGACCTCCGCGCGACCAAAGCTTGACCAGGGGGGTATCCTCTTGACCATGAAGCTGACTCCGCTCGACCTGCAGCAGAAGTCCTTCCGCAAGCTGCGCTTCGGCGGCCTGGACGAGAAGGACGTGCGCGCCTTCCTCGAGCTGTGCGCCTCCGAGATGGAGGACCTCATCCGCAAGCTCCACCAGCAGGACGAGGAGCTGCGCCGGCGCGAGGCCCGCATCGAGGAGCTGCGCTCGCGCGAGCACCTGCTCCAGCAGACGCTCACCACCGCGCAGAAGCTGGCGGAAGAGGTGAAGGAGAACGCCCGCAAGGAAGCGCAGATCGCCGTCTCCGAGGCCGAGCTGCAAGGCGAGAAGATCGTCCAGGCGGCGCAGCAAAAGCGCCTGCAGCTCATCAAGGAGATCGACGACCTGAAGCGCACCCGCCAGACCTTCGTGCAGCAGCTCTCGTCGCTGCTCGACACCCACAAGGCGCTGCTGGAATCCGCCCGCGGCGAGCCGGCCACCGCTGCTCCGGGCGCGACGCCGGTGGACGACAACGTGTCCTTCCTCGCGCCCCCCACCAAGCGGGCGGACACGAAGAAGTAGCGGCCTCGCCGGCGCTAGAAGACGATCACTGCTGCGGCGACAGGGCGGCGGCCAGACCGCAGCGAGGGTTCACGACGCCGGTGCCGTTCGACGCGTGCGACGGATGGATGATCTTCATCGATCCGTCCGGAAGGTTCTGCCGCACCAGGTAGGGGTAGTGCGCCTGCCCGCCGTAGGCGGCTGGAAAGCTGATCTGACCGCCCGGTACGAGCGAAGGAATTCGCAGGGTCGAGAGGCTCTCCCGGACGGCTTCGCGATCGAGCGTCTTGGCATTTTCGACGGCACGGAACAAAACGCGCGCCGTCTCGTAGCCGACCGCCTGGTACCATTGCGGCGCCGATCGGTAGCGCTCCCAGAAGGCGCGGGTGAATGCCGTGCTCTGGGCATCCCGCGCCGCCTGCGCGTCCCAGCGCACCACCGAGAGCAGGTAGTCGAGCGACGGCCGCCCGAGTTGCAGGATCGCTTCTTGCTCCGAGCCGCGCAGGCCGTAGCTGAGCACCCGATGGCACATCCCCGCCGCGAGGTACTGGCGGTGCATGTCGAGGAAGTTCTGCACGTGTACGTAGACGAGAAGAGCATCCGCCCGCCCTCGAGCTATCCTCTGCAGCAAGGGGCGGAAATCGTGGAATTCGAGCGGGAAATGCTCGTCCAGCACCAGCTCGAGCACCCCGGGGTTGCGTACCATGAAGCTGGAGACCCCCTGGCGGAACTCGGTCCCGGCGAGCCCCTCGAGCACCGCGATCGCGACACGCACTGGCTTCGGCAACTCGCCTGCTCTCTGCCGTTCCAGGATCCAATCGAGGAGTGCGTACGCCTCCATCTTGGTCGGAGCCGAGAGGCCGAAAACCCACCGGCGATTCTTGAGGAAGATCTCGCTGGCACCGGCGACGCCGGCCAGGTACGGGACAGAGAGCCGCTCGGCCACCGCGGCTTGCCGCTCGGTGAGCACGCTCGAATAGGTGCCGAGGAGGAAGCGTGCATCCCGCTCGCGAACGAGGTTCTCCACCAACTGCGCGGCGTAATCGGGCTCGCTGCGGTCGTCCATCAGCGAGAGCTCGACAGGAACGCGCCGACCACCGACGAGCAAGCCGCCTTGGGCATTGGCCTGCTCGAAGGCAAGGTCCAAGCCCTCCTTGACGTACGATCCCGGCTTCGCTTCGCGTCCGCTGAGCGGAAGCGTGGCGCCGATGACGATGCGCTCTCGCGCCCCGGGCACGGCTTCTGCCGCCGCCGCGCCGGCGGAAAGGAGAAAGAAGGTCGCCGCGAGAAGCGCGGCCGGCGTACCGGGTCCGAGCGTCCGCCGATTCCACCGAGTCACCATGAGATCGTCCCCCTGTCGCTCGACGCTAACGGAACGGAGCGGCACGGCAACATTACGGCGGACAGATCGAATCGCCGATGGGTCGGGGTGCTCGGGCGGCTGCGGACGGACCACAGCCGCCTACGGTCGCTCACAAGCGCGTTACCGCCCTCGGCGCAGCTCGATCAGCGATCAGCTCGCGTGCGCCGGTTCCACGTCGCCGCGGATGGCCTCGATCATCCCGTGGAGATGGGCGCAGGCCTCCTGGATGCTCAGGTGCTTGTACTGCCCCGCCCGGCTCTCCGCGGTGAGCACGGCGCATCGGTGCACCTCGGCGAAGTCGCCGTAGGGGAACTTGTACCGGCGCTTGCTCTCCGCAGGTTCGTCGTCGTCCTGCCCCAGGTGCCACTTGGCGTATTCGGGGAATCCGTGTTCGCGGATGAATTCGTTCTCCTCCGCCGTGGAAGGCTGGTGTTCGCTCCACGCGTCCCTCTCGTCGGCCACCACCTTCCCCTCCCGGATCAGTTCCTGTGCGTACGCGTACGCCGTCCTGTTCAGCTTGACCGCCATGTCGCGAGGCCTCCCTTCTCCGCACGCACAGACCTGATCATTCCGCGCCGCGGCCGCACGCCAGCGCGAGAGACCGGCGGGTCAGCGCTCGACGAACGCCTTCAGCCGGCCGAGCGCCTCGTCCCACTGCCTGGAGATTGCGTCCAGCGACTCCCGGGCGTGTTCCAGCTGGCGCGGGCGCAGCTCCCAGACCCGCTCGCGCCCGCGCCGGGCGCTGCGCACGAGCCCGGCGCCCGCCAGGACCTCCAGGTGCTTGGTGATCGCCTGGCGGGTGATGGAGGAGCCGGCGGTCAGCCGGGCGATGGACGCCGGCCCACCGGAGCACAGGCGGGAGACGAGGCGCAGGCGCCTCTCGTCTCCCAGCGCCGCGAAGACGGGCGCGGTGCTCTTCAGCGCGGCGTTGCCGGCCAAAGGTCCCCCGCCTTGGCGAGGTGCTGCTCGATCGCCTTCATGTATCCGGGGTGCGTCATGGTTGCGCCCGCCCGCGGCGCCCCCGGGCGGCGCCACCGGCCTTCCGTCTTGCGCGTCGCCCCGATGCCGCCTAGAACGCAAGGCCGCCCGAGGTGGAGATGGCCGTGCCGCAGGACTTCCAGAGCTTGCTCCTCGCCCTGCAGACGTACTGGGCGGAGCGCGGCTGCGCGCTCTTGCAGGGCTACGATCTGGAGGTCGGCGCGGGGACCATGAACCCCGCCACCTTCCTGCGCGTGCTGGGGCCCGAGCCCTGGAGCGTCGCCTACGTCGAGCCCAGCCGCCGCCCCGCCGACGGACGCTTCGGCGAGAACCCCAACCGCCTCCACCAGCACCACCAGTTCCAGGTCATCCTGAAGCCCAGCCCCAAGGACGTGCAGGACGTCTACCTCGGATCGCTCGCCGCCATCGGCATCACCTCCAAGGACCACGACCTGCGCTTCGTCGAGGACGACTGGGAAAGCCCTACCCTGGGCGCGTGGGGCCTGGGCTGGGAGGTGTGGTGCGACGGCATGGAGGTGACGCAGTTCACCTACTTCCAGCAGGCCGGCGGGTTCGAGTGCCGCCCGGTGAGCGCCGAGCTGACCTACGGGCTCGAGCGCATCGCCATGTACCTGCAGGGGGTGGACAACATCTACGACCTGCGCTGGGTGGGCGATCTGACCTACGGCGAGGTCTTCCACCAGAACGAGGTGGAGCAGTCGAAGTACAGCTTCCAGGCCTCGGACCCCCAGCTGCTCTTCCAGCTCTTCCAGAGCTACGAGAAGGAATGCGATCGGCTCCTGCGCCTGGAGCTGCCGCTGCCCGCCTACGACTACTGCTTGAAGTGCTCGCACGTCTTCAACCTGCTCGACGCGCGCGGCGCCATCAGCGTGACCGAGCGGCAGGGCTACATCCTGCGCGTGCGATCCTTGGCGCGGCGCTGCGCTGTCGGTTACCTGCTCGCGCGCGCCAAGCTGAAGTTCCCGCTCATCAAGGACCGCGAGGCGGCTGGCCGGCTCGCCGGGGAGACCGTCCGGGATCTGCAGGAGAAGAAGATCGTGGGAGAGGACTTGAAAATCACGGAGCGCATCTCTTGAAGGCCGCAGACAAGGACACAGCCGCGCCCCATGGGCGCGAACTGGTCTTCGAGATCGGCTGCGAGGAGTTGCCCTCCGGGTTCCTCAAGCCCGCCCTGGAGTGGATGGCCGCGGAGATGAACCGCGCGCTCGACGACGCGCGGCTGAACGGCGAGGGCGAGGGCCAGCGCGCCGGCATCTCCGGGTACGCGACGCCGCGCCGCCTGGCCCTGCTGGTGACCGCCATCGCCGAGCGGGCCCCCGACGTGAAGAAGACCGTGCAGGGACCACCGGCCAAGGCGGCGTTCCAGGACGGCAAGCCCACCAAGGCCGCGGAAGGATTCGCGCGCAAGGTGGGAGTGCCGGTGTCCGCGCTGCGCGTCGAGGGGGACCGGGTGGTCGTCGAGCAGGAGATCCGCGGCCAGTCGGCGGCCGAGGCGCTCCCCGGGATCCTCGAGCGCATCGTGCGCGGCATCCCCTTCAAGAAGTCGATGCGCTGGGACTCGCTCGACAAGGACGCCTTCGCCCGGCCCGTGCACTGGATCGCCGCGATGCTCGATGGCAAGCCGCTGGCGGTGAGCTTCGCCGACGTGAAGAGCGGGTCGACGACTCGCGGCCACCGCTTCGCCGCGCCCAAGCCGTTCCCGGTGCCGGCGGCGAAGAAGTACCTGGCGGAGCTGCGCGCCGCGCACGTGCTGGCCGACTGGGGGGAGCGCAAGCAGCGCATCTGGGAGGAAGTGCAGCG